>ERZ1645189.85-NODE-85-length-23358-cov-6.504055_pt1 | contig 23358 bp, 19 predicted proteins | sample MGYA00575350_ERZ1645189 | MGnify/ENA primary metagenome ERZ1645189 (study PRJEB40845, sample SAMN11283421) | freshwater sediment metagenome | isolation source: river sediment | host: Sediment | place: India: Jajmau, Kanpur | collected 2015-12-17 ...
TTGAACCGCCGTGTACCGAACGGTACGCACGGTGGTGTGAGAGGACGGTCACTCAGCTAATGGGTGACCTCCTACTTGATTATTTGCTTTTTGGTTAACCAAGTGATTTAAGATTGGATTGATCCTACTAAATCTACATAATAATCACACATCTCTCTGTTATGCTGTATATAAGTTAAAGCAATAGAGGAGTGAGTAACGGTTGAAAACAAGCTTGAAGTCAAATCGTCTATACATTGGGGGTATGACCTGCATAAACTGTCAAAACCTCATTGAAAGAGAGCTAAGCCATACAGAAGGTATAAAAAGTGTGAAAGTCAGCTATCGTTCAGGTATCGCTGATATTGCATATGACACGAACATCATTTCCCTCAAACAGATATCCTCCATTATTCATACTCTGGGGTATTCTCTATTGACAGAATCCGGACGACAAGAGACGAAACCCCGCCGTGTGTTGGGGATTTTAACGCTGATTATTATTCTATTTGTGCTTTTACAACAATTTGGCATCTTAAATTTGCTCGTTCCCAGCCAATTAGCTGATGCCAATATGGGTTACGGAATGCTGTTCGTGATTGGCTTGATTACTTCCATTCATTGTGTTGCTATGTGCGGTGGTATTAATCTTTCGCAGTGCATCCCAAACAGTGATACAGACAACAACAGCAAAAGTCCATATTCCACGATTAGACCGGCACTCCTTTACAACCTTGGCAGAGTGATCTCTTACACTTCCATCGGCTTTATATTGGGCTTCATTGGCTTGGTTTTGGGTAGAGGTTCAGGTGTAGGATTATCTACCATGTTTCAAGGGATACTCAAACTACTTGCCGGTGGGTTCATGGTCATCACTGGTATGAATATGCTCGGGATTTTTCCTGGCTTACGCAACCTCCAACCAAAAATGCCAACTGTTTTCACCCGTTTAGTCGGAGCAGAAAAGGCAAAAAGCCGGAGCCCTCTCGTGGTCGGTTTGCTAAATGGCTTAATGCCTTGCGGGCCTTTGCAGTCCATGCAGATTGTGGCTTTCGCTTCAGGGAATCCCTTCGCTGGTGCTTTATCGATGTTCATGTTCAGCTTAGGAACCGTGCCGCTCATGCTGGGACTTGGGTCAATCGTTTCGATGCTTGGCCAAAAATTCAGCCAAGAAGTGATGAGCGTTGGGGCCATCTTGGTGGTGGTTCTTGGCCTTGCAATGCTCTCGCAGGGTGGAAGTTTATCGGGATTATTGTCTCCTAACCAATTGTTGGTAGCTGTTCTCGTGCTTAGTAGTGTTGGGGTTATTTCTACTTTGAAATTTCAAAAACCCTTCTCCAAAGTGGTATCTGTCATGGGAATACTGAGTATTGTGGTATTGCTATTTGCATTAGGAAACCCTTGGACCTCATATTCAAACGATAATAGTGCCACTCCCGGGACTGTGAATGAAATTCAAATCGTCGACGGCAAACAAGTTGTCAACAGCATTCTCGCTTCAAACCGATATCCCAACATTTCTGTGCAGGTAGGGACTCCGGTAAAATGGGTAATTGACGCACCGAAAGGCAGTATAAATGGTTGCAATAACCGGATGATCATACCAGACTATGGCGTTGAATATACATTTAAGACTGGGGAGAATGTGATTGAATTTACACCAACAAAAACAGGCACGATACGATACTCCTGCTGGATGGGTATGATTCGAGCCAATATCACGGTATTGAAGACGAATTAAATGAAATCCGAAAAAAAGAGGTGAACAGCTATGGATAGTCAGATTATCATCCCTATTGGTGACATGACCTGTGCTTCTTGTGCACAGAGAGTGGAAAAAGTCCTTGGAAAATTGGCGGGGGTCTCAAGCGCCTCTGTGAACTTTGCCACAGAGAAGGCCACCGTCGTTTACAATCCTCAAAAGGTGCGTCTCTCTGCCATTCGAGGGGCGATTGAAGAAGCGGGTTACAAGGCGCTGGAAATTAGTAAATCAGGTACTAATGATGAGGATAGAATACGCAAGCAAAGGGAAATTGACACACTTTGGACGAAGTTTACTGTCGCTGCCGTTTTCTCCATACCCCTCCTTTATGTCGCAATGGTCCCCATGCTCACAAAGTACGGGATCAACTTCCCCTATCCTGCAAGCTTGGATCCGATGAACTATTCGTTGCTTTATGCTCTAGTGCAGCTCGTTTTGGTGATTCCGGTCATCGGGGTGGGATATAAGTTTTATACGGTTGGGTATAAGGCGCTCTGGCGGCGAAGTCCGAATATGGATTCACTAATTGCTATCGGCACTACTGCCGCAGTGTTATTCAGCTTATACAACACTTGGCTAATTTCACAGGGGCAGTTCAAAGTGGTGGAATCACTATATTATGAAACAGCTGGAGTCATCATAACTTTAATCCTTCTCGGTAAATCCCTTGAAGCGGTATCAAAAGGTAGGACGTCGGAGGCGATTAAAAAACTGCTGGGTTTAGCTCCGAAAACAGCGATTATCCTACAAAATGGTGTTGAAAAGGAAATCCCCCTTGATGAAGTGGAAATTGGCGATATCATTGTTGTCAAGCCCGGCGCAAAGATTCCTGTGGATGGTACAGTCGTAGAAGGACATACCTCTATTGACGAGTCCATGCTGACTGGAGAAAGTATGCCTTTAGACAAAAAGCCCGGAGACATTGTTTATGCTGCCTCTCTCAACACCACCGGCAACATTCAGTTTAGAGCCGATAAAATTGGTGGCGACACCGCTCTCGCTCAAATTATCAAACTGGTGGAGGATGCCCAGGGTTCGAAAGCCCCGATAGCCCAAATGGCAGACATTGTTTCAGGGTATTTTGTTCCCGCGGTAAGTCTGTTTGCAGTGATTGTTGGAATTGCTTGGTTCTTTGGAACGGGTGGAGATTTGGAATTTGCACTAACGATTTTTATATCCATTCTAGTGATTGCCTGCCCTTGCGCATTGGGCTTGGCAACACCTACGGCAATTATGGTTGGAACTGGTAAGGGAGCAGAAAATGGCATACTGATCAAAGGGGGAGAGGCTTTAGAAACCGCTCACAAAATTAATACAATTGTATTTGATAAAACAGGGACTATTACAGAGGGCAAGCCAAAAGTAACAGATATCCTGACAACCGAAGGAATTAATCCCGATGATCTTCTTCGGCTCACAGCTTCAGCAGAGACAGGATCAGAGCACCCTCTAGGGCAGGCTATTGTAACCAGAGCAGCAGACAAAGGTCTGGAACTATGCAAGTTGGACAATTTTGACTCTCTTACCGGTCGAGGTATAGAGGCAACAATAAATGGACAAAGTGTTTTGACCGGAAATCGCAAATTGATGGACGAACGGGGCATTTCGCTTTCGGTTTTGGAAGAAAAATCAGATCAATTAGCGAGTGAAGGAAAAACCCCGATGTATGTCGCTTTCGATGGCAAATTGGCAGGTATCATCGCAGTCGCCGATGTCGTCAAAGCATCCAGTAAGGCAGCCATTGAAATCCTCAAAAAAATGGGTATTGAAGTGGTAATGATTACCGGCGATAACAAAAAAACCGCTTTCGCAATCGCTAAGCAGGTAGGCATTGATCGCATATTGGCCGAGGTTTTGCCTCGGGATAAGTCAAACGAAGTCAAGAAGCTACAGAGTGAGGGTCGTAAGGTCGCAATGGTCGGTGACGGTATTAACGATGCCCCTGCCTTAGTACAAGCTGATATCGGTATCGCTATTGGCTCAGGTACGGATGTAGCAATTGAAAGTGCCGACATCGTGCTGATGAGGAGCGACTTAATGGATGTTCCTACTGCAATCAGTCTCAGCAAGCAGACAATTCGAAACATCAAGCAAAACTTATTCTGGGCTTTTGGTTATAACGTTGTCGGTATTCCAATTGCAGCAGGTATCCTATATATGTTCGGTGGTCCTCTCTTAAATCCAATTTTTGCAGCGGCAGCCATGAGCTTGAGCTCCGTTTCTGTACTAACTAATGCTTTGCGTTTAAAAAAATTCAAAGCACCTCAACAAGAAAGGAAGAAAACATAATCATGAAGAAAAACATCAAATTACTTGCCATCGCTACCATGGGTTTGGCGATTATCACAATGATCATCCTATACGCAGGGGGACTAAAGGGTCTGGACGTGGTTGGACAACACTCCATCATTTCATTTGATACAGTCTTGAAAACGATCCCCGACAAAGTGACGGCTGATGAAATCAATAACGGTTGGTCACTCGTCTCTCCGGACAATTCGGTTCGTTTTATTTGGAGCGAGGACTACAGCCAAAGCCCACTTCACGATGTGATGTTGGAGATGGACGCGAGACCCTTCATAGAAGCCGGGCTTGATACAAGCAAGCTACCAGAAAACTATACTACTATAGAGGATATACTTGTGGTAGGAATCAAACTAGGGGTTAACGAGAAAGTCAGTGGTATTTCTTCAGCAATTGCCTCCTATAAACTCATTGTTCAGAATTACCGTGAATCCATTAACTACCACACCTCTCTCGATCATTATGGAGTTATGCTGGGTGACGGTAATATGTTCGAGTGGGCGAAAAATATGACAACCAACGGCTATGATAAAAGCAATCAGGATAAAGATATTGTGTTTGTCTTGAACCCCGCCCCACTCATTACAGCCGGAGTGGACCCCGAAAAGGTTGATGGTTGGGTTTATGCCCAAGTTCCCATCGAGGAAAACGGCAAGCCCATCCTAGTTTGGAAATTTCTCAAACCCTTCGATTTAAAGTAATTAAAGCTGCAAAGCGTAGCCACTTTTTTGTGGCTACTCTTTTGCATATTTGTTTAGAGTGTTATATAATTGAAACAGGTGGTGATCTTGATGCCTGCAAGCAAAAACATCTTAATCGTAGATGATGAGCCGAAAATTCTTGAAGTGATAGCCTCTTTTTTGACGAGTAAAGGATACCTTGTTTATACTGCAGAGAACGGTCGGAAGGCCTTGGAGAAATTCGAGAAGAACAATATTTCCCTGCTGATCTTGGACTTAATGCTTCCTGACCTTTCTGGCGAGGATGTATGTTTGCGAATCAGGAAGACTTCCCGAGTCCCGATCATAATGCTCACAGCCAAGACGCAGGAACCCGATTTATTGAACGGACTTCTAATCGGGGCAGATGACTATATTTCAAAGCCCTTTAGCTTAAAGGAACTTCATGCTCGAATTGAAACTGTCCTACGTCGTACTTCGGAAGATTTGTTACCATTGACCATGAGAAATTCTTGGAGGGATGGAGATTTAGTCGTCGACTTTGAAAAGAACTTAGTAACCAAAAAAGGCACATCCATAAGCTTAACCCAAAGTGAACGAAAAATTCTTTCGGCTTTGATTAAGTACCCTGGTAAGATGTTCACGCGTGAAGAGTTAATTGAGATTGCTTTTGGTAGTGATTTCAATGGGTATGACCGAGTCATCGACACACATATAAAAAACTTGAGAAGAAAAGTCGAGGATAATCCTCAAACACCCGTTTATATCCTAACCGTACATGGGTTAGGTTATAAATTTGGAGGAGATTCATATGCGCCTTGACCTTCGTACCCAGTTAATAAGGACTATTGTGCTGATTGTACTCATCACTATAACGGTAATTAGCATTTTATCAAACCTATTGATCAAGATTGAATTTGAGAAATACGCACAAAAGCAACAAGAAATTCGCACGGAAGACATCGTTCGGAACCTTAGCCTCCAATACAATAGTTTGACTGGGGAATGGAATATTGAATATATCTATGGAGTTGGCATGTATGCTCTAACTGAGGGATATGTGATTCGCCTATCCGATCAAAACGATGCAATAATCTGGGATGCTGAAGAGCATGATATGGCACTTTGCGACCAGATTATGGATGATATTGCCAATCGCATGGAAAAAATGCGTCCTGGTCTTAATGGAGATTTCCTTTCAAAGGAATACGATTTATCCCAAAATGGTCTGGCAGTTGGCACGTTAGCCGTAACTTATTATGGACCTTACTTTCTAAGCGAAAATGACTTCCAATTTTTGAATGCGTTGAATTTTGTATTCATCAGCGTCGGTGTTTTGTCATTACTCTGCTCAATCATCGTCGGAAGTTTTATGGCAAAACGAATTTCGCAACCGCTTGTTAAAGCATCGCGCATTGCAAAACAAATTGCTGAAGGTAATTATAGTACGCGATTTGAAGATACCAACCCCACTAAAGAGTTAGAGGAGCTTATAATAGCTGTCAACCATTTAGCGGACTCACTTGATCTCCAGGAGAGTTTACGTAAACAATTGACTACCGATGTTGCTCATGAACTGCGCACTCCACTAGCTGTGATAGCTTCACATCTAGAAGCGATGATTGAAGGCCTGTGGGAAGCAACTCCTGAAAGATTAATGAGCTGCTACGAAGAGATTGTTAGAATTTCCGGATTAGTAAAAGATATAGAAAGCCTAGCAAAAGCGGAAAGTGATCTTTTAAAATTGAATAAATCAGCGGTCGATCTATATGAACTTGCTCAAAATGCTAGTTCTCATTTCGAAATTGAATGTAGCAAGAAAAGAATCACAATTAAAGCTCTTGGAGAAACATCTCGAATCTATGTCGATCGGGACAGAATTAACCAGGTACTTGTGAACCTGGTATCCAACGCCATAAATTATACCCTTGAAGGTGGTCACATCGAAATTGAAGTCAGAGATACATCTGAAAACAGCATTTTCTCTGTTGCAGATGATGGAATCGGTATCTCTAAGGATGAACAGCAATTGATTTTCGAACGTTTTTATCGAACCGATAAATCGAGGAACAGAAGAACCGGTGGAGTTGGTATCGGCCTTAGTATTGTGAGGTCGATTGTAACAGCCCATGGGGGGAAGATTGAAGTTCATAGTGAATTAGATAAAGGGAGCATTTTTACAATCACCTTACCCAAAACTTAAATATTCGAAATCAAAACAGCGGATTGCGAAAGAAAACGAGCAACTCCGTTGGTTATCCGTATTTGAATATAAAAATTACCGCAACTCATGTTGGTTTTACAGTAAGAGAAGATGGAGTGACTCATCAATCCATTGAAGATATGGGATTAATCCGTGGAATCCCAGGTATGGTCTTTGTCTGCCAGGTAGATGGAGTGGAAACGGCAGCTGCCAAACAAGTCATGCAACAGAAACGCTCTTAAGAGAAAAGTACATAGCAACAGCGGTTTTCTCATCACAATGAGAAAACCGCTGTTGTTAATTGTTTGAATCGGTATCATCTACCCGAACCATACGATAACCAACTCCCACATGAGTTTGAATCATTTTGGAGCCGGAAGGGGAGATGTCGATTTTTTTACGCAAGGTCGCCATGAAAACTCGCAAAGACGGGGTGTCGTTGGGCAGATAATTTTGCCAGACTTCTTTTAAAATGGTATTGTGGGTTAACACTTTGCCTATATTTCTAGATAATAAAGTGAGTAAGTTATATTCGATGGGGGTAAGGTGAACCTCTTGCTGGTCTAAGGTGACAATACGACTCGAATAGTCTATATGGAGAGGACCATTCTGAAAAGTGGATTGAATTTCTGTAAGGAGATTGCTTTCTTGGCTGACTCTGCGCCACGCCACCCGTAATCGGGCCAACAATTCTTCTACGCTAAAGGGTTTGGTTAAGTAATCGTCGGCACCTTCATCCAATGCCAAGACCTTATCTTTGTCGTTACTACGTGCGCTGACGATGATAATGGGTAAAGTGGACCAAGTTCGTACGCGACGAATGATTTCGACCCCATCCATATCGGGCAAACCTAAATCAAGTATCAGAATGTCTGGGGGATTTCCGGTCAACTCTAGCAACGCCTCTCTACCATTTTCAGCAAAACGATACAGATAACCACGGCTTCCCAACGTTGCAGCCATGAGATTGCGAATCGCTTTATCGTCTTCCACCACCAAGATCTGAATTTTCTTCTCCACGTAGAATCACCTCCTCTGCCGGTAAACTGAATTCAAATAAGGTACCATGCGGTTCTCGATCGTGTACTTGTATTTGACCTCCATGAGCATGAATAATCGCTTTGCATAAGGCAAGTCCTAATCCCAACCCTCGACGCCCGTCGGCAGAAGAACGGGGGCCGGTATGAAACAAATCAAAAAGCTTACTTTTGGTATTATCGTCAATACCCGGTCCGTCATCGGCAACAGAGACGATGATCATGCTTCCTTCTCGCCGTATGCCAAGCTCAATACAAGAGTCGACTGGTGTATACTTGAAGGCATTATCCAGTAAATTGAGAATCACTTGGATAATCAGTCTCGACTCCATACGAGCCATGAGCATTTCATCCCCAAGATTTGTCACGATACGATGATGACCAACCCTTCTTTGTAAAGTGGTTAATGCTTCTTCAATGACTTCTTGGAGGAGTTCCGGTTGAAGATTTAACTGCATGGTATCGTTCTCAATTCGGGTGATGAACAAGAGATTCTCTACCATTGTATTGAGCCACATGGCATCTTCATAAATATCTCGATAAAATTCTCGCCGTTGCTCTTCGCTCAACTCAATGGATTGTTGCATGAGAAAGTCTGCATTACCGGAAATACTGGTCAGTGGAGTTCGCAAATCATGGGATATACTACGTAGTAAGTTCGCACGTAACTGCTCCTGTTGAGCCGTCATAGAGATTTGCGTATTGATGCGGTTGAGTCTCTCTTTTTCTAATGCCAAAGAAGATTCATTGAAGGTCGCGGTTAGGAGCTCCTTCTCCGATGGTTCCAATTCGGAATGATGTTCGAGCAGTAAACCGATTACGGCAAAGATTTTCTCTTTGCTCCGTACGGTTCGATAAAAACCGGTTGCCAAAGGAAACTGCCGGGTGGTTTTCCCCGCTTGCTGATTGTGCTCTAAGACCCAAGCTATGACTTCTTGCTCCAATGGAGTTTGCAACGAGGAGGGTACCTCACTATGACTCTGATGAAACATATAGAACGGATTCTGAATGTGGTTCTCGTGAATCGGATATACCACGACACTACAACTAAGAAGTTTCCCCAATTGTCTGGCGGTTTCCTGTAAAATCTCTGCCTCGCTACGAGCTTGTTGCAGTTTTTGGTTAGTTTCTAACAAAATTTGCGTATGATGGGCTTTGGTAGCCGCAAGTTTGGCCTGGGTCTTCACTTGTATGGTCAAGGTTCCGGCTAATAGAGAGACCACAAACATGACGAGAAATGTAACAGGGTAATCCGCGTCGTAAGCTCTTAGGGTAAATCGTGGTTCTGTATAGAGGTAATTGAAGATGAAGACACTTAGCAGCGATACCGCTGTGCCATAGAGGAAGCCATTGGTTAGCATAGCGGTCAACAAAACAGCCAAAAGGTAGACCATGATCATATTGGCGTCACTAAACCCGGCTGCATCGAACCATTGTGTCAACAAGGTGGCAGCGAGCAAGATCCCCAATGATTTCAGAGAGTCTTTTAGGGTCGGCATGAACCAACCCTCCTTTCAGCGGAGTCCTAGTTTTTTTTCTCAACCACAATCCAGCAAAAACCATCTCCGTCCATCACGTGTTTGGCGTGTCTCATCGTATGCTCAGGATCATAACCCTCATACTTTGATGGGTCCACCAAACAATAACTCCTGGCCAGAGGGGTCTGATATTGGGCGAAAACGTCGGCGACAGGGCAGTATGAGACGGTGCCGTGGGCTATCCTGTTTTCATCGACATAGGTTCCATGTTCCCAACCTTTGCTAGGCAAATCGGGAATCGAGCGAAAGTTTTCATAGGTCAGCGGTTTCCCTTGTGCTAAGACAGCATCGCGAACTGCTTGCCCGCAGAGAGTACCGTAATCCCAAACGATTTGATCGGTCAAGCGTTTCGCTTCTTCTTCCCCTAGGATTCGAATGAGATTGGTGGTCATTGCATGATACAACAATGCCATGCGGCGAACGGCAAGACGAACATCTTGCGTCCAAGCGGCTTCGACTTCAGGGGGAAGCGAATTCTTCTGGTTTTCAGTCATAGCTCATTCTCCTTTATCGGTTTGCTGGGTTATTTCGCGTAAACCCCGACAAAACCCTGCCAAATTATGCAAAAGGTACAGGAAACATTCGAGAATCCTTCGAGATGCAGGGCAGGACTTTGAACCACAAAAGCATAAATGATAGTCATACAATTTTAGGGAGGTGCGTCATGAAACAAGCATGTCAAACGATTGATACCGTAAGAGCAGAACTGATTCAACTCAGTGACCAAATTTGGAGTTTTGCAGAAACCAGCTTAAAGGAATACAAATCGGCCGATGCAAGCCGTGTGTATTTAGCATCAAAGGGATTTCGTATCGAAGAAAATGTAGCGGGCGTGCCCACTGCGTTTACGGCCAGCTGGGGAAGCGGCAAGCCCATTATTGGGTTTCTAGCCGAATACGATGCTTTACCTGGGCTAAGCAATCAGGCCTGTTCCGATTTTAAACCCATCCAAGAAGGTGCTCCGGGTCATGGTTGTGGTCACAACTTACTGGGTGTGGCTTGTGTGGGAGCCGTATTGGGCTTGAAAGAAGAAATGGAAGCAAAACATTTACCTGGTACCATCGTGTACTACGGATGCCCTGCCGAAGAAAACTATAGTGCGAAAGCCATGATGGCCAAACACGGCTTGTTTGCCGATGTCGATATCGCGTTTGCTTACCATCCGGGCAGCGTCAATGGTGTACAACTCAACAGCTCCAATGCCAATAACTCCCTAAAATTCACCTTCAAAGGTCGTACCGCTCACGCGGGGGGAGATCCGCATAACGGTCGCAGTGCTTTAGACGCTGTAGAACTCATGAACGTGGGTAGTAACTACTTGCGTGAACATGTGATTACTCAAGCCAGAATTCATTATGTGATTACCGATGGCGGTATGGCTCCCAACATTGTGCCCGACCGAGCCCAAGTGTGGTACTTTGTAAGAGCCCCATACGTGCAGGCCTTAAAAGACATTGTGGAACGGGTTAAAAAAATCGCACGCGGTGCAGCCATGATGACGGAGACCGAGGTCGATATTTTATTGGAAAGTGGTGTGTGGAACACATTGCCCAATGAAGTGGTTGCCAATGTGATGCATGAAGCACTGGTAGAAGTCGGACCCGAGCCTTGGGATGAAGAGGATTTGAGATTTGCTAGGGAACTGTCCTCTCATGTTTTGGAGGAAGAACGAAAAATCAAAGCCGAACGCTTAGGCATTTCCATGGATGAACCCTTGAGCAGTGATGTGAAAGAACCCAGTGGAAAAGGGACCGCCATGGCCGGGTCGACCGACGTGGCCGATGTCAGTTGGAATTGCCCCACTGTGATGTTTGGGACCGCAACCAATCCTTGGGCAATTCCTGGGCATTCTTGGATGGTAACGGCTTCCTCGGCTAGCTCTGTCGGACATAAAGGTATGATTTATGCGGCGAAAGCTATGGCAGCTGCAGGATTAAAATTCTTACAGCAACCCGAACTGGTCCAAGCGGCCAAAGATGAATTTGTGAAAGCCACCAATGGCATCACCTATGAATCTTTTCTACAACACCCCTATCCTGTCTTTCCCCGTGAGGAGAAGTAAGCTCATTTGATATGGAGGCGCATCAGTTAAATGGATCCGAAACGTCGCTCAAGAATACTGTTTTTCGCTACCGTAGTGCTGTTGAACATGGCGGCCAGCTTTGCTCATCCGGTTACGCCAACTATTTTCAAGAGCCTTCATCTAGGCGATTATATGTTCGGGGTCGCTTTGGGCTCCATGATGATTGTCAATTTTTTGCTCTCGCCTTTTTGGGGTAAGATTAACACCTATATCTCCAGCAAAAAAGGCTTGCTAATCGGGTGCCTGGGTTATGCTCTGGGACAAACCTTCTTTGGTTTGTCGCAAACGGAGTTGCATTTCATCCTCGCTAGGGCGTTTACCGGTGCCTTTACCGGGGCGACGTTTGTTTCGGTATTGACTTATGTGGTCAATACCGCCCGGGACGAACGCGAACGGGGGCGGGATTTGACCATTGTCGCGACCATCCAATCGGTAGGTAGTGCCTTTGGATTTTTGACCGGGGGGTTGTTGGGCGAAATCCACACCTATTTGGCCATCGTGGCTCAAGTCGTGATATTAGCCCTTTGCGGCATCATCTTCTTCTTCCTCTGTGAAGACGATACTAAGATTCCGCTGAACTCTTTAAACTTAAAGCAATTTGCCGTTCAAGCAAACCCATTTCAAGCCTTTATGGACAGCCGCAAATTTCTCAACTGGGTATTGGCCTTCCTGTTTGGCGTGGTTATGATGCAGAGTTTAGGGTTTACGGCGTTTGATCATTCCTTCAATTACTATATTAAGGATGTTTTTGGTTTTAGCTCCGGTTATAACGGACTCCTGAAAGGAGCAATGGGGCTCATCACCTTAGCGGCAAACACCACGATTGCTATGTGGTTGATTCATAAAACAGATATACGCAAGTCTATTGTCTTTGTTTTACTCATCTGTGTGGCCACTGTTACCGGTATTGTTTTGGTGGATAACGTGGTTCCGTTCATCTTAATCAATGTGTTCTTCTTTGCGTTCAATGCGGTAACCATGCCGGTCATACAAGCCCTGGTTTCTCAGCGAGCTAAGGGAAAAGAGAGCAATCTGGTCATGGGGTTCTATAATGCCATGAAGTCGCTAGGGTCCATTTTTGGTTCCTTTGCTTCAGGGGCGTTGTACACCATCAACCCCAAATTCCCCTTTACATTAACCTTGGTGGCGTTTTCAGCAGCAGCTCTATTTGCTTTTATTTATGAACGCAAAGGAAGAAACGAGAAGACAGCAGCATAATACAGATGGTGATTTTATAAAGTGCTCTCTCCAACCGGAGAGAGCACTTTATTGCTTAAAAAAAGAATCAACACGAAGTTTCTATTGCGCCAAGCATATGAATATGATACATTAACCGTATTATCGCAACAATATGTAGAATTTAAATCTTAAGGGGGGATTACAGTGAAATGGACTCGCCAAAAAGTGAGTTTTTCGTTATTGTCCCTCTATTTTTTATGGTATTTAAATGTTACCCTTCAGCATCACCATCTTTTAGGCGATACACTTTCTTTAATGGGTTCCTTCGTCGTCTTATGGTTTCTCTTACGAGCACGAAGAAGAGCAGAACCAACGGATGGCCAAAAAACGAGCTGGATGCTGTTGATTCTGGCGGTGGGCTGTTATATTGTAGGTGATATCATCTGGCTCGTTTCAGCACAGCTTTTAAAAATGGATCCATCTGAATGGATGGGGATTTCACTGATGTACGGTGGAACCAACCTGTTTTTCATGTTGTATCATTTGCATTTGGCCAAACAAAGAATTGAAAAGTGGCGCCTTATTCAATATGTGGTGGATGCGATATCGGTAACGTATTTTACGCTCACTTTTTTATGGTTGGTTTTTTTTCGGGGGGATTGGCAATCGGCTCCTCTTTTAAAAGATATGGGTTGGTATTTCACGTTTTTTATCTTGATAGACGCCATGGTTCTCGTCGGTGCAACCACCAACTTTTTGACACTAGAACGCAAAAGTATTCCAATTTGGCGTGGCTTGGTTGCTTTGGGTAGTGTGCTTTATATTATGGTGGATATTCGTTGGGCGTATTTAGTGCTTTACGATTTATACATGCCAAATTCACCGGTGGATGCCTTTTACATGTTATCCTTTTTGTTGCTTGCAGCCGGCGCTATGAGTTTTTGCAGTTCGGAGCAGCGAGTACCTCTTTCTCGTCTCTTTGATCCTGAGCGTAACCTGTTTCGGTGGGTTCGCATCACCTATGCCTTAATAAACCCTATCGTTTTTTTCCTGTGGGGAAGTTCTCATCTGAGCTTGCTTCTCAATTCCGTCTTCTTTGCTGTTTTCTACATCAGCATGAGCGGATATATTCAGGTTTCGTTGCGCAACGAGTATTTATTGCGCCAAAGCCAGAAGATCCTGGAAGAGAAAGTCCAGCAAAGGACACAAGATTTGCAGGAGAGTAGGGCCATGTATCAGGAGCTGGCTAGGCGAGATGAATTAACCCATTTGTACAATCGGCGCTATTTTTTAGAGACGTTGCAACATCGCATGGAAAACCTCCAGGAAAAGGCTCAGATTGCTGTTTTATTTTTAGACCTCGATCGATTCAAGACGATTAATGATACGTTTGGACATGATTTTGGAGATCGTGTCTTAATTGAAATCGCCCGACGATTATCTCGATGCTGCCCGGAAAATGCTTTTTTAGCACGTTTATCCGGAGATGAGTTTATTTGCCTTCTGGAGAGTGAGGACGCCAAAAAACAAGCTGTTGAATTTGCCGAGAATATGTTAATACAGTGTTGTGAAGGATTGGTCATGGACGACCAACCATTGCAGATAACCGGGAGCATTGGCCTTTCGGTGTATCCAGAGGATGCATCAACCATGGATCAACTTTTGAAAAAAGCCGATATGGCCATGTACCGGGTTAAGAAACAGGGGACTTCAAAAAGGATCGCCATGAACGCGGACGAGTCGAAAAGGGATTTGTACCAACCTCAATAAATTCTATGAGGATTCTTCGAGGAGTCAATGCTCAGAACACCTAGTTCGGTTTTTTTGTACATCCAGCAGAAGGAGTGTTTCGATTCTTGATACGTCAAATCAGTAAACAGCAAGCACGTCGTTTTTTACTTCATCGACAGGGGCTCTTAGGTCAAACTCCTTTTATTGGCAAAGAGGGGATTGTTCAGTTTGTACGAAAGAGCGGATGTCTGCAATTCGATCCCATAGACATCTGCGGGAAGAGCCCTGAGTTAAGTTTGTTTTCCCGAGTAGAAGGATTTCAAAAAAACATGCTCGACCAGTTGTTGTATGAGGACCGCCGGCTCATCGATTATTTTGATAAGAATTTAGCCATTATTCCAACAGAAGATTGGCCGTGTTTCGAACGAACGAGAAATCGATATCGCACTAGGGTGCGAAGCGAAGAGCAGATTGAAAAAGTAGCAGAGAAAATTCGCGAAGAGTTACGAGTAAAAGGACCTCTCTCTTCCAATGAAGTGGAGCAGAAAGGAAAGGTAGATTGGTACTGGAGTAAGACCAGCTTAGCCAGAGCGGCATTGGAAACCCTATATTTTCGCGGAGAATTGATTGTGCATCATAAGCAAGGCACGGTCAAGAGCTATGATTTTGCCGAACATCATCTGCCAAAGAGGCTATTACAACAAGCAGATCCCAATGTGACGGAAGAGCAGTACCATGCGTGGGGTGTTTTGCGTCGGATTGGAGCGGTTGGATTTTTGTGGAAGAAGGCCTCGGATGCTTGGTTGGGTTTAGTGGGGTTCAAGGCTGCACAAAGAGAAGCCGCTTTTCGTCAATTAGAAGCAGCAGGGCAAATCACTGCTCTTGAAATCGAAGGCGTAAGAGACAAAGTCTATTGTCTTAGTAAAGAATTACCTCTCTTGGAGGAAGCGAAAGAAAGATCTTGTCCAGACATGTTGCGGTTTTTGGCTCCACTGGACTGTTTCTTATGGGACCGAAAACTCATACAAGCAATATTTGGGTATTCTTATACCTGGGAAATATACAAAAAACCGGAACAACGCGAATTTGGGTATTATGTGTTACCCATCTTGTATGGTGAGCAATTCGTGGGGAGAATTGAACCGGTTTGTCGACGCAAGCAAGGTTTCATGGAAGTCAAGGGTTTGTGGTGGGAACCTGACGTTGTCGTACATGCAGACTTGAAACAAGCCCTTCGAAGTGAACTGCAAAGACTAGCAGAATGGAATCAATGCAAGTGGTTGGATACGCTTTAATGAAAAATCGATACAGCGTTTTGCTGTATCGATTTTTGTTAAAACCTCATGGTTGCGCAACAAGCAGCATTCTCCAAATCGACGACCTGTTCATGGCGTATGAACCGAAGAATTTCAAACGTAGTTTGATGAAGCTTCTCTTGTTGTTTTAAAAATTGCCTGACACGGATGCTGTCGTCACGAATATAAGGTTGTTCCAGCAGACAACGTTGACGTAATTGCTTTTCCAATTTTCCCTGGCGAATTCGGGCGAGAACTTGATCGGGTTTCCCCTGATAAGTGGGATCCAGCGTCATCTCATGGTCGATTTCGTGCTGTATGGCTTCCAGTTCTTGAGAAGAAAGCTCTTCTTGACGTATCACCGCAGGAGACATCGAGGCTATTTGCAAGGCCAGCTCTTTGGCAACAAATTGATTCACATCCTTTGTTGCCTGGTTTTCCATTAAGGTTAATACGACACCGATTCTCCCTTTCAAATGCATGTAAGCATAGGGAAACGCACCTTCTATCACCTGTACGTCTTGAAGAACAATATTTTCACGAAACATCATAATCATTTTTTGTAAAACATCTTGAACAGAGGAATTTGGCTGTTCCGTCGGCATTTGCATGAGCTGAGAAACATTCGTTACGGAGGGGTGGCCAGCAGCGCGTGCGATGACCCCTGATAATTCCAGGAATTTGGGGTTCGCTGCCACAAAGGGAGTTTCACAGCGAACATGGAGCAAAATGGCCCTTCCTTGAACCACTTCGGCATAGGACACCCCGCTTTCGACTGCGCGCTCTGCCTTCTTCTGGACCAGTTGAAAACCTTTTTCCATGAGCAGAGACATCGCTCGAGTGGTGTCTCCTTCGGCTTTGAGCAAGGCCGACTTACACTCCATGATTCCTGCACCGGTTTCGGCTCGTAATCGTTGTATTTTTTCTAGCATGATTTCATGCCTCCTTTTCATTTTGTAAAGCGATGTATTGTTCCATAGCTTGGTCAAGCCAATGAAGCTCGTTTTGGTAGAATGACAGTATGTGTTCATCCAAACGCTGTTGAATGAAGTCCACATGAGACAGATCTGGGTTCGCTGACTTACGTTTTATTCGCTCTTTCTCAAAGAGCCACTGTTCTATTAGTTGAGAGTGATACCGCTTTAATAGCGTTATCCCTTCATCCTTCGGTAGCAAATCGATTTGTGACCATAATAAGAGGAATCGATTGCGATATTCAGGCAATGGTATTTCTTCGGGTTGAAGTCCCGTTTGGAGTTGCCGTAAACCCTCTTCGGTCAGATGATAGATTTTTTTAGAAGGACCACTTTCTTGATGAATCACTTCACAGGATAACGCTCCTTCTCGGCATAAAGCGAGCAGAGCCGTGTAGATTTGATTATTATTACCCGACCAAAGCTGGTGGGGAGAATCTTGCATGGCTTTCTTCAAATCATATCCGGACATGGATTTTGCCCGTAGCAAACCTAAGATTGCAAAATGGATGTTCATTTGTATCAACCTCCTTAACATATGTTAATAATAACATATGTTCTGTTCTTGTCAAGAGTACTTATTATTCAGATGGTATTTGCTTACGAAGGAAATTGCAGGTGCTTTGGTGAACACAAAAAGAAGATTTATGAGAGGAAGGAGAATCACCTTGGGTAATGTTTGGTTCGCCTTTTTATTAACGGTTTTTGCAGGTCTCTCTACAGGCATAGGCAGTTTAATTGCACTCTTTACCAAGAAAGTCAACAATCATATCTTGGCCATTAGTTTGGGTTTTTCTGCCGGAGTCATGATTTATGTCTCTATGGTAGAAATTTTCTTCAAAGCCAAGGATTCTTTATCGGCGGCCTATGGAGATCAAATGGGTTTTTTGGTTACGAACATTGCTTTTTTTGCTGGAATGCTCATCATCGGTTTGATTGATAAGATTTTACCGAGTGAGCAGAACCCCCATGATTTCAACCAATCCTCTCATGTGCATGACGAGGAGGGAAAGCAAGTTCTCGTCGATGGCGTCAAGCAGCGTGAAGATCATTCGAAGCTCATGAGAACAGGGGTTTTCACCGCTTTAGCGATTGCCATTCATAACTTTCCGGAAGGTTTGGCCACGTTTGTCTCGGCGTTACAAGATCCTACCATAGCTATTCCCATTGTCGTAGCCATTGCGATTCATAATATTCCCGAAGGTATGGCGGTATCCTACCCGATATACTATGCAACGGGAGATAAAAAGAAGGCGTTCCTGTATTCATTTTTATCGGGTTTGTCAGAGCCCATAGGAGCCATTATTGGGTATTTGGTTTTAATGCCCTTCATGAATGATGTGGTTTATGGAATTCTCTTCGGTATCGTGGCAGGTATCATGGTGTATATTTCCATTGATGAGTTATTGCCCTCTGCCCAAGAGTATGGAGAACACCATTTCAGTATTTATGGTATGATTGCCGGTATGATTGTGATGGCAATTAGCCTATGGCTATTTAAGTAATAAAATCACACCCATCCATCGCTATACACAGCAATGGATGGGTGCTTTTTATAAAAACGTCGCAAATTTGGAACAGCAACCGTTTTCAGAATCGAGTATAGTAAGGTTGCTCGAGCAGAAAGGCTAGGTGGTGAATTTGAATTATCGAATCGATATCGAGAACAGCATACGATTTATTGAACAGCATCTCAGAGAAGATGTAACTGCAGAACAAATCGCCGCCGAGGCCGGTTACTCCCTTTTCCATTTTTGCCGTGTTTTCCAAATCGTGACAGATGTGACTGTAATGGATTATGTACGCAAACGACGCCTGTCTTTAGCGGCAATCAAGCTGAGTGAAGAGGGCAAAATCATTGATGTGGCTCTGGAATTTGGATTTGAAACGCCAAGCGGATTTGCGAAAGCGTTTCGAAAAGAGTTTGGACTCAGCCCAAGCCAATACATTCGCAAGTCACAGCAATGGAAACGATGGTCCACACAAGAGATTTCAATTCAAAAAACAGGAGGAACTATGATTCAACCAAAAATAATCAACAGACCCGCCTTTCAAGTCGCGGGGTTTGGTATTCAAACCAACATCACAGATGGCTCTTATACCAAAGATATTGCCGTTTTCTGGACCCACTATGATACCTATTCCTGGGAAAAACAAATGTATGATGTGCTTCAACCACCCAAACACGGGGAAGTGGGTATCATCTTACCGGAATCGCGACAAAGTGGTACACTGACCTATATTTTAGGTGTCATTGTAGAGGATTTCAGCAAAGTTTTGCCTGAAATGCGCACTGTAGAAGTACCAGCAGCAAAGTACGCCGTATTCACTACCCCACCGGTGGATCTTACTCAAGGAGGATATCATGGAGAAGCCAATACAGTGGATTTTCCACAGTCGATTCGCAATACCTGGAAATATATCTTTGAAGTTTGGCTTCCTCAATCGGGATATGCGTTTGATGAAAGTAAGATCGATTTTGAGTTCTACGATGAACGTTGCCATTTTCGCCCGGATGCTGTGATGGAGATATGGATTCCCATAAAGTAAGTCATAGAGCAAAAGCTCCTCTCGCTGTAGCGAGAGGAGCTTTTGTTATTAGAACACGGCAATGATGCCGCCTTTTTCCTGGTGCCCGGTATCCCAAAGCAGTTTTAAGTCGGCAGTTCTGCGTTCCCCCCAAGTGGAGTATATAATCTCATCTCCCTGATAACCGGTAATCGTAAACCAGTGCCACTCAATTTCGTCGAAAAGTGGATTCGTGTGCCGTAGTAAAAGGTATTGTACACTGATTCCGGCGTCAATATAACGGTGGATCATATTTCGTGCTTCCTCATACGAAGCATCTCCTTGCAGAGATTCGAATTGTACCTCAACTCCGTGGGCGGCGGCGTACTTGGCAAACCCACGCTCAAAAAGCTTTGTTTCAGCCATGCCACGGAATCCGGGTGCAACAAAGCGATACATACGATCGGCAAATTTGGTGAATTCCGGTTGGCTGAGGTCAAGACCGGCATAGGGATATAAATCCGCACGTTTGGGATCATGAACGGCCAAGAGCGCAGCGGCATGACAACCACAAACCGTGGAACAACCGCCACGATTCATAATGGGATGGCGGAATTGATATTGGTTTCCACCATATGCCCCATTCACTTTGAGGAAATCCAGTTCTCTTACTTCCATGGTATCACCTTACCCTTTTGTTGCCTTTACTGACTGTAGGGTCAATGCATATCATTATAATCGAAAGCATACAAACTAGCAAGTGATGGAATCACAAAACATGAACTCACTTGACAATTGTTGCAGGAATGAGTACAATGAGTAAAAACAGAGTGAGTGAGGTATGAAGCATGGCTCCAGAGGGAACCGAAGAGGACGACAACCCTACTTATCTGTGTACAAAAAAGCGACATAGGCAACCCTTTAGGCTATAAGCGAAAAGGGTATGCTTGTTTTTTTTATTTTGAAAGGAGATGTAATTTGGAAAGCTCTATAGGAATGTTACTGGCGATTCAGGCTGTTTTAGTGTTCCTGAATGCAATCTTTGCCAGCGCGGAAATCGCCATCATCTCGATCAATGATAATAAGTTGGCAAAAATGGCCGAACAAGGAGATAAAAGAGCCGTTCGTCTATTGGCATTGACCAAACAACCGGCAAAGTTCCTAGCTACCATTCAGGTAGCGATTACCTTATCGGGATTTTTGGGAAGTGCTTTTGCTGCAGAGAATTTCTCGGATTCTCTAGTCGGTTGGCTAATGCAAATAGGTTTAAAGGGGAATCCTCAAACTTTGAATACCGCTGCAGTAATCTTGATTACTATCCTCTTGTCCTATGTCACTTTAGTTTTTGGAGAACTGGTTCCCAAACGATATGCCATGCGCAAAGCAGAACCTTTGGCTCTTGGTATGTCAGGGTTGATTCATGTGATTGCCAAAGTGTTTTCCCCTATTGTCGGTTTACTCACCGGATCAACCAACCTGATTCTACGAGTCATCGGTATCGACCCCAATCACGTGGATGAAGAAGTGAGTGAAGAAGAAATTCGTATGATGGTCGATGTGGGAAGTGCCAAAGGAACCATTGAAAAACATGAGAAAGAGTTCATCCAAAACGTTTTCGAGTTTGATGACATCACAGCAGCGGAAATAGCCACACATCGAATGAAAGTAGCCATTTTGTGGTCGGACGAGACACTGGAACAGTGGGAAGAAACCATTCATAAAAACTCCTATACTGTATATCCTGTCTGCCATGAGACGGCAGATGAAGTCTTAGGGGTAATCAATATCAAAGAGTACTTCAGGCACAAGAACCCTACCAAGGAATTTGTGATGGAAAAGGTCTTGCAACCTGCTTACTTTGTACCTGGTTCGGTCAAAGCAGATAACTTGTTCCGCAACATGAAGAGCCAGCGCACTCGCTTCGCGATTGTTCTCGATGAGTATGGTGGGATGTGTGGTATTGTCACTATGAATGATCTCATCGAACAATTGGTGGGAGACTTTAGTGATGGGCATCATACTAAGGGGGAGACCCAAGTCGTCCGAAAACTGAATGAGGACACTTGGCAAGTTTCAGGTCAGCAAGAACTTGAGGGTTTGGCGGAGCAGTTAAACATGTGGTTACCAACGGAGGAGTATGAAACCTTTGGTGGCATGGTCTTTGGAGTCTTGGGCTCTATCCCCGACGATGGAGTGCAGTTTGAGCTAAATGCGTATGGTCTTCACATTGAAGTCAAAAACATTGTCGATCATCGCATTGAAATCGCAACCATACAAAAAATATCCGGCTCTGCATAAAGCCGGATATTTTTTTGCTTTCTTTACTTCTTGCGGCGATGGTAATCGTCTTCGATGCTCTTTTTCCAATCGGTCTTCATCGATTTGTTTTTGCGCAAATGTGTGACCGCATCGTTCAAAGCGGAGTAATTCAATTCGGTGCCTTGGGCATCTGCAACGAAATTGGTGGCGTAATCGGCTTGGATTCCCATGGTTTCTGCTGTGCCAATGGCATCGATATTCGCACCGAGAAAGAGAAATTCCCAGCCGAACTGAGCCTTTTGTCGCTGAATCAGATGGCGAATTCCGTGCACGTCGTATTCGCGACTGGCATTTTCCATGCCATCGGTCGTAATCACAAAGAGCACTTTCTCTGCTCGCTCTGCTTCGACCGTATGTTTTTGAACCAAAGCGATTTTGTGAATGGTTTTACCAATGGCATCGAACAATGCGGTAGAGCCGCGAACGAAATAATCCTTTTCCGTTAAGGCGGTAATGCCACGAAGGGGAATTCGATCGTGCAGCAACTCGTAGCGATCATCAAATAAAACCGTTGTGACCACACATTCTCCCTCCGATTCTTTTTGCCGATTCAAAAGTGAGTTGAAACCCCCAATCGTATCCTTTTCCAACCCGCTCATGGAACCACTTCGGTCTAAAATAAAAACCAACTCTGTCCATCCGTTTTTCATGATAATCCTCCTTGTGTTTGATGTCACTGAAAGGATACCATGGTAAAAGAATTTCAGGGTCGCTCGTCAAACGACATTTCGCTTCCCAGCAGTTTTTGTTCGAAGCGGTATAAAACTTGATTGATTTCTAGGACATTATAGCGGTGTTCTTCAATGAAAAACTGGATAATGCGGTCGCCGGTGTTATGTCGCGATAGAGCATATCCGGCACTGCGCAGTAAATCTGTAGTTTGATCAAGGTTCAGCTCTAAAGCAATGGCAAGCGCCAAAGCGGTTCTCTTGGTAGGCTGATAATCCTTACCCCTTAAACTCGAGAAAACCCGGCGGTCTAAATTGGCTCGTCGGTACACTTCCGGGTCACTGAATCCTTTTTCATCGATCCAGCGCAAGACCATTTGGCTAAAACTTTCTCCAACATTGTTCACTACTTCGTCCAAACTACGTGTTTTTGCTGTTCCAGCAGCCGGAGATTGGTTCATGTATTGAGAATATTGGATGGTAGGGTCTACTGGAAGAGACTCCATATTTTCTCTCAAAATCATTGATGAAGCCGAACGCGCCAATGTTCTACGCCTATGCTTAAGTTCATCTTCGTCTACTTCGCTGTTCTCAATATACGCTTGCACGCGTTTGAACAACTGGCTACTGATCTCGAAGGCTTCACGATCGTACACCACTAAAAAGATAGTCATATCGTTCTCTAAGAGAAACGCACCGATCACTTGTAAGGCAATTTGCAGAGCTTGCGCTTTCGGATATCCATGTAAGCCACTGGAGATTAAGGGAAAAGCAAGGGAAGATAACCCATGATTTTGGGCAATTCGCAAAGCGCTTCGGTAACTATCGGCCAGCAAGGTGGCTTCCTGTAGATGACCGCCCCGCCAAACCGGGCCGACCGTGTGAATGACATACTTTGCCGGTAACAGATACCCCTTGGTCAATACGGCTTGTCCTACGGCGACCGGTGCTAAGCTCGCACATTCTGCCCTCAGATGATCCTCGCCGGCGGCAGCAAAAACAGCAGCACAAACCCCACCGTCGGGTTCCAGTAAGGGATTTGTAGCATTGACAATGGCATCGACCTTCATGTGAGTGATGTTGTTTCGGACAATCTGA
>ERZ1645189.87-NODE-87-length-22266-cov-5.431273_pt1 | contig 22266 bp, 13 predicted proteins | sample MGYA00575350_ERZ1645189 | MGnify/ENA primary metagenome ERZ1645189 (study PRJEB40845, sample SAMN11283421) | freshwater sediment metagenome | isolation source: river sediment | host: Sediment | place: India: Jajmau, Kanpur | collected 2015-12-17 ...
AACAGGCATAAGAGAGTACAACAGGGAAGAGGATGAAATCCTTAAAAAGGCATCTGTAGACATGAGCGCTCTCAAGACATCCTATACAAATGCAATGTATGAGATGAAGCGTGAACTTGGAGAAAATGTATATCCTGATGCAAACTCAACAATGAGACTTACATTTGGTGAGGTAAGCGGCATCAACGCAAAGGATGCTGTTTACTATGACTACAGAACCACAACCCAGGGTATTCTGGAGAAGATGGATCCAACTAACTACGAATTCACACTCAAACCTCAGTACGAAAAACTTCTGAGAGCAGGTGACTGGGGCCGCTGGGGCGAAAAGGGCAAACTTTATGTAAACTTTATGTCAGATAACGATATCACAGGCGGAAACTCCGGCAGTGCTGTCCTTAACGGCAAGGGTGAACTTATAGGTCTTGCATTTGACGGTAACCGCGAATCAATGGCAGGCGATGCCTACTTTGTAGAGGGTTACAACAAATGCGTAAATGTAGATATCCGTTATGTACTCTGGGTAATCGACAAATATGCAGGAGCCACCCACCTCATTAACGAAATGACATTCGCTAAATAACCGGCAGTTATTTAATTACTGAACAAGCTAAGGCTGGCCAACTAATCGTTGGTCGGCCTTTTTTTGCATACAGATAATGGCTAAGTGCTAAAATAAAAAAGGCTAACCAATAAAATTATGGTCAGCCTTATTTGAATTAGCAAATTAAAAAATTGCCGGTTATTTTTTCATGCCGAATTTCTCAAGCAGGGCCTCGGGTTTTGGATCACGGCCACGGAACTTTCTGTAAAGTTCTGCAGGGTCCTCAAGATTTCCTTTGCTAAGGATATTTTCGCGGAATGAAGCGGCGACCTCTTTTGAGAAGATTCCTTTCTCCTCAAAGAGAGAGAAGGCATCGGCCTCAAGTACCTCTGCCCATTTGTAGCTGTAGTAGCCGGCAGAGTATCCGCCTGCGAAAATGTGGCTGAAAGAGGTTGAGAAGCTTGTTCCGTCAATTGCAGGAAGAATCTGAGTCTTTTTGATGGCTGCCTTTTCGAATGCCTCAACATCTACTGCAGGAACAGTGGTGAGTGAGTGCCATGCCATATCATTGATACCGTAAGTAAGTTGTCTTACATTCATGTATCCGCTCAGGTAGTTCTTTGCAGCAACTATTTTTTCAATAAGTTCATCAGGAATAGCTTCGCCGGTTTGATAGTGTTTAGCGAATGACGCAAGGAACTCCTTCTTAACAGCCCAGTTCTCCATGATTTGCGAAGGAAGCTCTACGAAGTCTCTTGAAACATTGGTTCCGGTCAGAGAAGGGTAGGTGCCCTGTGCAAACATACCGTGAAGTGCGTGACCAAACTCATGAAGAAGAGTTGTAAATTCATAGTGGGTAAGAAGAGATGGGGTGTTTTCAGTTGGTTTTGTAAAGTTGCAAACCAGTGAAACAAATGGTCTCTGCTCAACTCCGTTCTGAACATACATATCTCTGAATGATGTCATCCATGCTCCGCCTCTTTTGCTTGCTCTGGGGAAGAAATCCATATAGAGGAGCGAGAGGAATTTCCCGTCTGCATCGAATACCTCATAGGCAACAACATCAGGATGGTACACAGGAATTTTTTTGTTCTCGGTAAATTTAAGACCATAAAGTGAATCTGCCAGAGCAAAAATTGCCTGCTGAACATTTTCAAGTTTGAAGTATGGCTTAAGAAGTTCGTCGTTTACTGCATATTTTTCATTCTTGTACTTTTCAGAATAGTAGCTGAAATCCCAAGGCATTAATTCACCCTTAAATCCAAGGCTGTTCGCATATTTCTGAATCTCTGCAACCTCGTTCTTTGCATACGGAAGCGTCTTGTCAAGAAGGTTTGCAAGAAAGGCATTAACGGTTCCTGCAGTTTTTGCCATGTTAACATCCAGTACATAATCTGCATGTGTTGCAAAGCCTAGAAGATTTGCTCTCTGAATACGAAGTTCTGCAATTCTCTTTACGATTGTGCTGTTGTCGAATTCATCCTTAAAAGCCTTTGTGTTTGAAGCTCTCCAAAGCTGCTCCTTAAGTTCGCGGTTTTCGCTGTATTGCATGAATGGACCCATGCTTGGGTTTTGAAGAGTAAATACCCAGCCCTCCAGAGATCTCTCTTTTGCTTCAGATGCGCCTGCCTCTTTTACAAATGCAGGAAGTCCCGCCAGCTCTGCTGAATCCTTAATCTGAATAAAGAACTTATTTGTAGCGGCAAGTACATTCTGGCCAAACTGAAGTCCTAGCTGAGAGAGTTCTTTATTAACCTCTCTGAATTTAGTTTTATCCTCTTCAGAAAGATTTGCTCCGTTTCTTACGAATCCCTTGTAGGTCTCCTCAAGAAGTCTCATCTGCTCTGCATTAAGACCAAGTGAGTCTTTTGCCTCATAAACTGTTTTAATTCTCGCAAAGAGTTTCTCATTGAGCATGATGTCATTTGAGTACTCTGTCAAAAGCGGAGAGATTTCAAGTGCAAGGGCCTGCATGGTTGAATCAGTTGCAGCCTCGTTAAGGTTAAAGAAGATTGACCCGATATTTGAAAGGGTTCTTCCTGAATATTCGAGTGCTTCAATTGTATTGGCAAAAGTTGGTGCTTCGCTGTTTGCCACAATTGAATCTATCTGAGCTCTGCCCTCTGCTATTGCAGCTTCAAAAGCAGGCTTGTAGTGTTCGTTTTTGATTTTGTCAAATGCCGGAGCGCCATAAGGATTTTCAGACGCAACGAGCAAAGGATTAACTTCTGTCATCTTTGATTTGCATGAATTTATGGAAACAAGTGCAAGGGTGACAGCAATAATTGTTCCGAGTTTTTTCATAAGGTTTTAAATAGAAAAAGGCCTGCTCAGGGAAGAACAGGCCTGTATTTGTAGTTTAATTATAGTGTCTGAATTACAAGGTATTTTGTTTGTTCCCAGAATGTTGCAGGCTGAGAAATCTTAAGAACCTGCATTCCGTTTGCACCCGGCTCAAGAGTATAAGTTCCTGTAGGGTGAACTGATAATACTTTAGCCTTCTCTGCATTAATCTGAATCTCCTTAACCTCGCGGATGTCAATTTTTACGAAGGCCGATTGTTCTGCCTGGTATGAAATTTTTGCCGATTTGAAAAGCCCGCCTTTTGACATTACATTGGCTGAGATAAGTTCAGATTTGGTGCCTATGATATAATATCCTGAATTAATCTGTGCCTCCTGAGTTGCGATAGTCTCCTGCTGAGAAGCAGTAGCCTGTGCAAGTGAGGTAACCTCGTCTCTTAGAGTAGTTACAGTTTTGTCAAGAGTTTCAATTTGCTGAGATTTAACAATCAGTTGTCTGTCCTTCTCTTCCAGCTGTCTGCCAAGATCTGCAATCAGTTCTGATTTAGCTTCAAGTTCAGATGTAAGAGCAGCAAGACGTTTCTTGAACTGATTTGACTGAATTCTTGCATCGTTTTTAAGCTTGTTAATCTGTTGCTTGTAGCTCTGAATAGCCTCGCCAATCGCAGCAACATCAGATTTCAGCTGCTCTCTTGAGTTTTCAGGAATTTCAGCACCGCCTTTCTGAGACTGAAGAACAAGAATGTTTTCAGCTTCACGGATTGACTTAAGTCCGTTTTCAACCTCGTTAAGGGTTGCAAATACCTCTTCAAACTCTGCACTTTTTACTGAATGGGCTGAGCCAAGAGAGTCCAGTTGTGCCTGCAAAGCTTTGTATTTTGCCGAATTCTCTACACATGAAGAGAGCGACAGGGCTGCAATTGCCAGTAACGAAAAAATTATGATCTTTTTCATTGTATTGATAATTAATTTATTAGTTCCAAAAAGTAAGGATTATTTTCAGTGTCAAATGTATGCATTATTTTGCTTCATTTAAAATAATTTTGGAAGATATGTAAACGCGCCCGTTTGAGCTGTTTACATATGAAAAATTGTAGCAAGACACGATAATTTTTCCACCCTCCTTTATCATAAACGAAGTTGCGTAATTAAAGTTGAATCCCATTGCCTGCAACTCCTCCCTTTTGCAGTTTCTTCTCCCCTGACTGACAATTGACTGGAGGATATTTTTGTTTTTAATAAGAATTCTGTTGATTATGGCCGCTTCTCTGTCCCGTTTGCTCCTTTTGTTGTTGTTAAAAGCATTCCTGCACGCATCACCACAGAATACCTTATCGCTTCTGCCGTAAATCCCGGCTCCGCACTCCCTGCATGTTGCCATTTTTATTTGTAAATATACTTAACAATAAGCATGTTAGGGTGTGTGTTGCGCAGAATGTCCGTAAAAATATCCGATTATGGAAAAACCTGTCCAAGAATAAATTTCTGCCGTTATTTCTAAAAAAGTATCTTTGCAGACATATTTCCCGGATTATGACAGAATTGATTTTTACCAGGCACGGACAGACAGAGTGGAACGTGGCAAGAAAAATGCAGGGACAGCAGGATTCTCCTCTAACAGAAATGGGTCTGTCACAAGCCAGGGTACTGGGGGCCTATTTGCGGGACAAAGAGATTTCTGCCATTTACTCAAGTTCATTGCCCAGAGCAGAGAGAACAGCAACAATTATAATGAAAGAGACCGGCCTTGCCGGAATTCATCTTTCAGACGAACTCAGGGAGATTAACCTTGCAGATCTTGAGGGTAAATCCTTTGCCAGGGCAACCGAGGAGGACCCGGCAAGAATGGATGCATTTGGCTCAAATCCATCTGCCTTTATACCCGGGCCGGGAGGAGAAAAGTTTGATGAGGTACAGAAAAGAGCACTAAATTTTGTTTTACCCCTTTTTGAAGCTCACAGGGGTGAGAGGGTGCTGATTGTTACCCATGCGGTTATTCTCCGCCTTATAATGGCATATTTCGAAAAAATTTCAGTTGATGATTACTGGAAACTTCACGGATTCTTTTACCCATGCAGCATATCCAGAGTTGCTATGGAAAATGGCGAATACACCTTGCTGGAGAGAAACAGCATTGAGTATACTAAGTAATAAGAGAAAAGATTAATCGTTTATAACCGATTTTAAATACTTAAAAGCAGGAGAATTTAACTCCTGCTTTTTTACTTTGTCATGCAAACAAATTAATTTCAATGACAATGGAAAAGTCGATTAATCGTGTGGAGCTGAGAGGTAATGTGGGTTTCGATCCCAGGATCAACTCCCTTGAAGATGGTGTGCAGGTGATGCGGTTATCGCTGGCAACAAATGAGGCCTTTAAAAACAAAAAAGGAGAGTGGCAGGAGGAGACGGTCTGGCACAACATAGTAGCCTGGGCAGGAAAGGGAATGCCGGAATTTTCATCAATTAAAAAGGGCAACACCCTCTCTGTGACAGGCCGCATCAAGCCTGTTCAGTATCAGACAAAGTCAGGTGTTGAGCGTCAGACATACGAGATTGTGGCTCTGAGTATCAAACATCATGTGCCGGAATCTTTTGAATAGAAATTTTGTTGTATTTTTGGGGTCTGATTAAAGGGGGTCTGCAAGGACTCCCTATACCCAAAAAATGACAAATCATGAGAGAGTTCTATCTGTACAATACGATTAACAGGAAGAGAGAGATTTTTGAACCGATAATTCCGGGTATGGCTGGTATATATGTATGCGGGCCTACAGTTTACGGTGATGCACACCTTGGACATGCAAGGCCGGGAGTTACTTATGATGTTCTGGTAAGACTGCTCAGAAAACTGGGATATAAGGTAAGATATGTGAGAAACATTACAGATGTGGGGCACCTTGAAAACGACTCAGATTCTGGTGAGGATAAAATTGCAAGAAAAGCGCGCCTGGAACAGCTTGAACCAATGGAGATTGTTCAGCATTACACCCTAAGGTATCATGAGGCTATGAAACTGATGAATACCCTTCCGCCGGATATCGAGCCCAGGGCATCAGGACACATTATTGAGCAGATATCTCTGGTTAATCAGATCCTAGACAAGGGCTTTGCATACGAGAGCAACGGCTCGGTATATTTTGATGTTGAGGAGTATAACAGAAAGCACAATTATGGTGCACTTTCGGGAAGAAGCCTTGATGATATGCAGTCAAACACAAGAACGCTGGACGGACAGAGCGATAAAAAATCGCCGTTTGACTTTGCACTGTGGAAAAAAGCTGCACCTGAGCATATCATGCGCTGGCCATCTCCATGGAGTGACGGATTTCCCGGATGGCATGTAGAGTGCTCTGCAATGTCTTCGAAATATCTTGGGGATACTTTTGATATTCACGGGGGAGGAATGGATCTTCTCTTTCCTCACCACGAATGTGAACTTGCACAAAATACTGCAGCAAGGGGTAAGAGCGGTGTCCGCTACTGGATGCACAACAATATGATTACCATCAATGGCCAGAAGATGGGCAAGTCTCTTGGGAACTTTATTACCCTGGAAGAGCTTTTCACAGGTAAGCATGACATTCTTGTACAGGCCTACTCACCTATGACCATAAGGTTCTTTATACTTCAGGCCCATTACAGAAGCACGCTTGATTTCAGCAATGAAGCGCTTCAGGCAGCAGAGAAGGGGCTCAAAAGGCTTGTTCAGGCTGGAAACGATGTTGCCAGAATCAAATCAGCTCCTGCCGGCATATCTGTAGAGGGATTAAGTGAGCTAAGGGATAGTGTATACAGCGCGCTTTGCGATGACCTGAACACACCTGTGGCGATTGCTCATCTCTTTGATGCCGTTAAGATTGTAAATACTGTAAAGGAGAAGCAGACTGTTATAAGTGATGAAGACAAGAATATCCTGAGAGAGCTGTTCGAAGAGATATCTGCCGGAGTTCTTGGTCTGGCAGATGAGCAGGCTGCATCCGGAACAGGTGAGACATTAAGAGGAGTAGTTGAAATGATACTGGACGTAAGGAGAGAGGCAAAAGCGAGCAAGGATTTTGCAACCAGTGACAAAATAAGGGAGAGGCTTACAGCACTTGGTATTCAGATAAAGGATACCAAAGAGGGGACTGAGTGGAATTTGAATTAACCAGATAAACTCTCATAATTATGAAACGAAGAGATTTCTTCAGGTTCGTCTCCCTTACAGGAGCCGGGCTTGCGCTCAATCCTGTAGTAAAAGCCGCCGAGACTTCACCTCTGTTTGGAGCAGATGACAAGCCGGCAACCAACATCAAGGATGCAACAGCAATTCCCAGAGTAAAGGAGTCTATGCCCGGGCTCTATCCCGGCAGAGTGGTAAGGGTTACAAACCCTGCATCAGTTGTTGAGGGCGTCCCCTCTTCAGATGCGGCATACTCAATGCTTAAGGAGAGTATGCTGAAGCTTACCGGAGAGAAAAACCTTAAAAAGGCCTGGAGGAAATTTGTTTCACCTAAAGATATCGTGGGTCTTAAAGTAAATCCGGTTGCGGGAAAAACTCTCTCAACCTCTCATGCCGTTACAGGTGCTGTAATACGCCAGCTTGAAGAGGCTGGTATCCCAAAAGCGAACATAGTAATCTGGGACCGGAGAGAGATGCAGTTGCATGAGGTAGGCTACACAAAGGATAACTATCCGGGAATAACAATAACCGGAACTGAGTGTATGGACGAAAAGGGAAGTTTCTACAATGCAGAGGGTAAGCTGTATTCAGAGGAGAGAGTCGATAAAAATCAGTTCTTTTTCGCAGATGTTGAAGGAGTACATGACGACTACACAATTCCTTACATGGTTAACGGAGGCAAATACTCCTATTTCACCAAAATTGCCACAGAAAAGGTTACAAAAATTATCAATATTCCAATTCTCAAAAATGCAGGCCCAACAACAACTCTCTGCCTGAAAAACCTGGCTTTTGGTGCAATAACCAATACCAGCAGACTTCATGGCAAGTTGTGGCATGAGACATGCGCCTATGTTTGTGCTTTTCCTCCAATCAGAGACAAAGTCGTACTGAATATTGCCGATGGTCTTATTGGCTGTTTTGACGGAGGTCCGGGAGCCAAGCCTCAGTTTATCTGCAATTACAACACTCTGCTTGTTGGAACAGATCCGGTAGCTGTTGACAGGGTAGGGCATGACATAATAATTAAAAAGCGCATAGCTGAGGGAATTCAGAAAGAGGATAATCCAAAAGCATCCCGATTCATAGACATGGCAGCAGAACTTGGTCTTGGAATTGGAGACCGAACAAAAATTGAACTATATGAAATTGGCTAGATTCTTTTTTTTGTCTCTTTTGGCATTTCTCTTATTAGTATCTCCTTCAGGTCTGATAGCTCAGGATGTTCCGGAAATCAAAAATGAAAGAGTGTTCAAAGGCAAAGCACTCTACGGGTTTATGAATGGAGGAAGTGATCTGTTTCTTGAATACGGATTCGAAGAGTTATATGTGTCAGACGTAAAATTCAAAGGCAGCGAATTTGCCGTAGAGGTATATATGATGCCATCGCCGGAGGATGCATACGGAATCTATTCCCAGCATACATTCAAATGTGATCCTGCAGATGCAGGAACATGTCCGGATTGTACCTCCCCAATGCAGTATCAGACGGCTTTGGGTAATTTGTACATAACAGTGGTTTATCCCAGTGCTTCTGCCCGTGCTGCAGAGTATGCCCCCGAACTGGCAGGTATATTTTTCAGAAAGTATGGTACAGAAGGCAAACCGGTAATACCGGAGCCGGTTCTTGCAGGTGTAACAGAGGGAGATAAAATAACTCTGAGAGTTAAATATGCCAGGGGAGCAATCTCTCTCTCAAATCTGAACTCTTCAGTTATGCCTGCTGTTGAGGGGCTGGAGGGGTATTCAGCATGGTTGCTGGATGGCGGAAGAACAATGATTTATTTAGATATGCGCACTCCGGAGTCCATGTCAAAGGCATTGAAAAATATTTCAGATGCCGGAGAGGACTTTCTTTTTTCTGCCACAAGTAAACCGGATAATATTCTTATCCTGAAAATTAAATAGCAGATTCAGAAGTGCAATACTCACAGAGGAAGGGTTACGATAAAGCGTGACCCTTTTTCCTTTTCTGATTCAACCTCCAATGTCCCGTTGTGTCTCTCAATAAACTCCTTGCATATCAGTAGCCCCAGACCGGTACTTGGTTCTCCGTTTGTACCTGCACGACCTGTTTCAATATTGATTTTAAAGAGATTCTCAATCATCTCCCTCTCCATTCCAATACCATTGTCTGCGATTACAATCTCTACCTTGCGCTTAGGTTTTGACTTTGCCGAGAGGGTTACAAAACCTCCTCCCGGTGTAAATTTAATTGCATTAGAAACAAGATTTCTGATTATTGTCTGAAGCATATTACTGTCTGCCGTCACTACAAGTTTTTCAGGAATATCAACTGTGAAAGCAATGTTCTTCTCACGGGCATACTGATTAATCCACTCCATGTTCTCTGAAGTAATAGCCAGCAGATTTTGCGGTTTAGGATTGAACGGAATAGTTCCCTGCTGCATTCTTGACCATTGCAGTAAATTCTCAAGCAGGTTATACAAATTGCTTGCAGAGTTATTCATCTTCTCTGCAAATTCTCTGATTTGATCCTTGGTAAAGATATCCAGGTCATCTGCCATGAGCCTTGTGAGACCAATGAAACTGCTGAACGGTCCTCTGAGGTCATGAGCAATAATTGAGAATAGTTTATCCTTCTCCAGATTAAGTTTGTGAAGCTCTGTGTTTTTATCTGTAAGTTCAGATGTCTGGGCATCTACCTTCTTCTGGAGCAGCTCTCTGTCTGCATTAAGCTGATACTCCCTCCGTTTTACAAAAGTATAGAACAGAGATGCCGCAGCTATAACTGCCAGTATATAGAACCACCATGTATTCCACCAGGGTGGTTTTACAGTGAATGAGTATGAGGCTTCATCACTCATCTCGCCATCTCCGGAAACCGCTTTAACCCGGAACTCGTATTTGCCGGGATTGAGATTGCCGTAAGAAACCTCTGTTCTCTCTGTTGGCATGTTCCAGTCCTTGTCAAGTCCATCCAGCTTATACTGGTAACGGACATTTGCCATTTGAGAATGGGTAATCCCGATATAGTTTATTGTGATATAGTTATGGTTGTGCGAAAGCTTAAGCTTTACCGGCAAAGAGTACCACTTTTCAAGTTCTTTAAATTTAAAATGATCTATCCTTACACCATTATGAAGCTGAATGGTTGTGTCCATATTCTCAGCAATTTCCGGCCATGGAATCTCTTCATTAAAGAGCTGGATTCCTGTTATTTTAATATTTGGCGGAATTGAGACAGATGAGTAATTATCTCCGTGAAATGCAGTTAATCTGTCCATGGTCCCAATCCAGATTGTTCCTCCTGAGCTCTGAAGCAGCGCCCCGGCATTACAGTCGGCACCCAGAAATCCGTCCTCAACATCGTAGCTGTTTATGTAAACATCTTTATTTACTGTGTCAATTCTCTCAAGGTATCTTCTTTTAATAACATGGAGTCCCTGCCTGGTTCCTGCCCAGAGATTCCCCGCATTATCCAGCAAAAGACTCATAACCTTAACATTTCGCAGGCCGCTCTCCTCGCCGTATGTGATAAAAGATTGTCCGTCAAATCTGACTATACCGGCATCTGTGCCAAACCATATTACTCCCTCTCTGTCTTCAACTATAGCTGAAACGATGTTTCCGGGGAACCCGGTTTCTTTACTGTAATGTGTAAATGTTTTACCGTCATATGATGTAAGTCCTCCACCAACACTTCCAAACCAGTAGTTATCCCTGCTGTCATGAAGAATTGAAATTATTTGATTGTGAATCAAGCCCTGTTTCTTAGTAAAGTGAACAAAGTTTTTTCCGTCAAATTTTGTTACTCCGGCAAAAAAGTTAGCTATCCAGATATTTCCAAGCCGGTCTTCATAAACAGTGTTAATACTGTTGTTCACGAGGCCCTGCGCAGTTGTATATGTGTATGTGCTGCTCCCGTCGTAAACAGCAAGTCCTCTCATATCTGTCCCGAACCAGATATTTCCGTTTTTGTCTGATGTCATGGAGAAGATATATCCGTCCTGGAGACCCTGAGCTTTGCCGAATTTTTTAAATTCAGTTCTGGATATCCCATCTTCTTCGCTTTCTGTGTATATTGTTACATATCCGCCGTAAGTGCCAAGCCAGATATTACCATACCTGTCCTCGAGCATACTTACAACCCGGTTGTTACTCAAACCTTCACCCTGTGTAAGATGACTAAAGATAACTCCGTCAAAGCGAATGAGTCCCGCACCGCGTGTACCAAACCACATGTTTCCGTTAATGTCAATTATTGAACATCGCATAGACTCAGCCACAAGCCCGTCCTCTTTGCCCAGTATTCTGAAAGAGTTTCCGTCAAAACGAGTGATTGTCCCGGCACCATTCCCAAACCAGTAATTTTCATTTTCGTCCTGGACAATAGTTCTTACAGAGTTGCTGCCCAGACCCTCCTTTACAGTGTAATGATAAAAGTTCTTTCCGTCAAATTTTACCAGTCCGGCATAAGAGGTGCTTATCCAAATATTGCCGTCAATATCCTTGAAAAGAGTAAAAATCAGATTCTGAGGCAGACCCTGGTCATCTGTATAGTTTGTGAAAGTTGCACCGTCATATATAGATACACCCCCGCCATATGTTGCAATCCACATTCTTCCGTTATCATCAAGAATCATATCCCTGATATCACTTGATGGCAACCCTTCGCTTTTTCTGAAAATTGTAAAATTTTCGCCGTCAAATTTTGCCAGACCCCTTTTTGTCCCAAACCAAAGCGAACCAGTGCTGTCCTCAAAAATGCTGTTTACTATGTTATATGGAAGTCCGCTGTCTGTTGTGTAAGTGGTTAAATAGATTCCATCAAATTTTGTTACACCGCCTTCAAATGTGCTAAACCAGATGTTCCCTTCAGAATCCTGGAAAAGAGACATTATTACATTGTGATTCAGGCCCTGAGATATTGTGTAGTGATAATAGTGCTTGCCATCATACTTAGTAAGCCCGTTGTCTGTCCCCAGCCAGATGTTGCCCAGTTTATCCTGAATCATACATCTTATCTGGTCATGTCTTAATCCCTGCTGTTTACCAAAATAGAAAAAATTGGATGGATTTACATCCTTGAAGTAGGGCTCTTTAACCAGTACCTTTTCCGGTAGTTCACAAACTTTTTTCACTCCTCTGGCCGGTAACACCTGAGGAGGCCTCATACCATTCTTTCCAATAGTCCTGATAACAGGCTCTTTCATCTCAATTCTTTTTGGAATGAAAGCCTGATGCGCAGTGAGAGATCTTCCGGGAGATGCTATTCTGCCAACAACAGTACCTGATGGTTTGCCTGCTGCTGTTACTTCAGGAGGTAGAATACTGTCTTTGGGAACTATATATCCTTCTGCTTTAACAACCTGAGCATCGCCTGCAGGAAGAGACTGAGTATTATCGTTCCCTGTACAGGAGATAAGTACAGAGATAATTATTGTACAATAAAACGTGTTGCGGTAATATGCTGCAGATAGTCGACTCATAAATCATTTACTGTGTGTTGGAAATTATCTGACAGGAATCTTTACTATGAATTCGGAACCCTTTCCTTCAGAAGATATTACAACGATTTCTCCTCCGTGAAGTTCAACCAGCTCTTTACAAATCATCAGGCCCAGACCGGTACTTGGTTCTCCCTCGGTTCCCGAACGACCAATTGCGGTCTTTAATTTGAAAAGATTTGACTGAATCTCATCATTCATTCCAATTCCACTGTCTTTGACTGAAATTTCAATATTCTCGCGTGCATCTCTTGCAGAGAGGGTGACTTTTCCACCTTTGGGGGTGAACTTTATTGCGTTGGAAACAAGATTTCTTATAACAGTCTGAAGCATGTTAATGTCTGCCACAACGCTCATATCTTTTGGAATATTGATAGCAAGAGTAATCTCTTTTTCCTGTGCAGACTGAGTGAGCCAGCCCATATTGTCATGAGTTACAGAACTTAATAAAACAGACTGAGGCCTGAAAGATATTGCCCCCTGCTGCATTCTTGACCACTGAAGCAGATTTTCCAGCAAGCTGAAGAGATGTCGGGCAGAATTATTCATGTTTTCTGCAAAGGATTTAATCTCATCCATCGTAAACGATGAGAGCTCCTCGGACATAATCTGAGTCAGCCCCAGAAAACTGCTGAATGGCCCTCTCAGGTCATGTGCAATAATCGAAAATAGTTTGTCCTTTTCCAGATTTGTCATCTGAAGTTCCTGATTTTTCTGGGTAAGTTCAGATGTCTGTTCACTCACCTTCTTCTCAAGCAGCTGCTTGTCATACTTCAGGCTGCGTTCACGTTGTCTTATCAGCATGAAAATAAGGAAGACAATAAACCCTGCCAGAATCACATAGAATGTCCAGGTTTTCCACCATGGAGGTCTTATTGAAAATTTATAGCTTACCTCTTTTCCAGGAGTTCCGTCCTGAGATATAACCCTTACTTTAAATGTGTATTTTCCGGGTGAGAGGTTACCATAAGTAGCCTCAGTTCTGGTAGTATGTGCACTCCATCTCTTGTCAAGGCCCTCCAGCATATAGTCATAAACTACTTTATTTATCTGTGACTGTGTTATGCCAATGTAATTAAAACTCAGATAATTATGTTTGTATGAGAGCTTAAGGTCTTTTGGCAGTCCGTACCATCTTGAAATTGAACTGAAATTCAGTTTTCCAACCTTAACCCCGTTATGAAGAGTAAGAGAAGTGTCCTTATTCCCGTTTAGCAAAGACCATGGAATATCTTCGTGAAACAGCTGCAGTCCGGTAATCTGCAAATTTGGCTCAACTGATTTTTGTTTATCCTTTTTGCCATGATAGGCAGTTAATCTGTCGGTTGTTCCAATCCACATTGTTCCATCACTCTGACCGCCAATTGCGTCTAGGTTGCACCCAATTCCTATGAATCCATCTTCAAAGTTATAGCTTGCAATGTGTAATGGTCTTAAACTATCTTTTGCCTCACTTATGTCCTGATAATGAATAAAATTAAGTCCGAATCTTGTCCCTGCCCATATATTTCCGTACTTGCCAATAATCATGCTCAGAACATGATTATTGTTGAGACCGCTCTCTTCTGCATATCTGGTAAATTTTTTTCCGTCATATCTCACAAGTCCCTCTCCTCCTGTGCCAAGCCATATATCTCCGTGTTTATCTTCTGCTATGCTGTAAACAGTATTACTGAAAAAGTTCTGTTTTGTTGTAAAGTGGGTAAGAGTGTCATTTTTATATGTCATTACTCCTCCGCCGTCTGTTCCAAGCCATATAACACCCCTGCTGTCCTGGAACATAGAGAGAATATTGTTACTGCTCAAACCATTTGCGACGGTGAAGTTCGTAAACCTTTTGCCGTCAAAAATTGAAATACCGGAACCATATGTCGCAAACCACATTTTACCGTCATTGTCCTGAAATACCGTACGAATGGCATCATCTGCCAGGCCCTGTTCTTTAGTGTAGGTATATGTTTTTTTACCATCAAACATTGTAACCCCTCCGCCGTCAGTTCCAAACCATATATTACCTGAATGGTCCTGGAGTATACTGTAGATTCTGCTGCTTCTCAGTCCCTCTTCCCGCCCGAATACTTTAATGACCTTCCTTTTGACACTGTCTATCTCTTTAGATGTAATAACTGTAGCATATCCTCCAAATGTCGCAAACCACATTTTACCCTCATTGTCTTCCAGAATATTCATTACTCTGTTATTACTCAGCCCCTCATTCTCGGTCATGTGTGTGAACTTGTTTCCCTCATATCTTGTAAGCCCGGCCATTCTTGTCCCAAACCAGATATTTCCGTTGGAGTCCTGCAGGGAACTTCTGATATAGTCAGATCCCAGCCCCTCCTTCATATTGAACTGATGAAAAAATTTCCCGTCAAATTTTGTGAGTCCGGCATCGGTTGTTCCAAACCACATGTTCCCCGAATTGTCTTCCAGGATAGTTCTGATTGAATTGCTTCCCAGTCCTGTCTGTTTGGTATAGTGAATAAAGGAGGATCCGTCAAATTTTATTATTCCCGAATTTGTAGCCCCAATCCACATATTGCCTGCCTTGTCCCTGTACAGAGCTGCAGTAAAATTATTGGCAAAACCATCTTTTTCTGTATAGCAGGTAAATGACTTGCCATCAAAAACCGACAATCCGCCTCCGTTGGATGCAATCCAGATTCTGCCGGCTGAATCCTGATTTATAGCTCTTACATCAATCCCGGATAATCCCTGATCTTTAGTATAAGTGGTTATGTATTTACCATCATAAACTGAAACTCCGCCGCCGGTGCCAAACCAGATCTTGCCGGTATTGTCCTCAAAAATGCTGTTTACTATGTCGCTTGGCAAACCAGATTCCACAGAGAATGTAGTAAGATTCATGCCATCATAGCGGGTAACTCCTCCGCGGAAGGTCCCGAACCAGATATTGCCTTTTGAGTCTTGTATAAGAGAAAGAATAAGATTGTTATTAAGCCCCTGTTCTGTAGTGTAGTGAGAAAAGTATTTCCCGTCAAATCTGGTAAGCCCGTCATCAGTTCCAAGCCAAAGATTTCCCAGATTATCCTCTATGAGGGCTCTTACCTGATCATGTCTGAGCCCCTGAAGTTTACTATAGCTGCTGAAATTATGAGGATTAATATCTTTTATATATGCATCCTTTGCAAGTATCTGTTCCGGAGCCTTGCAAAAGACAGGCTTTTCAGCAGGAACAGTTATCAAAGGTTTTAATGTGCTGTCACTGCCAACAACTTTGGTAACAGGTTTGCCAATTAACAGAGTCTCCGGTTTCCCTGCTAGTTTGATATTTGTCTCAGCAATTGTCTCTTTCAGCTGGCCCACTGATACTATGTACGGAGCACCCGCCTCAACACTCTCTGGCATTTTTATACTATCTGCAGATATCTTATACCCTGATACTTCAGCTACTCCCGGAAGTTCAACTTTTTTCTGGTTATAATCTGTGCCAGAGTGGCAGGACTCCAGTGCAAGAAAGAGACTCAGCAACAGGATGGCAGCATTTTTATGAGAAAGAATCGGAAACTTCATATCAACTAATTCTAGTTCAGGCAAATTTAATAAAAAAACACAAACCCGAACAACAGGTTTGTGTTTTATTGGAATAATATTTCAGCGAACTGCTTTATGCAGTCTAAACTATTATTTTACAAGCTCATAACCCCAGTCAATGCCCTTTGATGTTGCCGGTACTCCGTACTTCATCCATACAGGCATTGGTGCGCCCTTAAGATAGTGATCAAAGAACTGGGCAAGCCTAATGCTGAGGTCCTTTGCATTTACCCTGCCGGCCAGGTTATGTACCTCTTTGTTGTACTGAAGCAGCCATGCTGGTTTGCCCAGACGCTTGAGTGCAGTGAAGTACTCAATTCCCTGGTACCATGGAACTGCATCGTCTGCATCATTGTGCATGATGAGTAGTGGAGTCTCAACTTTATCGGCAAAGAAAAGCGGAGAGTTTTCAATATAGAGATCCAGTGCCTCCCACGGAGTCTTTCCAATACGGCTCTGGGTGTGCTCATACTGAAACTGTCTCACCATTCCCGAGCCCCATCGGATTCCTCCGTATGCACTAGTCATGTTGGCAACAGGGGCTCCGGCGCCAGCTGCTTTCCATTTGAAGGTCTGAGGCTGAGTAACCATGTATGCAACCTGATAACCTCCCCAGCTCTGTCCCTGTATAGCAACATTCTCGCTGTCTATCCATGAGTTCTGGCAAAGCATTTTTACGCCCGGCACTATGCAGTCAATTGCACTTTTTCCAGGATGCCCTATCTCGTATGCAATATCCGGTACAAAAACAATGTACTCATTACTTACGAAATAAGGTATATTGATGGTTGAACGGCTCGGAGCAGGTGCTCTGTATGCATGCAGAAGGTCAGAATTCCTTTCATAGAAATAGGCAATCATTGGATATTTCTTTGCAGGGTCAAAATTCTCAGGTTTGTAGAGAAGACCTTCAAGTTCTATACCTGTTGCAGATGTCCATTTAACCAGTTCAACTGTCCCCCAGTTGTAATCCCTTTGCTGAGGATTAATATCGGTTATTCTGGATTGAGTTTTGAAATTATCCTTTGTAATCCATACCTCAGGCGATGTGGTAAAGTTACCCTTCACATAAGCAACGGTATTCATGTTCTTAACCTTGCTTATTGCAGAGAACGTAACTGGTTCAAGAACCCATCTGGTAAGTACCGGCTTCTTCTTTGATAAATCTTTAAAGTAGTAACCGTTATTTTTTGAGACATTGTCAAATGCTGTGAAGTATATTGTTTTCTTAAGGCTGACAGCTTCAGAAGGGCCTCCCATACCCCTCATTGCCATTGGCATTGAAACGGTGTTTTCAGGGTCAGTAATTCTGAAGGTTTTCCGCTCTTTCCTTCCAATTCCGTCTGTAAAATTAACGGCCGGAGTTGCACCTTCAGGGTCCAGCTGCCAAATGTCATACCTGTCATAAACAAAGATAGCTTTGTCTCCCTCTGCCCATCCGCCGTGACCATAAGATGATGCCATTGAAGGAGAGTCATGGAGTTCGTCGGCAAAAGAAACATTGAGACCCTTTGTTATGTTAACAATATTTCCGGTCGCAAATTCGTAAGTATACCACTGCTTCTCTGCACTGTTGTACCATGCAAGGAAATTTCCGTCAGGAGAAGATGTAAAGTTACTCATGTACTTGTCAGTAATCACCTTTGTGCTTTTTCCTGTTTTAACATCAATCACATAAAGATCCCTTCTTGGGTTTGCAGACCACTGCGATTCCAGTCTGTATTCATAATCAGAAACAGCATACGCAATATCTGAAGACCAGTCTTTTGTAACGACAGGGCTGTACTCCTCTTTGCCAAGCTGAACAAATGACTTTTCACCATCCAGTTCAATTTTGCTCAGATAGCTTTTCTTAAGTTCTCTTGAAAGGTTGAGGAGCTGCATAGGCTGATTGTATGGCTCTGCATAGTGCCAGATATCGAGTTTTGCAACCTCTGAATCTGCAACAGTAGTGTCCTTTTCTGCCATAACCGGAGCTATGCCAAAGAAAAGCCTTGTACCCTGCTTGTTAAACTGAAGCGATCTGTTTTCGCTTATGTTCATCTCTTTTGGAAGTCCTTCTAAAGAGTTGTCAAGAATAACCCTGGCCTGTGGATATGATGCCCTGTATTCAAGTACAGAAATGTATTTATCCTTATATTTCTTTGTGGTGTCAAGTTTGGCAAAAAAGACCATTTTGCTGTTGTCTTCACTCACCTCAGGGAGCTTAACGCTCTGCTTAAGGTCGTGGCTGAACATTGCTGTCTTAACTCCTGTTGAAGGAATGTACATATAAAGACCTGCCTTGTTTACCGAATCTTTTGAATTTGGTCTGAGTGCATAGAAGAGAGTATCTCCGCCTCTTGAAAATTCATAATCAGAGACAAACTTAAGGGTATCGGTCTTACCGGTGGAAAAAGTATACAACATAAGGTCGCTTCCTTCGTCCTTGTCTTTTTTTACCGGTTTCTTTGACTTAGCTGTGTCTGCGGGCGGTGTGGTCTGAAAAGCCATATGATTTTTTGCCCACCGTCCCATCTTGAATCCCTTCAGGTGAGAGATCTTCTTAATCTCTTTTGTTGTGATATTGTAAATTGCCAGAGTATCCTTTGGCATCTGGTCAGGTTTTGCCTTTTTCAGTTTGGCAGCCTTTGTCTGAGCAAAAAGCGGTTTAATAGAAAAAACTGCAAATTTATCGTTTTCAGTAACTCTTGCAGAGCTTCCCCTTGCAATTGAGTCCTTAGTTAAAGTAAGGTTATTAAGGAAAACCAGATAGCCGTCTCCCTCCTGAGCATTAACCTGAAAAAAAGAGTATTTGCCATCATTTGTGGTATTAACTCCGCTTATACTTTTCCACCCGTCATAGACAGAGTGGTCAAGCGGCTTTTTCTGGGCAAATGTCAGGGATGTGACAGTCAGCAGTGCCGCAATTATTAGTGTTTTTTTCATATTGATTAAGTTGGGGTATTAATTCTTAAGCCATTTGTCCAGCCATGCAAAATAGACTCTGTTCCACTGAATACTGTTTTGTGGTTTTAGAATCCAGTGGTTTTCGCCAGGGAACAGAAGCATCTCTGAAGGTACTCCAAGTGCTTTGGCTGCGTTAAAGGCCGCCATTCCCTGATCTACCGGAACTCTGTAGTCCATCTCACCGTGGGTAATAAGAATTGGGGTGTCCCAGTTCTTTACAAACTTGTGAGGAGAGTTTGCATAGTGTCTCTTTGCAACCGGATTGTCGTCCCATGGTGCTCCGCCGTTGTCCCAGTGCGGGAACCACAACTCTTCTGTACTCATGTACATATGCTCCTGATTGAAGATGCCAGCGTGAGAAACGAATGCAGAGAACATTCCTTTGTGGATACCTGCAAGATAGTAAACTGAATATCCGCCGTAGCTTGCGCCAACAGCACCCACCTTGCCTACAAATTTCTCCTTCTTCATCTCTTTAACAGAAGTGAAATAGTCCTGCATGTTCAGGCCAATGTAATCTCCCGAAATCTGGTCTGTCCACTCCTGCCCGAATGCAGTTGTGCCTCTTCTGTTAGGAAGAATTACGATATAATCCCGGGCAGCCATAAGCTGAAAGTTCCATCTGTATGACCAGTTCTGGCTAAGTGTACCCTGAGGACCGCCAAGGCAGAAGAGAAGGGCCGGATATACTTTTGATGAGTCAAAATCAGGAGGATAAACTACCCACATATGCATATCCTTTCCGTCCACAGTCTTAACCCATCTCTCCTCAACCTTGCCCATTTTAATCTGGTCAAGAAGGTGCTTGTTTTCAAAACTGATCTGAGTATATGTTCCTGCCGCAGGGTCAATTGAAGCTATTTCATTTGGCATTGACATGCTCTTGAATGTGCCAATAAGTTTGTCACCGGCAAGCTGAACGCCGTCAAAATCAAACTGATCTTCTACAACCTTTCTGATTGCTTTGTCTGCGAGGTTAACATGATAAATTCCTGTAAGCGCCTTAACGCATGAGTTAAAGTAAATACCGGAGCCGTCTGCCATCCATGTAATGCTCTCAACATTGTACGGATAGTCTGTTGTAAGCTCAACTTTTTCCCGGCTCTCAAGATTCATTGTGAAGAGGCGTTTTTTATCTGCCTCAAAACCTCCGCGCTCCATGGATATCCATGCAATGCTTTTACCATCGGGTGAGAACTGCGGGTCTGTGTCGTAACCCATCATTCCCTCAGTCAGGTTTTCGTGACTCTTTGCTGCGAGGTCGTACAGGTAGATGTCTGTATTTGTAGAGTATGCATAATCCTTTCCGGTTAATTTGCGGCATGCATAGATAATCTTTGTTCCGTCAGGACTCCAGCTGAGCTGGTCAACTCCGCCAAATGGCATAGTAGGGAGCTCGAACATTTCACCATCAAGAATATCTGTAATGTTGGCAAGTGCCTTGCCATCGAAATCTGCAATGAAAGAGTGTGGAATTGTCTCAACAAAATGGTCCCAGTGGCGGTACATCAGGTCGGAGATCATTCTGCCGTTTGCCTTGTCAAGGTCAGGCCAAACATCCACAGCTTTCTTATCTGCCTTGATGTCGCTCACAAAGAGAATCTTCTTTCCGTCCGGTGAGAAGGAGAATTCATTAATTCCGGGCTCGTAGTCACTAACCTTTCTGGCTTTGGAGCCATCCTTTCCCATGATCCAGATCTGGCCTCCCGAAAGGTAGGCAATCTCTTTTCCATCGTTTATCCACCTTGCATTGTTTTCGCTTCCTGCAGATGTAGTAAGCTGACGGACATCAGAGCCGTCGGCCTTCATAACAAAGAGTTCCCTGTTGTTTTTGTTTTCGGGAATGCTTGTATATGCAACTCCGTAAAGAATCTCGCTGCCATCAGGTGATACCTGAGGGTCTGAGAGTTTTCCCATACTGTGCATTACCTCAGGAGTGAGTCTTCCGTTTTCTACGGTTATAGTGCTTTTTGTTATTGGCTCGGCCTCTTTTTCTGCATTCCCTCCGCAGGAAGCAGCAATGGCAGCAGTTGAAATTAACATGGCAATCAGTTTGCTTTTCATAGATTATAGAGTGTTATTGTTTGATTCAGTAATAGAAAGTGTAAAAATAATTTAAAATTTCAATTCTGTTTCAAATTTTGACAGGCAATATTAGGAGCCGCAATTCTATCCGGCACGAAGTACACTTAAACAGTCAGTTTTTTATCTAATTATCCGGCTGTGTAAAATTTTTTTAATCAATGTAAAAAAAAGTGAAAATATTTTTTGTTTTTAGTTTTTAATTCCACACTTTTACAGAAAATTATTTTAAAACTTGTCTGTTATATATTCAGACTAACATCATTATAACCCCAAAAAGCCCGCCAAATTATGGAAATTAAAAACTTAGCCAATTCGACCGAGATGGAGAAACTATGTGATTTAAATTATGAACCACCTCAAATTGAGGTCGTTGAAGTAGTTGTAGAAAAAGGATTTGCCGACTCTGCCACTGACTTTGGACAAGATGCATGGTAATGGTTCAATTAAATTTAAACATCAAAATTATGAATATGATTTCTATAAATAAAACCACCTCGTTAGTTTCCTTATTTTTAATTCTCTCTTTGGTCTCATGTTCTAAAGAACAGACCGGAAGCGGAGCTGCCGGAGTTTCATCTGAAAAAATCCGTATTACAGGTTCGGATGCAAACTCAATCACTAAAACCACACTAAACGGGCTTGTTACCTCCTGGATTCAGACAACAGACAAGGTAGGTATTTATTCTTCTCAGGCGCGCACAGCAACAGGCGGTGCAGGATCTTCAGTAGTCAATGCACAGTTTACTGCAGCAAGCAGCGGAACAGGCTCAAACTTTACAGGCACAATGTACTGGGGTGCAGCGAATACTTCTCACACATTTTATGCATACTACCCTTATGCATCCGGTTCTCCGGCTGCAACAGCTGTTCCGGTGTCACTTCCTTCTGCACAGACACAGTCAGCTGCCAACAATACAGATCATATAGGTGCTCTGGACTTTATGATTGCAACTCCGGTTACAGTAACATCTCCTTCAAATACAGGTACTACAGGCGGAGTAAACCTGAAATACAATCATCTTTTTTCTGTTCTTGAATTTCAAATCAAAGGTTCAGGTGTGCTTGAGGCGGTTAAACTAGCCGGCTCAATTACTCCGGTCTCATTTAGCGGAGGAACTGTCGATATTACCCAGACCACACCTGCAGCAGATGTTGCATATGCATTTGTTTCTCTAACAGGAACATCTGCGCAGA
>ERZ1645189.88-NODE-88-length-22023-cov-5.535597_pt1 | contig 22023 bp, 16 predicted proteins | sample MGYA00575350_ERZ1645189 | MGnify/ENA primary metagenome ERZ1645189 (study PRJEB40845, sample SAMN11283421) | freshwater sediment metagenome | isolation source: river sediment | host: Sediment | place: India: Jajmau, Kanpur | collected 2015-12-17 ...
CGAACAAGCTCCGAGCAATAAAATCAGCAGGCTTGATAATGATAATATCCAGTATTTTTTCATTTTTTGATTATATATTAGCCCTCCAGCCCCCTAAAGGGGGAGTTTTGGAGTGCAAAAATTTAAAATATTCTGTTATAAAGTATAGTTATTTGACCCTTTGAAAGTCAAGAATCGCTCTAGTTATTCCCCCTTTAGAGCCCGTTCCGAACTTGTTTCGGGAGGGTTAGGGGGCTTCTTATTTCACCCAATCCAGGTATGCACCTTCGTACACTTTCACGTTCGGATATTTCAGAATGGATTTCAGTACGAAATATGCCAACGAGGCAGTAGTGCCGGTCTTGCAGTAAACAATTACTTCCTTATTTTTAGGTACTTCGGAAAATAACTGTTGAAGTGCGGCAGCTGGTTTCAGTTTTGATTTGACTAACATCGCATCACTGGGGATGTTGAGTGCATTCCCGATTTTGCCGGCTGCGTATTCTTCCTTTTTCCGGGTATCGACCAGTACGGCTGAGTTCATTTTGGCTTTCACCTGATTTTTATCCACTTTTACTGCAGCGTTTACACTCGGCGTGAATGTAGTTGCAGCCAGTTTTTTAGCGTTTTTTGTAATTGGTTTACGGGCTGCAAACCAGGCATCGAGTTGTCCGTCGAGTATGCTTACATCTTTGGCTCCCAGATAATCGAGCACCCAGTACATGAGTCCGGCATTTACGCCCGTTTTACAATAAATCACAATTTTATTTTTATTGGAAACACCTGCTTTACCTAAAAGTGATGCTAATTCGCCAGTGCTTTTTAAGGTTCCTTCCACAGGGCTGTTTGTTGAAAGGGTGGCAGCATCTACGCTGATAGCTCCGTCAATGTGTGTTTTCATATAATCGCCTGCCGGACGCGCATCTATTACGACTACATTCGGTTCTTTGATTATTTTACTGAGTTCATCTACCGAGATGAGTTGTGCCTGAAGGCTGAATGCCACAAATGACATGAATAGAAATATTATTTTTTTCATTTTTCTCTGAATTTAAATCCTTTTAATTTTTTAAAATTTAGCTTGTAATTGTACTACAAAACGGTCGTTGACAATGCCGGCGCTTTCCTGTGCATTGATATAATTCATCTGCAGGCGGGCATAATCGTTGATATAATAATTCAGACCTACGGTGATGCGGTTTGTTCTGCTGTTGGTTACAGCGTGGTCTGCCATGTAAGTGTCAAATTTCACGGTTGGCTCCAGGTTCCACGGAGTCATGTAGGAACCGATTACCCAGAAACCGCTTTTATTATAAGTTCCTGCACTTTTGGTTTCATAACCTACGATACCGCCGCATCCGCCAAATACGGGTACCTGCGAAGCAGAATGAAGTTTATCTGTTCCAAGAATGTATTCGGACTGCAAAAGAAAACCATGAAGCTTGTATTGTAATTCTACACCTAAGCGGGTGATTTCATTCAAAGGCTGGGTGTTGTCGGTCGGATTTATTTTTCCGTATTTGAAACTGCCGCCCAGCTTCAGGTCTTTCAGCGCATCAATACCGGTACTTCTCAATGGACTTAAAACAACACGACCTACAATATCTTTGAAACGATTATCGTCTTTCACGTTCATGCCGCTTCCATTCATCATTCCCACGCTATATTGAACAAATGTTGAATCATTTCCTCCATTAACTACAAATCCCAGATCGCGTTGCGGACCGGCAAGTTGATTCACCACTTCCGAACGGTCAACGGTGTAAAGTCCCGAGCAGGCTGTATTTTGCTCCAAACTGAAAGGAGATTTGAACTGCCCCACGGATATTTTTGCCCATTGGCTGAAGCGTGTGTATGACACGTATCCATCCAGCAAGTGCACTTTATTCTGCGGAGTAAAAGGGCTGTATTCAATCATTACATAATAATCTACGTCGTAAGGAATGGAACCAACTACGCCCAAACGTGCACGATTGATATTGAATGTGTTTTGATCCAGGCTTTTGCCGTTGGCATCGGTACCATTCATATAATAGTTGTATTCCGACTGAATGAAACCGTGAACACCCACTACATCACCGCCTCCGGACACACAACCCTGCGAATATGCCGTAAATGCAAATGCTGTGGCAAACAAAGCAACAATAATATATTTTATATTTTTCATTTTACTGATTTTTAGAATAACTAATAATGAATTGGAAATCAGCCAAATCTCTCTAAAACCAAGAGAGATTGACTGTTCTCTCAAAAAAAACTTTCAATACTTATTTAACTACCGGATTGTCAGTTTTTGGTTTTTCATTGTTCCAGCTGTTTTTCTTTGCTGCAAGCAAAGCGTCCTGTATCATATTATTTGCACCGAACATAAGTCCTTTTGCATCGTAACCCAGAACGGTAAGATAAGCAGAAACCATGGCTGAAGTTTGTCCGGTCCAGCAATAAGGAACGATAACGGCAGTGGGATTAAGGTTTTTGAATCCTACAGGGTCAGTTAATTTTAATGTTTCATTCAGGCGATAAGCACCTTTAATATGTCCAAACTGATTAACATCAGCATCTGTCCAATAATTTACAATAAAATAATTGGCGGGAGTTCCAAGCACGTCAGGAACTTTGGAGCCCACAAATCCTTTATCAAGTGCCACTTTCACTCTTTCTTTCAGAATGTCAGCACCTACTTTTGCAGTTGCCGTGAAAGTTGGAAGTGAGAATGTAACCGGAGTTTTGATGGCGTTAGTTGTTGACCAGTTTGCATGATTTACTGCCTGGTTGGATACATTGGCGCTCCATTTGTCAAGCTGTGTTGTCCAGGCACTCATACCCCATTTCATTATTTTGCTGTCTGCGTATCCGCTCAAGCGCAGGCAAACGTTAGCGTAAGCTGCATTCTGGCCTGTGTAGCACACCAGAAGAATCGGTTTACCACCAGCATTCTGAGCAGCGGTGAGAACGTCTTTAACGGTTGAATTAACTGCACCCTGAATATGTCCGGCAGCAAAATCAGTTGCAGAACGTAAGTCAATAATATAAAATGCAGCAGGATTAGCACTTACGGCTGCAGCAGTGGTAACTCCACTAGCAATTACATCGGGCAAGTCCATTTTATTGGCAGCCATATAATCGGTCATTACTTTGTAGTAATCTACTTTGGGCTCGTCTTCGGTTTTGATACAACCGGTAAAACTTAAAACTGATATTGAAATGATCAGAAAGAGTTTGAAATAATTACGTGTTTTCATAAGATTTTTTATTGTTTAATATTTAATTAAAAAAAAAATTGAGATAACTGATTTGGCTTTCGCCGTTATTTATTTTTATTTTCTTATTTTTTATTTTTTCCCGATTTCATCAGGTTTGTTTTCGGATAAAAAAAATGGTAAAGCGGTTATCCGCCACATCCTCCTGATGCTTTGGGGGCTGCATTCGGATCCTGATTCGGATTAAAGGCTTTAAAACCGCCTTTCAGGTTATACACATTTTTGTAACCGAGCTGTTTGAGTGTAGCCGCAGACATAGTTCCCAGGTTTCCATCGTTGCAGTAAACGATGATTTTATCGGTTTTTTCGGGTGGATACATGTATTGCGAAGCCCAGAAATCGGTATCGCCTATCTTGAATTCCAGGTCACCACGCGGCAGTGAAACGGCTCCGGGTATATTTCCGGTCAGGTAATCATTTGCCTGACGGATATCCAGCAAGGTGTACGTTTCTCCCGAATCGGTCAATGCATTCAGTTCCTCGACAGTGATTGTTTTAACCTCTTTCTTCAAATCAGCAGCAGCTTCGGAGCTATCTTCATATATTCCGCGGCAGTTGGTAAAAACCAATGCCAGGATGGAAAGTACCATGTATTTTATAGTCGTTTTCATAATATTTTTCCTTTTAGAAAGCACTGAATTTGCCTGTTCTTTCATTCCATTTTACAAATACATACCATAATAATAATATGCCCAAAACCAGGAAGAATGCACCGTCGTAACCGATGTAGTCCGGAAGGAAATTTTTGAAGCGTGCACTCTGTGGTAGGATATTGTCCACTGCAGGAACGATGAATTTCGTTGAAATCGGAGACATTAATATAAAGGCAATTCCGGCAAACCAAAGTTTCACCTGTCCCTCGCCCATTCTCCATAGCGTACCAACGGCGCATCCACCCGCTACGGTCATTCCAAGTCCGAAAATAAAACCGCCAATAATAGCTCTTGACCAGAAATGCGGGAAAACCCACGTCATTTCGCGCGCCCGAAGTCCACCTTCGCCGATAGCTCCGATACCGAAATATTTAATGGCGGTAAAACCAATCAAGCTAACCAGCAATCCGGCAATCACGCCGACAGAACCTTGCGATTCGCCACTCATAAATGGATCACGGAACGATTTCACGATGCAAAATCTTGAACGTTGACAAATCATACCCATCAATCCGGCGATGATGATAAACCAGGACATTACAGGATCTGAACCGGCATACAAATAAGCCACAACAGCGATCAGAACAACCATTATCCAACCGGTAATCACCTGCCATCTGCCTTTATCGGGCTGTGCAGCCAGGTAAGTGTAGCTTTTACCGGAACTCCAGTTGGGACGGTGTTCCATTTCCCAAAGGAGGTATTTCAGTGAAATGAGCACGCCGGCAAACATACCGATGGTGAAAATGATTGCACCTCCGGACAATGCCGGAACACCGCTGAAAAACGAACCAATTGAACAGCCGATACCGACCGTTGCACCAACAGCCATCAGCAATCCGCCGATTACGCCTTTGACCATTTCACCTTTTGGGGGAACGCGCAGTGCAAATTCTTTGGAGAAAAGCGCACCAACAAACGATCCCAGCATAATCAAAAGCACCAACATGCCGTAGTTGCTTTTGAAAACAGGAACTACCTGTGCACTGCCAAAAAGCGAATAGAAATTTTCTCCCCAGCTATTCAAGCCACCGCTCGCGCCCCACGGACTTTTTATGGCAAAAAGCAGGATATTCAACAATCCCAAGGTCACTCCACCAACCCATACCGGCCAGTGTTTCCCAAAGAATGTCTGAAATAAACCCGCAAGCGCACTGTTATTTTTGTTATTAGCCATCGAAGCGCTCTCCTATCCTTTTTTAATCAACATTCTGGTTACGCCACCGTCCAGGTCTTCCACGCTCAACAGTTCGTTGCCGTTTTTTTCACACCAAGAAGGCATGTCGGATTTTGTGCCCGGGTCGGTTCCCAGCATTTCCAGAACTTCACCAGAGCTTAAATCACGCATAGCTTTTGCTACTTTCATAATGGGCATCGGACAAGAAAGTCCTTTGCAATCCAGGGTCATTTTAATATCCATAATAAATAGTTTTTAAATAGTTTATACCTTAACGATGCAAAGTTTGAAAATAAAAAAGTTAAAAACTAAATTTTTATACTGATGTTATTCATTATAATAAGTAATGTAAGTCATAAAAAAACATGATTTAAATCATGTTCTCTTTTTCGCAATCAGATTCAAGGGGATGATTAGCATTTTATTAATGGGGTTTCGGGTGTAATAGCATTACCTGCTTTCAAAATTCAGTAATTTCTGGCTGCTTATTGGAAGTTCGAAATACTTTATTATATTTGTAAAAAATAAGTTATAACCTGACAGTTGATTTCGGGTCCATAATACTTTCTACCATGAATGAAAAGATTACTATCGTCAGCAACAGCTGTACACTGAATAAAGAAATAGCCGAATGTTTTGAAAAATTAACAAACGAAGAATTGCTGATTCTGGAAGAGAATAATGTTTTTGTCACTTACAAAAAGGGAGAAACGCTTTGTAAACAGAACACACTGGCATCGCATGTGATGTTTCTTTGCTGCGGTCTGGCAAAGGTTTACATGGAAAACAACTCCGGAAGCCTTATTCTGAAAGTATTGCCCGCCGGCAATATCCTCGGACTCACTGCCCTGATGGATGGATCGAATTATTTCCATTACTCGGCTTACGCATACCAGGACTGCAAAGTGAGGCTCATCGATATCAATGTGTTCAAAAAACTCATTTTGAAGAATTCCGAATTTGCCAACGAAATTATCAACCTGCTCTGCAAAAACCTGATTCAGATCCACACCCGCTTTTTCGGTTACACACAGAAACAATCTTACGGCCGAATGGCAGATACGTTGATTTGTTTATCGTGCAATATTTTTGAAATGTCGGAATTTCAACTCGAACTTACGAGAAGAGAACTTGCCGAGCTTGCCGGACTAACTCCCGAAAGCGTAATACGAATTCTTTCAAAATTCAAAAGTGACGGACTGATATCGGAAGAAGGAAAGGTAATCCGCATTCTGAATTTGGAACGCTTGAAGCAAATCAGCGACTATGGATAAAATGGTTTGCCAAGTTGGATTGAAATAATAATTATTTACATAAAGCATTTTGCCTGGTTTTTTTCTCACTTCACTATCCCGAAAACATCCCGGTTAACAAACAAAACCGAACCCTGTAAAAGAGGCAATTAATCCGCCACATGGTAAACAAATTTTAATTATCTCCTTACTTTTATTTAAAAAATAGTATATTTGCAGGTTAAAATTTTAATCCCTTGCACATGGTAACCATACTGGAAGCTACAACCAAAAAACAGATGAAGCAATTCATCATGTTCCCTTTTGAACTTTATAAAAATGATAAAACATGGGTTCCTCCACTTATTTTTGATGAGTGGAACACATTCAACCGAAAAAAAAATCCTTCTTTTGAATTTTGCGACGCTGCATTTCTGCTGGCATTGAAAGACAATAAGGTGGTGGGACGCATTGCAGCCATCATCAACCACAAAGCCAACGAAACCTGGAAGGAAAAGCGCACCCGCTTTGGTTGGATTGCATTCATCGACGACCCCGAAGTATCAAAAGCGCTGCTGGATGCTGCCGAAAAATGGGGTGCCGATAAAGGAATGACAGGAATACACGGTCCGCTCGGTTTCACAGATCTCGATCCGGAAGGCATGCAGGTGGAAGGTTTCGGAAACAACTCCACCATCACCAGCGCACACAATTACCCCTACTTCCCGGTGCACATGGAGAAACACGGATTCCAAAAATCGGTGGACTGGGTGCAGTATAAATTCAATGCTTCGCAGCCCATCCCCGAAAAAGTGTTGCGCATCAACAAACTTATCGCGCAGAAATACAAAGTCAACACCGTAGTTCCGAAAACCAAAAAAGAGGCTCTGAAATACGTTCCGGGATTCTTCAAAGGGGTAAATGAAGGTTTCAGAAATCTGTACGGTTTCACCGAACTGAACGAAAAACAAATCAGGTACTATACCGATGCCTATTTTAATTTTGCCAAACCGGAACTGCTTTGCTTTCTCACCGACGAAAACGACGAAGTAGTTGGATTCGGTATTTGTTTTCCTTCGCTGTCCAAAGCTTTTCAGAAAGCCAAAGGGCGGTTGTTTCCCTTCGGTTTCATTCATATCCTGAAAGCATTGAGAAACTACGACGAAATAGATCTCTACTTCAACGGCGTAATGCCCGAATGGCAGCATAAAGGCATTCACTCGCTCTATTATGTGGCTATGAATGAGATAGCAATAGCCCGCAAAGTAAAATGGGCTTATTCCACCGGTCAGCTCGAAACAAACATCAATGCGGTGGGCATCTGGGATAATTACGAGAAAGAACCGTATTTCAGAACACGCTGCTACATCAAAGAGTAGTGAAATTGATTCCATAAAAAAAGGCTGACAAATGTCAGTCTTTTTTTACGACGAAAAAACCGGTGGTCGGGCTTATTTCTTTTGTTTCAGCGCGGCTTTGGCTTTCTTTATTTCGAGTTTTGCCTGTTTTCTTTCCACTGCCAGCTGCTTTGATTTCAAATCCTGGTCTCTCTGATATACATCAAGCTGACGAATTCTTTCGCTGATTTCGTAGTCTTTTTCGTCCAGAATTTTTTGCTGATCGGCCAGTTTATCCACGTTGTATTTCAGGGTTTCGCGTTTCATATCCCATTTTTCCTGAGCGGCTTCAATTCTTCGCTCGCGGTCGTCAAACTGAGCCAGCCGGTCCTGCACCTGCCAGTCGGACAATTCGTCGGTTTTTTTCTTGAATTCTTTTCGCTCTTTTCTCAACAGCTTCAATTCCCTCCCCCTGAGTTTGTTTTCCTTTTTCAGCAGTTTCTCATCTTCCTTGTAGAAATTACGTTTTTCCTTCAGGTTTTTCTGTTCGTTTCTCAACACTTTTGCATAATCCTTAGCCTGATTCTGATACGATTTCAGCTCTTTCCTGTTTTTGTTTACCACTTTCTCAAGCACTTCCACTTCGTAGAGGTATTGTTCGTTGTCGGTTTTGTGTTGTTTGATACCATCCACATCCACCATATCAAATACAGGAGTTTCCCACTTATAATATTTGCCGGCGGTATTTCCGTTTTGATATACATCCGGATTTTCAGCTGTTTTCCGGAGTTGCCTGTCATTTTCAGGAGCCGTTCTGATGGTATCCACCGGTTGATATCTGACTGTATCAACCACATACTGAGCACGTAAAACACCTGTAGCCGAAAGTATAAAACCGAATACCACAGCAAAGTTGAAAAGAATTGATTTCATAAGTTTATAATTTTTATATTTGCCCCCTACCCCCGTTCCGCTGAGCTCAAGTCGAGGCCTGAAGGGGGAATAGAGAGAAGTTAGTTTCATCAATAGTTACTCAATTTTGTGTCCTGAATTTTTAATCAGGTCACGAGTGTATCATTTGTAGTTGTTGTTATTTTAATGTAATTAAATGAAGCCTGTCTGTAAGTGTTCCGTAACCATCAGCTAAACGCTTCCGGTAAATTCAAATTTTATTAAACGTACAAATATAAAATAATTTTGAGATATCAACATCATTATTAATCAATTAGTTTTTCATCGAAAAATTCCGGACATTCTCATTTTACACCAGATTTCATTTGTAAACGGCGTACAATTTATTTCACTATTCATTATAAATGCCTGATTATTTTTCTATTTAAAACATTTTCTACCATTTTATTTTTATATTGTTATAAATATGTTTCCTGAAAAAATATTCAATTCAAAATGTTTCTAAATAAATACACAGCATTATAACTTTGCAAAAAAAAGAGAGATATGAAACAGCCATGCCAAAATACTTTTAACACTCAAGGTAATGATTGTATGGCGTGTTCTCCCGATAAATCGGGACAAGCTATTTGACCTTAGTGTTAAAAAATATAATATAAACAGATGAAATTTACAAAAATGCACGGCTCTGGCAACGATTACATATATGTAAACGGCTTTGAACAAATCATTGAAAATCCGGGCGAAATTGCCATCCGCCTGAGCGACCGTCACAAAGGTATCGGTTCCGACGGGCTGGTGATGATACTTCCGTCCGAAACCTGCGATTTCCGCATGCGCATGTTCAATTCCGACGGATCGGAAGCTGAAATGTGTGGCAATGCCTCCCGCTGTGTCGGCAAATATGTATATGACAAAGGACTGACCAACAAAACCGAAGTAACTCTGGAAACTCTTGCCGGTGTGAAAGCGCTTAAACTCTTTGTGAACAATGATAACAAAGTGGAAAAAGTGACTGTGGATATGGGTGAGCCAATTCTCGACGCGAAACTCATCCCCACCACCTTCGACGAGTCACCGGTGATTAACAGGGTGGTTTCTTTCGGCAAATATACCGATTATCAGGTTACCTGCGTTTCGATGGGCAATCCGCATGCCGTTATGTTCATGGACAATGTCAACGAACTTGATTTGCCGAAAATTGGACCTGTGGTTGAACACGCATCTTATTTCCCCAACCGTACAAACACCGAGTTTGTTGAGATAATTTCACGCGATATGCTGAAAATGCGCGTGTGGGAACGCGGAGCCGGCGAAACAATGGCATGCGGCACCGGAGCCTGCGCTACGGTTGTAGCCGCTGTACTCAACGGGGTTGCCGACCGCAAGACAACGGTTCAGCTGCTTGGAGGCGATCTCGAAATTGAATGGAGAGAAGCTGATAATCACGTATATTTGACCGGTGACGCGGTTACCGTTTTCGAAGGCGAAGTGGAATTATAAAATATACACTATTAACTATAAACAAACAAATGGCTTATATTAACGACAATTTTATTAAGATACCCGCTACATATCTATTCTCCGAAATAGCAAAACGCGTTGCACAGCACAAAACTGAAAATCCTGAGGCAGATATTATCCGCATGGGAATTGGCGATGTTACGCTCCCACTGCCCGATGCTTCGGTCGACGCCATGATTACCGCAGCCAACGAACAACGCAAAAGTGAAACTTTCAGAGGCTATGGACCTGAACAGGGTTATGATTTTCTCCGGAACAGCATTGTAGAAAATGATTTTAAATCACGTGGAATTGATATCGAAGCTGACGAGATCTTTGTGAGCGACGGAGCTAAAAGCGACACCGGAAACATCGGCGATATTTTCGGGTTGCAGAACCGGGTGGCCATCACCGACCCCAGTTATCCCGTGTATGTGGACACAAACGCTATGGGAGGCCGGGCAGGAGAACCTTCTGCCAGCGGACAATGGACCAACCTGATTTATCTTCCCTGCAATATGGCCAATAACTTTGTGCCGGAACTTCCGAAAGAGAAAGTGGACATTATCTACCTGTGCTATCCAAATAATCCTACCGGAACCACACTTACAAAAGAACAACTGACTGTTTGGGTAAATTATGCCCGTGAGAATAACGCGATTATTCTTTTCGATGCTGCTTACGAAGCTTACATCACCGAGGAAAACGTTCCTCACAGTATTTTCGAAATTGAGGGAGCCAAAGATATAGCCATCGAATTCCGCAGTTTCTCCAAAACCGCTGGATTTACCGGCACCCGCTGCGGATATACCGTTGTGCCCAAATCAGTGACCGCCTTATCCGAAAATGGAGAAAAAGTAAGCCTGAATAAACTCTGGCTTCGCCGTCAAACCACCAAATTCAACGGTACCTCATACATTGTGCAGCGTGCTGCCGAAGCAACTTACAGTCCGGAAGGAAAAAAGCAGGTGAGAGCACTTGTTGATTACTACATGGAAAATGCCCGCATCATCCGCGAATCACTGAAAGCAGCCGGACTGACCGTTTACGGCGGAGTAAACGCTCCCTACATCTGGGCCAAAACACCTGACGGTATTGGCAGTTGGGAATATTTCGACTATCTGCTGAAAGAAAAGAACATTGTATGCACACCCGGCGCAGGCTTCGGACCTGCGGGCGAAGGATTTGTACGCTTCTCCGCCTTCGGAATTCGTGAAAACACAATCAGAGCCATGAAAAGGCTCGAAAAATAAAACAACGTCACAATTCATATCAGAAATCCCGATCAGCAACGCTGACCGGGATTTTTTTTATTTAATACCCTCTTTACTACAACAATAAGTTTCAGGGGTGCTCTCTACCGGATATAACTTTTCAAAAAAAAATCGATATAACATTCCTGATAAACGGAAAAACAGAAACCAGTCCTTCAAAAAATCCTGTCAAGCACAGAAACACAAGAATAATTAACATAAACAAAAAGAAATCTTTAATTCCAATATTTCAATCTGTTGCAAATAACAGATTATTATTGTCATATTGTAACGTTTTTATTTTATTTGGTTTCTTTTTGATGCATTGTTTAATTATTTTTTATATTTATGACAGCTATTTATTGTTTTTACTATCTTTCTGAATACTTTTGTCTCGTTACATAATCATTTTGAATATAATGTTTAATTTTTTCAGTCATTATGATATCCCACACTTCAATATCATATTAAAATGCAGATAATAATCAACAAACAGATTTAGTATTAACACTAAAAAAATGAATTTATGAAAAAGGTAAAAATCATTATGATTGTCATGCTAACAGGCATCTTTTCTTTGCACATCCGGGCGCAGAGCGTAAGCACAGGTTTAGATCTCGTCAGTACCTACGTCTGGCGGGGCACAAAATTATCAGGTGCATCCATCCAGCCACTCCTTCAATTTACAAAAGGTGGATTTAGCATAGGTTCGTGGGGCTCTGCCGGCTTTGACGGCTTCCTGGAAATGGATTTATTTGCCCGGTACGCTTTCGACTTCGGGCTCACCGCCGGGCTGACCGATTATTACTTCCCGGGAACCAACTACTTTGATTACAGCAAAGACACAGGATCTCATGGTTATGAAATAAATCTTGGCTACAACATGCAAGGTTTTTCTGTATCCGCAAATTATATGCTGAACGAAGCGGGAGGAGCCAAGACTGCCGGCGGCGACAAATACTTCGAGTTGGGATACACCCGGAAAAACATCAGCTTATTTGCCGGAGCTGGCGACGGCTGGCACACGCCTTCGGGCGAATTTGGCGTAGTTAATCTTGGGTTGAGCGCAACAAAAGAATTACTGATTTCGGAAACATTCCGCGTTCCCGTAAAACTGAGTGCAATTCTCAATCCCACAACAAAGCAATATTATCTCACAGCCGGTGTCACACTATAATCAGGTATTTGACAAAGAGAGTAAAAGTTTAAATAATCATTTTGAAACAATTTTGTGATAATTACCACGCATTTTGACACAAATAAAACATGTTTTGAAATATATTTCTGCTAAATTTGATTTTTATTTATCTTTTTGTTTTGTATTATAAATTATTTATATACTTTTGCTGCCGAAAACCATATCCGGCAAACAAAATGCAAGTTATTCTATTAAAAAACTAACAAGTTAACAACATGAAGAAAATTGAAGCGGTAATTCGCAAATCCAGATTCGAAGATGTAAAGGAAGCACTGAACGAAGCGGGCATCGAGTGGTTTTCATACTGGGACATCACCGGCCTGGGCAAGTCCACCGAAGACCAGGTTGTAAGAGGACAGATTTTTAAATCAAATTACATCCAGCGTCGCATGCTTTCTATTGTAGTACGCGATGTGAACCTCGAAAAAACAGTCAATGCCATTCTGAAATCAGCCCGAACAGGCGAAATGGGCGACGGAAAAGTTTTTGTTTATGACATTGAGGAAACGTACCGTATCAGAACGGGCGAATCGGGACCCGGCGCTCTTTACAATAAAGAAAATTCCGAAAATCTCTAATCTCTCACAAAAAATATTACAAAAATGAAAAAATACATATACACCCTTTTAGTATTATTAGCAGCATCGGTCACGCAACTTGAAGCTCAAACAAATGCCGCTGTTACCCCAGTTATCAATTCGGGCGATACAGCCTGGATGATCATGGCTACCGCACTGGTTTTATTTATGTCAATCCCTGCTCTTGCGCTTTTCTACGGTGGTTTGGTTCGCCGCAAAAACGTATTGAATGTATTTATGCAATGCCTTATAATCGTAGCTGTCATCAGCATCGAATGGGTGATTTGCGGTTACAGCCTGTCATTTGGCAGTTCAAACGGATTTCTGGCTCCATTTATTGGTGGTTTTGATTGGGCTTTTTTGAGAAATATTCATGCATCCGATCTTAGCCCCTATTTTATATCACATTCTCAGCTTGCTGCTGACGGAAGCAGCATTGGCACCATTCCTCACCTTGTATTTGTGATGTACCAATGCATGTTTGCAGTCATTACACCGGCTCTCATTATCGGGGCATTTGCTGAGCGCATCAACTTCAAGGGATTTTTGATATTTACCTTACTATGGTCTTTGCTTGTTTACAATCCGGTTGCTCATTGGGTTTGGTCAGCCGACGGCTGGCTGTTCAAGCTCGGAGCACTTGATTTCGCAGGTGGCACAGTAGTGCATGTCAATGCCGGAATTGCAGCTATCGTCACAGCCATCATGCTCGGCAAACGCCGAGATTACGAAGGTCACGCGCTTCCGCCTCACAATATTACATATGTCGTGATGGGCGCAGCCATGCTTTGGGTCGGCTGGTTTGGTTTCAACGCCGGGAGCGGGCTTGCAGCTGACGGACTGGCCGCCAACGCATTCATGGTCACTCACATTGCAGCAGCAGCCGCAGCACTTACCTGGGCTGTATTGGATTGGTTCAATGACAAAAGACCAACCATTGTAGGAACAAGTACCGGTGCTGTGGCCGGATTAGTTGCCATCACTCCGGCTGCCGGTTTTGTTGGTGTAGGCGGAGCATTGGCCATTGGAGTGGTTGTTTCACTGGTTTGTTTCGTTATGGTTGCCCGCGTAAAACCCAAATTGGGTTACGACGACTCGCTTGATGCATTCGGAGTTCACGGAATTGGCGGTATGATTGGCGCTATCATGACCGGCCTTCTGGCTACTCCGGTGGTTCAGCAGGCTTATAGCGGAGCATTTTATGGCAACTGGCATCAGTTATGGGTTCAGTTAATAGCGGTTGGCGCTACGATAATCTATTCCGGCCTGGGCACATTTATCATTTTCAAGGTTACCGGGTCCATTATTGCCGTCAGAGCCAACGACAAACATGAAGCAATCGGGCTGGATGAAACACAGCATGGTGAGACTGCTTACACCAGTTTCGAATAGACAAAAAACTTTTTTACGAATGATTGATGCAGTGGCGTCAATACAACAAAATATTTTTTGAAAACAGGTCTGTCAGCGACTATAAATTACACATCGCATCCCTGTCACAAATACTGAGATTGCGATAAAAGGATATGCTTTCATTTTATCGTATGTTTTGAGTTTTATTGTTTCGGGCAGACTACTTCGTGATGAAATAGTCTGCCTTATTTTTAAAATACATTTTGTAAGCTACAAATTAATTATAGTGTTATTTTTATTGCATTTATTCGTTATTAAAGTCATTTTGTCATAATAATTAAATTTTTTGAAGTGTTTTTTCAACAACTAAAAAAATACATAAATTACCATTTGAAACTTAATTGATTTATTTAATATCATACATTAATTTTATATTGATTTTTCATTACATATTATCACTTTACCTGTAACAGGATTAAAAAATACTATATTTAGTTGTGTTTAGCTTTCAAAATATCTATTTTTGCACCATATAATAAACAGATTTTTATTAATTAGAACTGAATATAAAACAAACCATATAATTACATACAACTATGTCATCATTAAGATTTAAGGCAGTAGAAGAAGCATTTAAGAAAAAAGCGTTGTGCGTTACAGCACCTTCGAAATTCACCACCGATTACTACGGTAAATATGTATTCACCAAATCCATTATGGCCAAATATCTGTCCAAAGATATAATGAAAGCGCTGAATAATGCCATTGATAAAGGAGTTACTCTTGATCGAAATATAGCTGATGATGTAGCTACCGGCATGAAAATGTGGGCTATGGAACTTGGAGCGACACACTACACGCACTGGTTTCAGCCTCTGACCGACGGAACAGCCGAAAAACATGACTCGTTCATCGACTATGCAGCCGGACCCGGTGAAGCTATTATCGAGGATTTTTCGGGAAAACTCCTGGCACAACAGGAACCTGATGCATCGTCCTTCCCGAGCGGTGGTATCCGCAGTACATTCGAAGCCCGCGGATACACAGCCTGGGATCCTTCGTCACCTGCTTTTGTGGTGGATGATACACTTTGTATTCCTACCATATTCATCTCCTATACCGGCGAATCGCTCGACATGAAAGCTCCATTGCTCAAATCGCTTAACGCTGTCAACAAAGCAGCCACAGCGGTTTGTCAAATGTTTGACCCGAACGTAAAAAAAGTTACTGCTTATCTTGGCTGGGAACAGGAATATTTTCTGATTGACGAAGGATTGTATGCTACCCGGCCTGACCTTATGCTCACCGGTCGTACATTGATCGGTCACGAGTCTGCCAAAAATCAGCAGATGGAAGACCATTATTTTGGTTCTGTACCTACCCGTGTTGCAGCTTATATGAAAGATCTGGAATTTGAGGCTTATAAGTTCGGTATTCCAGTGAAAACCCGTCACAACGAAGTAGCCCCTAACCAGTTTGAGCTTGCTCCTATATTTGGAGAATGTAACCTGGCTGTCGACCAAAATCTGCTGGTGATGTCCATTATGAAAAAAGTGGCACGTCGTCACGGTTTTCGTCTGCTGCTGCATGAAAAACCCTTTGCTGGCATTAACGGCTCCGGGAAACACAATAACTGGTCACTCGGAACTGATACAGGCGTCGGATTGCTTACACCGGGAAAAACTCCGGCAGAAAATCTTCAATTTATCACCTTTTTGGTTAACGTCCTAATGGCCGTATATAAAAATAATGCCTTGCTGAAAGCATCCATTATGACGGCTCAGAATGCGCACCGGTTAGGTGCAAATGAAGCACCGCCAGCCATCATTTCAGCGTTTCTCGGAAAACAGATTACAGCCGTGCTTGATAAACTGGAAAACAGCACCAGCGATGAAGCAATTGTAGTGAGCGACAAACAACAACTGAGTTTGGGTATTGCTCACATTCCGGAAGTATTGCTCGATAATACCGACCGCAACCGTACTTCACCGTTTGCTTTTACCGGTAATCGTTTTGAATTCCGAGCAGTGGGTTCATCCGCCAACTGTTCCTCAGCAATGGCAACTCTGAATGCTGCCGTAGCCGCCCAGCTGACTGAATTTAAGATAGCTGTGGATGCTAAAATCGCTGCCGGCTCCACCGAACAGAGTGCCATATTTGAAATTCTGAAAGAATATATCAAAATCTCAAAACCAATACGTTTTGACGGCAATGGTTATAGCGAAGAGTGGAAAGTCGAAGCAGCGAAACGCGGACTGGATTGCGAAACAAGCGTTCCTGAAATTTACAAGGCATTTACGAGCGAACAAAGCGTGAAAATGTTCACCTCAACAGGTGTACTCACCGAAAAAGAACTTGAAGCCCGCAACGAAGTGAAATGGGAAACTTACACCAAGTGGATACAGATTGAAGCGCGGGTGTTGGGAGACATTTCCATGAACCACATCATTCCATTGGCTACTAAGTATCAGAGCTTCCTGCTTGATAATGTGTGTAAAATAAAAACTGTGTTCAGCGGTGAAAAAGCAGAGAAACTCAGCACACTCGACACTGCTCTTATCGTTGAAATAGGTGAACGTATTGCTACAATCAAAAATGCAGTGGACGATATGATTGATATTCGCCGCTCGGTCAATAAGATTGAAGATGAATATGAAAAAGCGGTTGCATACCATGATAAGGTATTACCTTATTTCGATATTATCCGCTACAACGCTGACAAACTGGAACTGATTGTGAATGATGAAATGTGGACATTGCCTAAATACAGGGAAATGTTGTTCATCAGATAAACAATTGAATTTTAAATTCTTTCTCAATAAAAAAATAGTGAGAGTTTGTATTCAACAAGACTTCTCACTATTTTTTAGAATAAAACTTAAAACAAAACCGATTGCAAGCGAGATTGTTTCTCCGGAAGCAGCCTCCCTATTTCCCAACTAATTATGAGTTTAAGCCCATTACAAATAGATGAATATGAGCAGCATTCGCTGTATTCATTCCAAAACGAACACGATGCCTGCGGTGTAGGCCTGGTTATTAATCTCAGTGGCGACAAATCGCATGAAATTGTAGATAACGGTTTGCAGGTACTCGAAAATATGGTGCACCGTGGAGCTGAAAGCGCCGACAATAAAACAGGTGACGGAGCAGGAATTTTAGTGCATATTCCGCACGAATTTATTCTTTTACAGGGCATTGCCGTTCCTTCCAAAGGGAAATACGGTACCGGATTGGTTTTTCTGCCCAAGGATAAGAAAAAATCGGGCGACTGTCTGAATGTGCTCAAAGATTATATCGAAAAAGAAGGATTGACGCTGCTTGCAGTACGTGATGTACCGGTCAACAGCCAAATTCTGGGTGAAATTTCCGCTTCCAACGAACCCGATATTAAGCAGATATTCGTTACTGGCAACCTGCAACAGGATGAGCTGGAAACCAAACTTTACATTGTCCGTAAAAAAATAGAAAAAGCCATTCAGCAGTCCAAACTGGCAGCTGAACGGAGTTTTTATATTGTCAGCCTTTCCACCAAACAAATGATTTACAAGGGAATGCTCACTTCGCTGCAATTGCGTGAATACTATCCCGACCTGAGCAATCCTAATTTCACAAGCCGCATTGCATTGGTTCACTCACGTTTCAGCACCAACACATTCCCGACCTGGGATCTGGCTCAACCGTTCCGTATGATCGGCCACAACGGTGAAATCAATACTATTCGCGGTAACCGCCAATGGATGGAAAGTCGCGAAAGTGTGCTGAAAACGGACGTGCTGGGTACAAATATGCAGGACCTCTACCCCATCGTTCAGCCCGGCATGAGCGACAGCGCTTCGCTGGATAATGTGCTCGAATTTCTGGTGATGTCGGGCAAGAGCCTGCCGCACGCCTTGGCAATGCTTGTTCCGGAAAGTTTCAACGATAAAAATCCAATTTCAGATGGTTTAAAAGCATTTTACGAATACCACAGCATGCTGATGGAACCCTGGGACGGGCCTGCTACTCTACTTTTCAGCGACGGACGGTTTGCTGGCGGCATGCTCGACCGCAACGGACTAAGACCGGCACGCTACACCATCACCAACGATGACCGAATGATAATAGCTTCCGAAACCGGAACAATTGACCTGGAAGCATCGAATATCAAAGCGCGGGGCAGGTTAAGACCAGGTAAAATGCTGATTGTTGACACAAAAACAGGTCAGATTTTCTATGACAACGAACTAAAAGACGGTTTGGCAAAAGCTTTTCCGTACCGCGATTGGTTGAATAAAAATTGCAGCAATCTGGACGTTATTTCGTCCGGAAGAAGCGTTAACAACGATATTTCAAATTACGAAACATTGATGACTGCTTTCGGTTATTCAGTGGAAGATATTGAAAAACTGATACTTCCAATGGCTGATGAAGGAAAAGAACCTACTTCATCCATGGGAAATGATGTGACGCTGGCTGCATTCTCCAACAAGCCGCAGCGGTTGTTCAACTATTTCCGGCAGCAATTTGCGCAGGTTACCAATCCTCCGATTGATCCTATACGTGAAGAACTGGTGATGTCACTCACCGGTTATGTGGGTTCTGTTCATCAAAATTTATTGGAGCAAATTCCCGAATTATCAAAAATTGTAAAGCTGAAAAGTCCGATTTTGACCAATACACAGTTCGATATCTTACTGAATTTGAGATACAAAGGTTTCTCAACCGCTGTTTTGCCCATGCTTTTCGATCCGAAAGGTGGGACAAAAGGACTTGAAAAAGCCATTGACGAACTTTGTATTTCTGTGGAAAAAGCAGTAGATGAAGGCAAAAATTACATTGTGCTAAGCGACCGTGGCGTTGATGCCACTCACGCTCCTATTCCTTCGTTGCTCGCTGTTTCTGCGGTTCACTTATATCTGGTCGAAAAACGCAAGAGGATGCAGATTGATATTGTGGTAGAAAGTGCCGAGCCGCGTGAAGTGATGCATTTTGCCCTGCTTTTCGGCTTTGGTGCCAATGCCGTTAATCCTTATCTCGCATTTGCCGTTTTGAACCGGAAAGTAAAATCCGAAGATATTCAGCTTGACTTCGACACAGCCAAGAAAAATTACATCAAAGCCATCAACAAAGGGTTGCTGAAAGTGCTTTCAAAAATGGGAAATTCCACGTTGAGAAGCTACCGTGGAGCCCATATTTTCGAAGCAATAGGCATTTCATCACGTGTTTTGAACGCCTATTTCAAGGATATTTCTTCTAAAATTGAAGGAATTGACATGGAAGACATTACACGCGAAGTGCTGCAACCTTTTTACGAAGCATTTGACGCTAACAACAACGAAAGTTTTCACCTGAAAAATCTTGGTCACTACGCCTACCGCAACGATGGTGAATATCATGCCTGGAACCCTGAAACAATTGCCCGACTGCAAATAGCAACAAAAACAGGCGATTACAATAAATATAAGGAATATTCCGCGTTGGTGGACAACAAATCCAACCCGGCGTTTATCCGCGATTTACTGGATTACAAACGCAATCCGATTGATATTTCGGAAGTGGAACCGGCAGAGAATATCATGAAACGGTTTTGTACTGGTGCCATGTCTTATGGTTCCATCAGTCGCGAAGCACATGAAGCTATGGCAATAGCCATGAACAAAATAGGTGGACGAAGCAATACAGGTGAAGGCGGTGAAGATCCCGAACGATACAAAAAACGGGATGACGGGCTGAGTACCCGTTCAGCTATTAAACAGGTTGCATCCGGACGTTTTGGCGTAACGGCAGAATACCTTGTAAATGCCGACGAACTTCAAATTAAAATTGCACAGGGAGCAAAGCCCGGCGAAGGAGGGCAACTTCCGGGCTACAAAGTGGATAAAATCATTGCCAAAACGCGGCACTCTATTCCAGGAATTTCGCTGATTTCGCCGCCTCCGCATCACGACATATATTCTATTGAAGATTTGGCACAGTTGATTTTTGATTTAAAAAACATTAATCCAAAAGCAATTGTAAGCGTAAAACTGGTGTCAGAAAGTGGTGTTGGAACCATTGCGGCAGGTGTTGCCAAAGCCAAAGCCGACTTAATTCTGATAAGCGGAGCCGAAGGCGGAACAGGAGCAAGTCCTTCCAGTTCTATCAAACATGCCGGACTTCCGGTGGAAATAGGACTGGCTGAAACTCAGCAAACACTGGTAATGAACAATCTTAGGGGAAAAATCCGCCTACAAACCGACGGCCAACTCAAAACCGGTCGCGATATCATCATATCTACCCTGTTGGGAGCCGAAGAATTCGGTTTTGCCACCAGTGCACTGATTGTTTTGGGTTGTGTGATGATGCGCAAATGTCACATGAACACTTGCCCAGTGGGCGTTGCCACCCAAAATGAAGAACTGCGCAAACGCTTTGTAGGCAAATATGAATATTTGGTGAATTTCTTCACTTTCCTTGCCGAAGAAACCCGCGAGCATCTGGCTCAGCTTGGTTTCAAAACCCTGGACGAGGCAGTGGGACGGGCAGATTTGCTCGAACGCAAACAGTTACCCGATTATCCGAAAACCGAAAAAATAGATTTATCCAGAATTACATTCATGCCCAAAGAAGCAGCGGTTAATGCGCTTCGCAAAACAAGCGACCAGGATCACAAACTCGACAACATTCTGGACCGTGAACTTATCAGCAAATCGCTTCCTGCACTTGATCTTTGTATGCCGGTTACCATACAGACGAAAATAAAAAACACCGACAGAACCACAGGCGCCATGCTTTCGGGTGAAATTGCAAAACGTTACGGACAAACCGGACTACCGGAAAATACGATTTCCATTCAGTTTGAAGGTTCGGCCGGACAAAGTTTTGGAGCTTTCCTGTCCAAAGGAATGACTTTCCACTTGCAGGGCGATGCCAATGATTATCTCGGCAAAGGACTTTCGGGCGGACGAATTATTGTTACACCTCTGAAAGGGAGCACATTTGCACCCGAAGAAAATATCCTGTGTGGAAATACGCTGCTTTACGGAGCAACTTCCGGCGAGGTCTTCATCAACGGGGTAGTCGGTGAACGCTTCTGCGTGCGTAACTCCGGTGCAACAGCCGTGGTGGAAGGCGCCGGTGATCATTGCTGCGAATACATGACCGGAGGCCGAACTGTTGTACTCGGCACAACCGGACGAAATTTCGCAGCAGGTATGAGTGGCGGTGTGGCGTATGTGCTCGATGAAAAAGGTGATTTCGATTATTTCTGCAACATGGAAATGGTGGAACTTTCGCTCATCGAAGAAAGCGGCGACAATAAAGAATTGCACGGCTTAATTGAGGCACACTACAAACATACCGACAGTCCGCTGGCAAAGAAAATACTGGACAGCTGGAATGAATACGTGGATAAATTCATCAAAGTGGTTCCTATTGAATACAAGAAAGTACTGGAAGAAGAAAAAATAGAAGCAATAAAACGAAAAATTGCAAGTGTAGAGAGAGATTATTAACCGGCCCCTCTAAATCTCCCCAAAAAGGAGACTGTAAGACGAGCTGACTATAAATGAAAAAGAAATAATAAAACAAAACTAACTACAAGTTCCCCTTTTCGGGGGAATTTAAA
>ERZ1645189.89-NODE-89-length-21806-cov-5.838490_pt1 | contig 21806 bp, 16 predicted proteins | sample MGYA00575350_ERZ1645189 | MGnify/ENA primary metagenome ERZ1645189 (study PRJEB40845, sample SAMN11283421) | freshwater sediment metagenome | isolation source: river sediment | host: Sediment | place: India: Jajmau, Kanpur | collected 2015-12-17 ...
TTTCGTCTCCGTAGATATCGCTCTCCTGCTTCTTTGCTATGCAGGGGCCAATAAACACAAGCCTGGAGTTTGAATATCCGGCTGCCCTGAGCATTCTTGCATGGGCTATCATTGGAGAGACAAATGGAGCAAGGTTTTTCTCCAGTTCCGGATAGTAAATCTTAATATAGTCTACAACAGAAGGGCAGCAGGTTGCCAGCACCACATCTGTTTTGCTGCTTTCCAGATAGTCTGATGTTGCCTTTGCAACTACATCGGCACCAAGAGCTGTCTCTGAAACACCCCTGAATCCCAGGGCATGGAAAGTTTTTATAAATGACTCAAAGGGTACTTCGTCAAAATCGGAGACAAAAGAGGGAGCCAGACACGCAATAACATCATATCCCTGGTCAAGCCAGTCGCGGACAGTGTCTGACTCCTCTCTGTATTTTTTTGCTCCGGCAGGGCAGGCGTTTATGCATTGCCCGCAGTGGATACAGGTCCCGCTTATCACCGAGGCGCTAAATGCCTCAACCTTAATTGACTTTACCGGACATACCTTTATGCATTTATAGCAATCCTGACAATTGGTCTTTTCGGTGTAAATGACGAGTCCCCTTTCCATATCCCTGTATTTTTATAAAAATCCCTTTTTCTCAAGTGCTCCCAGCTGCCTGGCTGCTGCCTTGGGGCTTGTAATTACGCTGCAACCGTTTACACATCCGCCTTCGCACATCATAACCTCTATAAGAGTTGAATCTGATTGCTTTGCAGTCACGACAGACTTGAGAAATTTCACGGCATCCTTGTCCAGGCCGTTTATTACCTCAGCGGTTAACTTATCGCTGTGCTCAGTATACTGTGCAACAGATGCAGCAACCCCGCCTGTTCTGGCATAAAGCCTTCCGCTCTTCTCAATTGAGTTATCCGGAATAACTGGCTCGCAAGATGCAATATCTATTCCAAGAGCCTTGATCATAGCATCGAGTTCCTCAAATGTTATGACATAATCTGTGTTTTTGTCGTAATATCCCTCAACCCTCTTTGCCATGCAGGGGCTTACAAACACAGTAATTGCATCAGGATCTTCCTGCTTGACAAGTTCTGCTGTATATGAAGCAGGAGTTCTTGTGTGCGAAATGTAGGGAACCAGCTCCGGCATCTTCTTTTCTGCCCACGCCTTGTATGACGGGCAGCAAGAGGTAGTCATGAATGGCTCACCCTTTTCAAGCACTCTCTCCTCCCACTCTTTTGCCTCATTCCGGGATGTGATATTTGCACCTGCAGCAACCTCGGCAATTTTATCAAATCCCACTGCCTTTACCGCTCCAAGAATCTTTGAGAATGGCTCCTGGTACTGACCTGCAAGTGCAGGTGCTACCATCGCAACCACCTTTTTGGAAGGATCGAGCAGGTGTGCAATAATCTGAACCAGATAGGTCTTCTCCATTATGGCACTGTACGGGCAGGCCTCTTTGCATTTTCCGCAGAAGACACATTTTGACCAGTCAATAACCTCTGTCCCCAGCTCATTTTTTGAAATTGCCCCAACAGGGCATGATTCCTCGCACGGAACCGGTGTATAGACAATTGCGTGAAACGGACAGGCTGCCATGCATCTTCCGCAGTTTACACACATCTCCGGATGAATCTCTGCACGCTTTCTTATTGTTATTGCCCCCTTGTTGCACGAATAGGTGCAGGGGTGGCCAACGCAGCCGCGGCAAATATTGGTTACGGTGTAGTTCTGTTTTACGCACGAACTGCAGGCCTCATCTACAACCGTGAGCATCACATCTGTGAACTTCTCGCGGCTCATAGACATCTGCGCATATTCGCTCAGCCTTGTCAGCTCATCTGTTTCGTCACTTACATTGAATCCGAGAATGGTCATGAGCCTGTATTTGATAACAGCTCTGTCTTTGTGAATGCAGCACCTGCTGAGTGCTGCCGACCTCGGTCGCATTTCCAGGGGAATCCTGTCAATCTCCTCTCTTAATAATCCTTTAAAACTCAGCTCGCATACTCTCTGTAGGAGCTCCCTTCTTATCTCCGTCGCCTGATGGTACATATCATTAAGTTTTCGGGGGCAAATGTAGATATTAGAAGTTATAAATTGTAATATTTTTCTAACAATTTGTAATCATCAATAAATCCGCAAAATAGAGGGCTCCGGAAAAAATAAATTTGGAGCGAATGGCAAGAATCAATAGATTTGCAACTCGCAATAGTGATGAACAGAGAGAACCTCATACAAATTCACCCGGACAGCAATTCTTTTGCTGCCATCTCTCTCATGTTTTCATCAATGTCAATGATGATGATGCGAATGCATCGCAAGATGCTGGCATAACTTAGGGTCTTACGCAGATCCATTGGGCAGGTTCCATAAAATCCCTTCAGAAATTTCGTAATAAATCTTCATCAAATTCATTTATCATGAGTGCAAAACACTTTGACACCCTTCTGGTGCATGCAGGCCGTATAAAATCAGGTTCAAACGGGCCATGCGCCACACCAATATTTCAGACTTCATCATTTCTTTTTGACGATTCAGACCACGCTGCTAAACTATTTGAACTTAAGGCACCCGGTCACATCTATACAAGACTCTCCAACCCAACCACAGATGTTCTCGAACAGAGAATAGCTGCACTTGAAGGTGGAACAGCAGCAGTTGCAGTATCTTCAGGTCAGGCTTCGCAATTTCTGGCAATTCAGAACTTAGCCGGCAGCGGGGATAATATCGTAAGCTCCTCCTCTCTCTATGGCGGCTCATACAATCAGTTCAAAATCAGCTTTGCAAAACTTGGAATCGATTTCCGCTTTGCGCAAAAGGGGGATATTCAGCACTTCGAAAGGCTGATAGACTCCCGTACTAAAGCCATCTTCATTGAGACTATAGGAAATTCAGATTTTTACATCCCGGACTTTGAAAAGTTTGGGGAACTTGCAGTAAAACATGGCATCCCGCTTATTGTAGACAATACATTTGGAGGAGCCGGGTACCTATTCAGGCCTCGCGAATGGGGGGCAAATGTAATTACCCATGCCGCCACAAAATGGATTGGAGGACATGGTACCTCTATAGGCGGTATAGTTGTGGACTGCGGAAACTTCGACTGGAACAACGGAAAATTCCCGGGATTCACTGAGCCATCTGACTCATATCACGGGCTGAGTTTCTGGGAGACATTCGGACCTGCATGCGAAGCAGGTAACATAGCATTTGCCGTAAAGGCAAGGGCAGAAGGGCTTCGCGACTGGGGCTGCTCTCTATCACCATTCAATGCTTTTCTGATTCTTCAGGGAAGCGAGACACTTTCGCTCAGGCTTGAGAAAATCCTTTCAAATACACAGCAGCTGGCAGAATGGCTGGAGGCACATCCAAAGGTTGAGAGGGTGAACTATCCGGGGTTAAAGAGCAATCCAAACCATGAAAACGGAAAAAGATACCTCAGAAACGGATTTGGGGGAGTGCTCTCATTTGATATCAAAGGTGACAGGGAGCAGGCATCTCAGTTTGTGAACTCTCTTGAACTGCTGAGCCATCTGGTAAATGTGGGCGACAACAAAACTCTAATAAGTCATTTTGCCTCCACAACCCATGCCCAGCTAGACGCAGAGGCTCTCAAAAGGGCCGGAATCGGGCAGAATACTCTGCGAATATCTGTTGGAATTGAACATATTTCAGACATTCAGAAGGATATTGAACAGGCATTCAGGAGGGCCGGTCTATGATCAGAGGCTCTTTCAAATACAACAGCGAATTTCTCTTTGAGAGCGGCGAAAAGCTTGCCGGGCTGGAGATAGTCTATCACCATACAGGAGATTACTCTCCTGACAAAAAGGTAATCTGGATTTGCCATGCTCTTACTGCAAATTCAAACCCTGAGGAGTGGTGGGATGGACTTGTTGGTCCCGGAAAGCTGTTTGATACCCGTGAATACTACATCATTTGTGCAAATATGATTGGGTCGTGCTACGGGAGCAGCGGTCCGGCAACTGCCGGACCAGCCGGGGCACCTTACATGCTCTCATTTCCTCAGGTAACTGTGAGAGATATCGTAAATGCACACAATCTGCTGAGGCAGGAACTGGGAATTGAGCAGATTGACCTGGTTGCCGGAGGTTCAATAGGAGGCTTTCAGGCACTGGAGTGGAGCATAATGTTTCCTGATATTGTAAAGAATCTGCTGGTGATTGCCTGCAATGCACGGGTATCTCCCTGGGGAACGGCCTTCAACGAATCTCAGAGAATGGCACTCTTTGCAGACAGCACATTTGAAGAGCAAAAAAGTATCCGGGGGGGTGAAGCGGGATTAAGGGCAGCGAGATCTGTTGCCCTGATATCCTACCGTTCCTTTGAGGGATATGGTATTACACAACAGGAAGAGAGTGAAGATACGCTCTTTGCTGCGAAGGCGGGAAGTTATCAGCAGTATCAGGGAAAGAAACTCTCAGACAGGTTTGATGCTTATTCATACTATACACTCACCCGCTCTGTTGACAGTCATAACTGCGGCAGAGGAAGAGGCGGGGTTGAAGAGGCCCTTGGCAGAATAAGGGCAAACACGGTTGTTGTTGGAATTGACAGCGACAATCTTTTTCCTCCTGAGGAGCAGAAATTTCTCCACAGGAACATTAAAAATTCTAAATTCGAACTTCTTGAATCTAAGTGGGGTCACGATGGCTTTTTGCTGGAGTGGGAACAGACCGCAGAGATTGTGAAGCGACACATAAACTTCATTAACTAACTATGCAAGTATTGAAATTTGGCGGCAGCTCTGTAGCTAACGCCGCAAACATATCAAAAGTGGCTGCTATAACGGCAGATGCAGTTAAAAGGGACCGGAGTGTTCTGGTGTTATCGGCAATTGGCGGCTGCACGGACGGCCTCATTGAGGCCGGCCGCGCAGCCGCCTCACAGGACCCCCGCTACCTTACAATCATTGACAATCTTGAATCCCGTCACATAGAAATCATTGACGAACTCATTCCAATCGATTATCGCCCTGCAATAGAGCTTAAAGTGAAGAACCTTTTCAACCAGCTCAGGGATGTGTGCAAGGGCGTTTACTCTCTCAGGGAGCTCAGCCCATACTCCCTTGACCTTATAATGAGCTTTGGCGAGCTTCTATCCACCAGAATTGCAAGCGTAAAATTCACCTCAATGGGAATAAGCAACCACTGGACAGATGCCCGCGAAATCATAAGGACCGTTAGACATGGTGAGGTGAACACAGCAGACATAAACAAAACATATTCGAATATCCGCAAACTGCTCAGCAGCGAAAAATCAAGACTTCATATTATTCCGGGCTTTATCTCGTCCGATGCTCAGAAAAGGACTACAACACTTGGCAGAGGTGGCTCGGATTATACCGCATCACTTATTGCTGCCGCAGCCGGAGCAAGGGTTCTGCAAATCTGGAGCGATGTAGACGGAATGATGACTGCAGACCCGCGAATTGTTCCCGATGCAAAATGTATCAGGCATATCTCTTACAAAGAGGCTCAGGAGCTCTCGCACTTTGGGGCGAAGGTAATTTACCCGCCAACAATTCAGCCTGCAATAGAGAGCGGAATTCCTATTGAGGTAAAGAATACATTTGCTCCCGATGTCGAGGGAACATATATTGAGTCCTCGCCACCCGAAACCAGGGGCAAAATAAGGGGAATCTCCGGAAGCAGCAACATTGCACTTCTCTCAATGGAGGGGAGCGGAATGGTGGGTATCCCGGGCTACTCTTCAAGGCTCTTTGGAGCACTTGCATCGGCCGGAATCAATATCATTCTCATAACCCAGGCTTCATCTGTTCATACAATGTGCGTGGCTATTGCCGAATCTGACGCAGACAAGGCAAAAGAGGCTGCAGACAGTGCATTTGCCTACGAGATAAGCCTGGCAAAGGTTAACCCGCTTACCGTGGAGAGAGGTTTTTCAATTATCTCTCTTGTTGGAGACGATATGAAAAACCAGTCAGGCACCGGCGGAAAGATGTTTAACGCATTGGGAAGCGAGGGAATAAATATCCGTGCAATTGCTCAGGGCTCGAGTGAGAAAAATATCTCTGTAGTAGTTGCAAGTGAAGACCTTCAGGAGGCTATGCGTGTTGTCCATAAAGAGTTTTTTGGAGAGCGCCGGGAGAGGATCAACCTCTTTATTGCCGGCTACGGAAATGTAGCAAAAGAGCTTATCAAAATTATCTCAAAAAGGGATGATATCGCAATTGCGGGAATATCCAACAGCCGCAAAATGGTCATATCCAAGGGAGGAATTTGCCCTGATAAAATTGCAGAGGCTCTTGAAGCCGGCGAAGAGGCAGATATTGCAAAGTTCCTTTCAAAGGCAACAGAGCTGAGCCTGAGCAACAGTATTTTTGCAGATTGTACTGCTGACAGGATTGTAGCCTCCTCATATTCTGAATTTGCCTTAAACGGCTTTTCAGTAGTCACCTGCAACAAAATTGCGCTGAGTGCTCCGCTTGAGAGCTGGAGCAGAATGAGGGAGGCATTTGCCTCTTCGGGAAGGCGGATTCTCTACGAAACAACAGTTGGAGCAGCATTGCCTGTAATTGGAACCATCCGCCAGATGGTGCAGTCAGGAGATAAAATTGAGAAAATTGAGGCAATTCTGTCAGGAACACTCAATTATCTTCTAAGCACATACAACGGCAGCGAAAGTCTTGCCTCACTTATTAAAAAGGCAAAAAAGCTTGGCTACACAGAACCGGACCCGCGCCTGGATCTTTCCGGCACAGATGTGGCCCGCAAGGCACTTATTCTTAGCCGTGAAATTGGAATTATCCGCGAGCCGCAGGATGTTGACGTTTTACCGCTTGTTCCAAAGACAATCCTTGACCAGAGTGCCGACCTCTTCTACGACAGAGTTGAGCAGTGGGAGGAGAAGTTTGCAAAGCTGTATAAAGATGCCTCAGCAAAAGGAGAAAAGCTGAGATATGTTGCCACAATCTCTGCCGGCGAATGCAAGGCAGGAATTGAGTCACTTCCTGCAGACCACCCTCTTGCAAGAACCGAAGGGACAAATAATACAATCATAATCACAAGCAGCGACTACCCTTCGCCAGTTGTAATCTCAGGAGCGGGAGCAGGTGCAAGACAGACTGCAACCGGAGTGTTCAACGACATACTTATTGCCGGTTTATGAAAGTAGCAGTTATTGGCGCAACAGGTCTCGTAGGAAGAAAGATGATTGAAGTGCTGTCAGAGCGCAGCTTCCCACTCGACACCCTGATACCTGTGGCCTCGGAGAGGTCAGCAGGACTTGAGATTACAGTTAAATTACCTTCAATTTCCGGCACAGCAGATCATACACTTAAAGTTATAACACTGCAGGAGGCCCTGGAACTTAAACCCGATATTGCACTCTTCTCAGCGGGAGCTGCAATTTCGCACGAATGGGCACCACGCTTTGCAGCCGCCGGCTGCCGGGTTATTGACAACTCCTCATACTGGAGAATGGATCCCACGATTAAACTCATTGTCCCTGAAGTAAACGGCAATGAACTTACATCTTCAGACATGATTATTGCAAATCCAAACTGCTCTACAATTCAGATGGTGATTGCACTGGCCCGTCTGCACGAAAACCTGAAGATAAAACGGATAGTCGTATCAACTTACCAATCCGTTACCGGCAGCGGCCAGAAGGGAATTGCACAGCTTGAGAGAGAGCGGAAGTCCGATGCCGTTGAGGGAATCAGCCCTGCCTATCACCACCCAATTGATAAAAATCTGATTCCGCATATAGACTCCTTTACAGAAAACGGCTACACAAAGGAGGAGATGAAGATGGTAAATGAGACACGCAAAATCTTTGGCGACCCCTCAATTGCAGTAACAGCAACAACTGTGCGAGTACCTGTTGAGGGCGGACACTCGGAATCGGTTAATGTGACCTTTGAGAAAGGTTTTGAGATGGAGCAGATCTTTGAAATCCTCAGGGAGACTCCGGGAGTGGTGCTGCAGGACGACCCTCAGCATAACCTTTACCCAATGCCCCTCTATGCATATGGCCGTGACGAAGTCTTTGTTGGCAGGGTCCGCAGGGATTTCTCTGCAGAGAACTCAATAAACCTGTGGATAGTGGCCGACAACCTCAGAAGAGGCGCTGCGACAAATGCGGTGATGGTGGCGGAGGAGCTGCTGCGGGTTAGCTGAAGCTACAATTAACTCTGCCAGAGTTTTCTTTTTTGCACAGCATCTCTCTGCACACAGCCGTTTTTTTTCTAACTTTGCATCAAACTGACCTGTAACAATGAGCACATATACTGAGAACGACATCAAGACGCTGGAGTGGAACGAACATATACGCCGCAGACCCGGAATGTACATTGGGAAACTGGGGGACGGCTCTTCACCGGATGACGGAATCTATGTGCTTCTCAAAGAGGTGATGGACAACTCGGTTGACGAGTATGCCATGGGTTACGGCAAGCAAATAATCATTACTATCAGCGACAAGACTGTTACTGTGAGAGACTACGGACGGGGTATTCCGCTCGATTCTCTTATAATTGCTGCCAGCAAAATGAACACCGGAGCAAAATACGACAATAAGGCTTTTAAAAAGTCCGTGGGTCTTAATGGTGTTGGTATAAAGGCGGTAAATGCACTTTCAACTGAGTTCATTATACAGTCTTTCAGGGACGGTGAAAGCCAGATGGCAAAGTTTTGCAATGGTGTAATTACCGGACAGGAGAGAATGCTGTCGAATGAGAAGAATGGTACTCTGGTTACTTTTACTGCAGACCCGGAACTTTTTGGACATTATGAGTTCAACAGGGAGTTCATAGAGACCATGCTCCGCAACTACTCTTACCTGAACAGCGGGCTGGTAATTAAGCTTGATGGCAAGGAGTTTGTCTCAAAAAATGGTCTGCTGGACCTGCTTAATGAGTCACTCACAAAAGAGCCAAACTATCCGCCTATACATTTAAAGGGCGAAGATATTGAGATAGCAATTACTCACGGGAACGACTACGGCGAGGGGATCTCCTCATTTGTAAACGGCCAGTTTACAACTCAGGGAGGAACACACTTGGCCGCATTCCGCGAGGCAGTTGCAAAGACAATCAAGGAGTTTTACAAACGCGATTTTGACCCGAGCGATATTCGTCAGGGAATGATTGCTGCTGTTTCAATAAAAGTACAGGAACCTGTATTTGAGTCGCAAACCAAGACTAAGCTTGGCTCTAAGGAGATTGCCCCTGGCGGAATGAGTGTAAGGAACTTTATTGGCGACTTCCTCAAGGAGAAGCTGGATAACTTCCTGCACAGACATCCGGAGACTGCAGATGCAATTCTCAGGAAAATTCTCGAATCTGAAAAAGAGCGCAAGGCAATTTCCGGCATTCAGAAGCTGGCCCGTGAAAGGGCAAAGAAGGCAAACCTTCACAACAAGAAGCTTCGCGACTGCCGAATTCACTATACAGATAAACACGAGCGTGCTCTCGAAAGCACACTCTTCATAACAGAGGGCGACTCGGCATCCGGCTCAATCACTAAGAGCCGCGATGTTATGACTCAGGCGGTATTTTCGCTGCGCGGAAAGCCTCAGAACTCATACGGACTCACCAAGAAAATCGTTTACGAAAATGAGGAGTTCAACCTTCTGCAGGCTGCGCTCAATATTGAGGAGGACCTTGAGAACCTCCGCTACAACTACATAGTTATGGCTACCGATGCCGACGTTGACGGTATGCACATCCGTATGCTTCTGCTTGCATTCTTCCTCCAGTTCTTCCCGGACCTGGTAAGACAGGGACACCTCTATATTTTGCAGACTCCACTCTTCAGGGTAAGAAACAAAAAAGAGACTATCTACTGTTACTCAGAGGAAGAGCGCGAAAAGGCCATCAAGAAACTGGGTGTTAATCCTGAGATTACCCGATTCAAAGGTCTGGGAGAGATTTCACCGGATGAGTTCAAAAACTTCATTGGCGAAAGCATCCGCCTTGACAGAGTCCGCCTTGGCAACGACGACAACATTCCAGAACTTCTCGAGTTCTACATGGGCAAAAACACTCCCGACAGACAAAACTTTATCCGCGCAAACCTCAGACAAGAAGTGGTTGTGGACGAGGTAATAACGGTGGGGTAAATCTGAGCCGCAATTTCTGTTAACACAAAATCATACAGCACATTACAAAACACAAACTTTTAATTGAAAAGTTTGTGTTTTGCATTTGTTTATATTACATATAGTTAACTGAAATTGCGGCGCAGATGCTCTCTCCTAAACTCAGAGGGGGTTTTCCCGTATCTCGAAATAAAACATTTTGTAAAAGATCTGTGGTTTGGAAAACCGGCCAACTCAGAAATCTCGGCCAGACCAGGTTTACGGCTATGTGAAGATTCAATAATCTCTACGGCATAGTCCAGCCGGTAACTGTTTATATAATCACAGTAATTTACTCGCTTAATAATCCTAATACACCTTGAAAGATATGTTCTGTTTGTCCCCGCCTCTCTGGCCAGTTTGCGGATAGTCAGGCTGGGGGAGGTGTAAAGCCGGTTTGTTATCAGCAGTCTGTCCAGCCTGATCATAAGTTCCTCTGCATGCATCTTGCCAACAGGTTTTGATAAGGCAGGTTTTCCCTCAAGTAAACCGGCCAGAATTAATAATCTTAATATATTTCTCTTAAGTTTCAAAAGGTTGAATTGTAGCCTTTATTACAGCTTTAACTTTCAGGATTGTCCTTATTATATTGCATTCTTCTGTGTTTGCACCAGTCTGCCGGAGATGTTCCTTTGAATAGTCTGAATGCAACAGTAAATGAGGCCATACAGCCAAATCCTGATTTTCTGCAAAGCTCCTGAATTGAAATATCCAGATCTTCGTTTATAAGTCTATCGACCTCCTTCATTCTGTAAAAATTCAGAAACTGATTGAAGTTCATTCCCATATTCTCATTGATTACCTTGGAAAGATAAGTCTTATTAGTATAGAGAATCACGGCAACTTCATTAATTGACAAATCCTTATTTAGATATGGCCTATCTTTCTCAAAATATCTCTCTAGTCTCAGCCTTAAGTCTGCAGATTTTCCATCTTCAAGGATTGCCGGAATTGATCTGATGGAATCATAATTCACAGGCTGATTCTCAAAGTAAGGCAAATCGTTTTCCGATGACTTGAGAAGTTTGCGGAAAACAATTATTGTGCATGCTGTAAGGATAAAAACAGCTGGTGCATACAGATGATTAATTCCTGAATTAAGTAAATTAACAATTGCAGATGAAACAGTAAGAACCGAAGCAGATAAAATCGTAATATTCATTCTCTCTGCTTTCATTATCTGAATATCTTTTCTTACATAGTTTACATATGAGATATATTTAAACAGAAAGAAAATAATATTAACTGCGACAATCGTTACTAAAGAACCACCTGCAAAAACAACAAACTCCTGCGAAACTTGTATAGTGAAATGATTAATATAAATGTTAATCAAGTTAATAAAAAACAGGACAATTGCTCCTGTCATAAAATAGCGCTGATTCTTGAATATCTGTTCAGATTTCCATGACAGGAAGAAAACAATGGGATAAAACAGCTGAAGAATCAGAGAGAGGTATGAAAAGTCAGAAATGTATTCACTGGCAGAACTTGTACTGGTAAATAGTCTGAGCATAAGTATAAAGGCATTCAGACCAAAAACTACAGAGATAACTCCAACCCCGTCACTCTCTGAATGATTCACATTTCTAGATAATAGTTGCTGAAAAACCAGACTTGTACAGATTGCGAAGAATGCAATAAATGAGAAAAACTCAATAGTCGAATTCGTGATTCCGGATACAAAAATTAAATTATTCATAGTTAATATTTTAGTTATACCAAATATAGCGAAAATTCCCTACGGTACAAAACTAAATTACTAACTATTAACGATTTATCTAATTTTAAAAATTAAAGTGAAATTATCACCAATTTTTCCATTTCTATTTTTTCATCTCCTCGAACCCTTTTCCGTAGACTCCCATTACGTTTCCTACGCTCAGGAAGGCCTCTTTGTCAATGTCGCGGACAGTTCTGAAGACAAAGTTACTCTCGGTGCGCCTTACAATGACCATGAGCACTTTACCCTCTTTTTTGGTGAACCAGCCCATGCCGTCAATGACTGTAACGCCCCTTCCAATTGATGTAATCTCGTCTGCAATCTGTTCGTATTTCTGCGAGAAGATAAAAATCTGAATACTCTGGCGTGCGCCGGAGAGGATCAGGTCAATTGTGTAGCTGGTGACAGAGATAAGGACAAAGCCGTAAATGATGATAGCAACCCTCTCACCTATTGTTGTTGCCTCACCCGGAATAAGCAGCGAGCTGAGGATAATAAAGATATCCATGTAGAGAATGAGCTTGCCCGGAGAGATATTTCTGTACTTGTTAATCATTAGGGCAATGATATCTGTGCCCCCTGTGCTTCCTCCCTGAGTAAAGGTGATGGCAATACCGGCCCCGGAGAAGATACCGCCCATGATTGCAGAGAGCAGTTTTCCGTTGCCTATTGAGATGTCCTGAATAAGTTCAGGCGGAACAATTCCGGGAACCCTGTCCAGAAATATGGTAACAGCAACAATTGCAAAGACCGTCTTTACACCAAACCCTTTCCCCAGAACCTTAAGGGCAATGGCCAGCAGGACGGCATTAATAATAAGGAACGACCAGCTTACCGGGAATCCGGTAGCATAGTAGATAACCGCTGCCACACCGGTAACTCCGCCCCCTACGAGGCCGTTTGGAATAAGAAAAATACTCCAGCCGAGTGCATAAAGCAGAAGGCCGAATGTTATAATGGTGTACTCCCTGAATACCCCTATGACTCTTTTTGTTTTAATTTCCATTGAAGTTTTCCGCTTTTAATCTGGTCAAAACCCTGTCCGTATACGCTCATTACTGCAGAAACAGAAATGAATGCGTTGTGGTCAATCTCTTTAACAATTGCGCTGATATCTGTAAGCTGAGATTTCCTGAGAATTACCACCAGCATCTTGCTTTCGTTCTGCGAGTACCAGCCGATAGAATTGACGGCAGTAACCCCGCGTCCCATCTCTTTTGTTATTCTGTCTGCAATCTCGGCATATTTGTTTGAAAAGACAAAGACCTGGAGAGATTGCTTGTTTCCTGTGAGTATCATATCAATAACATAGGAGAAGGATACCATTACTATGTATCCGTAGATAACATCTTCAAGCGATTTGCCGGGGATAAAGAATACAGAGCCAATAATTATGAGGTCGCAAAGGATAAAGACGCGACCCGGAGACATCTCTCTGAACTTGGCAATTATGAGAGCGATAATATCGGTTCCGCCTGTGCTTCCGCCCTGAAGGAAAATAAGGCCGATTCCAATTCCGCTGAGAGTTCCCCCAAGAACGGCGTTAATTAGTTTATCGTCAATATCAGATATCCAAGGGATAAGCGGCAGAAACTTGAACATAAGTGCCGCCACAAGTATACAGTAGATGGTTTTGAAGCCGAATCCCTTTCCCAGTATTAGAAATCCAATTCCCAGCAGGAATGCGTTGATTATTAAATATGAGTATGAAACATCAAAACCTGTTGCATAGTTAATTACCGAAGCCAGACCGCTCACTCCCCCGCCAGCAATTTCGTGCGGTATAAGGAATGCCGTCCAGCTGAAAACATAGATGAACAATCCTGCAGTCATGAGTATGTAGGACTGAACTGTTTTGAATAATTTCATAATCTTTCTCTTAAATGTAAAACTGGCTCCTTGAATAAGTAACAGCGGTTCCCCTTATGATGACTCGCTCCTCTGCAAGTGTGCAGAACATCTCTCCGCCTCTGGCGCTCAGCTGCCTTGCATGGATTGTATCTTTCTTAAGCCTCCGGCCCCAGTATGGAGCAATGGTGCAGTGGGCAGATCCCGTAACAGGGTCTTCGAGAATAGTTGCCTGTGGTGTAAAAAACCTCGAGACACAGTCGCACTCATCTCCCGGAGCTGTTACAATAACACCGCCGGTGCTCAGGTTAATCTCATCAAAGATTGACCTGTTAATTTCAATGAGTTCAATCTCCCTCTGCGAAGGGTATACCAGCATATAGTCACGGGCTTTGTAAACCTCCCTGGGTTTGATATTGAGACTGTCAAATATCTCCTCCGGCAGGCTGGCTGTCACACCCTCCCTCATTGGAAAATCCATAAGGTAGTAAGATCCGTCCCGGCTCACCTTAAGAAGGCCGGAGATGGTGTTAAAGTGAATTGTCCCGCCTGTAAAGCCGAGTTCTGTGAAGAGGATATGGGCGGCGGCCAGCGTGGCATGTCCGCACAAATCCATTTCGATATCGGGGGTAAACCAGCGGAGTCTGAACTCCTCCCCCACCTTTTGAATAAAGGCCGTCTCGGGCGCCGCATTCTCCCTGGCAATGAGTTTTAAAGTCTCATCAGGAAGCTGCTCCTCAAGAACAACCACCACTGCGGGATTCCCGCAAAAGACCTTGTCGGTAAACGAATCTACCTGAAATGACTGCAAATTCATCAGCAAACGATGTTAATGATTTTCTTTGGAACCACTATCACTTTTTTGATGGTACTGCCACCCAGAAACTTCTCCGTGTTCTCATCTGCACGGACAGCTGCCTCAACCTCTGCTGCAGACAATGTTGCCTCCAGAGTTAGTTTGAAGCGCATCTTTCCGTTGAATGAAACCGGATATTCAATTGAGCTTTCGATTGTGTGTTTTTCAATATATTCAGGGAACGCCGCGTATGAAACGCTTGTTGTATGGCCGAGTTTACTCCAGAGCTCCTCTGCAATGTGAGGTGCAAATGACGAGATAAGAATAACCATTGGCTCAAGTATCTCTCTCTTGCTGCAGCTGAGTTCACCTAGTTCATTCACTGCAATCATGAATGCACTTACACTTGTATTGAATGAGAAGTTCTCAATATCTTCCTGAACCTTTTTGATGAGTTTGTGCAGAACCTTAAGCTCTGCGGCTGCTGCCGGCTCATTTGTTACAGCAAATCCCTCCTTGCTAAAGAAGAGTCTCCAGAATTTCTTCAGGAACCTGTGAACACCGTCAATACCGTTTGTATCCCATGGTTTGCTCTGCTCAAGCGGGCCGAGGAACATTTCGTACATCCTGAGCGTGTCTGCACCATATTTGTCGCAGATGGTATCGGGATTCACAACATTGAACATAGACTTGCTCATCTTCTCAACAGCCCATCCGCAGATGTACTCGCCGTTCTCCAGTATGAACTCTGCATCTTTGTACTCAGGCATCCACTTTTTAAATGCCTCCATGTCAAGACGGTCATTACTTACAATGTTAACATCTGCATGTATCTCCGTTGTGTCATATTTATCTTTAAGACCAAGTGAGACAAATGTATTTGTTCCCTTAACCCTGTAAACAAAGTTTGAACGACCCTGAATCATACCCTGGTTAATGAGCTTTTTAAATGGCTCCTTTTCGCAGACATAACCCAGGTCATAAAGGAATTTGTTCCAGAAACGTGAGTAGATGAGGTGGCCGGTAGCATGTTCGGTTCCTCCAATGTACAAATCTACATCTCTCCAGTATTCATTAGCCTCTTTTGAAACAAGACCCTTGCTGTTGTGCGGGTCCATGTAACGCAGATAGTATGCGCTGCTGCCTGCAAAACCGGGCATTGTGCTCTTCTCCAGCGGCCACTCTCCAAAGTTCCAGTTCTCTGCTCTTGCCAGAGGGGGCTCGCCGCTCTCTGTTGGCAGGAACTTATCTATCTCCGGAAGCTCCAGCGGCAGATTCTCAGCCGGAAGCGGGGTGGCTATTCCATCCTTGTAATAAACCGGGAACGGCTCGCCCCAGTACCTCTGGCGCGAAAAGATTGCGTCCCTGAGTCTGAAGTTCACCTTTCTGCGACCAAGTTTTCTTCTCTCAACCTCTTCAATTGCAGCAGGAATTGCCTCCTTAACAGTCATTCCGTTCAGGAATCCCGAGTTGCACATCACTCCCTCCTTTGCATCAAAGCTCTCCTTTGATACATCGCACCCCTCAATAAGAGGAATTACCGGCAAATTAAAATGTGTGGCAAATGCATAGTCGCGGCTGTCGTGAGCAGGTACCGCCATGATGGCTCCGGTTCCGTATCCTGCAAGAACATATTCAGCTATCCACACAGGGAGTTTGTCGCCTGTAAACGGATTAATTGCATAGCTTCCGCTGAAAACGCCGGTCACCTTTTTGGTTTCGGCCATTCTCTCCCTCTCAGTCTTCTTTCTGGCATTTGTGAGGTACTCCTCAACTGCCTCTTTCTGCTCAGGTGAGGTAAGTTTAGCTACCCATTCACTCTCCGGTGCAAGCACCATAAAAGTGGCTCCGTAAATAGTATCTGCACGGGTTGTAAAGATCTCAAGCTCGAACTCTTCGCTACCGTTGAAAACTTTAAACAGCATCTCTGCTCCCTCAGACCGTCCAATCCAGTTGCGCTGCATCTCCTTAAGAGAGTCGCTCCATGAGAGTTCGTCCAGGTCGCCCAGAAGCCTTTGGGCATAGGCCGATACCCTCAGCTGCCACTGCTTCATTTTTCGCTGCTCAACAGGGTGTCCGCCCCTTACGGAGAGTCCCTCCTTAACCTCGTCGTTTGCAAGAACGGTTCCCAGTGCTGCGCACCAGTTAACCGAAGTTTCGCCAAGGTAGGCTATGCGGTAGGCCATAAGAACAGAAGATTTCTCTGCCTCGCTCATACCTCTCCATTGCTCTGCCGTGAAGATCTCAACCTCGCCGCATGCTGCATTTACATTTGCATTTCCCTCTGCTGCAAAAATCTCTTCAAGCAGCTCTATCTTTTTTGCCTTTTGTTCGCCGTTGTCATACCAGTGACCAAACATTTCAAGGAATGCCCACTGAGTCCATTTATAGTAAGCAGGTTCGCAAGTACGAACCTCTCTGCTCCAGTCAAAAGAGAAGCCGATTCTGTCCAGCTGCTCTCTGTATCTGGCAATATTTTTTTCGGTTGTTTCAGCCGGATGCTGACCTGTCTGAATTGCATACTGTTCTGCAGGAAGGCCGAATGCATCGTAGCCCATAGGGTGGAGTACGTTAAAACCCTTAAGTCGCTTGTATCTGCTGTAGATATCACTTGCTATGTATCCCAGCGGGTGGCCCACATGCAGACCGGCTCCCGAAGGATAGGGAAACATATCAAGTACATAAAACTTTGGTTTTGAGGGATCTTCTCCCACTTTGAATGTCTGTTCCTTTGCCCAGCGGGCCTGCCACTCTCTCTCGATTTCCGAAAAATTGTACTCCATTTTGCTACTATTAAATCAGGCGACAAAAGTAATAAAAAATGCTATCTTTTAAGTCTGAATTCCACAGGTACCGCTATTCTCACAGCAACACGCCTGTTACCTTTGACAGCAGGTTTCCAGTCGGGAGAGGCCGATATTGCCTTCACGGCCGCCTCGTCCAGATCGTAGTCCAGTGATTTTATAACTTCTATATCTTTGACCTTACCCTCTTTATCGACGGTAAACTCTATGAGAACCCTTCCCTGAATTCCCTTCTCAACTGCACTCTGCGGATATTTTATGTATTTGTAAACCCATCTGTCCAGAAACTGCTGCTCCCCGCCCTGGAGGAACTTTGCAGGAATATCTGTTTCGTAGTTTTTGTAAATCTTGTTCTCTTCCGAAGCTCCGGTTGTCTTCCCCGGTTCATTAGGCTGAACGGCCAGCGAGGTTCTTGACAGCGGGCGCATCATGTTTGCAGAGCTTAAAGCAAGTTCAAAAACATACTGAGCTGTCATCTCCATTGTCACATAATCGAGTTCGGAGACTCTGTCCCTGAGCGAATGGTAGTCGCGGTGAAGACCGGTTGTAAAGAGAGCCACGGGAATTCCTTCAGATGAGAATACCTGATGGTCGCTCGGGAAATACGGAGCTGTATGAATTGAAGGAACAGGCATGAGCGGCTGGTCTGCAACATCTTTCAAGAGTGTTACCAGCTCTGCATGAGGCATCATAGTGTAGACATGAAGTCCCTCGCCCTTCTGTCCCCGGCCAACCATATCCAGGTTTATCATAAGGGAGATCTTCTCTTTCTGACCAAATCCCCTGTTTGCAAAATACCACGAGCCAAGCATTCCGCGCTCCTCTGCCCCGAATGCCGCAAAAATCACTGTCCTTTTGAATTTAAAGGCCTGTGCCTTTACCATTTTTGCAACCTCAAGCAATACGGCAACCCCCGAGGCGTTATCATCTGCTCCTGGATAGAAGAGAACAGTATCTCTTCCGTTGATTTTTGCAGTATACGAACCAAGATGGTCGTAGTGTGCTCCTATGAGAATGAACTCCTCCTTTAGTGCAGGGTCATACCCCTCTGCAACTGCAATGATATTAGCAGAGTGAAGAGTATCTCCCGGCGAATTCACGATTGAAAAATCCTGACCGGGCTGAGGGTAGAGCAAATCAAGCCCCGCCTCCTTAAATGCATTCCCTATATATGCTGCTGCAATCTTCTCTCCCCTGCTGCCGGCTCCTCTTCCAAGAAGAGAATCTGCGGTAAGTGCCTCTGCATGCCTTCTGAGAGCCATGCCGGTTTCATTTTGTGAGAATAGCCCTGCTGCGGGAAGAAGCAGCAGAGCTATTGTCAGTTTCAGTGTTTTTGTCATTTTTTATCTTGTTGGTAAAACCTCCAGCCAGTATCCGTCCGGATCGTTAATGAAATATATGCCCATTTTTGGATTCTCATAACAGATGCATCCCATCTCTTTGTGCTTCTTATAAGCCTCCTCGTAGTTGTCTGTTCTGAATGCTAGGTGAAATTCATTATCTCCAAGGTTGTAAGGTCTCTCCCAGTCCCTGAGCCATGTAAGCTCAAGCTGATGTCCGGAAAGTCCGTCGCCAAGGTAAACAATTATAAACGAACCGTCTTCCGGCTCTATTCTTCTTACCTCTGTAAGCCCCAGCGCCTCTTTATAGAACTCCATGCTCTTTTTGAGGTCCAGAACATTGATGTTGTTATGTACGAATCTGAATTGTGCCATATTTCAAAATTTTTATCCGCGGATAAAGTGAGGCATCTCGCCGGGAAGTTCAATTGAAAATTCAACCAGTCCCTTCACCTCTCCTGCCTCTCTCCACGGTGCCTGATAAATCATTTTTCTTTTGCCCTCCTTCTCAATAGTGTATGCGTTTGAAGTACCTGTCGCAAGCATTTCTTTGATTTTTGCAGCCGACTTCTCTCCGTGGCAATCCATAAGGTTTTTGCCAATCAGGTCGCCATATTTTTCAAAGGTTTTGCGGGCCTTTGCATTCATATAAAGAACTACAGTGTTCATATCGCATACGGTCACTGCGCAGTCGAGCTCCTCTGCCCATTGGAAGTCTTTCATACAAGTTAAAATTACTGTTTGTAGAAAGGGGTCTTCACAACCTTAGCCTTAAGGAGTTTGTCTCTCACCTTAATAAAGATCTCTGAATCTGTCTTTGAGAAAGCAGGTGTAACATAAGCCATACCAACCGCCTTCTTAACGGCAGGACCCATTGTTCCCGATGTAACAACACCAATTACCGTGCCGTTTGCATCGCAAACTTCATAGCCGTGTCTTGGAATTCCTCTGTCTACAAGTTCAAATCCCACAAGCTTTCTTGAAACACCCTCTGTCTTAAGTTTAAGCATGTACTCCTTATCAATGAAGTCACCCTTTGCCTCGCTGAATTTGGTAATCCAGCCAAGACCTGCCTCAATTGGTGATGTTGTGTCATCGATATCATTGCCGTAAAGGCAGAATCCCATTTCGAGTCTGAGTGTATCTCTTGCGCCAAGTCCAATTGGAGCTATTCCAAACTCTTTTCCGGCTTCGAAAACTGCATTCCAGAGCTTATCTGCATCTTCGTTTGCAACATAGATTTCGCATCCGCCCGAACCGGTATAACCGGTAGTTGAGAAGATAGCATCCTTAATACCAGCGATTGTAAGTTTCTTGAAGGTATAGTACTCCATATCTGTCACATTCTGGTCGCAGATTTTCTGCATTGCCTTAAGTGCGAGCGGGCCCTGAACAGCCAGCTGGCAAATTTCGTCAGATGCGTTATAGAGCTCTTTGCCCGGAGTTATGTTGAATTTAGGTGCGATTGTGCAGAGGTGTGCATAGTCCTTGTCAATATTTGAAGCATTAACAACGAGCAGATATGTTACAGAATCTATGCAGTAAACCAAAAGGTCGTCTACAATTCCGCCCTTTCCGTTAGGGAAGCATGAGTACTGAACCTTACCCGGAGTAAGCACTGCAGCATCGTTTGAGGTTACATACTGGACAAAGGCAAGAGCATTGGGGCCTTTAACCCAGATCTCTCCCATGTGTGATACATCAAACACACCCACGCTGTTTCTTACATGGTTATGCTCTTCGTTGATACCAATGTACTCAACCGGCATGTTGTACCCTGCAAACGGAACCATCTTGGCTCCCAGAGCAATGTGTTTCTCTGTGAAAGCGGTAGTCTTCATAATCTATTTATTCTTTATGTAGTTTTTGTTTTGTGTCATATACCCAGACATCCTCAGGACTGAAGTCAAGTTCAAGCAGCTTTCTCATTGCGGCGTATGCCTCGTTTGCATTTTCATGCGCAGAAGAGGCCACCACTATGTAGCCGTTTTTGAACATAAGCCTTATTGGTTTTACCCCGTTCTTTAGCAGATAGCCGTCCATTTTGGCAGCATTTGCCTCCTCTTTAAAGCTTCCGGCTATTACATAAAACCTCGAGGCAGATGTTGCCGAAGGCACAACTGCAGTTACAGGAGTGGTTACGGGCTGAGGCGCACCTGACAAAGTATCTCCGGTGGCCAGAGAATCGGCAGTAACAGCTATTGTATCCTTTTGTGCAGCAGCCGAATTTGCGGCAGCGGCCAGCATGGCATCATTTCTAAGTTTTGCCAGATCCTGAGAGGTGGGCATTCCCAAAGTGGAACGAACCCAGTCGCATCCGCCCAGGAGAAAAAGCAGCGGAATAATCAGGGAGAGAGTTTTATACCTTCTCATAATTTGCTAGTCGTTAGGTTATTTGTAATCTTACAAAAGTAACCAATATTCAAGGAAAAAGAAAATAAAAATGTATATTTGGGCTTGAATTCTTAAGATTTTTAGCCAATGTCCAAGTTTTATGATCAACTGAAAGATATTGCCAATTTCTCGGAACACACAGACATCCCCGGCACAATTGAGAGCATCAAAAAGAACATTGACTTCAAAGGGCCAAATGTCTGGATTCTTGCATTTGCCGTGATTGTGGCATCTGTGGGTCTCAATGTGAATTCAACCCCGGTGATTATTGGCGCGATGCTCATCTCCCCTCTGATGGGACCAATTATTGGTGCCGGTCTCTCAGTAGGTATCAATGACTCCCAGCTGCTTAAAAGATCCCTGCGAAACCTTGCGATAATGGTAATAATCAGCCTTATTGCGTCCACAGCATATTTTGCGCTCTCTCCGCTGAGCCTTGACGAGCCTACAGAGCTGCTTGCAAGAACACGCCCTACAATTTACGATGTATTCATAGCCTTTTTTGGCGGACTTGCCGGGATAGTTGAGGGCTCCAGAAAGGAGAAGGGAACCGTGATAGCAGGTGTTGCTATTGCAACTGCACTCATGCCACCGCTCTGTACTGCAGGCTATGGTATCGCAAATCTCAACATCTCATTTTTTGCAGGCGCAATCTATCTCTTCTTTATCAACTCACTCTTTATTGCTCTGGCAACATTGCTAATGGTGAGATATCTCAAATTCCCGTTTGTGGAGTTTGCAGATCCTGCAAGACAGAGAAGGGTGAGGAGAACTATAA
>ERZ1645189.90-NODE-90-length-21761-cov-5.136782_pt1 | contig 21761 bp, 18 predicted proteins | sample MGYA00575350_ERZ1645189 | MGnify/ENA primary metagenome ERZ1645189 (study PRJEB40845, sample SAMN11283421) | freshwater sediment metagenome | isolation source: river sediment | host: Sediment | place: India: Jajmau, Kanpur | collected 2015-12-17 ...
CAAAAGAAAAAAAAATCCATATCCCGATTCGGGTATGGATTTTTTTAATCTTTTCTTTTCTTCACCATCATTTCGCATTTGCGGCAGTCAAATTCGAGCTGAAACTGCTGATTTTTGTAAGTGATGTAGAGCGGTTCACGGAATGTGGCCCTGTAACCTTCTTTCGGACACCAGCCCAGGGAATATTTAATGCAATGTTTACAAAACATCAACGGCACATCGGGTTCGGCGATGACTTCGAAACCGGGCATTATCTCTTCCACTCCATGCTGCAAATAAAATTCACGTGCCCGTTCATTGGTAACATTGCCAAGATAAGTTAGTTTTTTTTCAGGGAAAACGGCTTCGGTGTTTGCCGGTTTTCTTTTTCGGGTGATGTAAGCTTTCAGCCGTTTTTCGTCGAGCAATTCAATGGTTTTCCGCCGCCACTCGTTGAGTGCGGAAGCAGGCAGAAACCGGGGCGCGCTAACCGAAATATCAACGTTACGAGCCGTATAAATGGTATTTCCCAGTTTTGTCAGCTGACTTTCGATGGTCTGTAGAGCACGTTCGGCATTATTGGCAGGTTGCTTTTCGGATACAAACTCACAACCGGCCGATATACCTTCTTCATCGGTAATTTGTATTGAAAATCCATCGGAAGTCTCTGAAAACCGAATATCAACTCCGATTTTTCGTTCGGATGTTTTACCGGCCAGGATTTTATCAAATTCATGATCCTGATTTCTGTAAAGCAATATATTAGGTTCTGTTACAGGCATTTCTGCCGGGAATATCCTCTTCCCTTCCACCCGGTTAACCCGAAAACCGCTCAGCGTTCCGTCTTTGGCAAAAAAACTCAAGCCATCCCCGTTGTGAATATCCTTTTCTGTTTTTATTTCGATATACTGAGATGAAACATACGTGATGATTCCGATTTCCTCACCAACGGATTTCGGTGTTTCGGGCTGACTGATATCCCGATGGCGTCCGTTGAGGAAATAATCGGTGGCACTTCTTCTGAAACTTTTGTCCGGATTTGGTTCAAAAAAGAAAGTTGTTGTTCCTTGTGATGATTTTTTTACGTCGCTCCTTTTCTCCAGAATTGCATCCAGTTTCTTTCTGTAGTAAGCCGTAATATTTTTCACATAATCGGCATCCTTCAGTCTGCCTTCAATTTTGAACGAAGTTACCCCGGCATCGGTCAATTCCTCCAGGTGGTCGGATAAATCGAGGTCTTTGAGCGAAAGCAAGTGTTTGTTTTTCACGAGTACCTGTCCGTTGCTGTCGGTAAGCTGATACGGCAGCCTGCAATATTGAGCGCATTCACCGCGATTGGCACTGCGTCCGGTCATTGCCTGGCTGATGTAGCATTGCCCGCTGTAGCTTACACACAAGGCGCCATGCACAAAACATTCGAGTTCGACATCGGTCTGACTGCTGATTTGTCGTATCTGGTTCAGCGTCAATTCCCTTGCCAGCACCACCCTTGAGAAACCTGCATCCTGTAGAAATTTCACCTTTTCAACAGTCCGGTTATCGGTCTGCGTGCTGGCGTGGAGTTCGATTGGAGGCAAATCCAGTTGAAGTATGCCCAGGTCCTGCACAATCAAAGCATCAGCTCCTGTTTCATAAATCTGAGTGATTAATTTTTGGGCTTCTGTTAGCTGACTGTCAGTCAGCACGGTATTCAATGCCACTAGTACTTTGCTGCGGTAGCGGTGGGCATAACTGATAAGCTGTTCAATATCAGCCAGTGAATTTCCGGCTGCAGCGCGGGCACTGAACATCGGTGCACCGATATAAACAGCGTCTGCACCGTGATTGACAGCAGCCAAACCACATTCCAGGTTTTTGGCGGGCGATAGAAGTTCGATGGTGCGCATGATTCGGTTACCGGATATTAGCCAAATCGTAGGGCGTTTCCTGATATACGAAATAGTTCAGCCAGTTGGTAAACAGCAGATTGGCGTGACTTCTCCAGCGCACTACGGGTTCATTTTTCGGATTATCATCCAGGTAATAGTTTTCGGGCATTTTGATGGGCAGGCCTTTTTTCAAATCGCGCTTGTATTCGGTGTCGAGCGTATAGCAGGAATACTCGGAGTGGCCTGTAATGAAAAATTCGCGTCCGTTGCGTGCCATGACCATATATACTCCCGAACGGTCGGATTCTGACAGCAAAGTCAGTTCAGGTATTTTCAGTATGTCTTCGCGCCGAATTTCGGTATGACGGCTGTGAGGTACGTAAAACACATCGTCGAAACCCCGAAAAATAGGATTGTGTGAATTGTTGGTTTTATGTTCGAATACTCCGAACATTTTTTCGGCTAACGGGTATTTAGGAACTTTGTAGAAATGATACAACCCGGCCTGGGCAGCCCAGCAGATATATAGCGTAGAAGTAACATGACGATGTGCCCATTCAAAGATATCAGTCACTTCTTTCCAGTATTTTACCTGCTCAAAATCAAGCAGTTCCACCGGCGCTCCGGTGATTATCATCCCATCGTAATTGCTTTTACGGATTTCATCAAAATTCCTGTAGAAAGCCATCATGTGCTCAATGGGAGTATTTTTGGGAGTATGGCTTTTGAGCTGCAGAAAATCAATTTCAATCTGTAGCGGCGAATTGGAGAGCAAGCGGATCAAATCGGTTTCGGTGGTAATTTTCAGGGGCATCAGGTTAAGAATCACTATCTTAAGCGGCCTGATTTCCTGGCTTTGCGCCCTGTCGGTATCCATCACGAAGATATTTTCTTTGCGCAGTGTTTCGACGGCCGGAAGCATTTTGGGGATATTTAATGGCATATCAACAGTTTATAGTATAGAGTCTGGGGTTATTTTAATGTTTATTACTGAACGAATCAATAATACTTTCGGTAAATGTTCCAGTAATCGTCTGATTGTAAAAAATCGTTCAGAAATTCATTTATTTCGTGAAGCAGTCTGAGCGATTTCTTATCCACTGCCCAGCAAAAATGCTGATTAAATCCAACCGGAACCGAGAAATCGATATTTGAATACTGTGCACTCAGCTTGCGGGCCTGCTGTTCGTCGCAGATGGTATATTTTATTTTTCCTTCCGAAACGGCTTTTACCAGTTTCTCTGTTGTGGCCGACTCCACTTCTGTAATATGAATGGTATCAGCAATTTCACCGGATAAATTCTCAAGCCGAAATCTGAAAGGTGAGCCTCCGGCTATGTAAATTTTCTGATTATGCAGCATTCTATGGTCAGTGACCAGCGTATCGGGAGCTACACTATCATTCCCTGTCCGCTGAATAAGCATCTGTCGCGAATTCAGTAGCGGAACGCTGAGATTCACCTTTTTTTGCATTTCACTCGTATTCGGTATGTTGCAGGCTACCAGATCATATTTGTTCTGATGTAAACCCGATATGGCCGAATCCATGTTGTTCACCAGACTGATTTCGAGTTCCAGGTCCATGGAGTGAGCAAAAGCTTTCACTATTTCATAATTAAATCCCAGGGCCGTTTTTTCGCCAAGTGCAAATCCGACCCTGCTTTTTTCGGTAGCTACACGCAGTTTTCCTGTTTCAAACAAGGTGACTGTTCCGGCAGAGTGTGCACGTGACCTGTTCATTAAAACGCTGAGCATTAATATCCCAACCAAAAGAAGGAGGCCACTCAGCCCTGTAATTATTCCACACTTCCGATTGTTCATAAAAGAATCAATTGTAAAAATTCCACGAAAGGCCCATTTTGAACATGGGCGGATTAATCGGATAATTTGGCATGTGAAAGCCCCACCCATTCATAAAATAACGTGCTAAGTTATTGTATTCGAAGAAAAAGCGTGCTTTTTTCAGGTGAAAATTGGCATACGCGCTGAGCACCGGATAATTTCCAATTTCGACCACTTTCTGGTTGTAAAACTGGCCGGTGGCAGGCATGTACGACGGTGCAAAATAGTTGGTATGATACCTTACGCTCACACCAAACTGCGGATACAGGTCAACAAACCATTTATCGTGATAGTAAAAGTTATGATACAACGTGAGCATGGGCAGCGGCAGCACATCCTGGTTGGAGCTGACCTGATACACAGCGTTGTTTTCAAGCGTGAACGGGCCAAAACTTACGTCCTGCTTCAAATCGGCAGAGAGTACCTGTACATTGCCGTCGTGCTGCACGGGCATGGCATTTTCATCGAAATATATCAGCCTGGTGAGGTTTTCCACGGCTACGTTGAGCCGTGTTTTTCGTTTGGGCAACGAAAAAGTACCACCCACATGCGTTTTATACATTTTTGTAAAATTATTTTCCCACCTGAAATGATTGGAGTAATAATTCTGAATAAAATACGAAGGTTCTTCGTTGCGCACAAAAGCGTTGGCGGCAAGCAGTACATCTTCTTTGAAAATACGGAAAGAACCTTCGGCTTTGCCTTCCAGTCTGAATTCGCCGAGTTTATAGCCTATCAGATAAATATCGCCCAACACCGAATACCTCAGATTTGTGCCCCGTGATTTAGAAAGAACACCTCCTACGCGGGTATTGGATCTGGTGTCTTTCTGCAGAAGACTATCCCTGAAAAACGTAAACTGTTGCACTTCGTTTTCCACGTAGCCGGTGAGTCCGAACTTCATCCACCGGTTGAATTCTTCGGCCAGATTTATGGATAGCAGGTTTGTAAGCGTACGTACTGCGGCTGTATCATTCGTATTGTTGATGGAATCGTACGAATTTTTGTAGAATGATTTCTCGAGCTGAGGTTCGTAATACCGTTTTTTCATCTCTTCAAACTTGATCATGTGTCCGAATCGGGTGACGGGAACGTATTCGTAAGCTGTGGAATCTTCGCTGATTTTCACTTCGCGATTAATCCCCACACTGTAATTGTGGTTGTAAAAGAAGGTATTTTTCCGAAAAACAGAATAACCGTGTATGTATGTGGGCATATCTTTTGTCTGAACATCCACATTTGGATTATTCAGCAGCTCGAGGTTGCTCAGTCCGCCATTTTCATGATTGAAATGATTGTTGACGGCAGCCAACCCGTAGGCCGAATAATGTTTGCCCGAATACCGGCCGAAAATACCTCCTGTAAACCGCTGAGCAGCCTGATTGGCAAATCTTCCTTTTGAATTGAGGTAATCGAGGTTCAGTCCGAAATTGGCTTTTTTTGACGGACTGCCTGTGTAGAGAAATTTCACCTGTTCTTCTTTACCGATAACAGGACCACCGGTGAGATACGTAAGGTTGGTATAAGGAAAATTGGCATCGTAAAATAACGCCGAGGAAAGATCCAGCAGGTAGGGTTTGTAGGCGTCTTCAAACATGAAATCGGTTCCCTGCGGACGTCGCATGTATATTTTCGACTGTATGGGCGATCCATAGTTGGCATTATAGGAATTGTCGGTGCTGAATCTTTCGATGATGTTGTTTTCCTGAAAATTAAGACGTGCAGTATCAATAGGTACAGTATCGGCAATGGCAAACTGCTCATCGATATGCCACGATTTCACAAATTTATCTTTTACCGGTTTTTTTTTGTCCGGGCTCTGGGCTATAATTGACCCGGTAAAAAGAAACAGACCAAAAAGCAGAAAAATTTTCTTCATCAGGAATTGCTGTGCGTTTATAAAGTCGCAAAGATACGAAATGAGTTTGAAAATTGAGTATTTGCCGCTTTGAAAGTTTGGTAGTTTGACAATATTTGGATGGAGATTTTAATTTATTAACAAGAAAAAAAATCATTGAATGGGATACAGCAGACTCCGCTCAACAACCTCCCTGTAAACCAAACACCCAAACAATCAAACAATCAAACAACCGAACAACTTTTTCCCGGGATTGTTTTGTCAATCAAAGAATTATTCATATCTTTGCACCCACTTTATTAAAACCATTTACAAACCATTAAACAGGTAAAAAACAGTATGTTAAATCATTATGAAGCCGTTTTCATTTTAACTCCCGTTTTGTCTGATGTTCAGATGAAGGAAGCGGTAGATAAGTTCAAAGCTGTTCTGACGGACAACGGAGGAGTTATCACGAATGAAGAAAACTGGGGCATGCGCAAGCTGGCTTACCCTATTCAAAAAAAATCGACAGGATTTTACTCCCTGTTGCAGTTCGATGTTGAACCCGCCGTGATCGCCACACTGGAAACCCAGTTCCGCCGCGACGAACGTGTACTTCGTTTCTTAACTTTCCGTCTCGACAAGTACGCTTACGAGTACGCCGAAAAAAGAAAAAACGTAAAATCACAACCCAAAGAAGTGAAAGAGGAAAAAGTAACCAGGAAAGAAGTTAAAGAAGAAATTAAAGAAGTGGAGGAATAAAATCATGGCACAAGGAGAAATCAGATACTTGAATCCACCGACAGTGGATGTAAAAAAGAAAAAATATTGTCGTTTCAAAAAAAGCGGTATCAAATACATCGATTATAAAGATGCCGACTTTCTGAAAAAATTTCTGAACGAGCAGGGAAAAATACTTCCCCGCCGAATCACCGGAACTTCGCTTAAATATCAGCGAAAAGTGGCTCAGGCAGTTAAAAGAGCACGCCACCTCTCATTGCTTCCTTACGTAACCGATATGATGAAATAATAAAAAAGGAGAAAAGATTATGGAAATTATATTAAAAGAAGATGTAATCAATCTGGGTTACAAAGGCGACATCGTAAAAGTGAAAGACGGTTACGGACGTAACTTTTTGATTCCGACCAAAAAAGCCGTTATCGCCAGTGAATCTGCTAAGAAAATGTTGGCAGAAGACAACAAACAACGCGCACATAAATTTGAACAGATCAAAAATAACGCCGTTGAACTCAGCGAAAAAATTGCAGCGCTTGGCAGCCTTACCATTGGTGCAAAAACCAGCTCAACAGGCAAAATATTTGGTGCCGTAGGTCCAATCCAAATAGCAGAAGCTCTTGAAAAAGCCGGTGTAACTGTGGATAGAAAAGTAATTGCCATCAAAGAACCGATCAAAGAAGTGGGTTCATATACAGCAAGTGTAAAACTTCACAAGGAAGTTTCTGCTGAAATCTCATTCGAAGTGGTTTCTGAATAAGTTCCTTTCGATTCAAAATCCGCTGAAAACCGAAATTCTCAACAAAAGAGAATTTCGGTTTTTTTTGTTCTTCAAAAAAAAGAAGAATGAAAACAACAACTTCCCGCTCCCACCCAAAAAGAAGCAGGTCAAATAGTCAACCAACTGAAGTTTATTCAGGTGGCACTACTCTCCCAGACTGAAAAAAAGAATTCAGGAAAACATAAATTTTGTTTCCAATTCGGTTTTTACCTGCAAAATCCTCCTTTTCACTGAAATTATTACATTTTTATCAAAAGAATTTTTATTTTTGTGCATGACACTCATATAGCTATGAAAAAATCAATTCCGGAAATAAACAGGTTTAGAAGCATCGAATCAATCGTTTACATTGTTGGTTGGTTGATCGCCTTTTCTATTCCATTCTTCCACCACAGAAGCTACAATGTCATTCTCTGGGATCGGATTTTTGAAGACTGGATTAAGATGGGTGTATTGCTCATCATATTCATACTCAATATCAGGCTGCTGATTCCCTTGTTTCTTTTCGAAAAAAAATATGGCAAATACATCGGCTGTATCTTGATTATTCTTTCCCTGACCATTCCGGCAGCTGTGTGGACACAATCAAAGGTTGACTATTACTACAATGCAAAAATGCCACCTATGGAAATAGGTTCGGGTTTGCCTATGGAACTCGGTTCATCCATGCCGCCACCCGAAGGTTACAGAATACAGAAAAAACAGGGTGAAAAATCAATATACAGTATTGCCGCCGACTACCTGATATTTTCACTCCTGCTCATTGGTGCCAGCACAACGCTGAAACTTGCCAGCAGATGGATTACCGAAGAGAATTTACGACGCGAAATAGAAAAAGAGCAACTGCGAACCGAACTTTCGCTGCTGAGGTATCAGGTAAGTCCGCATTTCCTGATGAATACGCTCAATAATATTCATGCATTGATTGATTTGGATGTTGAACGTGCTAAAAACTCAGTAATAAAACTCTCAGTATTAATGCGTTACCTGCTATACGAAACATCACACGGCATGACCACACTCCGTAAAGAACTCGATTTTATAGAGAGTTATATTTCACTTATGAAAATCAGGTATCCGGAAAATGTAGTGATTGAGTATGAAGTTCCGGCAGAAATACCTGAAATATCGCTGCCTCCCATGCTGTTCATCTCATTTCTCGAAAATGCATTCAAACACGGAATAAGTTATCAGAAAAAATCATTTGTCAAATTCAGATTAGATATTACCACCAGTGACATAATCTGCCGGACAAGCAACAGCAAGCATACACCAACCACCGATGCCGCTAAAGACAAAAAAAAATACTCAGGCATTGGCCTGGCGAATGTACGCAAGAACCTGGATTTACTTTACAGCAACAATTATTCACTGGTTATTGACGACAAAAATGATGAATATGATGTAACGCTAACACTTCCCCTGCATTATGAAAATAAGATGCATAGCAGTTGACGACGAGCCCCTGGCACTCGCACAAATCGGTTCGTACATTCAGAAAACTCCTTTTCTGGAACTTGTTGCCATGTGTAAAAATGCCGACGAAGCCCTGGATGTTTTAAGAAAAGAAGAGATAAATCTGGTATTTCTGGACATTGACATGCCTGAAATAAATGGCATTGAACTGGTCAAATCGCTGCTGCACAAACCTCAAATCGTTTTTACAACGGCTTACAGTGAGTATGCATACGAAGGATTTCAGGTAGATGCCGTGGATTATCTGCTCAAACCTTTCGACTATGCAACTTTTCTGAAAGCAGCCAACAAATCAAAAGTATGGTTTGAAGCCAATCTGACTGATAAAACCGAACTACCGAAAAAACCAGAACGAAAAGAAATTTACGTAAAATCCGACTATAAAGTGGTGAGGGTATCACTTGCCGACATTAAATACATCGAAAGTGCAAACGAATATATAAAAATACACCTGGACAGCGGAGAGATGGTCGTCACTTTTATGCGCCTGAAAGCTTTGGCAGCACTTTTACCCGAAAGCGATTTCATGCAGATACACAGATCTTTTATTATCAACCTCAACAAAATACAGGCTGTGGATAAAAACAGAATTTTCCTGGATAAAAAACTGTATATTCCGGTAGGAGAACAATATAAAACTGCATTTGATGAATATCTGAGAAACAATTTTCTGAATTTCAATTAGAAAAACCATTATCTGATATGGTGTATCAAATATCGTTATTTATCACCTGAAATTATTACAAGTATCCCATGCCATGAAAACACCTGTTATCACTTTTCTGCTGATATGGATGCTCTCACTGACAGTACAGTCGCAGATTTCCAAAACGATTACTGTCGGGACAGCAGGTACCCTGTCAACTTTTTTTACTACTGCTGAGCTCAACACAGTAACAAATCTGACCCTGAGCGGAAACATTGATGCCCGTGACATGGCATTCATTCGCGACAAACTCAAAGTCATTTCGGTGATTAATCTGAGTGCTGTAAAAATCGTTTTTTATACAGGCACAGCCGGAACATATTCCGGATTATCGCTTGTATATCCGGCCAACGAGCTGCCCATGTATTCATTCTACAATGCCAATACAAATACTTTCAAGACAAGCCTGACCTCAGTTACACTCCCCACGTCGATAACATCCATTGGTTACCTGGCATTTTATTATTGCTGGAATTTAACAGGAACTTTTACTATACCGGCTTCTGTAAAGAAAATAGGCGATTATGCGCTTTATGGTTGCTACGGGATTACATCTTACTCGGTAGCTACTACCAATACCCGATATTCATCTTACGACGGCATGCTGATGAGCAAAGCCCAGGATTCGCTGTTCATCTGCCCTACCACCAAATCAGGAGCACTTACTATCCCCTCTACAGTAAGCTGGATAGGCTATTCAGCACTGGAAGGCTGCAGCCTGCTTACCGGAACACTTAATTTGCCTGTTAATCTGAGAAAAATTGAAGATTATGCCTTCTACTACTGCTCCGGTCTGACGGGTGATTTGTCGTTTCCGGCTACTTTGAATAAACTTGGAAGTTACTCATTCTATGGTTGTTCGGGGTTCAATGGCACTGTCAGTATTCAGAAAAATCTGACTTTGGTAGGCGCTTATCCGTTCCTGCTTTGTGACAAGCTCACCGGATTTAACGTGAACATGAACAACACCGTGATGTCATCAGCCAATGGTGTGTTGTTTAGCAAAAATGCCGATACACTGATTGTATATCCGGCAGGAAAAACAGGCACTTACACCATACCGTCCACAGTACGTGTACTGAAAGATTACTCGTTTTATAATTGCCAATCGCTTACGGGAAATATGGACATACCTTACAATGTTGATTCGGTGGGTAATTATGCGTTTTTCGGCTGCAGACAACTCGGATCTTTCACTGTACAGGCTGCCAATGCCAGATACACCGCTCAGAATGGTGTGTTGTATTCAAAAGATATGAAACGGTTGATTGTCTGTCCGGTTTCCACATCGGGCAGTTTCGTGATTCCTGAGTCTGTACAACGGATTGAAGCAAGCGCTTTTGCCTATTGCTCGGCTATTACCGGCACAGTGATGATACCTGAAAATATCAGATTTATAGGCGACTATGCATTCTACGGATGTGAACAGATAGCAGGTTTTGAAGTATCGGCGGCAAACAACCGCTACTCTGCCAACGACAGAATACTCTACAGCAAGGCTCAGGATTCGCTTTTTATTTGTCCATACAGCTATTCGGGGAAGTTTACGGTACCTTCAACGGTAAAGTACATCGGATATTCGGCTTTCGACGGCTGCTCAAACCTGACCGAAATGACATTGCCTTCATCGGTGAATTACATCGACAATTACGCATTCGAATTGTGCAGTGGACTGACAAAAATCCGCCTGAATGAGAATGTAAATCACATCGGAAGCGGCGCTTTCTACAATTGCACGGCATTGCAGCGTTTTGAATTCAATAAGGCAGCTCCACCGGCGGTAGATTATTATACGCTGGAAGGCATTAACAAATCAACCTGCAGTCTGATTATTCCGGTAAATTCCACAATCAATTATCTGGCAGCCAATTACTGGAATCAATTTCTGAATGTGACTGAAAGCAATTTCGACGAAACGGCAGTGAAAAAGACATCAGTTACGAATTACAAAATCACCGTTTCCGGGGGACAAATCACTGTGAGCGGTTTCCAGCCGGGCGAAACAGCCAGATTATACGATCTCAGCGGAAAATTATTGGAGAATATCACTGTCAGTTCGTCGTCGTACAATTTTCAGGCAAAAGGGCATGGTGTGGTACTGATGAAAACAAAGGATGCTTTACTGAAAATCAGTTACTTACATCACTTTCATTATTGTAAAAAATAATTCACTGAAAATACGGTACTGTTTACTGAAAAAGTTTGAAAATGGCTGTTTGAGAATATATTTTTACACCATATTTTCAAAATTATTATTAATCGACTAAAAAAAATTCAAGCATTATGAAAACAACATTAAGTACAATGAAAACATTTCATTATTTTATTTTATTGCTGCTGGTGATTCCGTTTGAAGTGACTTCGTGCAACTCAGTTTCAAACAATACCGAAGAACTTTCAAACAATACCGAAGATCAAATCATTGCGCAAATTGAAACTGAAACTCCCTCAGCAATAGCTCCCTACGGTGCTGTACAGGATGCCGGATCGCTTTCTTCACCTGAAATCACAGGGATACTGTTGATGCGTGAAGAAGAAAAGATGGCTAAAGATATTTACACTTTCTTTTTCAACAAATTTGACTATCGCATTTTTAACAACATCAGTAAGAGTGAAACCGTACATGCTGAAGCAATGTTGCGGTTAATTACATACTTCAAACTGAGTGATCCGTCTACAACAACTGCAGGCACTTACTCCAACCCCGAACTGCAGGAACTTTACAATAAGTTTGTTTCGGAAGCCACAACTGTGGAAGATGCACTACGTACAGGTGCTTTTATTGAAGAATACGACATTGCTGACCTGAAAAAGCTGATTTCAGAAACCGGCAACAGTTACATCATCCGTGTGTATTCAAACCTTAAAAGAGGTTCAGAAAACCATTTACGGGCTTTTACACGCATGCTCAAACTCAAAGGTATAGTGTATGAGCCGCAAATTCTGGACAAAGAAGAATACCTCTCAATTATCAACAAATAATCTCACAGGCTGCCCAAGCAGTATATCCGGATAAAAAAAAACAGGATTGCGACATGCAGCCTGTCTGTTCTTTAATACATAATCCGAAAAAACACATAACACATTAAAACCATGCGGGTACGTAAAAACATAGCAACAAGCGACGAAGGTTTTGTATTTAACCCTGCCACCGGCGATTCGTTTTCAACCAACTCAATCGGAGCAGAAATAATTCGTTTGATGAAAGGCGAGAAGAGTGCAAAAGAGCTTGTGGAGATATTCTGCAGCAAATACGATGTGGATAAGGCATTGTTTGAAAGAGATCTGGAAGATTTCACCCTTCAACTGAAAGAATTCAACATACTGGAGTGAAAAAAAACTGAATAACCAAAAATAAACCAAAAAAGATGTCAAAAAAACCACGAAAGCTGGTTATAGCTGTCACAGGACTAAACGCTATCGACAGTCCGGGACCGGGAGTTGCCGTAATCAGAGCCATACGGGAGTGTCCGGATTTTGATGTTCGCATTATCGGATTATCATACGATGCGCTCGAACCCGGTATTTATTTGCACGACATCGTGGATAAAACGTATCAGATACCCTATCCTTCGGTCGGTACCGATAGTTTGATGGATAGACTCCGGTTCATTCATGAGATAGAAAAAATAGATGTGATCATTCCGAATTTTGATGCCGAACTGTTCAACTTCATAAAGATAAGTGCAAAACTCAACGAAATGGGTATCAAAACATTTTTACCCGAAATAGAGCAATTCAACGCGCGGGATAAAATGAAACTTTTCGGGTTTGGACAGAAAAACGGCTTTCATGTGCCTGAAGATAAACTGATTCACGAACTCAAAGAACTGAAAAAAATCGACAGTGAATTTGATTTTCCACTGGTGGTCAAAGGCAAGTTTTACGATGCGATCATTGCTCACAGCACCGAAGAAGCTGAAAAAGCTTTTCTGAAAATACAGGCTAAATGGGGTCTGCCCATTATCATTCAGGAATTCATCCGTGGAACTGAAATAAACATAGCTGCACTTGGCGATGGTAACGGAAATGCCATCAGCATCATACCCATGCGCAAACTGTATATCACCGACAAAGGCAAAGCATGGGCAGGCGTAACCCTCGAAGATGAAAATCTGCTTGAACTGGCCAGGAAATTCATCAGGGTGACCCGCTGGCGGGGCGGATGCGAACTCGAAGTCATGCTCACCAACGATGGCAAACCCTACATCATGGAAGTAAACCCCCGGTTTCCGGCATGGATATATCTGACAGCTGCAGCGGGACAAAATCAGCCTTCAAGCCTGGTAAAAATGGCACTGGGAGATCACGTAGAGCCATTTACAGCATATGAAGCGGGGAAAATTTTCATACGTTATGCGTGGGATCACATTACCGATATACGCGAATTTCAGAAAATATCGGCCAACGGCGAACTTTAGATATTACCCGTTTTTTTACAAAAAAATTATTACAATGGAAAAACTAAGATACGAACGACCCGTCATTCAGAAAATGAACGCGGGATTGATGAATAAATTCGGTTCCAAAACCGAAAACGAAGTGGTAAACAACATTGACGGAGTACCGGTAAAAAGTCTGACAAAACAATATGGCTCACCACTGTTTGTAATTTCAGAACGTCAGATCAGACGGAATATGCAAAATGCAAAACGCATTTTCAAAACACGCTACCCGAAAGTGCAGTTTGCCTGGTCGTACAAGACAAATTATCTCAATGCAGTATGCCGGATATTTCATCAGGAGGGATCATGGGCCGAAGTGGTATCGGGTTTTGAATATGACAAAGCGTTGTACAACAACGTTCCCGGCTCTAAAATCATTTTCAACGGGCCCGACAAAACGGAAAATGACCTTATAAAAGCGGCAAAAAACGATTCGTTGATACACATTGATCATTACGATGAACTTTACACGTTAATTCGCCTGAGTGAAGAAAACGGCCTGAAGCCGCGGGTGGCTATTCGTGTGAACATGGACACCGGTATATATCCGAAATGGGATCGGTTCGGATTCAATTTTGAAAACGGGCAGGCATGGAATGCCCTGACAAGAATTATAAACTCACCGGTACTCCGGCTGGCAGGCATACACTGCCATATCGGCACATTTATGCTCTCAGCCAATGCCTACACTATAGCAGCACGAAATTTGTGCGAACTGGCCTGGAGTATCAAAGAGCGATTTGGTATCATGGTGGATTACCTGGACCTGGGAGGCGGATTCCCTTCGACCAACACACTCAAGGGAGCCTATTTGCCCGGCACAGACACCGTTCCTTCCATCGATCAGTTTGCCGATGCCATTACCGATGTGATTATCAGTTATGGATTCAAGCAGGACGAACTGCCTACGCTGATACTCGAAACCGGACGTGCCTTAATAGACGATGCGGGCTATCTGCTGACTACCGTGCTTGCCACCAAAAGACTTTCTGACGGGCGGAGGGCAACCATTCTGGATACAGGTATCAACTCATTATTTACCTCGTTCTGGTACGAACATAAAATAAATCCGGCAGAACCACTGGGCAGTCAGACCGAAGAAATGGTGCTTTTCGGTCCATTGTGTATGAATATCGATGTAGTACGTGAGAGTATAGTAATGCCTCTGCTCGAAAAAGGCAACCAGCTCGTTATACAGAAAGTGGGCGCTTACAATATGACACAGTGGATGCAGTTTATCACTACCCGACCCAATATCGTACTTATTGACAGTGAAAATAACTCACACGTAATCCGGGAGGCCGAGACACTGGACTATGTGCAACAACCTGAACGTATCCCCGACCACCTGAAATAGAAGGTACAATCAAAAAAAAAGCAGAATTTGTATTGCAATAAAAAAAACACCTACTTAAATCACACCGGATGTCAGTTAGCAGACTTGTAAACGAAGTAAAGCATACGTGGATTCCAGCTGTACTGAACAGTTATTCAATTATTTTTTTTCTGAATAACCGTTTTCTGGCCACCGTACTGCTTGTTGTCACTTTTTTTAATTTCTATGCCGGTTTGAGCGGTTTGCTGGCAATCATTATCTCGGTTGCGCTGGCCAAAACGATGCATCTGGATTCCGATACCGTTAAAAAGGGAATTTACAGTTTCAATGCATTGCTTACGGGTTTAGGTATGGGTACTTTTTTCGATCCGGGCATTGTATATTTCAGTCTGCTCATTATCGTCACCATTTTCTGCCTGCTTATATCTGTATCACTGGGAGCATGGCTTTATAAATATTACCTGCCTCATTTAAGTATTCCCTTTGTTATATCATTCTGGTTTCTGCTTTTGCCGGCTTCTCATTTTGAAAATCTGGGACTTACACAGCGGAATATCTACTGGCTGAATGAAATGTATGCCATGGGAGGCAGCAACCTGATTGCCATTTTTCAGTCCATCGACTCGCTTCCGATTAATAAAATGGTGGACATTTATCTTCGTTCGCTAAGCTCTGTATTTTTCCAAAGCAATCTGGTTTCGGGTATTCTTATAGCAATTGCCCTGTTGGTCAGCTCCAGGATTTTCTTTTCATTGTCTGTCGTCGGGTTTCTGTCGGCTTATTTATTTGCACAGTTTACCGGATCCGACTCAGCCAGCCTGACCTATTATAATATAGGTGCCAACTATATGATGGTAGCTTTTGCCATCGGAGGTTTTTTTGTCATTCCATCGGGCAAATCATACCTGTGGACAGTATTTCTCGTTCCGCTTACATCACTGATTCTGCTCTTTTTTTACAAGTTGCTTGGTTATATACAGCTTCCTGTTTTCTCACTGCCTTTTTCGTTTGTGGTAATCTTGTTTATTTATTTTCTGCAGCAACGTGCCAAAGCCGGCGGATTGGTACTGACCCCTTATCAGCATTATTCCCCCGAAGTTAACCTGTATACTTACAGAAACAATTCCTTACGGTTTTCGAGGTTTACTTACAAAACGATGGGATTACCTTTCTGGGGCGAATGGACTGTATATCAGGGGTATGATGGCAGATACACCCACCTTGGCGAATGGAGCAAAGCACTTGATTTCCTGATAAAAGACAGCAATGGAATGACATTCCGCGGAAACGGTTATCAGTGTCAGGATTATTATTGTTTCAACAAGCCGGTGATAGCTGTTGCTGACGGAATTGTTGAAACCATCACTGACAACATTGAAGATAATGAAATAGGAAAAATTAACATGCAGAACAACTGGGGAAACACCGTGGTAATCAATCATTATCATGGAGTGTATTCACAAGTTTCTCACCTGAAAATCGGATCAATCAAGGTTAAAAAAGGTGACTTTGTGAAAGCCGGTGACATTTTAGCGCTTTGCGGCAATTCCGGGCGCTCACCCGAACCCCACTTGCACTTTCAGATACAACATCAGCCCTATACAGGCTCCAAAACGATATTTTATCCTTTTTCATATTTTTATTCCAGGTCTGTAAAAGCACAATCGTTGCGCCAGTTCACAGTTCCGCACGAAGAAGAAATCGTATGCAATATTACTTCGGATCCTATGCTGGTGAAAGCTTTTGACATTATGCCCGACAGCAGTTTGAAATTCAAATACCAAAACAGCAGCGGGATACAAATAACCGAACAGTGGAACTCATACACAGATGCTTACAACAACAAATACCTTCATTGCGTCAACACAGGTGATGTGGCCTACTACGTATGTGATGGATCAATGTTTTACTTTACCACCTATTACGGAAGTAAAAAATCGTTGTTACACAGTTTTTTTCTGAGTGCCTACAAAGTATTTTTGAGTACCGAAGGAAATGTAGAAATCACTGACACTATTCCATTGAATTACAGTAATCGCAACCAATTTATCCCGTGGATAAATGACATTTTGTCGCCATTCAGGAGTTTTGTGTCCTTAAATTTCACACAAAGCCTGCACACTGTAACCGCAAAACATGAAAAGGACCTGGTAGTGCTCAAATCTGAAACTGTGCTGAGTTATCCGCGTAAGAAAAGAAAGATGACACAATCGTTGATAACCATTAAAAATGGTACAATTTATGAATTCAAATTTCAATCAGGAAAAACCAACATTCATGCATTATGTATAAACTAATTTTTTTATCGGTTTTAATGCTGTGTTCGTCGCTCGTTGCCAGTTCGCAGGCTTACGATGTATCGCGTGCGGATACAATTACAAAACAACTTTTCGTTGATGGTAAGTGGGACGAACTGATTGAGACCGGCAACAATATCCTGAAAGAAAAGATTGACTTCGAAACGTTAAGACAACGCCTTGGATATGCATGGCTGATGAAAGGTAACTACCTGAAATCACGCCTGCAATACGAAAACGCATTGAAATTTGACAAAAAAGATGAAATCAGTAACTTATATCTGCACTACAGCGGTATGTATACAGGCGATGAAGGTGTATCACGTTTTTATGCCGGCAAACTGAGCCCGGAAACGCGGCAGGAAATGAAAATAAAAACTTTCAGGTGGGTGGATGCTGTAGATGTGGAATACAATTATAAAACCGGTTCGACGCTTTATACCCGGTCGGCACCCAACTATTCACGTCTGGGGATAAACACAAACCTGGGCTTTAGGGTTTCGCTTTATCAGAGCATTTCCACATTCAGTCAGACCTACTACAACGTAACTGACGTTCGCCAAAATGAATACTACGCCCTGCTATCATACAACCCTACAGCCGCTGTGTCCGTTCATGGCGGATATCACTACCTCGCATCCACGGTGGACACTGCAGACTTCAGAGCCAACATGTTTTTCGGAAAACTGGCCTACAAAAAACACATTTTCGACGGTGCACTGATCGGTTCGCTGTATTCGGACAGTGCAGATAAGTACCTTCAAACCGGATTGCACGCCGGTATTTCACTGACCCCGCTCAAATATCTGTACGCTCAGACTACCATTTACCGCCTTTCTAATTCCATTACATCAAACTGGGTATACTCGGGCAGTGTGGGTTTGGCACCTTTACGTAAATGGTGGATTGAAGCCAGTGCCACACTGGGAAATCAGAAAAACTTTGTGGATCTGAATGGAATCTATGTCCATAATTCGGCCGATTATTCCACTTCGCGGGTTGGAGGCAGCCTGTTTTTCTATCCGAACAAAAACCTGACGCTGTTCGGCAATTACACCTACGACACACGCTTTATAAGCGATTATGACATGAACGTAACTTACAATCAACATTCAATCACAGGAGGAATAATATGGAAACTTTGAAGAAATTTTTGCTGGTAATTGTTTTTGCATCTGCAATGCATTTTACTTATTCTCAACAAATTACGGCAAAACAAAAAGTGTACTATAAGAATTATGATTTGGAAAAATCGGGCAATTATGCGGCTGCCATAAAGGAACTGAATGCTATTTATAAATCAGACGATTATTTTGCAAACATCCGGTTGGGCTGGCTTTACTATTTATCCAAACAATATGCTAATTCTATCGAATATTACGAAAAAGCCATTTCACTCAAACCGTATGCCATCGAAGCCAAATTCGGATTGATAAAACCGCTGAGCGCAATCGAAAATTGGGATAAGGTAAAGACAACCTATCATCAGATTCTGAAAATTGATCCTCAAAACACGGTGGCAGGCTATTGGCTCGGAGTAATTTACTACAACCGAAAAGACTATATAAATGCCAACAAACTCTTTGAAAAAGTGGTGAATCTTTATCCGCTTGATTACGATTCGGGCATCATGCTCGCCTGGACCAAACTCAAATTAGGCAAAATGGCCGAAGCAAAAGTACTTTTTCAGCATACACTCACATTGCGCCCCAACGACAGTTCGTCGATCGAAGGGTTGAAACTGATAAAATAAGGAGGAGAAAATCAGTAGTAAAAACGGGAAATCTCGGCATCTGAGTTTTCCCGTTTTTTTTTCATTCTTTCCCCTTCAGCAATTCTTCCAGTTTCATCATTTCATCCCTGTACTGGGCTGCTTCGAGGAATTCAAGCTTTTTAGCTGCTTCCTGCATCGATTTTTTGGCTTTGGCAATAGCTTTTTCGAGCGCGGATTTTGACATGTACTTCACTACGGGATCGGCAGCCAGAATATTGGGTGTTTCGGGCTCAATGTAAGCATTCGGCTCCATTTTGCTGAGTGAACTGCGTTCACCTTTCGTTATCTGAGTGGGTGTAATGCCGTATTTGGCGTTGTAGGCAAGCTGTTTTTCGCGTCGCCGGTTGGTTTCATCGATGGTTTTCTGCATGCTCGCAGTCGTTTTATCGGCATACATGATTACTTTCCCGTTCAGATTTCGGGCCGCACGTCCGGCGGTCTGTGTGAGCGAACGGTGATTTCGCAGAAATCCTTCCTTGTCGGCATCGAGGATAGCCACCAGCGAAACTTCGGGCAAATCCAATCCTTCACGCAACAAATTCACTCCTACAAGCACATCATACAATCCGCGCCGCAAATCTTCCATGATCTGAACCCGCTCCAGCGTATCCACATCGGAATGGATGTAATTGCACCGCACATTCATTCTCAATAAATATTCAGTTAGTTCTTCGGCCATTCGTTTGGTCAGGGTAGTTATCAGCACGCGTTCATTGGCTTCGGTGCGCAGAGTGATTTCTTCAAGCAGGTCGTCAATCTGATTAAGGCTGGGCCGTACATCAATCACCGGATCGAGTAGTCCGGTGGGGCGGATTACCTGATCAACCACTATACCTTCTGATTTCCGGAGTTCATAATCGGCCGGTGTGGCACTCACGTAAATAGTCTGAGGAGTGAGTTCCTCAAACTCTTCAAACTTCAGCGGACGATTGTCCCGGGCTGCCTGCAAGCGGAAACCGTATTCTATCAGATTGGTTTTACGGGCAGCATCGCCACCAAACATGGCATGTACCTGCGGTAACGTCACATGACTCTCGTCAATTACCAGCAGAAAATCATCCGGAAAATAATCGAGCAGACAGAACGGACGGCTTCCGGGCGAACGTCCGTCGAAATAGCGGGAATAATTCTCAATGCCCGAGCAATAACCCAGTTCCTTAATCATTTCCAAATCATACGTAACCCGCTCGTAAAGCCGTTTTGCTTCGTAATCTTTACCTTGTGCCCTGAAATTACCAACCTGCACTTCCAAATCGCTCTCAATCAACTGAATAGCATTCATAATACGCGGTTTGGTGGTTACGAAAATGCTTGCCGGATAAATCTTGTAACTTTCAAAACGTTCAATTACATGATAATCAATGCTTTCTACGGTTTGAATTTCTTCAATTTCGTCACCCCAAAAAACAATTCGCAGTATAAAGTCGGCATAAGCCAGAAAAATATCTACCGTATCGCCTTTTACCCGGAAATTTCCACGGTTCAGTTCTATTTCATTGCGGGTGTAGAGGCTGTCAACGAGCTGACGCAGGAAAACATTTCGCACCAGTTTCTGACCGCGGCGAATTTCAATCACATTTTCGGTGAAGTCATCGGGATTACCGATGCCATACAGGCACGAAACCGACGAAACCACCAGCACATCACGCCTGCCCGACAACAGCGCCGAGGTGGTAGCCAGACGGAGTTTTTCCAGTTCCTGATTGATGGAAAGATCTTTTTCGATGTACACATCGGTCACCGGCAGATAGGCTTCGGGCTGATAATAATCGTAATACGACACGAAATATTCAACCGCATTCTGAGGGAAAAAACTTTTGAACTCGCTGTAAAGCTGGGCTGCCAGGGTTTTGTTGTGGCTCAATACAAGCGTTGGTTTTTGCACCTGCTCCACCACATTGGCTATGGTAAATGTTTTACCCGAACCGGTCACACCAAGGAGAGTCTGGTACGGAATGCCCATGTTGACCCCGTCCACCAGCTGCCTGATGGCTTCCGGCTGGTCGCCGGTAGGTTTGTATGGTGAAACTATTTTGAAATCCATAAGATAAAGACCGGCCCCCTAAATTCCCCAAAAGGGGGAGTTAGAGCGTCTATGTGTGTTTGAGGAATTTAGAAATTTTATTTTAAAAGTCCTTATTGTACGCTTAAGTTTCATTAATCTACAAATCCCCCTTTCCCGATAGATCGGGACACGGTAGAGGTTAGGGGACCGTTATAAGCCCCCCAAGGGGGATTTAGGGGGCCTTTAGTTTGCTTTCCACCCACTCTTTTCCCGCCAGTTCCATTTCAGATTGAAAACCTGCCTGCTTCAACAATTCATAAACCGCGTCAAATCCATCTGTAATTTTATCCGGATAATGGCAATCGGAATTGACCATCACAGGGATTTCAAGTTCTTTTATCACCGGAAAAAACTGCACATCGGGATATGTGATGCCAAGTTCGAGGTAAGACTTGGTGTTGATTTCAATCATCATATCCTGCTCTTTTATCAACTCCAGGTAATCCGTAACCAAATCCACATACCACGTTGCCGTTTTGTCAAAACCGGGACAATTCATCCCGTTCTGCGAAATTTTATCCAAATGCCCCACGATGTCAAATCCTCCTTTGCGAACCATGTTGGAACTAATTTCAAAAAACCGTTCGGTCGCTATTCGGATGTCACCGTTATAAAT
>ERZ1645189.93-NODE-93-length-21087-cov-6.282141_pt1 | contig 21087 bp, 16 predicted proteins | sample MGYA00575350_ERZ1645189 | MGnify/ENA primary metagenome ERZ1645189 (study PRJEB40845, sample SAMN11283421) | freshwater sediment metagenome | isolation source: river sediment | host: Sediment | place: India: Jajmau, Kanpur | collected 2015-12-17 ...
GAATCTCCTGTGTTCTGTAGCCGATGTAGCTGATGACAAGTATAGCATCATTTGGAACATTGCTGAGGGAGTATTTGCCCTCAAGATCTGTGTTTGCACCGGCACCTCTTACACCTTTCACGAGAATCGTAGCGTAAGGAACCGGAGAACCATCGTCGGAAGAGGTTACCGTGCCGGTAACTCTCATCTGAGCCCAACCGATATTAACAAGTAATACCGACAAGACAATCAAGATCGATTTCTTCATAGATAAGTAATTTGAATTAAGGTTTTCGAGTCGAAATTAAATAATTTTTAAACCAAAAGCAAAAAATTGTAATTATTTATTATTGTCGTGTGAAATATTGTTATTAGCGTTGTTACGCGGCCCTTAAACATGGTCTTTTTTCAATTTTAGTTTCATTTCGTAAGTCTTTTGTATCTATTTTCTACCAGTTCGGCAGTTTGCGTTCAATTTTTCTTTCAGAATATCCATTTTAGGGCACAAAAAAAGAGCTGACCCTAAGCGGATCAGCTCTTAAAATTTTGGTTGTTTCAGATTACCTGTTGAAAGGTTTTCTGTCTCCCGGTCTTCCGCCCGGACGGCTTGGTCTGCCACCCTCAGGCCTTGGTCTGCGCTCCGGCTCAACATAGCCTTCCGGCTTGTCAATCAAAGCTTTACGAGAGAGTCTCATCTTGCCGTTCTTAGGGTCAATTTCAAGGAGTTTAACCTCTACCATATCACCTACATTAACCACATCTTCAACTTTTTCTACCTTTTTCCAGTCAAGTTCAGATATATGGAGAAGTCCCTCTTTGCCCGGAAGAATCTGCACGAATGCTCCGAACTCAAGAATTGAAACTACCTTACCATTATAAACAGTTCCTGCCTCAGGCACTGTAGTAATACCCTTAATCCATGCAAGAGCTGCATCCATATTGTCCTTGTTGTCACCAAAGATGTCAACAACACCTGTTCCATCCTGCTCTGTAATAGTTATAGTAGTGCCTGTTGTCTTCTGGATCTCCTGGATAACCTTTCCGCCTGTACCAATAACAGCTCCGATGAATTCACCAGGAATTACAATCTGAACAATTCTTGGAACGTGTGGTTTAAGCTCTGCACGTGGTTCGCTCATGGTCTTCATCATTTCACCCATGATATGAAGGCGGCCCTGACGAGCCTGCTCAAGAGCCTGCTCAAGAATCTCATAAGATAGTCCGTCTACCTTTATATCCATTTGAGTTGCGGTTATACCATCCTTGGTACCTGTAACCTTGAAGTCCATATCTCCCAGGTGGTCCTCGTCTCCGAGAATATCTGAAAGAACTGCAAATTTACCGCTCTTTCCGCCTGAAATCAGACCCATTGCAATACCTGATACAGGTTTCTTGATTTTGATACCTGCATCCATAAGAGCAAGTGTACCTGCGCAAACAGTAGCCATTGAAGATGAGCCGTTAGACTCAAGAATATCCGAAACTACACGAACTGCATATGGATTCTCCTCTCCTTTTGGTACAACAAACTTAAGAGCTCTGAGAGCAAGGTTCCCGTGTCCGATTTCTCTGCGGCCTGTTCCTCTGTAAGGTTTAGCCTCGCCTGTAGAAAAAGGAGGGAAGTTATAGTGAAGAACAAATTGCTCAGATCCCTCTACAAGTACCTCATCGATTGACTTCATATCAAGTCTGGTTCCGAGGGTAACAGTTGTAAGTGACTGAGTCTCCCCTCTGGTAAAGATTGCAGAACCATGAGTTGCAGGAAGATAATCAACCTCGCACCAGATTGGCCTGATATCCTTTGTTCCCCTTCCGTCAAGGCGGATACCTTCATTAAGAATGAGGTTTCTCATTGCCTCTTTCTCAACATCATGGTAATACCTGTTGATCATGATTTTCTTTGCTGCAGCATCCTCCTCTGAGAGAGTAGCTACAAATTCTGCTTTGAGTGCCTCAAATGCATCTGTTCTGTCATGCTTTGCACTGGCAGTTTTTGCAATCTGATAGCATTTGTCATAGCAGAACTGATGAATAGATGCACGAAGCTCCTCATCCTGTGTCTCATGACAGTATGCTCTCTTCTGAGTTTTACCAACAGCCTCCATAAGCTCAATCTGAGCCTGGCATTGTTTTTTAATCTCTTCGTGAGCAAATTTGATTGCTGCGAGCATATCTGCCTCGGCAACCTCTTTCATTTCGCCCTCAACCATCATGATGTTATCCAGAGTGGCAGCAACCATAATGTCTATGTCTGCCTGCTCCAGCTGAACAAATGTTGGGTTGATTACAAATTCTCCGTTAATTCTTGCCACTCTCACCTCTGAGATAGGGCCGTTAAACGGAATATCACTTACGGCAAGAGCTGCAGATGCTGCCAGTCCGGCAAGTGCATCGGGCATAATCTCTTTTTCTGCCGATATCAGATTTACAGTTACAAAAACCTCTGCGTGGAAATCGTCCGGGAAGAGTGGTCTTAGGGCTCTGTCAATCAGTCTTGATACCAAAATCTCGGAGTCATTTGCTCTGCCCTCTCTTTTGAGGAAACCACCGGGATATCTGCCGGCAGAAGCATATTTCTCCTTGTATTCAACAGAAAGAGGCATGAAGTCTACATCTTCCTTTGCCTCCTTTGCACAGGTAACAGCTGCCAGAAGCATTGTTTTCCCCATTTTTACCACTACCGAACCGTCTGCCTGCTTGGCCAGTTTACCGGTTTCGATTTCGATTTCTCTTCCATCATTTAGTTTGATGGTCTTTTTTACAATATTCATATAAATTAGGTGCAGCCCGGCTCTCCCTTTGAGAGTCCATTATTAATAAACCGCTATGCTGTCTGTTCCGGGTTGCTTTTCAGGAAACAGAAAGCATAATATTCTGGTGCAAAGTTAATCAGATTATTCAAACTGAAAACAGGAGAAAACAAAAGGGGCTCTCCGGAAATCCGGACAGCCCCTTTAATTTCAATTTATCCTGTCTATTTACGAAGGTTAAGTGCCTTCACGATAGTTCTGTATCTCTCAATGTCATTTGCCTTGAGGTAATCAAGGAGACGACGTCTTTTACCAACCAGTTTAAGAAGGGAACGCTGTGTAGAGTAATCCTTCTTGTTTTGTTTCAGGTGGTTGGTAAGGTGAGCGATACGGTAGGAAAATAAAGCTACCTGGCTCTCTGGAGAACCGGTATCTGCATTAGACTTTCCGTATTGTCCGAAAATCTCTTGCTTTTTGTCAGATGTTAGGTAATTTGCCATTTCTAAGCAATTGATATAATTAGTTTCACCAAAATTGGGTTGCAAAGATAAACATATTTTTCCACGGGGCAACTATTTTCATAATTTTGTACTATAAAAACAGAAACATGATCACTTTCGAAGAGGCAACAATAATTGTAAACAACCATCTGATTTCAAAGGGCAGTGAGATAGTTCTGCTTTCAGAAGCAAGTTCTAGGGTAATGGCAGAGCCGGTAAAAGCAGACAGGGACACTCCTCCGTTCAATAAATCTGCCGTTGACGGATATGCCTGCAGAGCTTCTGATCTTGGAGAGAAACTCCTCCTTCTTGAGAATATTGCAGCCGGATATGAGCCAAAAGTGACCATAAGCGAAGGAACCTGTTCAAAAATCATGACCGGAGCCATGCTTCCAGCCGGAGCAGACACAGTGGTTATGGTGGAGGATTGTGAATTTGACGGAAAGTATGTCTCATTCAGGGGGAAGGGTCCAAAAGATAATATTTGCCTCAGAGGTGAAGATATAAGAGAGGGCGAGGAGGTAATTCCTTCCGGCACTCTGCTCAGGCCTCAGCACATTGCAGTACTTGCCGCTTTTGGTGTCGCGAAGGTAAAGGTGGCGGAGAGAATCAGCATTGGTATACTCTCCACAGGAGATGAAATCATTGAGCCGGAAATGAGCCCCTCTGCTGTTCAGATTAGAAATTCAAACGGCTGGCAACTCTATGCCCAGGCTCTCAGTGCAGGGGCAAATGCAAACTACCTTGGAATTGCAAGGGATACAAAAGAGAGTCTGTATTCTACACTCAGCAATGCGGTTAAACAAAATGATGCAATCATAATTACCGGCGGTGTCTCTATGGGAGACTTTGACTATGTTCCCGGGATTCTTGAGGAGATGGGATTTAAGATCCTCTTTAACAAGGTTGCTGTTCAGCCCGGCAAACCAAGCACCTTTGCAGTCAGAAAAGCTTCTGACGGCAGTTGCGAAAAGGTAATCTTTGCTCTTCCCGGCAATCCCGTATCCTGCTTTATTCAATTTGAACTTCTTGTTAGACCATGGATAGTTGCCTCCTCGGGAGGAGACAGCCGCGGCCTGTGGACAGAGCTGCCTGCTGAGACGGAGTACAGCAGAAGAAACACCGGCAGACTGGCATTTATTCCGGTTATTATAAACAGTAACGGAACCTTTGCTCCTGTAAGGTACAACGGATCTGCCCATATTGCAGCACTTACTGATGCAACCGGTATTGCTGCCATACCACTGGGAAAAGCCACAATAGAAGCAGGAGAAAAAACCAGAATATTCATATTGCCGTAATGGAAAAGGTATACGACCACCCGACACTTGGCAGGATAAGGATAGTCAAACGTGCCTTTTCAAAAAACATTCGCCTTACGGTTCATCCGAGAAGGGGAATCTCTGTTTCAATTCCATGGCTTACAACCTATTCAACTGCAGAAAAATTTATCCGGGAGAAGGAGGAGTGGGTGCTGGCAAGTTTAAAAAGACAGCGCAGGAAAGCAGAGGAGAACAGGTTTTCATACGGGGCCGGTTCTCCCCTGCAAATAATAGGTAAGGAGATCCGTTTTGTATGCGATCCTTCACAGAGCGTTATCAGGATTAAGAGAGGTGCAGAATTCAACCAGATTACCTATCCGGCAAACTGTCCGGAGGCATCGGTTGCAGAGGCAGTAACACGGATCCTGAAAAAAGAGGCTGCCGAATATCTGCCCAAAAGAACCGCATACCTTGCGTCGCTTCACGGCTTCAGCTACTCAAGACTTACGCTCAAGAACAACAAAACCAACTGGGGCAGCTGCTCAGGAAAAAACAATATCAACCTGAACATTCATTTAATGAGGCTGGGCGAAGAGCTTGCAGACTTTGTAATTCTGCACGAACTCTGCCATCTGAGACACAGGAATCACGGACCGGAATTTCACATGCTCCTCAACACTCTGTGTGGCGGCAGGGAGAAAGAGTACAACAGTAAATTAAGAAAAGCACGAACCACATTTGGGATTAATGAGCCATAAACTTTGCTTAAAGAATAACAAAGAAAAAAGCTGACCGGATATGGTCAGCTTTTTTTTAAATGCTCGTTAATATACCAATTACTTGGTCAGGTTGCTTACGCGAACGAAAAGCTCGTCAACACCCTTAAGCAAATCCATATTGATTGCCTTGAAGTGCTTCTTTGCATTTTCTGCAGGACGCTGATTCACCCTGTTATAAAGTTCATTTCTCAGAGCAACTGCATCATTGATTACTGCTACTGCATCGTCTGTTTTTTTGTCCGGATTGATGTACATGAAAACCCAGCAATCAGAAATCACCTCGCTGATGAGAAAGTCGATATCCTTTTTAACTATTCTTAAACTTGCCATAATTGATATTTATTTGCCGCAAAGGTAGTAAAATAATTTAAACTAGAGTTTTGTAATGCCAATACCCGGAAGATCGTTAAGAGTAATCTTACCGTCAACTATTTGCATTCCTTTGTAAACATCATTTGAGATAAGCAGGTTTCCGTCAAGGTCTGCCCACTCAGTTTCTGAAGCCAGCTGAGCAGCAGCAGAAATCGCACATGATGTCTCGGTCATACAGCCAATCATAAGTCTCATGTGAAGAGCCTTTGCAAGAGAGACCATCTCCCGTGCCTCTCTCATTCCGGTACACTTCATGAGTTTAATGTTGATTCCGTGATATGCACCCTTTAGTTTTGGAATGTCTGTTAGACGCTGGCAAGCCTCGTCTGCAATAACAGGAAGCGGACTTCTCTCTGTTACCCATGCTGCATCGTCAAGCAGAAGTTTAGGCATAGGCTGCTCAATCATGTTAACATTGCGCTCATTAAGCCAGTTAATCATCTCAAGGGCATAATGCTTATCCTTCCAGCCCTGGTTTGCATCAACACAAATTGTAGTATTGGTCACCGAGCGAATAGTGTCAACCATCATTTTGTCTGTCTTCTCATCCCTTCCAAGTTTAACTTTAATAACCTTGTAAGGTGATGCCTCTCTTGTTTTCTCCCTGACTACCTCTTCTGTGTCAAGGCCTACTGTAAAGGATGTATTAGGAGTTGTTGAAGGGTTGAATCCCCATATCTTCCACCATGGCTGACCCATTATCTTACCCACCAGGTCGTGCAGGGCAATGTCCACTGCCGCTTTTGCCGCAGTATTATTGATGGCTATTGCATCCACGTAGGTTAGAATATCCTGGATTTCAAACGGAGAGTTAAAGCGTGAAAGGTCTACTTTCTTAAGAAAGTCCATAACAGATGACTGCGTCTCTCCAAGGTACGGAGGCATTGCAGCCTCTCCGTAACCTACATAACCATCCCACTCAATTTCCGTAAGGACAATCTGAGTTGTGGTACGCGAAGAGTTGGCAATTGTAAAGACGTGTTTCATCTGAGCGTCATAAGGACGGAAAGTGAGCACCATTTTTTTGCTCCCACCCTTAGAAACACTCTTGGCCCTTGACTGGGCAAAAACATCAAACGGGTTGATTATTGTTGCAGCAGCGGTAAGAAGACCCGCTGTTCTCAGAAAATTTCTTCTTGTTGTTAAGGTCATATCTGTAAATTTTCAGGTTCAGTTAATTATTGAGCAACGTACCACGGGTGTTTTACTATGGAAACAATACCGGGATCTGCATCAATCTTGGTAAGCATTCTGTTCGCTCTTACAAGCCTGTTTGAGCCATCATAATAGTTTGCAGCCTCAGGAATCAGAGAGTTGATTCTCACAGAGGTGGCCGAGTGTATAAATTCCCCGCCGCCAATATAGATACCTACGTGGGTAATTCTCTCCTTTTTGCCTTCTGAAGCCTTTGAGCCAAAGAAAAGAAGATCCCCTGCAACCAGATTGTCGAAGTTTTTCGAAATATCCACATCCTCGCCGGTTAGTGCCTGCTGGGATGCATCTCTTTCAAGAATAACCCCGTTCAGGAAATATACAGTCTTAGTAAAGCCGGAACAGTCCATAGCCTTGATTGATGTACCGCCCCACATGTAAGGGAAGCCTACAAACTGACGCGCTGTTGCAATGATGTTCTCCTGAGTTGCGTTTCTTGAAGCCAGCCACTGGGCAAACGGAGCAGTATGCTGTTTCTGCACAAAAGCCTCTCTTCCGTCAGGAAGCATAACTTTTACATAAGTTCCTGCCTGTGCAACAACTTTTACAATGTTACCCATTATACCATCTGCAACAACTGCAGAGTTTTCAGATGCCCCTGCACGAAACAGTGTATAATAAGTGGTTATAATAACCTTCTCTGCATCTCTCCATGCATTGAAATCTGCTTCATTCATTGTTGCCACACTGCCTGAAGAGACCCATGCAATATATCCTTCCGGAGTAATTGCCCTTGTCCATCCACCCTTTTTTTCAAGAATTTGCAGCGGAGCACCCATTACTGTCTGGGTAGCCGATTCTGCTGAATATCCAGGAGCATATCTGAAGTTGACTGCAGACTGATTGGTTATGCCGAATACCTTATCGCCCAGCGATGCCGCAGGCAGGGTAATCATGCTGTCGAGAGCCTCTATTCCGGCCTCTGCAAGTTTCGCAACAAGTGCATCTTTGGCTCCCGGCTCTGTGGTTGAACCTCTCAGAACAATTGTGTCTGCATTTTCAGATACCTCCAGTTTTGCCTCAAAGGTCTTGAGCCTTCTGTCAGGAGCATACTCATCTTTTACCTGAGAAAAAATCTCGTCAAAAGCAGCAACTGTTTTCTCCTTTTTTGTCTCATTTGCGCAACCTGCCAGGGAGATGACAACGGCTGCCGTTAAAATCAGTTTTTTCATTGTGAGAATGGGGTTATTATTTTGTGTTTGTTTCTATTTGAATTTAACAGGAGTACTTTCATTGTACAGTCTGTCAAGAGCAGAGACATAATAATCGTACTGAGATGCATCTGCACCTGAAGCAACATAAGAGGTTTCACCTGTTAATGCTATCATGGCCTTCCCGTTTTCAAAATCTGGTGTTTCGCCCTTTTTGAATCTGTATACAGCGTAGTAATATGCTCTTTCAGAGTTGCATTCGGCAAGAGAAGCATTTCCCTCCGGAAGTTTGTCACCGCTCCATGAAAGATTAACCTTGCCGGCGGCGGTCGATATCTCTGCCTTTGCAGGCGCAGAAGGAGGAGTGGTTTCAAATCCCCTGAGTGCAGGTACAATTGACGGAGCCGGATAGAGTCCTTTGAGCACAGAGTTGATTCCAAGTACATTTTTCTTCATATCCTTTGCGCTGAAGTAGCACACTCCGTGGTACTGCTCCATTGTCCTGAGAATCTCTGCCTGTTTTTTAATCTCCTGAGCACTTCTCCAAGCCTCAATTTTTGAGTTTGCGTCAAGACGGTAGGTGCCAAGGCCGCCGTAAACCGGAGTACCTGCAGAGTAGTCTCTCCACCATTTTGCCAGAACATTAAAATCTGCGGCCGGGTAGCCTATGTTAAAGTAAAGCTGAGGCAGGATGTAATCCATCCAGCCCGCCTCCATCCACTTGAGGATATCTGCGTGAAGGTGGTCGTAGTTTGTGTAGCCAAAGCTTCTGGTCTCTGAACCGCGCGGGTCCTCCTGTTTGTTTCTCCAGACAGCATATGGGCTGATTCCGAATTTTACGAATGGCTTAACGGATTTAATTGTATCACGCAGCATCTTTACAACAAGGTCTACATTCTCCCTTCTCCAGGCCATCTTGTCTGCAGGCTTGTAACCTCTGCTGTGTTTTGCGAAAGATGACTCATCTGAAAAGTCGTTATTCGGGTAGAAATAGTCATCAAAGTGAATTCCGTCCAAATCGTAGCGGGTAACAAGATCCTTGATTACCTGTGTCAAAAACTCACGGGTCTCAGGGTATGCGGGGTCAAAATAGAGTTTCTTGCCATGCTTTACAAAGATGTCCGGTCTCTTTCTGTAGATATGATTCGGAGACATATCCTTGATATTGTCAACATTCTGGCTAACCCTGTAAGGATTGAGCCATGCATGGAGCTCCATCCCGCGCTTGTGTGCCTCTTTGATTGCAAAGGCGAGCGGATCATACATTGGTGAAGGTGCCTTTTTCTGGTCTCCAGTCAGATAGATTGACCATGGCTCCTTGTCTGAAACATAAAATGCATCTGCAGTTGGTCTTATCTGCAGTACAATTGCATTAAAATTAAGGCTTTTATAAAGATCAAGAAGAGTGATAAGCTCTTTCTTCTGTACATCAGATGGCAGACCCGGGGCAGATGGCCAGTCTATATTGTTTACTGTAGCTATCCAGACGGCTCTCCACTCTCTCTTTCCGTCATATTCGGCCCTGGCCGGCTGAGCAAAAAGTAAAAAAAGTGCAAAAGCCATTAAAACACTGATTGTCTGTTTCATGGAAGTATATTCAGATTAAGGGGGTTAGTTAATGCTTACAAAGATATTATATTTGCACAAAAATTCCACGATTATGATTGTTGATTCACTCAGAGGATTCGAGAGATATATCAATTTCCATCCGCGATTCGAGAAGGCCTACACATATATGCTCAAAACAAAGCTTGCCGAGCTTGAGCCTGGCGAGTATCCCATTGTGGGAAAGGAGATTTACTGCAAAATATGGGAGGGAGATTGCAAGGGTCTAGAGATTCCAAAACTTGAGGTTCACGACACCTATATTGACATCCATCTGGTTCTGAGCGGTACAGAGACTATCGGAACAAGAGACAGAAGCAGATGTTCGGGAGACAATATCCCTTACGACGAGAAGAATGATGTTGCCTATCTGGAGGAGAGCCCCGAAAACTTTATCAGCCTTGGTGAAGAGAACCTGGCTGTAATTTTTCCTCACGATGCACACGCCCCGCTTATTGGCGAGGGTCATTTGAAGAAGGCAATTTTTAAAATCAAAATGTAAGTTGGAAGAGAGGATTCATTTTAGCGAAGGCAGACGCTACAACTCTTTTGTGGGTTATTTCCGCAACAGATACGGGAGCCGCCTGCAGAAGATTGTTATTGACGCAGGTTTCACCTGTCCCAACCGGGACGGCAGTGCCGGCATTGGCGGATGCACCTACTGCGACAACGATGCCTTCCACCCCTCGTACAGCACACCGGACAAAAGTATTCTTACGCAGATAGAGGAGGGAATAAGGTTCCACAAAAACAGGTACCGCAGGGCATCACGGTATCTTGCATATTTTCAGCCATACTCCAATACATATGACACTCTGGATGTACTTAAAAAAAGGTATGCAGAAGCCCTCTCCCACCCGGAAGTTGCCGGAATTGTTCTGGGAACACGCCCCGATTGTGTGGACGAGGAGAAGCTTGACTGGCTGGCTGAGCTTTCGAAGGAGACGATTGTAATAATCGAATATGGAGTTGAATCTACTCACGACAAGACTCTTAAAAGAATAAACAGAGGACACGACTATGCAAAAACTCTCTGGGCCATTGAAGAGACTGCAAAGAGGGGAATTGACCAGGGAGCCCACTTTATTTTTGGCCTGCCCGGAGAGAGCCGTGAAGAGATGATTGCAATGGCATCCGAGATTAACAAAATGCCGGTGAATTCAGTTAAGTTTCACCAGCTCCAGATTGTGAAAGGAACTTATATGGAGCAGGAGTTCCGTGAATGCCCGCAGGATTTCGAACAGTTCACGCTAGAAGAGTACATAGACTTTTTCATAGACTTCCTTGAATTACTCAAACCGGAGGTTCATATTGAACGATTTGCCGGGGAGGTTCCGCCAAGGTTTGTAAACAACATGCCATGGGGAACAATCCGCTATACAGAGATTCACAGGAGAATGGAAAAGAGGCTCGAAGAGAGGGACACATGGCAGTCCCGCCGCTTCGGCCTCCTTTAATTCAAATTTTTCTTTCTGCTATTTTTCCAGCATTGGAACGGTTGAGATCTTTTCACCCGTTGCCTCCATCATCCACTGCTGCGGAGTGAGGTTTCCAAGTGCATAAATACGCATAACCTCTTTTGTCCAGTCTTTTCCTGCGTAGAACTTTTCAAGCTGATACTCTATAATGTGTCCCAGCGGATAGTTTGCAAGGTAGAGCGGAGAGTTAATCATGTGAGAGTAGATTCCCAGAAGCGGTGAGTCCTTTCCTCCCAGAACAGGCTCATAGTACTGATTCCACACCTCTTTTGCAATTGAAACCACAGCGTCTCTCAGCTGGGCAGGAGTTGCTTCAGGGTTTGCATACATCCATTTCCACACCTTCATGTCTACAAGCGCAACGCCCATAATTTCATAAGAACCCCAGAAAATATCGAGTTCTGTCATCTTGGCCTGAGCAGCATCTGCCTTGCCATAACCAAGGAGCTGCAGGTCTCTTTTCTGGAAAACAAATGCATTTGCCTCTGTAAATGCAGTGTTTGGAACACCGTTAAGAATATAGTAATCTACGTCGCGCATACTTATTGTTTGCTCCACATTATGACCAAGTTCATGAACCGCTATATTGAAGCCTTTATAATCCATCCCGCCTTTTGAGAGTCTTGTGCGAAGGCGCGCCACGTCGTCTTTTGATGAAGCTCCCCATGCATGTCCGGATCCCCTTGCAGCCTCAACAACAATAGCATCTCCAAGTGAAGCAGCCTTTGCAGCCGGGAATCCGAACTTCACAAGCATTGAAGGGATTGCCTTGTCAAATGCCTCTGCCGTAGGGAAGAGTGCCCTGGTCTTAGAAGTAAGAAGATCTTCAGAAACTGAGCTTCTTGATTTGAATCCGTCATACCATATATCAAACGGCTCAAGAGGTCTGCCCAGACGCCGGGCAATCATTGCTGCCACCTCTTTCACCTTTGGAGAGCTGATATACTCTACAAACATATTCTCAATATCTGCCTGCTTGATTTGCATCGAACCCTCAAATGCCCTGCTTATAGCATCCGGATATGTAAATGTATACTTATCTACAGCCTGCTGAGCCTTGAATTGCTCAAGAAGAACTGCATATCTTCTGTCTGTTTCAGGAGTTGCCTCAAATGCCTCTCCTCCTTTGGTTACAGTGTTTGCATATGGTGCCCAGTCGTACTCAGGGTTGTTGATTACCTCTTTTGGAATAGTCTGTTCAACAATATGAAGCATTACCTTGTAAATCATGCGCTGCTTCTCAATATTATCGGGAACATTGGCGTAATTTGACTTAATCTCATCTCTCAGGTTCCAGTGGCTCAGGAGCTTCATATCTTCCGGGAAGAGTTTTTTGCCGTTCTCGTTTACCAGATGTCCCATCATGATATTGTAGTCAGCAATATAGCTTTCGGCCTTCATCTCTGCATTTGCAACCATTTGTTTTACGGCTGCAGGCGGTTCCGGAGTGAATATATCACCCATTCTTGCGTAAGCCCAGTCCAGCCTGCTCCACTCTGCCCCTTTGGCCTCCTTCTCTTCCAGAGTATAGAAAGGGAAGTTAAGAATAGTGAGGAAGGCGATTTTATTGCTGTATAAATCTTCTGTAAGGTGTCCCGACGGATCATAAGCTCCCAGTATATAATCTGTCTGGGTGAGCGGAGCTCCGTCAAGATGGAGGGGCATTTTAAGCTGAACGCTCATTTTGTTGTACCCGCCCCACATTACTTCAAATGCAGCAGATAGCTTGTCAAACAGCTCTTTTCTCTTTTCCGGTGTGGCGGCATAGTTTTCCACGCAAAAAGCAGAGAAATCTGCCTCAGTGCCGTATTCGGCCTTCCACTGGAGCGCAGCCTGCTGTACTCCGGCTGACATTGCTTCGGGAATTTCAACTCCCGGATTCGCAGCTTTAATTTTGGCAATCGTTGAATCAACGACCCCTTTTCCAATGTTGGACATATCTTTGTTCAAGGTCTCGGTTTTTGAATCTCCGCAGGATAGCAGCACTGCTGCAAATACTGCGAGGGTAAGGATTAAGCTCTTTTTCATTGTTAGGTTATTTGACCTCTAATATAACCAATTTTTCACTATCTTTGTCGATTATAAAAAAAACAGCCATGCAATCTATAATCAACAGAGCTATTCCAGAAGGACTTACATTTGACGATGTTCTGCTCATTCCTGCCCGCAGTGAAGTACTGCCAAGAGAGGTGGATGTAACTACAAAATTTTCGAGGAACATTGCAATCGCATCGCCAATAGTTTCGGCAGCGATGGACACTGTTACAGAGGCTGCTTTGGCAATTGAGATTGCAAGAGAGGGCGGAATAGGCGTTATCCACAAGAATATGCCTATTGAGATGCAGATGGAACATGTGAGGAAAGTGAAGCGTGCAGAGAACGGCATGATTTACGATCCAATCACTATCCACAAGGACTCAACTGTGGGAGGTGCCCTCTACCTTATGAAAGAGAATAAGATTGGAGGTATTCCGGTTGTTGATGAAAAGAACAGGCTCATAGGAATTGTTACAAACAGAGACCTGCGCTTTGTAGATAACATGAAGACCCCCGTTGAGGAGATAATGACCAAGGAGAACCTCATTACTGCAGTAAAGGGAACAGACCTTCAGCAGGCGAGTGCAATCCTTAAGAAATATAAAATCGAGAAACTTCCGGTTGTTGATGATTCAGGAGTTCTCATTGGTCTACTTACTTATAAGGATATTACAAAAATCAAGGACAATCCTCAGGCCAGCAAGGATACCAAGGGAAGGCTGAGAGTTGCCGCTGCTGTGGGAGTTGGCGGAGATACAATTCAGAAAATTGAAAAACTGGTTTCTGTGGGAACAGATGCAGTTGTAATTGACACAGCCCACGGCCATTCGGTTTATGTACTTGAGACAATCAGAAAGGCCAAGCAGGCCTTCCCGCATATTGATATTATTGCAGGAAACATTGCAACTGCTGCAGCTGCAAAAGCGCTGGCAGAGTGTGGTGTAGACGGCGTTAAGGTAGGAATCGGCCCCGGCTCAATCTGCACAACCCGTGTGGTTGCAGGCGTGGGTGTTCCTCAGCTTACAGCAATCATGATGGCGGCCGAGGCTCTTAAAGGCACCGGCATTCCAATTATTGCAGACGGCGGAATAAGATATTCAGGAGATATTGTAAAGGCTCTTGCGGCAGGCGCATCTTCAATCATGGCAGGGTCTTTGTTTGCAGGTGTTGAGGAGTCTCCCGGAGAGACAATTATTCTCAACGGAAGAAAATTCAAGGCATACAGGGGAATGGGATCTCTTGAGGCAATGCAGCAGGGTTCAAAGGACAGATATTTCCAGGACATGGAAGAGGATGTCAAGAAACTGGTTCCGGAAGGAATTGTTGCTCAGGTGCCGTACAAGGGAACTTTGAGCGAAGTTATTTACCAGCTTGTGGGCGGACTTCGCGCAGGTATGGGTTACTGCGGAGCAAGAAATCTTGAGGAGCTTACAAATGCAAGCTTTATAAGAGTTACTGCAGCAGGCGTTGTAGAGAACCACCCTCATGATGTAACAATTACAAGGGAGTCTCCAAACTACAGCAGATAGATTATTTAAGAGATGAAAAAAGCAGCACTTGCAATCCTTGTTTTACTTGCAGCAACATCGTGCAAATATCTCGAATTCCGTTCGGGGGACAAGGTTGTTGCTGAAGTTGGGGGAAAGAAGCTGTATGAATCTGAAATAAAATCTCTTATCCCCCCGGGAAAGTCGCCTCAGGACAGTATAATGATGCTTCAGCAGTACATAAATAACTGGGCACTTAAACATCTGCTCCTTGAAAAGGCAGAGAACGAACTCTCCAAAACAGACAAGGATGTGGAGCAGGAGCTGGAAGATTACAGAACATCCCTTCTCATGTACCGTTTTGAAAAGATGTTTATTGACCAGAGGCTCGACACACTCATTACAGAACAGGAGTGCCGTGACTATTACGAGAAGAACTCCCCCAACTTTGTCCTTGACAACTCTGTTGTAAAGGCAAGGTTTGCGAAAATCTCAAACAACTCTCCGAATCTGGAAAAACTCAGAAGAGGGTACAAGGCCTCTTCAATTGAAGATATCGATGAATTTGAAAGACTTTGCTACAGTTCTGCAGACAAATACAATAACTTTGGCAACGAATGGACTGACATTGCAATGATTGCAAGAGAGGTCCCGTATGATGTACAGACGCTGGAAAGGGAGATCCGCTCATCCTCTGCGGTTGAGGTTAAAGACTCTCTCTACACATATCTGGTTTACTTCCACGAGAAGATTTTACCTGACCAGATTGCACCTTTTGAATATTACCTTCCCGGAATTAAACAGATAATCCTGAGCAAACGCAAACAGGAGCTTATTTCAACACTGGAACAGAATTTGATACGTGAAGCACTGGATAACAATCACCTTAAAACCAACATTAACAAGTAAGAAAATGAGAAAAGCATTAAATGCATTCCTGATAATGGTACTGATGGCAATATCTGCCGGAGCTTCTGCTCAGAAATATACCAACGGCCTCATTGACAAAACAGTTGCCATAATAGGAAACGACATGATTCAGCTCTCTGCAATAGAAGCTGAGGTTCAGATGATGATGGTTCAGGGTGTGACTTCAGACCAGAACATCCGTTGTGAAATTCTGGAGAACATTCTTATGCAGAAGCTGTTCCTTACTCAGGCGAGACTGGACAGCCTCTCTGTAAGTAACGAAAATATTGAATCTGAACTTAACAGCAGGATTCAGCAGGTCCTTACACAACTGGGCGGAGAGAAGGCTCTTGAGGAGTATTTCAAAAAACCGCTGTTTAAACTGAAGCAGGAGTGGAGGGAGACAATCCATGAGCAACTGCTTACACAGGAGATGCAGAGAAAAGTGGCACAGGGTGCACCAGAGCTTACACCTTCTGATGTGGAGGAGTTTTTCAAAAAGACACCAAAAGATTCTCTGCCAATAATATCTACTCAGTACCAGATTAAACAGATTGTTCTCTATCCTAACAAAGCCGATGCAGTAATGGCAGTTAAGGAGAGGCTTCTGGAATTCAGGGAGAGGGTAATGAAGGGTGAGAAGTTCAGCAATCTTGCAACAATTTACTCTCAGGATCCGGGTAGTGCAATTAAGGGCGGGGAGCTGAAAATGGCTTCAAAGCAGCTCTACTGGCCTGCATTCTCAGATGCAGCAATGTCTCTCAAACCTGGACAGGTTTCTCAGATAGTAGAGACACCCGATGGATTTCACCTGATTCAGCTCATTGAGAGAGAGGGTGATATGTTCAATGCGAGACACATTCTTCTTAAACCTGAGTACACAACAGGTGACCGCACCAAGGCTTTTGCAAAGCTTGACAGTATCAAGCAGGCAATTGTTTCAGACAGCATTAAGTTTGAGGCTGCTGCGGTTAAGTTCTCTCAGGACCCAAAGACATTCCTTAACGGCGGACTTCTGTCAGAAGAGAGCACCGGATCGGCACTATTTGAGAAAGACCTTCTTAAACCTGCAGACTACGCTATTATTAAGGATATGAAAGTTGGTGACATTTCTGATCCTTTTGAATCTACAGACAACGAGGGAAGAAGCGGAAACACCATCTACAAGATCATAAAACTTGAAAAAATAGTTCCTTCACATATGGCAAACTTCAGGGACGACTTTAGTGTTCTTCTTGGTGCGGCAAAGAATCAGAAATCTGTAGAGGAGATTGAGAAGTTCGTTCAGAAAAAGAAGGCAAGCACATTTATCCGCATAGACCCTATGTTTGCCGGATGTCCATTTAAAAGCGAAGGCTGGATTAAATAATGTTTGCGCAAATTCTGGCTATTGCGGCGGTCGCCTTAACGGTTAACCCCTCTCAACCTGCAGATACAACCGGCAGGGAGGGACGGCTGGTCCGCCTCATAAGTGCAGAATCGGCACAGCTTATTGAGCGCGGAGGCGTAAATTACCGCAAGGTAAACGGCCCGGCTCAGTTTCTTCACAACAATACATATATTTTATGCGACTCTGCAATCTGGAATGTTGAACAGAACATTGTGGATGCAGTGGGCAATGTTCAGGTTATTCAGGAGGGGACGGCTCTCTACAGTGACAGAATACACTATATCGCAGACAGCTCTCTTGCGCAGGTGCGCGGAACGCTTGTTCAGCTTGTAGACAAGGAGAGAAACACTCTCAGAACACATTATCTCGATTTTCACACCAAGGATAGTATTGCCCGCTTCTTTAAAGGAGGCAGCATGATGAACGACAAGGGAAATACCATTGAAAGCACAGATGGTGTATATGAGTCTAAAATAAAGCGGTTCCGGTTCCTTCACAATGTTGAGATGAAGGCAGATTCTACTATCCTTAAGGCCGATTCTCTCGCCTATCTTACCGAGGAGAGAAAGGCTCTCTTCCTTGGCAGGACTCACATCTGGCAGGATACGGTTTACCTCAGGGCACATGGCGGATGGTATGAGCGGGACAGCGAAAAGTACCTCTTTTCAGACAAGGCTTACATCCTTACGGGAAAACAGGAGCTTTGGGCAGATGCCGTTTTTTACGACAGGAAAAAGGAGGAGGCAGAGCTCTTTGATAACATACAGATTGTTGATACGGTCCAAAAGGCAATGTTCTTTGCAGACTACGGTAAATACACAAAGGAGCCTTTCAGCGTAATCCTAACAAAGAATCCATCATCTGCATACTACTCTTTTAACGAAGATTTAAGCGACACCCTGTACCTGTCTGCAGACACCCTCAGATATTTTACAAAGCCCATGAATGAACTGGACTCTTCATTTGTGGCAAATGCAAAAGAGAGGCTAATTCAGTCCCGCAAAGACCCGATGCAGACCCTTATGGCAGCACTGCCCAAAAGTGCAAATGTAACTCCGGAAAAGTCTTCACTGGGTGGACCTCCTCCGGCAAAGGGTTCAGTTGCTCCTGCTGCAGACACATCTGCAACAGCTACCGATACTACAACTGTAAGATTTGCACTGGCATACAACAAAGTAAGGATTTTCAGAGGAGATATGCAGGCTCTTGCAGACTCCCTGACTTTCAACTCAATTGACTCGGTTGCCAGAATGTACCGTGACCCTGTAATGTGGAATGAGGGAAGCCAGTTTACATCAGACAGTATTCAGTTTGTCTTGTCCGGCAACAAGCTCACAAAGGCCGAACTCTCTTCATCTGCCTATTATATCTCAAAGGAGGACTCACTCTACTATAATCAGATCAAGAGTACAGACATGATTGGTTTCTTCCGTGAGAACAAACTGCACAGGTTTGATGCTCTGGGCGGGGCTTCACTCCTCTTCTTCCTTGCAGAGGACAGTGTTATAACAACAATGAATCAGAAGGAGTGCAAGTTCCTTACTGCAGCTATTGACAGCGGAAAACTGCAGAGAGTTAAGTATTTTGACAATATTAAAAGCGACATCTACCCTATCGTAAAACTTGAGAAAGGAAAAGACAAGCTTAAGGGATTTCGCTGGAGAGGCGATGAAAGACCGGTAACCAGAAGAGATGTCTGCAACAGGGATATTGTCACAACAGAGAGAGACTCTGTAGTTCTTATTGTCAAGCCACTCTTCCCTAATACAAAGAGATTCTTCCCGGAACCGAAGGCGAAGAAGAATCAGCCTTCAAATACCCCTCCTGCCAAATCAAACATGGCAGCAGAGGCAACATTATCTGCACCGGATACTGCACAAAAAAAGCAGACCGGAAAACCCGGCCTGCCTGTTAAAAATTCTGATGAGACCGCCACACTCAAAAGAGAAAAGCAGCGGTAACAGCAATACTACCAGATGTTAAGCGGAAGCCCGTGCATCTTCTTTCTTGCCTGCTCCTTCACCTCTTCAATTACCTGAGTATTTTCGATATTTGAAAGAACCTTGTCTATCAGTTCAACGATAAACGGCATATCCTTTTCAACCAGTCCTCTTGATGTTACAGCAGGTGTTCCTACACGGATACCCGATGTCTGGAACGGAGAGCGGCTGTCAAAAGGAACCATGTTCTTGTTAACAGTGATATCGGCAGAAACCAGTGTTTTCTCGGCAACTTTACCTGTAAGTTCAGGGAATTTGCTTCTGAGGTCAATAAGCATAAGGTGATTGTCAGTTCCGCCTGAAATAATCTTATATCCCTTTTCAACAAAAGCGGCAGCCATTGCAGCGGCATTCTTTTTCACCTGAAGCTGATATGCCTTGAATTCCGGCTGAAGTGCCTCAAAGAACGACACAGCTTTAGCAGCTATGCAATGCTCCAGCGGACCGCCCTGAATACCAGGGAATACGCTTGAATTAAGTACAGCAGACATCATCTTGGTTTCACCTTTTGGAGTCTTGATTCCGAACGGATTTTCGAAATCTTTTCCCATAAGAATAATACCGCCTCTTGGACCTCTGAGTGTCTTATGAGTAGTTGAAGTAACTATATGCGCATGTTTAACAGGGTTTTCAAGAAGACCTGCTGCGATAAGGCCTGCAGGGTGTGCCATATCTACCATAAATATTGCACCAATCTTGTCTGCAATTGCCCTCATTCTTGCCCAGTCCCACTCTCTTGAATAAGCAGATGCACCTCCGATAATCATTTTAGGCTTGTACTCCAGAGCCTTTCTCTCCATATCGTCGTAATCTACCATTCCTGTCTCTTCGCTAACCTGATAGGCAACAGCGTTGTACCATAATCCGGACATGTTCACGGGAGAACCATGAGTCAGGTGGCCGCCATGGGCAAGGTCTAGTCCCATGAATGTATCACCGGGCTTGAGACAAGCCATGAATACAGCCATGTTGGCCTGTGCGCCTGAGTGAGGCTGAACATTTGCATATTCCGCATCAAAGAGCTGACACAGACGATCAATTGCCAATTGCTCAACCTGGTCAACAACCTCGCATCCTCCATAATATCTTGCGCCTGGGTATCCCTCTGCATACTTATTGGTAAGCACAGAGCCCAAAGCAGCAAGAACCTGCGGTGTTACAAAATTTTCAGATGCGATAAGCTCAATGCCATGCAGCTGACGACTCTCCTCCTTCTTGATCAATTCGGAAATTTGAAGATCTTGTTTCATTTTGTTATATTTTGCTAATAAAATGCTTCTAAAAAAGTCTCCAAAGGTACAAATTTTTTCCTGCTAAATACTTTTTATTTACTTTTTTAGAGTTATTAAAATAACTCCGTCTTTACCCTTGTCTCCATATAGTCTTGTGGCTGCTTCACCTTTTAAAACATCAATTGTAGCAATGGTTTTAGGATCTATCTTGTCAAGATTTCCCTTTTCCTGAACTATTCCGTCAATAACATAAAGCGGGTTTGCATTTTTATCACTGCTCCTGACTACTATTGTTTCAACAGTGGCAGATTTTTCATAAGTATCAGATTTTGAATCAGGCTTTGTAACCATATTTTTGGTAGTGATAACGATAACACCATCCTTGCCCTTTTCGCCATACTGCTTCATTGCCTTCTCTCCCTTAAATACCCTGACTTCACTGATATCCTTTGAATCAATCTGTTTGATGATTTCAGCATCTTTTTCTATACCATCCACAAAGACAATAACATTAGTACTGTCTCCGGATTTAGTTGTAAATGCTGCCACCTTAACATTTGACTTAACATTTGCATTGTTCACCACAGAATCCCTGTTGTAAACAAAAACTTTTACCTGCTTTTTAATTTTTGCAGTATCAGAAACTGTGTTCTGATCATCTTCTGAAGTTGTCCAGACTACATTCTCATCATTTTTTAAACCCTTAACAATTATGGTCTTGGTTTTTGTTTTGATTGTGTCCTTCTGAATAAAATCAGTAACTTTGAGTTCTGATACAGGAGCAAGAACTTCTGTAACCTCTTCAGTTGCAAATGCAGCAACTGCAAACATAGAGAGAGGCAGCAGGAACAGTGCCTTAAGAGCTGCCCTTTTTTGGGATTTTTTCTTCGAAATCATGGTAATTCTGTTTTTAAGTTTACTTTGATTGAAGCTGTTGGCCATAG
>ERZ1645189.94-NODE-94-length-21076-cov-5.950716_pt1 | contig 21076 bp, 11 predicted proteins | sample MGYA00575350_ERZ1645189 | MGnify/ENA primary metagenome ERZ1645189 (study PRJEB40845, sample SAMN11283421) | freshwater sediment metagenome | isolation source: river sediment | host: Sediment | place: India: Jajmau, Kanpur | collected 2015-12-17 ...
TTCTTCGGCGCGTGAAGTAATCAACAACCTCTTCTTCTCTGAAAAAAGATATGACCTGGGCGATGTAGGCCGGTTCCGTATCAATAGAAAACTGAATCTTTCGATTGATGATGAGATTAAGGTACTGACCAAAGAAGATATTATCGAAATTATCAAATACCTCGTTGAACTGATAAATTCCAAAGCCGAAGTAGACGATATCGACCACCTTAGCAACCGTAGGGTACGTACAGTGGGCGAACAACTCTATAATCAGTTCGGAGTAGGACTCGCGCGTATGGCCCGCACTATCCGCGAGAGAATGAATGTGCGTGATAATGAGGTATTTACTCCGGTTGACTTGATAAATTCAAAAAGCATTACCTCGGTAATCAATTCATTTTTCGGAACGAATGCACTTTCGCAGTTTATGGATCAGCAGAATCCACTGGCAGAAATTACTCACAAACGTCGTTTGTCGGCTTTAGGCCCAGGCGGGTTATCGCGTGAAAGAGCCGGCTTTGAAGTGCGCGACGTTCACTACACGCATTACGGACGTCTCTGCCCGATTGAAACTCCGGAAGGCCCTAACATCGGACTTATTTCTTCGTTGTGTATCTATGCCAAAATCAATGATTTAGGATTTATTTCCACACCCTACCGTAAAGTAACTGATGCAAAAGTAGATATTTCAAACGAAGGAATAGCTTATTTTACAGCCGAAGAAGAAGAAGATTTAGTGGTAGCACAGGGTAATGCACCGCTCAACGACGATGGCAGTTTTATCCGTAAAACTGTAAAAACCCGTTTAGGAGCAGATTTCCCCGTTGTAACACCATCTGAAGTTCATTTAATGGACGTTTCGCCCTCACAAATTGCTTCCATTGCAGCTGCATTAATTCCATTCCTGGAACACGATGATGCTAACCGTGCACTGATGGGCTCAAACATGATGCGCCAGGCAGTTCCGCTGCTCCGATGCGAAGCTCCAATTGTAGGAACCGGAATAGAAGGACAACTCATCCGCGACTCCCGTACACAGATTATTGCAGAAGGCGAAGGAATTGTTGAATTTGTTGATGCCACTACAATAAAAGTGAAATACGAACGCACTGAAGAAGAGGAATTTGTAAGTTTTGACACCGCTGTCAAAACATATGAATTACCTAAATTCATGAAAACCAATCAGAATACAACCATTGACCTTCGTCCGATAGTAAAAAAAGGCGACAAGGTAAAAGCAGGTCAGATTCTGACAGAAGGTTATGCTACCGAAAAAGGTGAACTGGCAATCGGGAAAAACCTGAAAGTGGCATTCATGCCCTGGAAAGGGTATAATTTTGAAGATGCCATTGTTATTAACGAGAAAGTGGTACGCGAAGATGTGTTTACTTCCATTCATGTAGTTGAACAATTGCTGGAGGTACGTGAAACCAAACGGGGTATCGAAGAGTTTACGGCTGATATTCCCAACGTAAGCGAAGAAGCTACACGGGATCTGGACGAAAACGGTATTATCCGCATCGGTGCACGCATTGAACCCGGCGATATTATCATCGGTAAAATTACACCGAAAGGGGAATCAGATCCTTCACCGGAAGAAAAACTCCTTCGGGCTATCTTTGGTGATAAAGCAGGTGATGTGAAAGATGCCTCGTTGAAAGCCACACCTTCTTTGTCGGGAGTTGTTATTGCTAAACGACTCTTCTCGAAAGCACAGAAAAACCGAAAAACAAAACTGGCCGACAAAGCCGAACTTCCGAAACTGGAAGAACAATTCGAAAAACAGGCAGCCAAACTCAAAGATACCCTGATTGAAAAACTTCTGTTGATTATTGAAGATAAAGCTTCTGCGGGTGTAAAAGATTTTCTGGGTACCGATATTATTTCACGAAACAGCAAATTCACGGCTGAGCGACTAAGCGAAATTGATTTTACTACTATTCAGCTTTCCAAATGGACTACTGATAGTCATAAAAACGAGCTGATCCGTCAGTTGATTCTGAATTACCTGCAGAAATTCAAAGAACTCGACGCTCAGATAAAACGCCAGAAATTCAATATAACAATAGGTGATGAACTTCCTAACGGAATTGTACAGATGGCAAAAGTTTATATTGCCAAAAAACGCAAAATTCGCGTTGGGGACAAAATGGCCGGTCGCCACGGTAACAAAGGTATCGTGTCGCGTATTGTGCGTCAGGAAGATATGCCATTCCTCGAAGACGGAACTCCGGTTGATATAGTACTGAATCCGCTCGGTGTACCATCACGTATGAACCTCGGACAGATTTTCGAAACCGTACTGGGATGGGCAGGAAAAGAAATGGGAGTAAGATTTGCAACTCCTATATTTGACGGGGCCGAATTAAGCGACCTTGATGAATGGTGCGACAAGGCAGGAATTCCACGCTATGGTAAAACTTATCTTTACGACGGAGGAACCGGCGAACGTTTCGACCAGACAGCCACCGTGGGTGTGATTTATATGCTCAAACTCGGTCACATGGTTGACGATAAAATGCATGCACGCTCCATCGGACCATACTCACTCATTACACAGCAGCCACTTGGAGGTAAAGCTCAGTTTGGTGGTCAGCGTTTCGGGGAGATGGAAGTCTGGGCACTCGAAGCTTTCGGTGCATCGCATATTTTGCAGGAAATCCTTACCGTGAAGTCCGACGACGTGATGGGAAGAGCCCGTACATACGAAGCAATCGTAAAAGGCGATCCGATGCCGGCTGCCGGAATTCCGGAATCTCTCAATGTGTTGTTACACGAACTGAGAGGTTTGGCACTAAGTGTCAATCTGGAGTAAAAGATCCGCCCCATGACCTCCTGAAGGGAGAATAATTGGTGGGGAAATCAATATTTCCTAACGTAATGACGTTGAAATAAAGCTTCATATATTTTTAAAAATTTAATTAACGCTCTAAATTCTCCTTTCAGGGGGGTAGGGGCATATTATACGAACATGGCTTTTAAATTAGATAATAAATCAAAAAGTAGTTTTAGTAAAATCTCCATCGGATTAGCTTCGCCCGAAGAAGTGTTGAAACTTTCAAGCGGAGAGGTTTTGAAACCTGAAACTATCAATTATCGTACTTACAAACCCGAACGCGACGGATTATTTTGCGAAAGGATTTTCGGTCCGACAAAAGACTTTGAATGTCATTGCGGCAAATATAAACGAATCCGTTATCGTGGTATCGTTTGCGACCGGTGCGGTGTGGAAGTCACCGAAAAGAAAGTACGCCGTGAGAGAATGGGACATATTCAACTGGTTGTGCCTGTAGCACATATCTGGTATTTCCGCTCGTTGCCAAACAAAATCGGTTATCTCCTCGGAATGCCAACTAAAAAACTGGATGCAATTATTTATTACGAAAAATATGTGATAATCCAGGCCGGTATACTTGAAAATAACGAAAATATCACTTACGGTGAACTCCTTACTGAAGAAGAATACCTGAATCTGCTGGAAACACTTCCGCGTGAAAATCAGATGCTTGAGGATACCGATCCGAACAAATTCATTGCAAAAATGGGTGGCGATGCCATTTACGATTTGCTCAATCGCCTCGATCTGGACGTGCTTTCATACGATCTGCGTAACAAAGCAAACACCGATACCTCACAGCAACGCAAAACAGAAGCATTGAAACGTCTTCAGATTGTAGAGTCCTTCCGTGCATCCAAAAACCGAAACAAACCGGAATGGATGGTCATCAAAGTAGTACCGGTAATTCCACCGGAATTACGTCCGCTGGTTCCGCTGGATGGAGGCCGCTTTGCTACTTCTGACCTGAATGACCTGTACCGTAGGGTGATTATACGCAATAACCGATTAAAAAGATTGATTGAAATTAAGGCTCCTGAAGTTATTCTGAGAAATGAAAAGCGTATGCTTCAGGAATCGGTGGATTCACTGTTTGACAATTCACGCAAATCAAGTGCGGTTAAAACCGATGCAAACCGTCCGCTGAAATCACTTTCCGACAGTTTGAAAGGAAAACAGGGCCGGTTCCGCCAGAACCTGCTTGGTAAACGTGTGGATTATTCTGCCCGTTCGGTTATTGTGGTAGGCCCGGAACTGAAAATGCATGAATGCGGATTGCCAAAAGATATGGCTGCCGAGCTTTACAAACCGTTTGTTATTCGAAAACTTATCGAGAGAGGAATAGTAAAAACGGTAAAATCGGCCAAAAAAGTAATTGACCGAAAAGATCCGGTGATTTGGGATATTTTAGAATACGTGATGAAAGGACATCCCGTACTGCTAAACCGTGCCCCTACACTTCACCGGTTGGGTATCCAGGCATTCCAGCCGAAAATGATTGAAGGAAAAGCCATACAATTGCACCCGCTGTCATGTACTGCGTTCAATGCCGACTTCGATGGCGACCAGATGGCTGTACACCTTCCACTCGGAAACGAAGCCATACTCGAAGCACAAATGTTGATGCTTGCATCTCACAATATCCTTAATCCTGCCAATGGAGCTCCTATCACTGTACCTTCGCAGGACATGGTGCTTGGACTGTACTACATCACCAAGCCACGTCCGGGAGCCAGAGGTGAAGGATTGATATTCTATTCGCCCGAAGAAGCTGAAATTGCTTATAACGAAGGTAGAGTAGATTTACATGCTATCATTAAGGTGAGAACCAAAGACCTGGATGAAAATAATCAGCTAACCACACAACTGATTGAAACAACCATCGGAAGAATTTTATTCAATAAAAACGTTCCGGCTGAAATGGGTTATATCAATGAATTGCTTTCCAAAAAGTCATTGCGCGATATAATCGGACGTGTAATCGAAACCTGCGGTGTGGCCCGTACGGCTCAATTCCTCGACGATATCAAGGATATGGGTTACTACATGGCCTTCAGGGGTGGTTTGTCATTCAACCTGAGTGACGTTATCATTCCGGTAGAAAAAGAGAAACTCGTTAAAGAAGGTAACGACGAAGTGGAAGAAATCATGAACAATTATAACATGGGATTCATCACTCCGCGCGAACGTTATAATCAGATTATTGATACATGGACTCACGTAAATACAAAATTGTCTAATGTATTAATTAAACAACTTGCTGATGACCGTCAGGGATTTAACTCCATGTACATGATGCTTGACTCAGGTGCCCGTGGATCAAAAGAACAGATACGTCAGCTCGCAGGTATGCGTGGTTTGATGGCAAAACCTCAAAAATCGGGCGCTGAAGGCGGACAGATTATTGAAAATCCGATTTTGTCGAACTTTAAGGAGGGACTTTCGGTACTGGAGTATTTTATTTCTACTCACGGTGCCCGTAAAGGTTTGGCCGATACTGCCCTCAAAACTGCTGATGCCGGTTATTTGACCCGTCGTTTGGTCGATGTTTCGCAAGACGTGATTATCAACGAAGAAGACTGCGGAACATTACGAGGACTGATTGCAACTGAAGTGAAAAACAACGAGGATGTGATTTCATCTCTTTATGAGCGTATTCTGGGACGTGTATCAGTTCACGATATTTATCATCCGCTGACCGGAGAACTTATAGTGGAATCCGGTGCACAAATTACCGAACAGAAAGCAAAAATAATTGAAAGTTCTCCGATTGAACGTGTTGAGATTCGTTCGGTACTGACCTGTGAATCGAAAAAAGGAGTATGTGCCAAATGTTACGGACGAAACCTGGCTACCGGTCGACTGGTACAAATGGGTGAGGCGGTTGGTGTCATAGCTGCTCAATCAATCGGCGAACCTGGAACTCAGTTGACACTTCGTACATTCCACGTCGGTGGTATTGCTTCCAACATTGCAGCCGAATCAAAAATTGCTTTGAAATATGATGGTCGTCTTGAATTTGATGAACTTCGTACAGTAGATGCCAAAGATGAAGAAGGAAAAGAATACAGCGTAGTGGTAAGCCGTCTGACCGAAATGCGTGTCATTGACACCAATACCGGAATCGTACTCACAACTCAGAACGTTCCTTACGGATCGAAACTTTATGCGAAAAACGGTGAAATTGGCAAGAAAGGTCAGTTGATCTGTACGTGGGACCCTTTTAATGCTGTAATTATTGCAGAAAATGAAGGTAAGATTGAATTTGAAGATGTAATAGAAAATGTTACATTCAAAAATGAGGTAGATGACACCACCGGTCTGCGTGAAAAGATTATTATTGAATCCAAGGATAAGACTAAAGTTCCAAGTGCCAATATTCTCGATCCGAATGGAAACATTATACGTACATACAACCTGCCGGTGGGAGCTCACCTTATTCTGGATGAAAAGGATGAAATCAAAGCAGGACAGATGCTTGTTAAGATACCTCGTGCGGTGGGTAAAGCCGGCGATATCACGGGAGGTCTGCCACGTGTAACTGAATTGTTCGAAGCACGTAATCCATCCAATCCGGCGGTTGTAGCCGAAATTGATGGTGAAATAAACTTCGGAAAAATCAAACGTGGAAATCGTGAAGTTTCTGTAACTTCTAAAACAGGTGAAGTGAAGAAGTATTTGATCCCACTTTCGAAGCAGATTCTGGTTCAGGAAAATGATTTTGTTCGTGCAGGCACTCCGCTTTCCGACGGTGCAACTACACCGGCTGATATTCTGGCCATCAAAGGTCCTACCGCAGTTCAGGATTACATTGTCAACGAAGTGCAGGATGTGTACCGTCTGCAAGGTGTGAAAATTAACGATAAACACTTTGAAGTGATAGTTCGTCAGATGATGCGTAAGGTGGAGATTATTGATCAGGGCGATACCCGCTTCCTGGAAAAACAAATTGTTGACAAACATGAGTTTATGGAAGAAAACGACAGAATCTGGGGTAAAAAGGTAATCATCGACGCCGGTGATTCGGATAGCCTCAGACCCGGACAGATAATCACAGCCCGCAAGCTCAGGGATGAAAACAGTGTACTGAAACGAAAAGACTTAAAAGTGGTTCAAACACGCGATGCTGTTGCTGCTACTTCAAGCCAGGTGCTTCAGGGAATTACCCGTGCAGCGTTGCAAACCAACAGTTTCATGTCTGCAGCTTCATTCCAGGAAACTACTAAAGTACTGAATGATGCAGCCATCAACGGAAAAGTTGATAAACTGGATGGATTGAAAGAGAACGTAATTTGCGGTCATTTGATTCCTGCCGGAACCGGGTTGCGCGAGTATGAAAAAATCATTGTGGGCTCACGGGATGAGTACGAAAAAATGATGGATGCACGACGTAACGTAACCGATATCGCTCAGGAACACGATATGGATGATGCACTAAATTAATTTACTTACTCAACTCTTATATAAAAGAATGACAAAATCTGCAAATGATTATGTCATTCTTTTTTTTACTTTCTTGTGCCATTTTGAGTGTTGTATCAATTTAAAATATTATCTTCGTACAACCTTAAATTAGATTGTTTGATTAAGTAGAAAAACTGATTTTTTTTCATTGGATGATTTTTTTTTATGAATAATTTTATTACAATCAGGTAAATATTTTCTTCATAAAAATGTATTCAATAATCAAAAAAAGGATTTGTAAATAATCGACTTTCATAAATAATAATACAAATGAAAATAAAAATCTCACTTTTTATATCCTTGTTTTTTTCAATCTGCCTGAATGCTCAGGAAAGTTCTCTTTGGAGAATGATTTTCGAAGATGAATTTTCAGCATCTACTTTCGATACCAGATACTGGTCATACTGTACACGCGCCAATCCGGACTGGGCCAAATACCTCACTTCGTCGTCAGAAACGGTGAATACCGTTGATGGTTTGCTGAAAGTAAAACTCATCAAGAATACCAATACCGGTACCGATAATGTGCCGTATCTAAGCGGTGGAATACAATCGCGGAAAAAATTTAACTTTACGTACGGCAAAGTGGAAGTGCGGGCCAAGTTTTCCAACGGTCAGGGCTCATGGCCCGCTATATGGATGATGCCTGAAGATGGCAGTGCCGGTTGGCCAGCTTGCGGCGAAATAGACATCATGGAGCATGTCAACTCTGAAGACCGCATTTATCAGACCATCCATTCCGATTTCGTCAACACACAGGGCAACCGTAATCCTTCGCCCACACAAACAACTTCAATCGACAAAAATGCATTCAATGTGTATGGTGTGGAATGGCATCCCGATCGTCTCGACTTTACACTGAATGGTAATGTAACATTTTCCTATCCAAGAATAAATACAACGAAAACAGGTCAGTGGCCATTCGACAAACCGTTTTATATAATTTTGAATATGGCAGGTGGTGGAAGCTGGACAGGTCCTATCAGCGAAGCAGCATTGCCGTTCGAAATGCAGGTGGACTGGGTGAAGGTGTATGAGAGAAATCCGGAAGGACCATATATTATTCCGGCCTGGAAATCGGCAAAAACTCAAAATGACCCATATTGGGCGAACACCTTTGTTCAACAGATTACAACCTCGGGTGCACAGAATGATATCAATTTTCAGGCACAAAAAAGGCATGAAACTTACTATTATCAACATCCCGATACACTACTGGTAACAGAAGGCAGCAATCTGGATTTCAATCTGAAGGCTTTTTCGTTGGGAAATTACACAGAAAGCAAAGTCCTTCAGGATTTAAGATATACATGCAACTATGTTTTTGCTGATTTTGACGGAGATAAACGTTTCGAAATGTCGTTACCACGAATTGGAAAAGTACCTCCTTCTAATGGTGTTGGTGGGAATATGGATGTAATGAATATTACACGTTCTGTCGGGATTCCATATAATAAAGATAAAAACGGAAGGATAAGAATTGTTTATGATAATGCATGGAACGAAAGATATTCACCGGAGATATATGTTTATGAAGGAGTGGTATACGATTTTCCAATACGGATTACAGCACAAAATACCGGAATTAAGGACAAAATTGTTCAACCAACTGTTAAAAGGGTAGGAGATGTTTTAATCTCAGATTATATTGAGGGTAACTTCAAAGTTGAAGTTTTCAATCCCATAGGACAACAGCTGATAAATAAAAGATTCACTGACTCCAGCTTAAATGAACAATTACCTAAGGGTTTGATGATAATCAGAATTACCGATTCGTCCGGTCGAAATTTCAGATACAAGATGTAATTTTAATTGTTTTCCAATCCTATTCGTAAACCAATCCGGATTTTGAAAGGTTATAATTTTATTGATTCCGAAATTCTTCAGAATCATTTTTTTTTGCACAACCAGTAAATCTGAGTTTTTAAAAAGAGGTTTTACTTCACTTTTTTGATAACAAAAAACAAGGGTAATACGAAAAGAAAACACAACAAAAAATACATAGCAGCCAGTCCGTGCAGCAAAACATATCCTGCGATAAGAATAATGATAGCAAGTGATTCCTTGTTCATCAATGATTTTCTCAGACCGTAAACTATCATTAACCAGCCTGTCCAGTAAAGTGTGAAGGCAATTTCATCCCCCTGATTGTTTTTAATCAATGTGAAGGTCTTTGTTTCAAGATACTTCGAATAAACGGTAAATACATCCAGTTGTAGAAATTCGGGTTTGATTCCTTTGACGATAAAAAAATAAATAGCTATTAGTCCAGCCACAATTAAAACAACGCCGGCAACAATGAAGTAGTTGTGTATGCAGTACGCTTTTCTTTTCATACTGTAAAAATGTTTCGGTTAAGATAAAAAATTGAAGAAATAATCGCTGATTGCAAAGTAAAGAATTTTTTTTGAATGATAATGAATATTACATTCGGTTATTCACGCGTAATGCTGATAATATATGTGTGTGACAAATAATATTTTACAGATTTATAAATTGTATTCAGATAAATAAATCAGGATAATTTTGAAAAAGAAATGACAATAAAAAATATCTCTGAAACCTACTCATAAAAAGCATTTTAATAAATATTTTTCAGCTTCATAGTGAAATTTATGCGATATTTCGGACATTTTATTTGTTCATTCTAAAAATAAAACGTAATTTAGTGCAACGTTTTTGTGTTAAATATAAAAAGCTGAAATTCAAAATATGAAAGAAAATAACTATTGTATAATCATGGCGGGAGGGCTTGGTTCTCGTTTCTGGCCATTCAGCAGGAATGAAAGACCCAAGCAGTTTCTTGATTTTTTCGGTACCGGTCGTTCGCTGTTGCAAATGACTTTTGACCGTTTCAGAAATGTGGTTCCTGCTTCAAATATTCTGATTGTTTCCAATATAATCTACAGGAATCTGATTCTGGAACAGTTACCCGAAATTAAATCCGAGCAGGTGCTTCTGGAACCGACAAGAAGAAATACAGCACCCTGTATTGCATACGCTGTAAACAGAATAAAGGCTACAACCTCCACTGCAAATATCATTGTAGCTCCCTCTGACCACCTGATCATGAAAGAAGAACGTTTTATCGAAACAATTCAGGAAGGACTGGATTTTGTTGAGAAAAACAATAGTCTGCTCACACTGGGTATTAAGCCGAGCAGACCCGAAACAGGCTATGGCTATATTCAGGTCGGAGAAGGAACCGAAAATCCACGCAACGTGAAAACTTTCACTGAGAAACCAAATGCAGAACTCGCACAGGTTTTTTTTGAAACAGGTGAATTTTTCTGGAATTCAGGTATTTTTCTATGGAATCTGAAAACGATTGACAGCGCTTTCAATATATACCTGCCTGAAGTTGCAATGAAATTTAATGCAGGAAAAGATTTTTACAATACTGAGAAAGAGCAGGATTTCATCGATGAAATGTATCCCTCATGCCCAAACATCTCTATTGACTACGGAATAATGGAGAAAGCAGAAAGTGTGTACGTGCTTTGCGCCGAATTCGGTTGGTCTGACTTAGGTACGTGGGGTTCACTTTACGATTTATCGGCTAAAGATGACAATCAGAATGTAATTCTTAAATGCGAAACCATAATGTATGACAGCAACGAGAATATCATAGCACTACCCAAAGATAAACTGGCTGTAATTCAGGATTTAAACGGATACATCGTTGCCGAATCAGACAATGTACTTTTAATCTGTAAACGATCGGACGAACAACGTATCAGGCAGTTTGTCAACGATGCTAACTTCAAATTTAAAGGAAATTATTCTTAGTGATTTTTTCAAACAGAGTTTGCCGGCAAGGCAAGCTCTGTTGATTATCAGTGAAATAGTAAGTGCAATTTGTTCAGATTAAGATTATTTCTTTTTCAGAATGAAGAATCTTATATTCACTTAATTTTTCAACTCCACCATCCACTTTTCATGACTGACATAATACATGTACTGCCCGATTCGGTTGCCAATCAGATAGCAGCCGGTGAGGTGATTCAGCGACCGGCTTCTGTAGTGAAGGAACTGGTAGAGAATTCGATTGATGCCGGTGCTAAAAATATTCAGGTGGTAATTAAAGACGGAGGAAATGCGCTCATTCAAATAGTAGATAACGGCAAGGGAATGAGTGAAACTGACGCACGAATGTCGTTCGAACGACATGCAACTTCTAAAATAAGGCAGGCAGAAGATCTTTTTTCGCTCCGAACAATGGGATTCCGCGGCGAAGCACTCGCATCGGTGGCAGCAGTAGCACAGGTTGAAATGCGAACAAAGCGTGAAGACGACGTATTGGGCACGCTGATAGAAATTGCCGGTACCCGCGTATTCAGGCAGGAATCGGTTCTGTGTGATACAGGAACGAACATTTCGGTGAAAAATCTTTTTTTCAATGTTCCTGCACGGCGTCGTTTCCTGAAATCTCAGTCCACAGAAATGATGCATGTACGTAATGAATTCTTTCGTATTGTGCTGGTGCATCCCGAAATAAGCTTTTCATTGTTTGAGGACGATAAGGAGCTGATGGTATTGCCTGTATCGTCACTGAAAGCGAGGATTGAAAATGTTTTTGTTATGTTTTCAAAAAAAAGGATGGACCAGCAGTTGCTTCCGGTAGAGGCGGCCACAAGTCTTCTGAATATTCGCGGATTCGTGGGTAGACCCGAATTTGCCCAAAAAAATGCTCAACAGTATTTCTTTGTAAATGAACGATATATGCGTCATCCGTACTTTCACAAGGCGGTAATGGTAGCGTACGAAAAATTGATTAAACCGGGTGAAAATCCCAACTATTTCATTTATTTCGACATTGATCCGAATTCCATTGATGTGAACGTACATCCGTCCAAGACTGAAATAAAATTTGATAACGAACAGGCTGTCTGGTCAATCATCCTTGCTACCGTTAAGGAAGCCCTTGGCAAGTTTCAGGTAATGCCGCCACTTGATTTTGACCAGGAAGATTCGCCCGATATTCCTGTGCTGGATAAAACTACCCGCATAGTTCCTCCCAGAATCAATTTTGATCCGAATTACAATCCGTTCGGGAAAACATCCACTACTTCAAAAAGACCTGATTACGACTGGGAAAAACTCTACGATGATTTCAATAAAAATAAAGAAAAAGGAAAAGCCCCGTCCGGTACAGCAAATACTGAATGGGTGGATGCTGAAATTCCAATTCAACAGCAGCTTGAAATAACCGATGCATCGGCAGATTATCTGCAGTTCAAATTGAAATATATACTTACCAGCGTAAAATCCGGACTCATGCTGATTGACCAGCACCGGGCACATTTCAGAGTCCTTTTTGACCGGTATATGCTCATTATACGCAATCAGAAGGGTGTGTCTCAGCAGATGCTTTTTCCTGAAGTTCTGGAACTGGAGACCGGAGAAGTGGTAATTATTGAGCGGATTCTTCCCGAATTACTTTGGATAGGGTTTGATATTGAAAATTTTGGGAAAAACGCGTATGTTATTAATGGTATTCCGGCTGAGATGGGTGCAGGATCGGTTTTATCCTTGCTGAAAGAGCTGATTGCCGAAGTGCAACTCACCGAACTAAGTGTAAGTGAAACCATTCAGGAAAAAATAGCGTCGGTGATGGCACGCAAAACAGCTATCCAATACGGGAAAAGTATGACACTGACTGAGATGACTCACTTGTTTCAGGATTTGTTCAGTTGTGATAATCATCAGTATGCTCCGGATGGTAAACCAATTATTACTGTATTACTAAACGAAGAAATTGAAAAGCGATTCAGGTAAAATGAGCAGGAGAGTAAAGGAACAAAAAAAATGCGGTGAAATTCACCGCATTTTTTTGTAATTGATATTATTTCGTTGTTATTAGTCCTCTTTCACTTGTGGCATAATCAACTTATAACCTTTGCCATGAATGTTGATGATGGCTACATTCGGATCATCTTTGAGCAATTTGCGCAATTTGGTAATGTATACGTCCATGCTTCTGGCATTGAAGTAATTATCATCTACCCAGATTGTTTTCAGTGCAAAATTGCGTTCCAGGATGTTGTTGGCATTTGCAGCCAGCAGATTAAGCAATTCAGATTCTTTAGTAGTCAGCTTTTTAGCTTTGCCGTCAAATTCGAGTGTCTGCTTTTGTGCATCGAAGGTAAATCCACCAATCTGATAGGATACCACATCTTTTGATTTTTTTCCGCGAACTCTGCGCAGAATTGATTCAATCCGATATAGCAGTTCTTCCATGCTGAATGGTTTTGATAGATAATCGTCAGCACCCAGTTTGAATCCCTGCAGTATGTCTTCTTTCATGGACTTAGCAGTAAGGAAAATGATAGGCACTTCGATATTCATAGCTCTGATGTCAGCTGCCAGGGCAAAGCCGTCTTTTTTTGGCATCATTACATCCAACACACACAAGTCATATTTATTGCGTGTAAACGCTTTATAACCAGCTTCACCGTCAGGCTGCAGATCGCAGTCATACCCTTTTGTTTGCAGGTATTCCCTCAATAACATGCCAAGATTTTCGTCGTCTTCGCATAGTAAGATTCTTACTTTTTCTTCGTTCATAATTTTAGTAATTTTTAAGCGTTGGTATTATTATCGTAAATTTTGTTCCGAGACCGAGTTCACTTTCAACTTTTATTGTTCCGCGATGATCATTCACTATTTTTTTCACATAAGCCAATCCTAATCCGAATCCTTTGACGTTGTGAAGATTGCCGGTCGATACACGGTAAAATTTTTCAAAAATCCGTTTTATGTTTTCTTTTTTAATTCCAATTCCGTTGTCTTCTACACTGATACACAGATTTTCTTTTTCGTTCCATGTTTCAATACTTAAAATAGGCGATTTGTCGCAGTATTTCAGAGCATTGTCCATCAGATTAAAAATAACGTTAGTGAAATGCACTTCGTCAATCAGCAGCAGGTCGTTTTGAGCTTTAAGGCTTGTATTGATTTCGCCTCCTTTGCTGGTTACTTTCAGAGAAAAACTACTGATAATATCTTTAATCAGGTTGTTAATGTGTATTTCAGTCAGTTTGAGTGTTGCCTTTTCATTCTCAAACATAGACATTTGCAATACTTTCTCCACCTGAAGGCTCAACCGTTTCGTTTCATCTTTTATGACGTTGGACACATGTTTCAGCATCGCCGGATTTTTACCAACTTCGGTATCCTGCAGCATTTGCGAAGCAAGTGAAATGGTTGAAATCGGGGTTTTAAATTCATGCGTCATATTATTAACAAAATCATTCTTAATAGTGTTCAGTTGTTTCTGCCTGAAAATGATTATAATAGTAATAACAAAAATGCCAAGTGTAAGCAGGACTACTCCTATTGAGGGTAAAAGCAGATTCAGCGATTCAAAAATAAAGTTTTGTTTTGTCGGGAAAACAATCTGAATGAACGTTTCCCGTTGTGTATCTTCACGCGGGAACAGCTTCTGAACATACACATCTGTGTTCGGGCTGCCATTTACGTTGATAGTCTTGTTGCACTGATAGATTACTTTATTTCTTTTGTCAACTACGGTGTAGTAGAAAGGCAGTTCGATGCCGTTGCTCTTGAAATAGGTGTCCAGTATTTCGTCCAGTTCCAGAAAATCAACGCGCTCGTTGATATCTTTGTTCTCCGATTCGTGCAGCCACCTGAATACGGCCTGATCGAGAATTGTTTTTGAACGTGAAAAATTAAGCTGAAACTTTTCACGCAGGAATTTGGATGTTTCCTCGATTGTAGCTTTCCCGTGTCCCGTCGAGAGCCTTATTGAGGGTGTCAATGGATCTTTATTCCAGTCTCTTCGCACTGAATCGGTAATTCTCAGATCAGTCGAAGGTTTCCTGTATGAATTACTGCTTCTGTTGGTCTGAATATATTTATCATCTTCCAATGTTTGTGCCAAAAATTTCAATGCTTCGTTCTCCTCGAGCAAGGTAACAGTCTGAATCAGGCTTCTCTTTACACCGTCATCGAACTGCTTTTCAGCAAGTGCTGCGGTGGCGGATAAGTACCTGACCTGCAATGCTATAAGCGCTCCGAATGTAACTGCCATCAGCCCTATTAATAACCAAAGCGTACTTTTTTTCATGACTTTACAAAGGTAGAATAAAACGAAATGTTAATTTAACATTTAACACAATTTAACTCGACAATTTATTAACATTAGTGATTTGCCAGTCGATTAGCCGATTGATGTTCAACAAATCTCCGATTATTATATTTAACGTAAATAAAATAAATTTTGTTTATTCAATTTATTTATAAATTTTTACTTAAAACAATGATTCATTATTTGTAATTTTGCATTCAAGATGAGTTTTGCTATGGAACAGAACAGACAAAAATGGTTTTCGCTTTTTATTTGTAATTTCTTTGGAGTTTTCAATGATAATTTTCTGAAGAATTCCATAATTTTTGTCACCATAGCATGGTCTCTGCCTACGTGGTTGTCGCATTCTCAGTTGATTTCCATTGTAAGTTCCTGTCTAGTTATCCCTTACCTGATATTTTCTCCGCTTGGCGGAAGATTTGCTGTACGGTATTCAAAACTGAAAGTTTTTCGGGTGCTCAAATTGATTGAAATTCCCATCATGATGATTGCGTGCGTGGCATTTTTCAAACACTGGATAGTGCTTGCCATTGTTTCTATGCTGATTATGGGTATTCAGAGTTCGCTTTATTCACCCTCCAAGTATAGTTTAATACGTGATATAGGTGGCGAAGAGGGAGCTTCGTTCGGTAGTGGCATGTTTGAGACGATGGCTTTTCTGGGCATTTTATTGGGAACATTCGTTGCATCGGTTGTTTCAGATCATTTTTCTTTGTGGCTTTTTTCTTCCGTGATTTTGGGAATTGCACTGATGGGTTATTTATCTTCAAAAACAATCAAAGCGGTGGAGTTGCCGGTCGAAAAAACTGGTTCGGAAACGCTTAATCCGATTCGCTTCGTCAGGCAAAATTATCTTTTTGCCAGGGAACACAAACTGGTAAACAGTGCAATTATCGGTTCATCTTCTTTCTGGCTTATTTCAGGCATGGTTCAGATGAATGTAATTATTCACTGTAAAAATGTATATGGAGTTTCCAACTCGCTCACAGGTCTTGTGATGGCATTTGCGGCCATTGGTATAGCGGCAGGAACTTCGGTAACGGGTAAATACTCGGGCACTGTCGTTAGAAAAGGATTGATAATACCTGCCCTGTGTGGTATGATTCTGAATCTGGTTTTATTATTGATTGTGCCATTATCTTTTGGAACGTTTGCAGCGGGTATTGTAGTTTTTGCATTCATAGCCGGAGTTTTTCAGGTGCCGTGCATGGCTATGATGCAGCAGGCTGATTTGGGAAGAAAAAGAGGAGATACGATTGCATATCTGAATATGATGAATTTTTTATTTATTCTGGCCGGAACCGGTTTGTTTTCACTTACAACAGCTCTGACCGGCGAAAATAGTTATGCCGTATTTGGAGTTATGATTGCGGTTTGTGCTGTAATTCTCCTCTATTTCGCATTCAGATATCCCGATTTCAGAACAGAAACACGGCTCTTGTTCGAAAAATCTGGTAATCAATTATAAATAGTTTTTTTAAAAATTTTGAAAAGATAAGATATAGTATGAACAAAAAAATACGCTTTGCTATTAGCTTTTTAATTGTTGTTTTAGCATTAACAGCATGTAACCAGTCATACAAAACTTCAGAAGGTGATGGAAATCATTTTTCGCAAACAGAAAAAACCAATGCGGAAATACAACCGAATACTGCAGCCGAAATTTATGCCAAAAAGCAAGTGCCCGTGTTGTGCTACCACCGAATTGAAAACGGACGAAACGATGAATATACCGTATCTCCGGCTACTTTTGATGCACACATGAAGGCGCTGGCAGACAGTGGATATCACAGTATCAGCCCGGATCAATACTATGAATACCTGGCTTACAATGCAGAATTGCCTGAAAAGCCGGTGATGATTACCTTTGATGATTCACGCGTGGAACATTTTACTATTGGAGCACCTGTAATGGAAAAATACGGTTTTAAAGGGGTGTTTTTTATTATGACCATCACTTACAACAAGAAGAACTACATGACAACCAATCAGATTGCGGAACTTTCAAAAAACGGACACACCATTGGTTTTCACAGCTGGGATCATACACAGGCAATAAAATATGGCAACGACTCCATTCTGAAAAAAAACATCATCGAACCGAGAAAGAAACTGGAAGAAATTATCGGAAAACCGGTTGAATATTTTGCATACCCTTATGGATTGACCGATGAAAGAACCACTGCTCAAATGAATGATTATTTCAAAATGTCATTTATACTTTCAACAAAGCAAGATTCGATAAACCCTATTCAGTCGGTCAGAAGAATGATTGCGCCTGAATGGAAGCCTCAAAGCCTGCTCAGGGCCATGGAAAAAACATTTAGCCGAAGATAATCCCGAATGACTTTTAGCGGGGTTTTTTTATTGACGTGATACTTATCTTTTCCGGATGGATTGAATTGTTTGCATTGCCTTGTCGCGCGATGAAACAAATTTGAAATTATCCAGAATGAGGTGTTGGTTTTCCCAATCGAGTATGTTTGGCGCCATAATGTTGAATACCTGTAATTTCTCATCATCAAATGTAAACAGGCTCATCATGCGCACGCACTGACGGCAGGTGAACGCACGACCGTAAACTCCATTTCGGATAGATGTCATTTTATCTTCCCTGAAAGGCTGACGATTTGCAGTAGTGTATAAATCCTGAAACTCCTTATCGCTCATTACAGCTGGAGAATTTCCCATGTTTGGGTTATTCTCCGGATATGCCGGATAGCTTGAATTGCTCATTTCCGGATATGAATTTCTACCATAATAAGTTCCGGTGGGAAAAGTGGTCATACTTTCCACTATGTCATTATAAAACCCGACAATCAGATTTTTTTCGGTCGTAGTGTAAACCCATTCCTCTCCTTCACGGTCAAAATTTCGGTAGTCCGGATTTCCCAGCATTCGTTTTATTTCAGTTTTGGTCATACCTCTTTCTATGCTCATCATGTTTCGGTTGCTCAACCTCCATAGGCTGCAGCTGCTAAGAATGAAGCCGATAAAGATAAATAACGGAAGGTGCTTTATAGTTTTCATATTCAGAAAGTTGGAGTTTTTTTTTGAAAATTGTGTTTTAGGAGCCGTAAATCATCTATAACTTCTAAAAGTCAACAAAAACTATGCTAAAGAAAAATGCAGGAGAATCAAACACAGGGTGGGTCGGAAAAATGATTGAATATGAATATTCCGGGCACTCAACTGTTCCTGTGCCGTAAAAAAGAACAGCAGCCTCTTTTATTAGACTGCTGATTCCTTTTTTTAAAAAACATCCTGGTTTACTATCTATTTATTAGGTGTTTTCCAGATTTTTGTTTCCTTGCATTTTACCACATCTACCTGATTGCCAACTTGCAGGCGGAAATCGCCTTCTTCAAGCGTCCATTTTCCAAGTTCATTCACAAATGCAAGGTCATCGGCAGAAATACTTAATTTCACCGTTTTAGATTCGCCGGGGTTCAACTCGATTTTTTCAAAAGAGCGCAAACGTCTAACGTCAGGCGTGAGACTTGCCACCAAATCACTGCTGAAAAGCATCACCGCTTCTTTCCCAATCACGCTTCCGGTGTTTTTCACATCTACGCTTACTGTCAGACTGTCGCCGGAAATAAATTCTTTTTTATCCACAGAAAGATTTGAGTATTCAAAAGTAGTATAGCTCAATCCAAATCCGAACGGATACTGAACCGAAGTCTGAGCTCCGTAATCATAAGCGCCTTCCATTTTTCCGTCGATATTCTGGCTTGGTTTGTGGTCGTAAGTGAGAAGTCCCTGTTCAAATTTTGGATAGGTGTAAGGCAGTTTTCCACTTGGATTAATATCGCCTGCAAGGACATCGGCCAGTGCATCGGCTCCGTAGTTGCCCGGCAGATAAAGCTGGATAATTGCTTTGGATTCCGGTTCAATAGTACGGATAATGCGCGGACGACCTTCGTTCAACACCAAAATAACCGGCTTGCCTGTTTTGAGCAATGCTTTTGCCAGGGCAGTCTGATTTTCTGAAAGCACCAGCTCTTCAAGGTTTCCAGGAGTTTCGCAATAGGAATTTTCACCCACGCAAAGTACAATGTAATCTACTCCTGATGCAGCTGCTACTGCCTGTCCGATTTGCGGAGGAAGTTCTTCAAAATATTGTCCATCCATTTTGTATTCCACTCCGGCAGCATATCTTACATTGCCTTCGCCGAATTTATTCCTCATGGCTTCCAGAATTGTGTTGTATCCCTGAGCAAATTCTTCGGTTTTTTCACCTTGCCAGGAATAGCTCCAACCACCGTTCAGCGTGCGCATTGAATTGGCGTTTGGTCCTGTGACCAGAATTCGAGCACCTTGTTTCAAAGGAAGAGTATTATTCACGTTTTTCAGCAAAGTAATTGATTCGTCAGCAGCTTTTTTAGCGGCCGCTTCATGCTCTTTGCTTCCAAATTTTGGATAATCTGCTACGCTCCAATTTGGACGGTCGAAGAGTCCCAATCTGAATTTCATGCGCAGTACGCGTCTTACGGCATCGTCGATACGGCTCATCGGAACTTCTTTGTCTTTTACAAGTTGTACCAGGGTAGGGCAGAAAGCAACATTGTAAGGCTCCATCACCATATCAACGCCGGCATTGATAGCTGCTTTTACAGCGCCTCTGTAATCAGCAGCAATGTGGTCGCGATTGAAAAGGTTAGGTATGTCGGCCCAGTCGGAAACGATTACTCCGTCAAAATTCAATTCATTTTTCACCCATTCTGTTATCAACCGGTGGTCGGCGTGGGTAGAAACGCCGTTGATAATACCCGAGTTCACCATCAGCGAGAGAGCTTTTCCTTCAACAATAGAAGCCCTGAAAGGCTCGAAGAATTTTTCACGAAGTTCCCTTTCAGAAATAACTGCCGGTGTACGATCTTTACCGGAAACGGGCACACCATATCCCATGTAGTGCTTGATACAAGCTGCAATATAATCGCGTCCAATGTTGTTGTGGTCGGGTCCCTGGAAACCTTTTACTGATGCAACGGCCATGCGGGCATTCAGGTAAGGATCTTCACCATAACTTTCCCACTGGCGTGACCAACGGGCATCACGGCCGAGGTCCATAGTAGGATTAAATGTCCAGGGAATATTGCTGGCACGTGTTTCGTAAGCCGAAATTCTTGAGCCTTCTTCGGTCAATGCAGTATTGAAAGTTGCGGCCATTCCAATTTCCTGTGGAAAAAATGTACCGCCGGCAGTATAGGTCGTTCCGTGGTTGGAGTCAATTCCGTAGATAACCGGAATTCCGGTCTCTTTGATAGCTCTTTCCTGAATGGTGCGGACAATGTATTCCCAAACTTCGGGAGTGCGGGCACGGTTGTTTGCAGTATTGAGGATGGATCCAACTTTGTATTTTCCAATAACGGTATCGAGCATAGCCTGATCAATCTGGAAAGGTTCGTCACTTGAAAAAACGTTTGGTCCTTTGCCGATTACGTCGAGCGTAAATTGTGCCATCTGACCAACTTTTTCTTCGAGCGTCATATCCGCCATGATTTTGTCAATTTTCTTCTCGATGGAGGAATCCAGGTTTTCTCCCGATTTCTTTTGATTACAGCCGATAAGCACAAAAACAGCCGCCAGCAGTAAAATTCCAATTTTCTTGTTCATAATGAATTGTTTTTTTTTTCGTGTTTTTATAGATTTTTTTTTTTTTTTAGCATTGAAAAATTTAA
>ERZ1645189.95-NODE-95-length-20946-cov-5.884304_pt1 | contig 20946 bp, 13 predicted proteins | sample MGYA00575350_ERZ1645189 | MGnify/ENA primary metagenome ERZ1645189 (study PRJEB40845, sample SAMN11283421) | freshwater sediment metagenome | isolation source: river sediment | host: Sediment | place: India: Jajmau, Kanpur | collected 2015-12-17 ...
TCTTTTATTGTACTACTTTAAATTGTACTTGTCTTCCATAATGTCAATGAACTTTTTTCCTCTTCCGAACCAGCCCGAAGGCCTTGTTCCGTTTGGGGAGTGCAAAGGTAGACAAGTTTTCTGAAGAAACAAATTTTGACGAAAAAAAAGTAATAAATATTTCTGTGTTTTATGCTATACCGCTGATTTTCTGCAATATTTGATATAATATAAAGTTACATAGCTTCGAATTTGCTCGAATCCGTGCAGCCTGGCGATAGCTGCAGCCCTTGCAAGAATCTCTGAGTCAATCATATAAAGTTCGTGTTGCAAAATAAACTTCACAACATCGAGGTGTCCCCCTTCGCAGGCAAGATGGAGAGGTGAGATTCCGCTTTTCTCTACGGCATTAAGGATAGGCTGACCCTCTGTCAGCCTTTTAACTGCGTCCAGATTACCTGATGAACAGGCAATTGTAATGTCAGAAAAGATATTGTCATTCATAAGACTCTGTTTTATTCAAGGACAAAAATAGAGTCTCTGTTTGTCAACTTATGACAATTATTATTCTATGTTAAAATCTTTCTGGAATCTGAAAGCCTTTCCGCTTTGATCCAGCCCCTCAACAGTCACAATGTATTTGCCGGGGAGTGACGGAGTGAAAACAGTGAATTTTTTCTCACCATTTGCTGCAATTTGGGCAACGGGATCCCAGTATACTGTATGTCTGAAATCTGGTATTTTCCCTCCGGCAGCCTCCTTTCCTGTGAATTTAACAGGATACTGAACCCCTGAAAAGTCCAGAATTCTTACATTTTTGTCAAATTTAAGCCCGGGATAATCTCCCTTATATGTCTTAAAGGAGACAATTCCCGTAAAACTGATATTACCTATGTAGTAGATTCCTCCGTATATCTCCAGACTTTTTACCTTAAGAGGGTCATATTGCAGAATCTTCATGTGGTCAAAAACAGGAATTCCGTCCAGAATAGCAAGAGTATTATCCCTTGTAAAAGATAACGAGTTAAAAGAATCCTCCCTTCTCACCTGCAGCTGTGCACTGTTCCCGTTCTTCCGGTACCTCAGTTCGGTCACATACTCTATTATAACCTCCTCCATTACCGGAAACCTTGTGTAATCATCCAGGAGATAGGTCCACTTCTTCTCATTCAGCAGAGGATTGTGCCTTGGCACAACTCTCTCAAAAAGGGTGTCGGCCCCAAACCTTTTGGCCACCTGCATGGCAAAACTTCTCTCCTCCAGAGGCTTCTGCATCCATGGCAAAAGTTGCAACTTTACAGGAGCAGAGAGTGCTGGTCTGGCAAAAGGATCATCCAGTTCGACACTATAACGGGAAGTCGTGTCGGGAGATCTTACTTCAAGTACAAATTCCCGGTTGCCGTAAATGTTGTCAGTGAAGAAAGCAATCTTGCCATCTGGAGTTACAGAAGAGGTGTATATTTCTGCATTCCCCTTGGGAACAGAGAGAAAGACAGTAACTCCTGATAAATTTGCTCCGTTAGTACCGGCGCCTGTTAGTCTTCCCTTTATAATTTCGCCCTCATATTCAGCTATATATTTATCTGACAGCTCCGTTCTGTTCACAAATCCCCCCTCCAGGAATGAGAGCAGATTCTCCTTTGAATAGTCAGGTAAAACCTCGGCCCTGGTAACTGAAATACTCGTATTCAAGGCTGAGGAAGATTTGTTTGACAGGCTGAATTCGTATGCTGATTCCCTTTTTAACGCCTCTCCGTACGGAATGGCAAGTTCAATAAATGGTGCTGAATACTCCTTTTGCACAGATGAAGATGACCGGATGGAATCGGAAGGTGAATCCATTACAACAACTGATGCGTCCCTGGACGCAGATACAGTATTGTAAACTGAAATTGTCTTTTCAAAAACCGGAATGGGAGATTCATTTCTCATATAGGAAGTATATCCAATGAGTTTGTAGTTTCCTGTCGGAAGGGTTACCGGCAGAGATGAGACTCCCGAACCACGACCTCCCTTAAGTGCAATTTTTGTAGTGAGCACTGCTCCGGCAGATGAATGGAGTTCGGCATAAACAACAGAACTGATTTTGGAAAGCTCCGGCTTAGAAGCAGAAATATCAAAACAAAACGCAGATATCCATAAATTTTCACCTGCAACATAAACATTTTTGTCAGTCCCGAGATAAACCCGTTCAATTCCCGGTGCAGCCTTAGCTCCTGCAGATACAAGCAAAATAAGGGATAATATTATATATACTCTTTTCATTTTTCAAACCTGTTAATAGTGATTATTGGGCCAGAACGATGGTTTGTTCTTTGTTCCCTTTGTGCGGCAGTCTGCACACTCTTTAAGTACCCAGACACTCTCCCTCTCAGATGGATTGTAGCTTATGGGAACATATCCATCTTCATGCATTGTAGACCATGGAATAGGCATTGGAACCGCCTTTTCAGGAATAATTATTTCGCAGACATGGTCGTCCCAGTAAAGGTTTATCTCGCTTTTTGAGGCCATAAATCTCTTCTTAACATAGGTACCTGCACTTATATAACCCAGCACAACCTCCTCCGGGTCGCTCAAACATTTAATATTGCCGCGCATTTCACTGGGCTGTGGTGAAAAGATACCGCCCAGCTGGTCTGAATTTTTTCTGAGATTCTCCCAGTACTGATATGCCTCTTTTGAGAGAGCCTGCTGAGAAACCTCAATAGAGTAAAGCAGCGAAATTCTCAAATCATTTGGGCCCATTTTTACAAGAGGCATTCTGTAAACCCGGTCTTCAGAAAGGTGAGTGGTACTGTATATGAGAATTGATTTTGACTCGCTCTTGTTCCAGCAGTAATACTTGTTACGGTAGTCTGGAATCTCCTCCATTTTAAAGGTTAGGGGATTGTATTCAAAATTTGCATATTTATGCGCAGTAAACTCCCAGTCCTCTGTATAGGTCCACTTATAATAGTGCGTCTTGTTTGCAGGGTCTGAAGCATTAACATAAAAAGTAACCTCCTTTAAAGTTGTATCAGTAACGAATTCAACACTCTCTACAGGAGGAGGAATAAGCGGTTTTACTAAATCAGATTCATACTGTTTTCCATCGGGAGTAATAACACATAATTTATAACTTTTATCTGTGGCGAGATAGTTATAGCCGGTAATATATCTCACCTCCTGCCCGTTAATATACTGATAAGCAGTGTATTTCATTCCGGTTTCACTCTCTACCCAGACTGAGGCTCCTTTAACATAGTTTCTTTTTGAAATATCGCCAAGTTTAAGGGATCTGCTTACAATAACCTCTGTTTTGCCGCTAGTGTTGATATCTCCCTCAATAACCAGAATGTTCTCGAGCTGCTCATATCCCTCCGGTTCAAAAGGGGTCACGCAGGAGGTGACAAAGAGGAGGGTGGCTATTACATATATTATATTTGTTTTGTTCTTCATGGTTCAGATCAGAATTTAATGTTATATGTAATGTATGGTATAGGAGCGCCGAATATCGAGAGTTTGTATCCCTGTATTTTGGAGCCGCTTTGTGTATCGTAGTATATTGAGTACGCATTCTTCCTTCCGGTAAGATTGTACACACCAAGTGTGATTGTACTGTGGGTAAGCAATTTCAGGTTGTGGCTCGGTTCAATATTGATTGAGAAGTCCATCCTGAAGTAGTCGGGGATTCTGTATGCATTTCTGTCTGAATAGAAAAGCCTGTACCCGTTACCATAGTAGTATTTGCTCAGGGGAATGGTTACAGGACGGCCCGATGAGTAATCTACATTAAGAGAGATGCTGAATCTCTGGGTAAACTTATAGTTTGCCACAACTTTCAGATCATGAGGTTTGTCATATGAGGCCGAATACCAGTCGCCTCTGTTAATAAGGGAGCCTTTATCCTCACCAACCTGTCTGAGCATTGTTCTTGAATATGTGTAGGCCAGCCAGCCGTTCAGCTTACCGAGCGGCTTCTTGAACATAATCTCTGCTCCGTACGCCCTTCCGCTGGTTTCAACCACATCGCGCTCAATGAACTCATTCATATTAATGATTGCACCACTTTTGTAATCAAGATAATTGTACATCTCCTTGTAGTATCCCTCCAGTGAGACCTCAATTCTTCTGTTTAAAATGTTGCCGTACATACCAAAGGCAGCCTGCCATCCCTTCTGCGGGTCAATATTGGCATCACTAAGTTTCCATGTATCTGTGGGAGATATTGCAGTTGTGTTTGAGAGCATGTGAATGTTCTGACGCATACTGTTGAAACCTGCCTTTACGGAGAAATCATTATTGAAGGCATACCTGGCAGATATCCTGAACTCAGGTCCCAGCATTGGTTTTACCAGCTTGCCGCCGGCTACTGTTACTGTATCAATTATAGTAGATTCGCTTTTGGGCTCCCCGGGATAGTATGTGTAGTATTTCTTCTCTCCAAGAGCAGAGTAAAGCGAGTATCTTAAACCAAGATCCAGTGAAAATTTATCTGTGATACTCCAGTTGTCGCTCAGATAGAGGGCAGATTCCACTCCCCTCTCCGTTGGAAGAATCTTTTCATTAACAAGTGACTCATCGCCTACAGGAGAGAGCCTGCCCGGACTTAAATGGAAAAATACTGTATTGAGACCATAGTTGAGTGAATGTTTCTCATTTATGAGCCAGTTGAAGTTCGCTTTTACAAATCCCTGTTTGATAGAGAAGTTCATGCTGTATGCATTCACCGGATTGCCCACATCATTTGTTCTGTAATTATAATGGTCGTAACCGGATGAAATTACCAGATTGTGATGCTCATTAATTAAACTTCTCCATTTGATGGAAGCGTTCAGATTCTGGTAATTGAAACTTGTATCCATACTGAATTTAAATCCATCCTTAGAGTAGTATGCATGCAGATATAAAGTGTTTTTTTCGTCCAGTTTATGGCTGATTCCGGCTGTTACATCATGGAAGGATGCCGCACCGCTCTTATAGCCGCTGCTCTCAGGCAGAATTCCCAGAATCCAGTCTGAATATGTTGTTCGCGCACCAAGGATAAATGTTGTCTTATCCTTTTTCAGAGGTCCCTCCAGGTGAAATTTACCGGTAAGCAGGCCAATTCCTGCAGAACCGGTGATTTTTTTGCTGTTTCCGTCACGGTTGTTAATCTCCAGAACAGAGGAGATTCGCCCGCCGTATCTTGCAGGAATTGTACTCTTGTAAAGTTCGATGTCATTTACGATATCTGCGTTAAAGGCAGAAAAGAGTCCAAAAAGGTGAGTCGGATTATAAATTGTTCCCTCATTAAAGAGAATCAGATTCTGGTCGGTTGCTCCTCCCCTTACATTAAATCCTCCTGAGGCCTCACCCACTGTTTTAACACCGGGCAGAGTGAGCACAATTTTTAGTACATCTGCCTCTCCAAATGCAGCAGGCACATGCTTGATTCTGTCAATTCTTACTTTTTCCAGGCCCATCTGGGTACTTCTGAGATTCTGTGTATTCTCTGCAGAGAGCACAACTCCCTTTAGTGAGTACACCTTCTCCTTCATGACAATATCAAGGTTACCGTCATTATATACATCAAGCATAAGCTTTGTATCCTCCATTCCGTAGCCCTTAAGGTTGAGAGCCTGCTCACCGCGGGGGAGAGGGATTCTGTAGAAACCATAGGCATCTGTAACGGCAGATGTATTGCCTTTGTCTGTATATACTGCTATTCCAATGAGAGGTTCTCCGGAATCGAGATCCTTGACATAACCGCTTACTATCGATCTTCCTGTAACTTTTGGTCTGTTGGGATCACCTATTTTATAAATTTTGTTTTCTGACCTGGCAATACTTTCACCATTGGTCAAAAGCGGATTGAGTTCATCCCCTGAATCTGATTCTTTTGTTTTCCCGAAATATCCCTGAGGAAGGGATGAGATAAGAGGAGTACCCTTTACAATTATAAACATACCCTTTGTTCTGGTGGCCGAATAGCCCTCTCTTCTGAGAAGCGTTGTTATTTCGCCCAGAAATCCTGCATAGTCTGTATTGATGGTAAACTTAAGAGAATCGCACTCAGGTGTGCGGGGATAGTACATTTTAAGTCCAAAGTTTTTATAGGCTATAACCGAAATTGTGTCAAGCCCTGCGCTCTTTAAAACAAATCTCTCTGTCTGCTGAGAAAAAGCCAGTACCGAAAACAGAGTCGCAATAAGGAGAAGATTCAGTTTTTTCATTATCGTTTTCCTGTTTTAAGCGTTTCTGCATATTTCATAACAGCCGTAAAAGATTCATCACGGTTATCGTAAAAATTGAGGTTTGCCTCTCTTGCAAAATGAGACAACTCTCTTTTGAACTGGGCATATGCATTAAAAAGCGCCTTTCTGTTTTTCACTGAGAACCATCTCCCTTCCTGAAACAGATAATAATCTTCTATCTGCTTGAAATATCTGTTCATTGTCCTTTCATTGCCGGAGAGAGTCTGTGGAATCTCCTCCTTGTACTGCTTCCTGATTTTTTTGAGCAGGGTATCATTACCGCTGAACATCAGTTCGTAATATCCTGCAGGAGGCGCACCCTCTGAGGAACTCACCCTGAAATTGATGAAGCGGCGTTTCCCTATAGTGAAATCATCTACAAACTCTTTGTTTGCTGTCACAGTTATGACCGATCCGCTGAATTTCAAAAGCAGATCGTCTGTGTGACTGTTAAGATTCATAAGTACATCATAGTACTTTTTACCGTTGTAGGTAATTTCGCCCGGCAGAAATTCCGGTGAGTAGGCATAATAGGTTCCGGTATACCTGAATTCGTATGTCATGGGAGCACTGCCCCTGAACAATACGGAGTTCATTCCGGCCTCTTTCATAAAAGAGTCGAAGTTTTCACGGGGCTGAGACAATGTTATGAGCGGAGTTAGCAAACAGATTGTCAGAGCCGTAAGGGCTTTAATCATAGAGAAAGAATGTGTTAGTTAAGTACAGGGAACAGGCTGGCAGGTATAAGTTTGTGTAAATGTATTAAAAATTCTCTCTCAATATAAATGAATATAAAAAAGAGCCCGGCAATTTCTTGCCGGACTCTGGAGAAAAGTGGGTTATAAGATTTACAGCCTACCAGCGGTTGGCCTTTTCAAGCTCATCAATTACATGCCTTGAAGGAGAATATTTGTCCAGAATGAACAGAATATATCTTACATCAACTGCAACAGATCTTGAAACTTTTGGATCGTAACGGTAATCTGAGGCAACCCCCTGCCAGATACGGTCAAAGTTTACCCCAATGAGCTCACCCTTTCCGTTGATTACCGGTGAACCGGAGTTACCGCCTGTAGTATGGTTATTTGTAAGAAAGTTTACCGTAAGTGATCCGGTTTTGTCTGAATATCGTCCAAAATCTCTCTTTTCAAGAAGTGTCTGCAGTTTTTTAGGTACATAAAACTCCTCGTTACCAGGGTTGTTAATAAACTTATCCCTTATACCCTCCAGTGTTGTGCGATAGTCATATGTGAGTCCGTCTGAAGCGCTGCTGCCTGTAACCTGTCCAAAACTGTACCTGAATGAGCTGTTTGCATCGGGATAAAGAGTTTCACCTTTTCTCATCTCAAGAATGCCTTTCATATAGAGGTCAAAAAGAGCCATCTGCTTTTGCTGAAGGTCACCCCTCTGCCTCATGATTCTGTCTACATTTATCATATAGTAGCCAATCGATATCTGATAGAGCGGATCACTCTTTACAGATGAAACTACATCCCTGTTCTGGTCTGCAAGAAATGCCTGAAGTTTCTCCTCGCTTGTAAACATTGAGTTTTCAAAGATTGTTCTGGTTAACTTCTCGACATCACCTTCGTATAAGGCTACATATTTATCCATTGCTTCGGGATGGAACTTAGCCGGCATCTTTTCGTAATAACGTTTTAACATATCACGGAACATCTTTCTGTCTGTCTCGTAATCCCAGTTGTTAAAAAACTGGTCGGTAAGAGCAATCAGCCTTTTAGCTTCAGATTCGGCAGCCTTTAAATCCGGAGTTTTCCTTGAGTAGGTTGCAACAAGCTTTTCAAACTTTCCAATGAAAGGAACAATCTCAGAACCGTTAATTCCGGCCTCCATAAAATAGAGGTCTGCCATATTGTAAAGTGAGACATCCTTGTACAGCTCCTCCATGTCTTTGAGAACAGTGCCGTATTTTGCCTTTCTGCCTTCATCTGAATTTACCCAGGCTGCAAACTGCTGCTCCTCTGCCCTCTTCTTCTCAACAAGGTTCATTTTGGTAACGCCAAGAAGTTCACCCTTCCACCGAAGATATGTGTTACCCGCAGAAGAGAGTCTTGTGCTGTAACGAAACTTCAGGTTCTCGCTCGTTGCAATCGCATCCTCCATAATCTTCATTTTCTCTCCGCGGATTGCAATTCTCTCTACATTTTCCCCGTAAATGATTTTGTCAAGTGCAAAAGAGGGAATGTACTCCCTGGTTGTGCCCGGGAATCCTGCTATCATCGCAAACTCATTTTCCACAGCACCCTTAAGTGAAATGTTCAGGAACTTTGATGGTTTGTAGGGAACATTATCCTTCGAATGGTTTGCAGGCTGATTCTCTTTGCCTGCGTATACCCTGAGGACCGCAAAATCTCCTGTATGACGGGGCCAGCTGTAGTTATCTTCATTCCCTCCAAATTTTCCTATTGCAAACGGAGGTGCCGCCACCATTCTAACATCGCTGTATACTGAATAAACACTCATAATATAGCGGTTGCTGCCAAAGATTGCCTGCATTCTCACCTCTCTTTTGGTACCCTTTGTAACAAGTTTTGCATGAGCTTTTCCGTTCTCGTTAATCTTGTTAATTTTTGCAGCACCCTCAAGTCCTTCAGTTCCCGCAAGCATAATGCCGGTAACATCCTGCATACTCTCTAGGATTTTTACATCAAGACCCCTGCAGAGCGACTCCTCGGACTGGTTTTTTGCCCAGTAGCCATATTTCAGAAAGTCATTATTTTCGTTTGAGAATCTCTCAAGATATGACAGTACAACATGATAATTGGTAAGAACCAGACCATTATCTGAGATAAAGCTTCCTGTCCCGAAACTTCTGAGGTTTGCCCCCTCACCCATAAACCCGACAACTGCCTGATTAATGGAAGGGTTCTCCTCAGAGTATAGAGCATCGGCAGGGAGTTTCAGTCCCAAAGCTTTCATCTCTTTGTATTTCTGACTTTTGATTAGAAAAGGCAGCCACATTCCCTCCTCGCCTCTTGCTCCCGAAGGAATCAGTAAAAGTATCGCTATGACTGCTGTAAGTAGTTTCTTCATCTTTGTATTATTCTGTTATAGAGAGCAGGAAGCGGAAGTGCCCGCCGGTATCCCCTTTTCCTGTTCTTGTTTTTATAAAATTCTTTGTTTTTTCAAGCTGGCTGAATGCTTCTGTGGCAATTATACCCTGCACTCCGGAAATACTCTCCTCGGGTTTCTGAGGGAGTGTTGAAAGTTTCTTAAGCTGCTGAATAAAAATTACCTGAAGGTTTCTGACAAACGGATCTGCAGATGAAGACTCCTTCATAATATGTTTGTCAATAATGGCAAAGTATTCTGCAAGTGTTAACGCATCAGCAGAGTGGGTTTGCCAGAGAGCAATTCTTGGAAGAATAAAGTTCCCCGTCATAGCATCCATGATTTCGCTCTGTCTCTTCATAAGATTTTCTGTCAAAGGCCCGTAAATATCCGAGATGCTGCTGAGATTAAGATATCCCGGAGCCTCGGTAAGCTGCCTGAGTGCAAACAGCACCGCCTCCTTCTGTTTTGCAGCCGTTACTCCTGCGTACCTTGGGGAGAACTCAGAATCTGAAAGCTGATTCTGATATGCCCCTCCCGCATAAGAGAGAGAAAGGCTGATATATCTGAAGTACTGCTTTGCAAGAGCATCATACCTCTCCTTAACAAGAGAGACTCCGCCACCTGCCTCAGCGGTCCATTTTACAAGATTAGAAAGAATGATTCTTGTATTTTCAATTCCGTAACCCGACGATTTCACAACATCATCTCCAAGAGACTCAGACTGTGCAGAGGGATCCGGAGATACAGGAACAGCAATGAAAGAGGCAAATTTATATTCAGGAGATTTGCTCTTCTCTGTCATAAGAGAGTCCAGCAATTTGTATTCGGCAGCAGGTGTGAGCTCTTCTCCAAAATATCTGTAGCCGTACTCTATTGACAAATAGTCGAAAGGGCCCAGTACAGGAGGGGTCATCCTGACTCCTTTTTTGAAATCATCTGCATTTGCCACATGGTTGTTTCTGGCATAATCCATAATTGAAGCAGTTGTCCCGTACTTTGCAGTAAATGAAGGGGATTTGAGCGAATCAACAGGATATGCATAAGAGCTTCTCATGTTATGCTGAATTCCCAGCATGTGGCCAATTTCGTGAGCCACGGCGTATCTTATCATCTCACCTGTCATTTCACTGGTGTACTCAACTGCCCTTGCAGCAGGATCTGCCGCCGCAGTCTGGGTAAAACGCCACATCTTTACAAGGGAGATTACATTATTCCACCACAGCACCTCTCCTGTAAGAATCTCTCCGCTGCGGGGATCTGTCCATATCTGACCGGCAGCGTTGGCCTCCTCAAGAGGAAGATATCTTACAAGGTTGTTTTTAATATCATATGGATCAAGCTCCGGAGTATCCTTAAACTCCTTTGCAACCAGCACATTTCTGAATCCGATTTTCTCGAAAGCCAGGTTCCAGTCCTCAATACCCATTTTGATATATGGAATCCACTCTGAAGGAAAATATGGCTCAACATAGACTACTATCTGTTTCCGGGGAGTTACCGGAATTCCGGCTCTGAACTGAGCCAGAGAGTCCTGGTGAGGTTCAACTCTCCATCTGGTGAGGTAGTTATTTGTTGTAATCTCTTTTCCTGAAGCAAACTGCTTCCTGTTATGAGGCTGAAAGCCTATTCTGTCGTCGTTAAAGCGTGGCTTCAGCGGTACCTCCGGCAGTTTAAGCAGAAAATACTGAACGGTAAGAGCAAAAGTCTCCTTTGCACCCAGAAACTCATAATGGCTTCTGATATTCAGGTGATCTTCAAACTGTTTTACTGAAACTATGCCGCTGAGTTTAGGCTCGAGCCTTCCCTTTTTTACATTGTCGGGTAAAGGCCATGCAAGAGCCACCTCCTCTGCAAAGAATTTTGAAACATCAATAGTTGAGAATCCCGGTTTGCCGGAAGACTCCGTATCAAAAAAATAAACTCCTCCTGTAATTGAGTTTCTGGACAGCGGGTCTGCTATTGCATTTTTGCTGTCAACATCTGCAAAATTATCTCTCTTCTCCATTACAATCAATCCGTTTCTTTTAACAAAACGGACCACCACAGGGGGAGTTCTCATCTGACCTGCCGAATACACCTTGGCAGAGGGATCGCTTATATCAACTATTCTTGAGCCAAACAGGATGTCTTTCCCAAGAAGTGAATCAGGTATGTGCAAAGCAAGCTTTTTGCCTTCACGGGAAGCCTCAATGAATCCTCCCTGAGCAGGGAGGATTGCATATGTGAGGAGTAAAAGCAGAAGCGTTGCAAATTTTCTGTTCATATGTATTTAAAATTATTTAGGAGTGAATCTGTATGAAACTTTGTACAGCTCACCCTCTTTTTTAATATCAAGCAGCGCCGGCTGAATTCTCATAAAATATGGCGAACTGCTTTTAAACCATGCATCAAAAACTATTTCGGGAACAGTCTGGGTAAAGTCGTATGTGCCCTCCAGTTTTACAAGCTCAATAACAATATTTGCAATTACCGGATATGTGCTGTTTGCAATGATACCATTTGTTGCCTTGGAATCAAGATGCCACTGTTTATTACCATTTGTACCGGTCTCCCAGTCTGCCTTAAGCAGAATCTTGCCTGAGAATTTCTGAGGTCTGGCTGTAACGGTACCTTTCATAGTGTTCTCGTCCTGTGCTACAAATCTGAGCAGAGAATCAGAAGGTGAGAAAAACCTGGTGGTCTTGCCCACTCCATAATCTGCCATAACAGTATCTGTCGTTGCAAAGAGAAGCATATCTGCAAGTCTGAGCACATCCCCTCCGGGTGAGTTAGACTGACATCCGAAGATTGTGTTGAAACTCATGTTTTTGTAAGACATCAGATAGTTTTTGGCTGCAAAGTTTGGCCCTGCATTTACAACAACTTTTCCTGACCATGTTCCGTCAGATGCCTTAACTGCCTGCTCAATCTGAAATCCGCTTCCGCTTAGCAGTGCTGCAGTTTTCATAACCGGAGCAAATCCAATCTCGGGATCTGTAACTCTTACAGTAAATGAGCCCTTCTCTGAAGAGACAGCAAAATATTTGGATGTTCCCCTGTCAAGGGTGAACTTAAGATTTTTGCTTACTCCTGCCGCATCCTTTTGTTTAATCTGAACCTCGAAGGTGTGTGATAGCTGACCCTTTGCAAGGATTATCTTATTTGTGTTTCCGCCGTTAATGAGAAAATCTGCACCAATTGTGAGATCGCCCTCTATGTTGAGTGCCGCCTCACTGTCATATGCAAGCGGGGTATCGAAATTCAGGGTAAAGGTCAGTTTCTCTGCCAGGAATGGATTTGTATGTTCATTCTGGGGCTGAACTGCAAATGAAAGAATGGGCAGAACAATCTCCTTGGTAAGGAGGATTGTCTGTTCAGGATTCATTTTTGGGTCTACGGCATAGTCAGTTCCAGGAGCAATTGTTGCTTTTAGTGTGAGCTCTGAATCCCAGATATTGTCGTTAAGAAGGGTTACAGGAATCACCGCTTCACTTTTACCTGCCTCTACAGTAATCTCCTTTGATGCAACAGTATAGTGTTCATTTTCAATTGCTGTACCTGAAAAGGTAAATTTAACAGTAAGGTTCTTTGGTGCCGGCTTTGAAAGTTTTACGAGAATGTCAAATGCTCCGGACTGGGTATTGACTGAAGATTGTGCATTCTCAAAATATACTGCCGGTGAGTAACTTCCTTCAATTTCAATCTTTTCACATGATGTAGTGCCGGTTACTATTGCAAAAACTGCAAAGGCACCCAGTATCCATTTTGTTATCAAATTATTTTTCATCGTTTGGTTATAAGGTTAGTATGCCAATTGAAATACCTGCTGAATACCAGCCTGCACCGCCTGCGGCAAAGAGATTTCCTCCGTAAAGTGAGGCATATCCCAGTATAGGGGTGCTCTTAATCATTCGGAGCGGGAAGGTGTACCTGAGCTCTCCGTTGATTTTAATTGTGTTCTTCTGGTGGTATTCAAAATCCGGTGTTAATATCTCGTCCCCGATTACGCTCTGGGTTGCCAGGCTGAGCTTTGAAGATGTATTAAGTGATGCACCTGCCGAAGCGGAGAGAATCAGCACACCCTTACGGCTGTTAAGAAGCCTTGCTTTTCCGTTAACTGAAAACAGGAGTTTGCCGGATGCGTACTCTGAATGCGGAAGGTAGTAGTTGTTTGAGAAACCTTCGTATCCGGCCTCTGCTCCTGCCATCCAGCGGTAGCTGTTTCTGCCGGCATCCAGTGATGTTGTATTCCATGAGATTCTGAAATCTGATGTTTTAACCACAAATCTGTTTTTGTAAACATAGATAGTATTCCATGTCTCAGTTGTTACACCGGTAAGGGTGTCAATTACTGAGTTAAGCTCCTGCCTGAATTCGTCTGCTCCACCGTCTCTCACTACTGCCTCTGCCCTCAGGTTGTGGAGCATGTTTCCTCTCTCTGCCTGATAATCTGCCAGAAGAGAGTAAGTGAATTCATTATATGAACCGGGGCTCTGGCGAAGGTTGCCGAGCGTCTCTTCCCATCTTGCATCAAACCCGGCCGAGACAAGGAGTTTGCTCTTTTCTCCCCTGTAGTTGTACTGGATTGCTCCTCCGTAATAATCACTCAGGAACTGACGTGAGAATCCCTTGTAGCCGCCAATCTTTCCCTCTGCATGCTCCAGGCCGGTAAAGGTGTAGTATTTGAGGTTGGGATCTGTCTGAATTGTAGTAAGACCTGGCATTTTCTCTTTTCCGAATCTGTAGCTGAGATTAAGACCGGCAGTATGCTTTTTGCCGATTTCAAAAACTACCGCAGGTTTTACAGAGTAATCAAGATGATAGCTTCTTGAACGGGGGTCTCTCTGTCTTGCTATGTCTGCTACTTTGTAATCGATTGAAAGTCCGTAGTTGAATCTGCTTTTATATTTGGTATAGGCCCTCAGACCCAGATCAAACTTCTGGGTTTCGTAAGTACCCCTTACACTGCTTCCGTAAATAAAAGGATTGTTGTTGTACGGGTTGTATACATCTGACCATCCCTTGTCAAACTCTTTATCCATGTTGAAAGAGAAGGTTCCCTTTACAAAGATTTTATCGTTGAGTTTATCGTAACGTTCAGTCTCAAAAAGAAGTCCTCTCTTTTCTGAACCCTCCTGAACACGGTGATAGTCGCCTGCTCCGTTGTAAATACCCAGTGTTGTGTAACTTCCCTTGTCTACGCTTCCGTAGTTCATTCCGGCTGCATTTGTGGTGTTTTCCCACTGCATTCCGCTTTTCTGAATCTCTCTCTTTTCCAGCGAGGGGAATGACCTTAAGGTATCGGCCTGAGCTCCCTGAACAGCTGTGCTTGCCGCTATGGCAAATATTGCAGTTATATAGTTAATTGTCCTCATAGTTTCTTAGTTCAAAAGTTCAGGTTTGTCATATTTTCTTGGAGTGGGATCGAGTGTTATCACAAAATCCTCTGTGCTGTTGTTTACATCCTTGAGAATAACTCTTCCGTTCTCAACTGTGCTCACTTTGCGTTCAATCGATTCGTGGGTGTAACCCGAGGTTGCGTTTGTGAATGCAAAACCTGCATCAACTATTGACTGGAATCTCTTGAGATTGATATCCGGCCCTGTGGATGTGTTGTTTTTGAGACACTCCACACCATCCAGAACAACAGAAACAGGAACCCTTCTGAACCTTTCTCCTGATGTTTTGCCGGGCGCATAATACTGAGGCCATGATAAGATATCTTCTTCGGTTTCAAAGATGAATACTGCATTTCCCCCACCTGTCATAAGGTTAAAAAACTTTATTGTGAGAGAGTTTGAGAGTATAGTAAGGGCTTTCACATCCGGATTCCCCATCCCCTCTGCCTCTTTTACCTCAAAGTCTGCGGTTGAGAGGTCAATTGATGTAGATGCGCTGGTTCTGTGGTCTCTCGCATTTTTTGCTGCAATTACTATAGATTTGCCTGGTGCAACAGGGTTGTCGTTGCCGTCTCCGGGAAATTTACATATCTGTCTTGCATATATGTAATCAGGATTATCTTTTGCAGGATATGCCGGCGGAGACATTGATTCTGCAAGTGCCAGATATTTTCCGTCTATGTAAACAGTATCATCTGAGTTATTGTAAATCTCTACATAAGAGTCAACAATGTAATTTTTGTTGGCATCGTCCTTTGTTCCTGAGTAGTATACTTTTGAGATCAGAAGACTTTTGAGAACAAGCTTGTCCAGTTCAAGCTGAAAATCCTCTTTGGTGAAGAGCTGTTTTCTGCCTACTCCTGCCTTAAGAACTACAGTTGCCTTATCTTCAACAAGCTCTGCATCTGTAATGAGTTGTTTGTACTGAACTCCTGTCATCTTCCAGCTGGTTGAGATGCTGTACTCATCCGGGATAAGTTCGGGTATTACCAGGACTCCCTCTGAGTTGGTAGTGAATTTATAAACACCTGATGCACTCGTGAGGATAACCTCCTGGTTTGCATATTTTATATCGCTCCTGAAGTTTTCAGGAAGCTTGAACTCTATATTGAGATTTCTCACCGGAAGCGGAAGCTCTCTGGTGCATGAGAGTGAAAGCATCAGTGCCAGAATTCCGGTTAAAATTGTAATTTTTTTCATATTCCGGTTTGTTAGATTTTAACTATTAACTCCATTCCGAATGAGAATGTGCCTGTATTCCTCTCTGTGAGTGTACCAGATTTTGTGGTTGACTGGTATGGCGTGTAGAAGAATGCATTGTTTACGAAGAATGAGAATCCAAGTGATTTTGAGATATCTTTCTGAAGTCTTCCGTTGATAATCCAGATTGGTTTCTGGATTGTAGGGTCAGTATCTTTTGGATCCCTTATCTGGTCGCTTAGCAGAATGCCCTTGATTTTATAATCGGGGTCTGCAAGCATTTCCGGAGTGATCTTGTGATAGCTCAGGTCTGTGTCTATCCAGCCAACAGGAGAACTCTTCTGATTGGTAGTGTTTGAATAGTTGTACCAGATTACCTGTCCTGTGAATGAGGCTACCATTTTGAGTTGCGGGATATTGCAGACAGCTCTGAGAACTGTACTGAACCTTCTCTGGATATCCTTCTGAAGTCCTGTAGGGTACTCGAGTTTGAAAGGAGGAGTGTTTACCCCGCCTTTTCCCCACACAGATGATGGCAGAATTCCTTCTGGATTTGAGTAGTTAGGGCCTGTCTGCCAGTTTGAGGTCTCCATGTAGGCTCCGCTCAGGTAGAATGAAGTTCTGATTGCCTTAATCTGACCAAAGTAAAAATCAAACTCAACTCCTCTGTCAAGGCTGGCCTGAGTATTACCAAGTCTTCCTGTAGTTGTGAATACTGTGTCAACTCTTGCAGGATTACTCCAGTCCACGGTTGGTTTTTTACCGGGCTCAATTACAAGACCACTTTGCGCAGTATAGTAATTTGAGAGAAAGGTCTGATATTCTGAGAAGCTGCCAAAACCGTTAGGCATGTAATCTCTGTAAGCAACCATCGAGAAGGTCATTTCATTAGGTAGCTTTACATCAAATCCAAGCTCTGCCTTGGTGTTTGTAGCATTCTTAAGTTTGTTGTTTCTCTCGACATATGTAACATAGGTCTGGTACATAACCAGCTGAGAGGCTACATCTGAAGGCAGATATTTCGCAACCTCCCTGTCTGTATATTTTGCCTCGGGATAGAGGTGTGAAAGTCCTGGAGTTTTTGAGTTCCGGCCCCATCCTCCGCGGAATTCCAGCCATTCGGTTAGCTTAAGGGAGGCATTCAGCCTTGGTGAAATAGAGTAAACATATTCAGGCTGACCGGGCTGAAGCATATCCAGACGCAGGCCGGCCTGCACCTTAAGGCCTGCCACCTTGCCAAATTTCAAGCTGATGTTGTCTTCCAGAAATGCAGATACCTGATTAATCGGAGGTATGTCGTAGTATGGTCTTGGCCTTCCGTTGCTGTTTGGTCTGAGAGGGAAATTATCGTCGTCGTTGTAGAATCCTTTTGCCTTGTTCTCTTCATACCTGTACTCCACACCCATATTGAAACGCTGGTGGAACTTCTTAATATTTGCAGTGAAGGTGTTGGAAACCTTTGCAAAAATATTAACCGGCTCTCCTATTGTTCCGCCTGATGCCTTGTATGAGTTGGTTACATAAGGCACTTCGTAGTATCCGGTGGACATTGCAGAGATAATTGGCATTCCGCCCCCTGCAGATACTGTGGTAGAATTGCGGGATTCATTGAATGAGTGGCTGTATCCAAATGAGTATGAGAGTGTTCTCATAAGCTTCTTATTGAAACTTAACCTTCCGGAGTGGCTGAATCTCAGAGAGAGTGCCTTCTGGGTTGTTTCGCTTCCCTCAATGATAAGGTCCGGGTCGTTGCCTCTGAAGTCGAGGAGACTGCTTACATTGAATTTTGTATTTGTGTACCAGATTCTGCCAATGGTCTTTGTATATGCAATACCTCCTGATACCCTGTCAAATGAGCTGCTTTTCTGACGCGGATCTCCCCAGGCCTGAGCATAGTCAAAGTTGGAGTTGAGGCTTCCGCCGTTCTTTCCCAGCTTCCATCCTTTTCCCAGTGAAGTATTCATTGAGATTGGATTAATCTTGGCCCTGATTTCGTATGGTGTATAACCTGCTTTTGTGTTCACTATAACCGCTCCGGATGCAAGGTCGCCGTACTCTGCAGAGGGGATACCTCTGATAACCTCCACCGACTCAATGTTGTCTGCACCAATCTGTCTCAGGTCAACCCCTGTTGCGCCAACGGCATTGACAGATGTTTTGTCCATCAGGGAAGCGTTGTCAGAAACAGGTACACCATCTATCATTACAGATGTTCCGAATGCGTTGTTTGCATTGGAGGTGTTAAGAGTTCTGATTGTAATCTTCTCTGCCGATGTCATATCGCTCACTCCTGTAACAAGCTGTCCTGGTATAAGCTGCATAAGGTCCTTGAGGCTGGTAGCCTGAAGGTGGTCCATTGCCTGCCTCCCGATTTTTGAGCTTGTTGATGTTCCGGCAACGCTGCTCTTTGCTACAACTGTTACCTCCTCGAGCTCAAGTGATGTTGGCCTGAGAGAGATAATCAGATTCAGGGGAGATACGAAATCAAACTCTTGTGTGTTTATTTCGTATCCCAGCATCTGAACTTCAATAGCTGCCTTTCCGGCAGGGACATTTTTAAGCACAAGCGATCCGTCAATGTCTGCGACTCCGTATATGCCATATTGCCTGATAACGGCAGTAGCGCCAATTACCGGTTCTTTGGATACATTGTCTACGATTTTGAGTTTAACGGATACCGGCTTCTGGTCGCCGGCGGCGGGTTTTTGCACTGCCTTTTTGGGAGCCTGGATAAGGAGGATAACTCCGTTATCAATCTCAAATACAAGCCCTGTGTTTGCAAGGATTGCCCTGAGCACTGTCTCCACAGAGGTGTTGGTGGCCGAATAGGTAATTCCCTTAATGGTTTTAAGGTCGCCTCCCTTGTACAGGTAGCCCAGCCCGGTTTGTTTCTCTATCTGCTTCAGGCACTCGTCAAGGGTAGCATTTTGTACCCTGAAGGATGTTACCTGCTGCGCATACGCAGTGACAGCCGAGAACATCAGCATGAACAGTGCGAGTAGAAGAAAATTTAAGCGAACGGTTCTTTTCATCGTTGGTTTTGTTTTGGTTATGGGGGTTGCTGCAGATCTGGATTGGTTACTTTCTGTAGCTTACATGAATAGTCTTGTTTTCTGAAGTGAATTCTACCTGTGAAACTTTTGAGAGTTGTTTAAGCACAATTGAGAGATTGTCATTGAGAGGAATTTTTCCCGAGAACCTCTCCTGCTCCAGTTTGCTGTCACTGAATATCACCTCTATGTCGTATCTCCTTTTGAGAACTTTGAATATATCTCCCAGCGGCTCCTCCTCTATACTCAGGAAGTTGTTTATCCATGAGGTGTAGAGATCTGTGTTAACCTTAACGGTTTCACTGCTGTTGCTCATTCTGTCATATCTGTACTGATCTCCCGGCTCCATTATCTTCTCTTTTCCCGCCTCTGCCGGAATGGCCACAACTCCAGAAACCAGAGTGGTAACTGTTCTGCTCTCCTCAGGATATGAACTTATATTGAAAGATGTTCCAAGCACCCTTACCCTGTAGTCATTTGTCTCAACAGTAAATGGCGCCTTCTCATTTTTCACCACCTCAAAATATGCCTCACCTGTTATCCTTACATTTCTCTCTCCCTTTGCAAACCTTACCGGATATTTGATTGAACTCATAGCATTGAGCCACACCTTTGTACCGTCGCTCAGCACAACTGAGTATGATCTTCCTTTTGGTACATAAAGTTCATTATACTCTACAGCAACCTGAGACTGAGTACCCTGTGCCAGATTTTTCGCAGCCTTTTCGTACGATATCTCGCCTGCCTCTCTGTCTACCACCACGCCGGAGCTTTCGGCCCTGCCGCCTCCAAGTGAATCCACCACTACCTTTTCGCCCGAAGCGAGTGTAAGTACAACATTTCCGCTTGCTGGAAGCAGCTGCTCCTGGTTAACTGAAGCCAGACTATCTTCTGGCTGTGGCTGATAAAGGCTGAATATGATAGAAGCCGCCAGCACCACCGATGCCGCCGCAGCCGAAATTCCGTAAATCTGTTTTTTGTTTGCCCTGAACCAGAACTGAAGCCAGCTGCGCTCAGGATTAAATCTTGATATGAACTCCCTTCTCTCAGTGTACAGTTTGGCCTCTTCTGCAGAGATTTCATTACCCGTAACCTCACCGGCAGAAACATCACCAGAAGAAATTTCCTCCATTAATCTCTCTGCCAGCCCCTTCGCCTCTTCCATCGCCTTTTTATACCTCTCTTCCATATATAGTTTTCATTTCTTTCTGACATATAAACGCAAAAAGAAGAAAAAAGGGTGACAGGAAAGTGAAATTATTTTTTTTCTGGCGGTCGTTTCAGAATACTCTGCCAGAGTTTAATTTGGGCCGGGAACCAAAATCAGTGAATGAATGGAAAAACTAAAAGAATAAACATCTCCCCGAACTTGTCGCGCAAAGTCTTGTACGCCCGCTGTTTAAGAGTCTTAACTGTATTTACGGTTATTTTAAGACTAGTCGCGATTTCATTAACAGAGTTGCCGGAGAGCGTCAGTCTTAGAATCTTTCTTGTCTGAGCCGGCAAAGTTTCAATAGCTTTGTCAAGAAGTCTGAATGCCTCCTCGCGCATAGCCTCATTTACCTCCTCCTCTATATTGACAGCCAGCTCCATATCTGCCGGTGTACTCCTCTTTCTACGAAGAAAGTCTATGCACGAATTCCTGGTAGAAATATATAGATAAGATTTAAAGGCAATTTCATTGGGAAACTCCGGATTCGAATTCCATATCTTCAGAAAAATCTCCTGAACAATATCCTTCGCATCCTCCTCACTACCCACAATTTTTTTGGCAAAATGAACCTGCGAAACAAAGAAATCAACAAAGATCTCCTTGAATGCGAACTCCTTACCATCTATTTTGATATAGTGACGCAACATAAAAATTTCCCTACAATTTTCAAAGATAACGATTTTGGTAAAATTAAGGCCGATTCTCCCAGTTGCCCTCCCGTACGGGCAACATGACAATATGCGAGAATAACAAAGCCAGTGTAAGATTAATTCATGACCCGCATCGCCGTAAAGATCGGAAGAGCACACGTCTGAACTCCAGTCACATCACGA
>ERZ1645189.96-NODE-96-length-20821-cov-6.622556_pt1 | contig 20821 bp, 21 predicted proteins | sample MGYA00575350_ERZ1645189 | MGnify/ENA primary metagenome ERZ1645189 (study PRJEB40845, sample SAMN11283421) | freshwater sediment metagenome | isolation source: river sediment | host: Sediment | place: India: Jajmau, Kanpur | collected 2015-12-17 ...
CCTACAACCTACCGGTTAACAGCCGGTTGCTCTACCGTTGAGCTATTGTGGAATTCCTAAGATGCCGGTATTATAACAGAACCTTTAAGGTTTTGTCAAGTTAAGCATTTGGACTCTCAAAAGTACCCCAAACCACAGGGTGACCCTTTTGAACCATACAACGTCCTTTCGCCCAGACTTGCTCGATCTGTAGTGTATCATCGACTAAAACAAAATCGGCGTCTGCCCCCTTTTGAATGCAGCCCTTCTTTCCTTTGAGTCCAAAGAAGTTCGCTTGGTTCACTGAAACCGGATGAAGCGCTTCCGTGATGCTCATTCCGGATTCCACCATTTCCAAGAAACATCGGTAAACGGTTTCCACGGAACCGACTCCCAACCCAATATAGTTTCCGTTCTCGTCGAATTTTGGCAAAGATCCGTTGCCATCTGAACTAATCGTCACTCTCTGTAAAGGTGCTCCCTGAGACAGAACATAACGAACGGCTTCCGTCGCTTTGGGACCTGCGGTAATATCGATATGCCCTCCCATTTTGGTAAAACGCACACCTTGATCTAAGAGCATTTTGCTGCGCGCCATGTGTGTAGGTAGCAGGTTTTGAATGGGGATATCACAGACGTCCAATAGATCAAACAAAGGTTGAATGCCAGCTTTTCCCGGTCCCACGTGAAAATGTGCAATGCCTGGTTTCCCACCAATGAGTCCTCCGACCCGGGCCTCCATAGCCAATCGACCTATTTCATCCAAGGTTGGGTGAGCAGAGCGATGATCTGAGATGGCCACTTCGCCAACCCCGATAACCTTCTCTAATAGGATAACGTCATTTCGAACATTCTTGGTAATGGTTGGAGTGGGAACCTCGTAGGCACCGGTATAACAATACGTACTGATGCCTTCTATCTCCAAGGCCTTCACTTTCGTTAGCAGCGATTCCACAGAACGCGTGGTTCCGTCCGTACCTAAAACACCAAACAAGGTTGTGACACCCCAGCGGGTAATCTGGGATAGCGTGATTTCCGGAGTCCGGGTAGCAGGGCCACCTTCTCCACCTCCACCCAAGACATGAACATGGCCGTCAATAAATCCTGGTAGCATTTGCAACCCGGTACCTTCGATGACGGTCACCTCACCGATCCCCTCTGGTACGGGGATTTCCGGAGCAATATATGCAATTTGGTCACGAACAATCAGCACATCCTGAATTCCCTGATCCTCCGGAGAAAAAATTCGGACATTCTTAATGATTTTTAGCATATTTCTCATCCTTTCGTTTGCTTCCTACCTTGATTCTAATGCAACGAAGAAGAATCCTGCTTCTTTGCGAACCCGTTTTTTTGCAAAATGAGCAGCAACGGGGTTCCTAATCCAAAAACAATGATGGCTTGAGAAAGAGAGATATAAAGTGCGGTACTCCAAAAGGGCAAGGATAGGAGGGATGACACATAAGCCCCGACAATGATGCCGTTGATCCAAACCGGCATGGAGAGTGCAAGAAATCGGTTTCTTCGAAAGCGATAGGTTAAATAAGCAGCCAAAACCGTAGCTAAGGTGCCAAAACCCCAATCATATATCCCGAAAGGGCTACTGAGATTGACAAAAAAACATCCGATTCCCAACCCAAAAATCGCTTCCGGGAATAGCATGGGTAACACCGTCATCACTTCAGCCACTCGAAATTGCATCGGACCGTAGGATATCGGTTGTAATAGATAAGACACTAACACATAATAAGCGGCCAACATACCTGATAACGTGAGTTGTCTTAGGGTAATTTTCAAAGCGATCGTCCTTTCCTATCAAAAAAAAGAGAGCCATGGCTCCCTTGTCTTTGACGGTCCATAGTTTTGTTTTACGGCAGGAGGATTTCGAACTGCCGATATGAGGTTGTATCACTAGTATAACAAGTGTTTTAGAAGAAAGCAACAAAGGAAATGCTTGTTTTTTTGTCGAAGGAGAACATCACTCTATAGAAAACTGGTGATAGGATGAAATCGTTGATAAAACCTCAGATCCTTCCTCCCGATCGTTTGTTCGAATTTGATCATTTTGCTGTAGTCGATATTGAAACCACGGGATTGGATCCTCTGCAAGAAAAAATCATAGAAATCGCTTGTGTCCTAGTGGTAAAAGATCGCATAGTAGGCGAATTCAGTTTGCTAATGAACCCGGGTATACCGATACCGGATGAGGTGTCAAAGATCCATGGACTTTATGATGCAGATGTCGCCCCGGCATGCTCTGTAGAAGAAGGATTATCCCGTTTTGAATTCTTTGTCGGTTCCTTTCCGTTACTGGCTCATAATGCAGGATTCGATTTTAGCTTTGTTCAACAAGCATTGGGTTACGAATTGCCGAACCCCTTGTTTGACTCTGTTTCTTTAGCAAAATCCATCCTTCCATGGCAAACCCAATACGGGCTTCGAGCATTATGTACTCATTTCCAAATCGAGAACGAACGTGCGCATCGTGCTTTATCCGACTGCCGAGCAACTGCTCAAGTAGTGTTGGCTCTGAAAGAGATGAAGAATAAACCCCCAACCGCTTCCACGGGGATTCTATATCAGGTGGTAGAAGCAAACACCTATGCCATCAGAGACCAACTCAAAAAAGCCGGATTCCGTTGGTTTAAAGAACATTCCTTCTGGGGAATCCTACTCATGCAGGAAGAATCTTTGAACGAGAACGGCGAGACCCTCATCAAGGGGTATCGATGCCGTCCTTTTCAAGATTCGCTTTTGGTCCAATGACGAAGATGCTGTTCTGCAGCCAGTAAGCCCAGCCAGCTTTTCGCATCGCGGCAAACCATGGGGTGATGAAGTGCTTCCTGCAGTCTTACGCTTAGTAGATTCAATTCTTCGTCTTCATCGGCTGGAAGTGGGTCTTCGCACAGCATTTCGGCTAAATAGAAGTAAAATAGCTCGTTACAGAAACCCGGAGAGCTATAGCTACTCCCCAGCAGAGTTAATTTTTCACTTCGGTATCCTGTTTCCTCTCTCAACTCCCTTTGTGCTGCTTGGAATGGGGTTTCACCCGCATCGATGACCCCAGCCGGTAGTTCCTGCATCACTTCCTCGGTTCCGGCTCTCCACTGTTGCACCATCAGCACTTGGCCATCTGGCAACAGCGGTATGAGAACGACTGCTGCTTTCTTTTGAACAACCATTCTTTTCATGATCTTTCCCTGACCGCTCTCTACCATCTTCTCCTCTACTGAAAAAATGGGTGTTCGAATCCATTCTTTTTTCGAGAGTACCCGACATTGCAGTGTTTCCATAATACCTCCTTGAAAAGAGCCGCTGCTTCATAGCAGCGGCTTTTTGGTTATTTTTGTTTCCAAGCAGTCATACCCTTCACCAATCTCGCAGTGGCTTCTTCTACCAGTTGGCAGGATGTGGCTAAGTTGATTCGCACAAATCCTTCTCCACCTTCGCCATACAAAGTACCATCATTGAAGGACAACTTCAAATCATCGAAAAACCATTTCATTAAGTCCGGCTGACTCATTTTTAATCCCCGACAATCGACCCATAGTAAATATGTTCCTTCCGGCACGTAGGCTTTGAGAGGAGCACATTGCTGATTGATGACGTTCACCATATAATTCAAGTTACGGTCTATATGTTCATTCATTTCGTCCAGCCAATCGACACCTTTTACATAACTAATCTCGGTTGCGACTTTGCCCATATAGTTTGCGCCACCACGGCCAGTACGGAATTTCTTATACGCGTCTCTCAGCTCATCGTTAGGAACGACAATGTAACTGGTGCGTAAACCTGCCAGATTGAACGTTTTTGAAGCGGCTGTTAAAAGAGCCATCTTCTGCTCGATTTCCGCACCCATGGTGCCGATGGTGTGATGTTTGATCCCAGAGCGTACGATATCAAAATGAATTTCATCCGAAACAATGTAGCAATCATGCTTCAAAAGAATCTCCACCAGCCGTTTCAATTCCTCATGACTCCAGACCCTGCCGGTCGCATTATGTGGAGAACACAAAATAAAGACTTTTGGTTTGGGTTGAGGACCCGTAAACAAGCTTTCTAAATGGTCGTAATCCATGACATAGCGATGTCCATCGTGTTTTAATGGATTCAAAATAATGTTACAACCGCAATTCTTCGTAGATGCGTAAAACGGCGGATAAACCGGATTTTGAATAATAACCCCATCTCCCGGTTGTGTCATCACGGAAAGAATGCTAAAACAACCATCCATAACACCAGAATTAAAGTCTATCCATTCCGGCTTCACATCCCAATCAAAACGGGATTTGAGCCAATTCTGGATGGATGGTATGAGGGTGGGGCGATCGGAACTGTACCCGTAGGCACCTTGATCTACATATTGGCGCAACGCTTCCACAACTTCCGGGCAGGTCGGAAAGTCGCTGTCCGCGACGGGCATGGGAATTAAGTCACCCTCTTGGTATGCACGAGTGTTCTTGCTCCATTTTGATGAATTGCTCAATAGGCGATTCGGAATTTGATTGAAATCATATTTCATAATAACATCCTCCATCTCTTATATTTGCTTATCAATTTTACTTCGGCAACCAAAACCCTTCTAGATTAACAGAATAAATTAAAAAAACAGCGATAACCTACGTTATCGCGGTTGCAATCGGTTCTCCGACTCTGAGTTCGTCTCCGATTTTCTTGTTTTTTACCAGTTCTACTTTGTTTTTTGGCCAGAGCAATACGACGGTTGAACCAAAATCGAACCACCCTATTTCGTCACCTTTATCCACTGCTCGTACTGGATGACCGGACGAATCATCCATTGCGGTTTTTTGTACGGACCCCACCTGGCAAGAACCCACCATCACAATGCAGTGATTCCCATGCTCCGTATGAAAGTAGGATATCATTCGCTCGTTTCTAGGATACAAAGCATCCACACGAGAGCGACTAAAATGATTCACGGGAAAGCGTCTGCCATATACGTGCTTACTATCAATCCAAATTCCTTTCGAAGAAGCATGGACATGATGATACTTCCCGGGGGACATATATATGGTCATGTAAGTACCATCAAAAAAAGAGTCTGCCATGGGTTTTGAGTCGAGCAGGGCTTCTAAGGAATAAGACTTCCCTTTTACTTGCAACAGCTGACCCCGACATATCTTTCCGGATGCAATCAACACGCCATCCACAGGGCTGATAAAGGTGAGCGGATCTTTGTGGAAAGGTCTTACATCCATTCGGATTCGACGACAGAAATAAGCCCGTAAACTCGGATATGCCCAAAAAGGTTTCTCTGATTCTGAGGTATCGACTTCAAATAATCGGCAATAAAGAGGTATAAAGAAATAACTCAATGGTTGCGAATATAAGAAACGCAGGAATTTTGAGATGATTGAAAAGGAAACCATCTTAAGAAGGATTGCTTCCAGCCAAATCCGAGCCTGTTTCACTTGACATCTACTCCATTCGAGGTTTATATTCTGCGATAATAACGAAGTGCAAAGCTACCGACTTGGCCATAAAGCCCATTACGACTCTGTTGGGTCAAGTACTCAAGTTGCTGTATCTCTGTCATTTGCCAAAGGCAGTTAAACATGTGGTAGAACTGAGCTTTGACTTGTTCGTTCATTTTGCTTTCCAATTGATTTCGTTGCATTTGACCCATAGAACGATATTCTTGAATCAATTGAATGCAAGCGTATATGGCTTCCTCCGACAATGTTTCGCTTCGATCCACATAATACGAGGTTTTACTTTCCCGACGAGACCGCTCATCCAGTCTTTGTTGACGTTTTGCTTCTCGTTCCAAATCATAATCCACCATCGGTTGTCTGCGCATGGGCTTGTCTGCCGGTTTGGTTTGATTGGTTTTGATGATTTTGTTTCCTATGATTGCCAGTATAATGATCCCGATCAAATCCATGCTCTATCCACCCTTCCGATGATATCATGACAATTAATCTTACCATATTTTCTGAGATATGCAAGACATTCGAGGAAAAATTTAACGATCTCCACTTGACACTTGCTGGGAAATCAGTGAAAATGAAGGAAGATGGAGCATGAAGGAGGCGATCGATTGGATACATGGATGGAACGTTTTCAGATACCCATGTTAGCCGGAGAAATCCTTTTGACCAATGGAGCCGAAATCTTTCGGGTAGAGCAAACCATAGAACGCATGGCCCAAGCCCTTGGAGCGGAACGCTCTGATGTTTTGGTTGTTTTATCGGGTATCCAAGCCAGCTTTTCGGTTCAGCAGCAAGTGTATACATATATTCGAAGAGTTCGTATGAGACGAACGGGCTTACGTCTCATTGCCCAAGTCAACCAAATATCTCGGGAATTTTGTAATCATACGATGTCCAATGAAGAAGCCTCTCAACAACTCCATGCCTTGCTCACCGCACCCTCCCATACAGCACCTTTGCGAAAGGCAATTGCTTCCTCCTGTGGAGCTCTTGCTTTCTCTTTGCTCTTCCAATTACGTTTACCGATTCCGCTTTTTTATGCCACACTCAATGGATTTTTAGCCAGTTTAATCGTAGATTTACTCAATCGTTGGAAAATACCCGAGTATTTAGCCACTTTTTTAACCGGTTTCATATTGACCTATGCTACTCTTTTGTATCCACAATTGGACCCAACTCGACTGGATCGCGTGTTATTGGCTGCTTTGTTCTTATTGTTACCTGGTGTACCGCTTACGACGAGTATTCGAGAATTAACCAATGGGGATTTGATCAGCGGTACTGCACGCATGTCTGAGGCAATGATAACCTTAATCACCATTGCAGCAGGTGTCTATACCGCGTTTACCCTCTTGCCTGGGAGGTTACTCTAATGCATATCGATTTTTTGTTTGCATTCATTGCAGTGGTTTGCTATGCATACTTATTTGATGTTCCTTTGAAACCAACCCTCATTGCCGGTGTAGCTGGTTCCATTGGTTGGATGATGGCCAAACACTGGATTTCTCATGCAGTTTTTGGCACCGCTTTGGCTGCTTTCTGTATTGGCATGATTGCATACCTGTTCGCACCAAGGTTGCACCAACCGGTGACTACCATGATTATTCCAGGTATTATTGTCCTGGTTCCGGGGACGGCTGCTTACACCGCGTTACGATACGCATTGGAAGGCAACATTGCTATGGCAGGTAGCGGTGTGATTACCGTGTTCTCTTCTACACTTGCCATTGCCGGCGGCTTAAGTGTCTCGGAGTTAATCATGTTACGTTTCAATCGAGCTTGGCGCACGTACCGTGAGAAACATCGATCGTAAAAAAAATCCGATCAAGGTTGCTCCTTGATCGGATTTTTTCTATGCATTCACTATGGAATCGACTCTATCACCCAAGTATTTGCTAAACCACCCCATGATGAAATCCAAGCGAGTCAACCGATTGGCCGGTTTCCCACTGCGAGAAAGCTCATGATTCTCTCCCTTAAAAATGACCATTTCCGTCTCTACCCCTAAGCGCTTGAGAGCAACATAGAATTGCTCTGCTTGCTCCAATGGACAACGATGATCTTGATCACTGTGAATGAACAATAAAGGAGTCTTGACATAAGGAGCATACCGAATCGGTGAGCGTTCCATCAGGAGATTCTCACTATCCCAAATATCGGCACCACCCATACCACGTTTATCATGTGTCCATCCGTTGTCCGCGGTTCCATATTTACTCAGCATATTGGACATACTTCTTTGAGTTACCGCAGCTTTAAACATATCGGTATGACCTACCAACCAGTTCGTAAAATAGCCACCCTGGCTACCGCCTGTGACACCCATTTTGGTTTCATCTACCCAGGGTAACCTGCTGACTTCTTGTGCCATGAACAATAAATCGTCGGCGTCAATTCCACACCAATCTCCAATGATGGCTTGGGCAAAGGCCTCACCATACCCAATTGATCCTCGGGGGTTTCCATAGAAGACCCCATATCCCATGCCTGCCAACACTTGGAATTCGTGGAAAAAGCTGTTGCCATAGGCAGTATGGGGACCCCCATGGATTTCCATCACCAACGGATAGCGCTGACCCTCTTCATAAGCAAATGGTTTCATCAACCAACCTTCTAACACAGTTCCATCAGGATGGGTGAAATGAATCACTTCCGCTTTGGCAACCCAGCGGTCAGTGAACAATCCATCATTGATTGCCGTGACTTGGTGAAAAGATTCTCCGGTTTTTAAATCTGCCATCCATAAATCCGCAGTGGTTTCAGGAGTCGTTTTGTTGAGAACACAAACACCTTTCGCTTCATGGAAGCTGAAAACAGCCATATCTCCTTCACCGTATAAAACTTGGATGACTCCGGTAGCCAGTGTTAATTGATACAAATAGGAGTTACCACCATTGGTGGCCGTGAACAAGACATATTTCCCACAGGTAGCCACCTTGGGGCCGCTGCTGCCGCTGTCCATGCGAACATCGGAGCCGGCTGCCGTGCCAATCATGTATGGGAAACCGGGAGTAAGCAATTGATGTTGCCCTTTCAGATTCACTTGCCATACTTCGGCATCGGCTCCTGGAATTTGACCTTTGTGATGCCCTGCATAGACCAATCCGCTGCTGTCTTTTAGCCAAGATATCCCAGAGAAAGATACCTTTTGTTCGGTCAAGTTCATCATGGTCCCATCTAACAAGGACAATAACCAAAGATCATTCATTGTATCCTGTTCTACACCGGTACGATTGGAGTAAAATGCCAACCACTGTCCATCGGGTGATGGCGTGGGCTCGCTACAATGAAATTCTCCGGCCGTTAGTCGATCCATTTTTCCCGTATTGAGCTCCAAGGACCACAATTGACTCCAATAGCGATCGTAATAACCCACACCATTCATTTTATAATGAAGACGTGTAACGTGGGTAAAACCGGAGCCTTCACGGGGTTTCTTTTGCTCCGGAGTCTCCTCCTTCGCACTCAGGAATAAGGTACTCCCATCGTGTGACCAGTGGAAGAATTGCACTCCTTTGGAGAATTCACTAACCTTCTTGGCTTCTCCACCATGTGAAGCCATCATCCAAATCTGTTGACTTCCACTGCGATTGGACAAGAAGGCAATTTGTGTTCCATCCGGAGACCATTTGGGTTGTTGGTCCCGAGTGGTTGGGGTTTGTCCATTGCTTAACTGCCGGTGCTCTTCACCGTGCTTCAACCATAAAGTAGAACGGTATCCGTTTTCTTTTTCTAAGACTTCCGTCACGACATAGACAACCTGTTCTCCATTTGGAGAAACGACAGCATTTCCAACCCCTTTGAAATGTGTTAAATCATTGATGCGAAATGGTTTCATGGTCAAAAACTCCTTTACTGATTAACGGAATAGCGAGCCGATGAGTGTCATGGTCATCGGTAAAACCATCGCTGCTACCAACAGCCAGACGACAATCTTCTTCGTTTGATTGCTCATGTTATCACCTTATCGAATGAGATGCAGACGTTCTTGCCTTCCGTCGAGGAACCAAGCTTTCCCGTCGCGTATTAAAATAGTTTGCTCTAAAGCCATGGTCACTTCTTGCCCGTCCCAATCGGCCACCGGATACTTCACATTTAATTCCAAAGCGTGGCATGTGGAGTCATACAAAGGATAGTCTCCTCTACCTGGGACACCTTCTTGCATATCGAATAAACCAATCGTGGTACCCGCCCCATGCCCATGATATCCAATAGGATGATTATAAATACAGGGCTTTAGACCTTCTCCAATGGCAATCTCACGAGAGGATTTCAAAATCTCATTTCCGGTACGTCCTACTTGCATTTGCTCGCAAACGATATCCTGAAGCCGATTACCGGCCTTCAATGCATCTTTTAACCCCTGAGGAGCATCTTCTTCTCCACGATGTAAGATATAAGCATTCTGCTGAGTATCGGTTTGCAAACGCAGATAGCCAAAACCAACATCGCAATGCAACAGATCTCCGGGCATGATAATGGCCTTAGAGGGAACCGCACCTAATCCAACGGCTCCTCTTCTTTGAATGGAAACACTGGGTTGGAACCAAGGCTTCAAACCAAGATCCACAAATCGTTGTCTTATCCACCAGACCACATCCTCCGCCGTTGTGATACCGGGATGAATGACCCGTGAAGAAAATGCCTCTGAAATCACTCCGTGCGCGACTTGCATGATTCCTTCGTAAGCCACCGTTTCTTCGTAGGTTCTTTCTTCCAACCAGCCCACAGCCAAACGCTCCGCGGAAGCACATTTAGACATCCATTCTTCGCCTAAGGCTGCTGCCATCTCTTCGTACAAAGCATGAGATAAGCCGTCGCCAAAGGCAAAGGTATGCCCCATGTTGATGCCGATTCTTTTTGGTTGTCTTGCATCGAGTAAGGCTCTTAAATTGGTCCATTGATCCCCAATTTCTTGATTCCAAATCGGCTGATACAAATCCCCTCCGATACCGGAACGAGCTAAAACAAACCTCTGAACCGTCTGATCTTCTTGTTTCAGAAATACCAACAAAGACAATCTCCTTGCACTCATTCCCGGTTCCGGAATGAGAGAAATAAAAACCGGATCTTCGTTGTATTCTCGGCAAACCACAATCCAAGCATCAAATTGCTCTCGTTCCATGATCTTGGGCAATACAGTTTCCAAGCGCAAGGTTAACCAGCGATTGATGACTTCAGCTTGTTGACGAAGAGGAAGTATTTTACCAAACCAGTTTCCGTCCGCATTGCCATATAGATGTTGTTCGGTTTGATATGACATGAGAAGCCCTCCCTATTTAAAATTTGACTTATTATAATTCTTCACAAAGCAAACATCTACCTGCTTGCACCAAAAATTCTTTACAATACTTGAACCTTTCGCATGGATAACTATTCGTGCAACGGAAGGAAACGGTTTGTGAAATCGCGAATCAAAGAGACAAGAATACATCGGGAGGGATGAAATTGTCCACATTGCAATTGTCTTATGACCATTACTATACCTATGCGGAAATTGAAAGCTTTTTAGATTTGGCTGTGCAACTCTTTCCTCGTTTAGCAGAGAAAATCAGTATTGGAAAAAGCCAAGAAAACCGTGATATTTGGTGTTTAGTGTTAACCAATCAGGAAACCGGATGCCACATGCAAAAACCAGCCATCTATATCGACGGCAATATTCATGCCGGAGAGGTCACGGCTTCGCATGTCTGTATGCATACCATTGCCTCTTTACTCCATGGCTTTGGCCAAGATATAAACATAACTCACTTGTTGAACCATCGCACTTGGTACATCATACCCAGAGTCAACCCCGATGGAGCAGAAGTATACTTACACTCTCCCTTTATGTTACGCTCGGTGACCCGAAAGAACCCGGATTGGGAGGATCGTATTGACGGTGCTTTGTATCCGGAGGATTTAGATGGTGACGGTTTAGTTCGTTTCATGCGAGTGAAAGACTCTTTAGGCATTTTCAAAGTTTCCAGCAAAGACTCCCGATTGTTGATTCCTCGCCTGCCAGGAGATTTCGAAGGAGAATTCTATAACATTTACTTAGAAGGTTTGATACATCATTATCAGGGTGGTCCCATTACTCCAGCGCCAGACCAATGGCATCTCGATATGAATCGCAATTTCCCTTCCGGATGGCAAGCAACCCAGCGTGGGGGAGGTGCTTTCCCATTATCTGAGCCAGAGGCACTCGCCATGGTGAAGTTTATTCAAGATCACCCTAACATTGGTGCTTTGCAAGCCTTTCATACCATGTCGGGTGCGATACTAAGACCCTCAGGCAACACACCCGACAAAAGTTTGCCCAAAACCGATGTCATGGCGTATAAAGAATTAGGGAAAATCGGTGAAGAGGTTACCGGATATCCTTGTGTCTCTATCCTAGAAGGTTTTACAGGCGACCCCATTTACGGTGTATTTGTGGACTGGTCCTATGAACACAAAGGATTGCTCGGCTTCTCTACCGAGTTATGGGATCCGCTACAACAAGCCGGTAAAACCGGTAAAAAGAACTTTACCGAACACAGCTTTAGCGAAGAGGACGAGTTACTCAAATTGAAGTGGAATGACGAAACTCTAAATGGTGAAGCCTTTATGCCCTGGACCAAATTTAACCATCCGCAATTAGGTGAAGTGGAAATCGGAGGATGGCACCCCAAACACTTTGCTCAAAATCCTTGGCTAAGTCGTCTACAAGACGAATGCGAACGAAATCATGCGTTTAATTTGAAACATGCTGCAGCACTTCCTGAATTGGTGGTAGAACGGTTGGATATCCGAACAGAAAGTGATGGCATCTACACAATTACACTGGATATAGCCAATCGAGGATGGCTTCCCACCAATGTGACCACCAAAGCGTTGCAATTAAAAGTGGTGAACGATGTGTATGCCCGTATCGATGGTGACATCGAGCTCATTACCGGACAAGAAAAGGAGATTTTGGGTCAACTCGATGGTTTTATGATGGCCCGTGAAGGATGGTATACGTTTGGTCGTGCCGGGTACCAACGCAACATGCGAAAACGAGTGACCTGGACCGTACGCAAATCAAAGTCCGACGCAAAGCTACGTATCCTTGTCCATTCCGATCGTGCAGGCATTCATCAATTGGAAGAAACATTAACCTAATAGAAAACGGAGGCAATCTATTGCGACTGCCTCCGCTTTTTTTAAGGACTCTGGAATGTTTTAAACAAAGCCAAGAGCTCGTTTGGATCGGTTATGCTAAGGATACGGCTATGTAGTCCGGCATCTTGAGCCTTGACATCGTCAAAACCGTTCATCTGCCTGTAATCAGGACTTAAGACGACAAGAACTGCCCCTTGATCACTGTCTAGCAAATAGCGGTACCGTACCAGTTCTTGCCAAACATAAAACTCTTTCGAGCTGTAGAAGGTTAGGTGCCTTCCCCGATCGATTTCCGCTAAAATGACATGTTTGGCATGGGGTAATTTCTTTAGGTCCATCGTCAGAGAGGAAGGTTGTGCTTCCTGCAACGAACGATTGGTAGCTAAGAACACCTCAGGCCATAATTCGCGGTTCTCACCATTCTCTACCACGACTTTTCGCTTCGCGAACTCCTCGAGTTTCAGTTCATCCAATAAGAGTGTAAAACGTGCGGACTCCAATCCGGCGGTGGCATCTACTATGGTTTGCTGACTTGCATCTAAAATCTCTAACGCGTAATCGCCTATTTCAAAATCTCCTCGTTCCAACCGGAATACGAAGAGCAGATAATCCTGTGCTCCAACCCGTTCTTTGCGCTGTATTACCGGTTCTAACTTATCCCCTTGCGGAGTTCTAAACCGAACCGAATCTCCCTCAGAGACTGCCACGAAATCGTAGTAATACCAAGCAGACTCCCGTGAAGTCACCTTTTGAAGATTTTTTGTGGAAGGATAGTCATACACCCATAAACCAATTTTCTTAATCATCGCAAACGCTTGAATATCATTCTTGTTGCGAATGAAATAAGCATAGAAATCATCTGTTTGGTATTCCATTAGGATATCTGCTTCAGAGGGTTTCTTCATGTCTGCTACACCCTCTGTCGAGAGAAAGAGTTGTCTCGTTTCTGCTCCGTTGGTCATGATATAGACAAAAACGGAAACGATCAAGACCAAAACGGCAAAAATCGCCAACGCTCTTACCGTGCTGAATGTTCCTGGCTTCAATGCTTTATCTTCCAAAATTCAGTACCTCCATTGTTTCACCCAATTTAACGTTATCCAATTCGAAACCGATCGGTTTGAATCCTTCTTCTAGCATAGATCTTACCTATTCTCATTTAGCCCATCCTGTGCTAAAATAGAATCACTACTCAATAAGGAATAAGGAGGAGTGCTCCATGAATCTCGCCGGTATGATCGATCACACACTTTTAAAACCGGAAGCCACCCCGGAACAAATTGACCATCTTTGCCAAGAGGCACTAGAATTTGGCTTTGCATCCGTATGCGTCAATCCTGTTTATGTTCCACAAGTATCGTCAAGGTTGAAAGGCAGTTCTGTAAAAACGTGTACGGTGATTGGTTTTCCTTTGGGTGCCTCCTCCAGCCCTATCAAAGCAGCAGAAGCACGTCATGCTGTTTCACAGGGTGCTGAAGAACTCGACATGGTACTCTCTATTGGAGCAGTCAAGAGCGGTCGGTGGAACGACGTAAAGGAAGACATTCTCGCCGTTTGTTCTGTTGCCGGCTCGTCTATCGTCAAGGTCATATTAGAGACTTGCTTATTAACGGACGATGAAATTGTTCGAGCCTGTACCATCGCAAAAGAAGCAGGTGCTCATTTTGTCAAAACTTCCACCGGTTTTTCCACTGCTGGTGCTACCCGAGAGCATGTCGCTTTAATGCGTCAAACCGTTGGCCCTGACATGGGTGTGAAAGCGTCCGGAGGCATCCGTACATACGAAGATGCGATGACTATGGTTGCCGCCGGGGCAAATCGTCTGGGCGCAAGTGCCGGTCCTAAGATTCTTTCAGACAAGAGAACTACATAAAAAAAGAGATGAACAGAACCTTTCTGTTCATCTCTTGCCTTATTTCGACTAAATCTGTTTGATCTTCTCCATGGCTTCTTCCATGGACATTTCCCCTTTGCCCAATTGCTCTAGCACGGCTCTTCGGCGTGCTGCCTTTTGGTCCTCGCTATCCGGCCGGTCTACTGTATACCCTAACGCTTCAATCACCGTATCCAATCGGTTGCGAACGGTAGGGTACGATACGCCAAGTTCCCGTTCCACTTCTTTGATGTTTCCACGTGAGCGAATAAAGACTTCCACGAATTCTTTTAATTCCGGGCTGAGTTGACAGAACTTGCAGACATCAAAATCTCCTTCGATGGTAGTATGACAGTTATCACAATGCAGACGGGTAACCGACAACGCCTCGTAACAAACGGGGCAGCGACCCAATACTTTACGTTTCATGAAATCATTCCTTTCAAACGTCCCTCTGCCTTCATTTTCTCTTTTTTTCTCTGCTTTGTCAAGTTCTGTTTCGACCAAATTGTAAAATCATCTACCTACAGGATTGTTCGTATTTTTGCTTTGACAAGCCAAAATCGTCGTGATATAATGAACACATAACCATATAAAGACGAACGATAACGGGGTTCTTACCCATGCATCGTTCGAAAAGGAGGATTTCGATGAAAAAGGTTTGGTTGATTATGGGAAGTGATTCGGATCTATCTCACATGAGCAGTGCAGCGAAAACATTGGAAGAATTCGGTGTTCCCTATGAAATGACCATTGCTTCGGCACACAGATGTACCGATTTTGTCACCGAGAAAGCAAAAGGATTAATCGAAAGGGATTTTGGCGTGGTCATCGCTGCAGCGGGCATGTCAGCTCATTTACCCGGAGTCATCGCGGGCAGCACTCCTCTACCCGTTATCGGAGTACCTTTAGCATCCGGGCCCTTACAAGGAGCCGATGCACTTCACTCCATTGTTCAAATGCCCACCGGAGTTCCGGTAGCGACCGTAGCGATAAACGGAACTAAGAATGCCGCTTTACTGGCCGTGCAAATCTTGTCATTAACCAATGCGGAACTAGCCACTCGGTTTGCCGGCTATAAGTCCGAATTGGCAAAGGAAGTTCTCAAGAAAAACGACCATCTGCAGAAAGTAGGTTATACTGCTTACCTACAAGAAAAGGGAATGGTGATAAAATGATAGATCGTTACTCACGGCCAAAGATGGCAGCTCTATGGTCTAAGGAAAATCGATTTCAAAAGTGGCTGGATGTGGAAATTCTTGCAACAGAAGCGTGGGCAGAGCTGGGTGTGGTACCTCGGGAAGCAGCCGTTGCATTGCGTAAGAACGCTCGATTCCAAGTTCAGCGTATCGAGGAAATTGAAGAGCAAACCCGACATGATGTGGTGGCATTCACTCGTTGTGTCGCAGAAAATCTAGGAGAGGAATCCAAATTCCTGCATTATGGCCTCACATCCACCGATGTGGTCGACACCGCCCTTTCAGCAGTTTTACAAGAAGCCGTTACCATGATACAAGAAGATCTGGATGTCTTTGCAGAAGTCTTACGCCAACAAGCCATCCGATACAAAGATACAATTTGCATGGGTAGAACGCATGGTGTTCATGCAGAGCCCACCACCTTTGGCTTAAAGTTGGCTTTATGGTACAGTGAAACCCGACGCAACATTGAACGCTTAGCCAGAGCCAAAGAAGTGATATCGGTCGGTAAAATCTCCGGTGCTGTTGGAACCTATGCAAACGTCGATCCCTTTGTAGAACGATATGTATGTGAAGGAATGAAATTACGACCTGCGTTGATTTCCACCCAAATTCTGCAAAGAGATCGTCATGCAGAACTGCTCTCTACCCTGGCCATTATTGCTTCTTGCCTAGATAAGTATGCCACCGAGATTCGAGCTTTGCAAAAAACCGAAATCCGCGAAGTAGAAGAACCTTTCCGACAAGGACAGAAAGGCTCGTCTGCGATGCCGCATAAACGAAATCCTGTCAATTGCGAACAAGTAAGTGGTTTGGCCCGAGTCGTCCGAGGCAACTCCTTGGCTGCCCTTGAGAATATTCCTCTATGGCACGAACGTGACATCTCGCATTCTTCTGTGGAACGTATTATTTTGCCGGATACCACCATACTCATGGATTACATGCTGGCCAAATTCACCGGAATTGTCAAAGACTTATTCGTTTATCCACAGAACATGCAACGAAATATTGAAAAAAGCCGTGGTCTGATTCATTCGCAACAGGTCCTCCTCCGTCTCATTGAGAAAGGTTTATTACGCGAAACCGCCTATGATTTGGTACAGAAAAACGCGATGCGTGCTTGGGAAGAAGAGAAACCCTTTAAGGATTTAATCGCTCAAGAACCGTTAGTTGCAGAGAAAATTAGCAACGAAGAGCTAAATGATTGCTTTGATATTCGCCATCATCTGAAACATGTCGATGATATTTTCGCTAAATTAGGTTTGCTATAGAAACGAGAGGAGTTTGACCATGAAATACAAAGCTGCTATCAACATCACCTTAAGACCCAGCATCCTCGATCCGCAAGGATCTGCTGCCCTAAAATCATTAAAATCCTTAAATTATACCTTTGTAGACTCGGTCCGTATCGGCAAATTCATGGAAGTTGTCGTGGAAGCCAATGACATTATCATCGCTGAAGCCTTGGTTCGCGAACTCTGTCAGGTTCTGTTGACCAACCCGGTCATGGAGGATTATACTCTGACACTTACGGAGGTTTAGTCATGAAGTTTGCCGTCATATTATTCCCCGGTTCCAATTGTGAAGTGGACTGTGTGCATGTCATTAAGGAAGTCTTACAAGAACCGGTTACCACAGTCTGGCACAAAGACACCGACTTAAGTGAATTCGATGCCGTGATTTTGCCCGGCGGTTTCTCCTATGGTGATTACTTGCGGTGCGGAGCCATTGCCCGTTTCTCACCGATTATGGAAGCCGTTATTGCTCATGCAAAAGCAGGAAAACCCGTCTTGGGTATTTGCAACGGATTTCAAATTCTGACCGAATGCGGTTTGCTCCCGGGTGTGCTTTTACGAAATCGCAGTTTGCAATTTATCTGCGAAGATCGCTTCATCCGTGTAGAAAACAACCTCACCCAATTTACCCATCAATATTCCAAACATCAGGTATTGCGTATTCCCATTGCCCATGCCGAAGGAAACTACTATGCGGATCCTGAGACCATTGAAAAGCTCGAATCCGAAAACAGGGTCGTCTTCCGTTACTGTGATGAGCAAGGAAACCTGACGGAAGAAAGCAATCCCAATGGTGCCATGAATCATATTGCCGGTATTATCAATGAAGCCGGTAATGTCTTGGGTATGATGCCTCATCCTGAGCGTTTGTCGGAAATCATCCTTGGTGGTGATGACGGTCTGGCACTTTTTGAATCGATGCTGAAAACCTGGAGGGATCGGATATGAAAAGGATCAAAACACCTTGGCAAGAAATGGGTCTTTCAGACCAAGAATACGAGAAAATCCTATCCATATTAAAACGCGAACCCACTCTACCTGAGTTGGGGATGTTTTCAGCGATGTGGAGCGAACATTGTTCTTACAAAAATTCTAAACCTGTCTTGCGCCTCTTCCCCACTACAGGGAAAAGGGTCTTGCAAGGACCCGGTGAAAACGCAGGAGTCATTGATATCGGTGACGGCCAAGCGATTGCTTTCAAAGTGGAAAGTCATAACCATCCATCCGCTATAGAACCCTTTCAAGGAGCAGCAACCGGAGTTGGAGGTATCATACGTGATGTATTCACGATGGGTGCTAGACCCATAGCCTGTTTAAATTCCTTACGCTTTGGCAATTTAGAACAAGCTCGTGTGCGTTACCTATTAAATGGCGTCGTCGATGGGATCGCAGCATATGGTAACTGTATGGGCATTCCAACCGTTGGCGGCGAAACTTGGTTCAATGAATCCTACAACGGCAATCCTTTGGTCAATGCCATGTGTGTAGGTTTAATCGAAAACGGAAAAATTCATAAAGGAATCGCCAAAGGCGTGGGGAATCCGGTCATGGCTGTCGGTGCGCGTACCGGCCGCGATGGCATCCATGGGGCTACCTTTGCCAGCGAAGAATTGAGTGAGGAGTCGGAGAACAAACGTCCTGCTGTTCAAGTGGGTGACCCCTTTATGGAGAAACTGCTCTTGGAAGCCTGCTTGGAACTCATGGAAACAGATGCCGTAGTCGGTATTCAAGATATGGGAGCTGCTGGAATCACTTCTTCCAGCTGTGAAATGGCTGCTCGTGGACAAAGTGGCATCGATTACGATGTTGCCTTAGTGCCACAACGCGAACAAGGCATGACACCTTACGAAATTCTCTTATCCGAATCTCAAGAACGTATGCTCGTTGTCGTGGAAAAAGGACGCGAATCCGAAGTCACCCAAATTTTTGATAAATGGGGTCTCGAAGCAGCGGTCATCGGCCATGTCACCAATGACGGTTATGTTACGGTTCGAGAACATGGTACCATTGTTGCACATATCCCTGCCTCTGCCCTAACGGATGACGCACCGGTGTATCACAAAGAATCTCGCAAGCCGGCATACTTAAGTGAAACGGAAGCCTTCGATCCTTTATCTTTAGCGGAACCCAATAATTACTCAGAGACGTTAAAAAGCATGATGACCTCCCCCAACATCTGTTCCAAAGAGTGGGTGTATCGTCATTATGATCACATGGTTCGAACTTCAACGGTAATTCGTCCCGGCAGTGATGCTGCTGTCCTGAGAATTAAAGGGACTCAAAAAGGCCTGGCCATGTCTCTCGATTGCAACAGCCGTTATGTTTATCTGAACCCACGCGAAGGTGGTAAAATTGCCGTGGCCGAAGCAGCACGCAACGTGGTCTGCAGTGGAGCAGAACCCATGGCGATTACCAATTGCCTGAATTTTGGCAATCCCGAGAAGCCGGAGGTTTTTTACACCTTCCGTGAAGCGGTAGAAGGTATGGCTGAAAGCTGCAGAGCTTTGGAAACTCCGGTAACTGGCGGTAATGTTTCCTTCTACAACGAAAACCAAAATGGGGCCGTCTACCCCACTCCCACAGTAGGAATGATGGGTTTACTGACGGACATCGACCATGCCACAACTTTGTCCTTAAAACAAGAAGCAGACCGTTTATATTTGGTTGGTATCAATACAGATGAACTGGGTGCCAGTGAATACTTAAGTCATATGCATGGTCTCAATACCGGCAAAACACCTAAGTTGAACCTAGAAGCCGAAAAATCCGTGCAAAACTTGGTTCTGAACGGGATTCGTCAAGGTTTTGTTAATGCGGCACATGATTGCTCCGAAGGTGGTTTAGCTGTCGCATTATCCGAAATGGCGATTACCGGTCATCTAGGCATCGACGTGGACTTACCGGATGCATTGAGAAGCGATGTGCTGTTCTTCGGCGAAGGTCAATCCAGAATCGTGGTCTCCATTCCTGAGGAGAAAAGAGCTTTGTGGGCTACATTCACTGCGACACATCAAGTTCCCGTTCAATACCTTGGTACGGTATCGGGCGAACAAATCATCATACGACAACAAGGTGAAATCAAAATTCAGGTGACTTGCGACGAGTTACATCGTCTCTGGAAGGAGGCACTTCCTTGCACATTGAGCAAACATTAAATCCACACCTTCCTGCTGACCAGCCGGAAGAGGCGTGCGGCATCTTTGGTATTTGGGCTCCCGGAAAACCGGTAGCCCTTCATACTTACTTTGGTTTGGTATCATTACAACATCGTGGTCAGGAAAGTGCCGGCATCGTCTTGGCAAATCAAGATGGACTGACTTTGCACAAAGGTATGGGACTGGTCACCGATGTATTTGAGAATAGTCCCTTGCTCAACGAAACCGGTTATGCAGCCATCGGTCATGTTCGTTATCCAACCAGTGGTGGTACTTCATTATTGAATTCTCAACCGCTTCTCATCCAGTATAAAGGTGGCCAGTTAGCCTTGGCGCACAACGGTAATTTGGTCAATTCCAATGAATTACGATTGGAATTGGAGCAAAAGGGTTCCATCTTTCAATCGACCATTGACAGTGAAGTCTTCGCACATTTAATCGCCAGAAGTAGTTTTGACGGTTTGGAGACGGCACTAACCGAAGCGGCACAACGTATACGTGGTGGTTATGCCATCTTGTTCTTGGCCGCAGACAAAATGATCGCCATGCGCGACCCCAATGGGATTCGTCCTCTGGCCTTAGGTCGATTGGGTGATCATTACGTGGTAGCCAGCGAAAGCTGTGCTTTCGATACCATCAATGCTACTTTTATACGAGAAATCGAACCCGGTGAAGGAATCTCCATTGATAACAATGGCATCCGGAGTTTTCATGCTGCACCTGCCGGTCGTCACAATCT
>ERZ1645189.97-NODE-97-length-20761-cov-6.254081_pt1 | contig 20761 bp, 19 predicted proteins | sample MGYA00575350_ERZ1645189 | MGnify/ENA primary metagenome ERZ1645189 (study PRJEB40845, sample SAMN11283421) | freshwater sediment metagenome | isolation source: river sediment | host: Sediment | place: India: Jajmau, Kanpur | collected 2015-12-17 ...
AAATCCAGGCAATACCCCAATAGCGCCCGGGATTCCAGAGGACGTTTGGTGGTAGCGGCAGCCGTTAGCATCAATAAAGACAGCATGATGCGTGCAGAACGTCTGGTTCAAGCCGGGGTGGATGCGTTGGTATTAGACAGCGCCCATGGTCATAGTTTGGGTGTCATTGAAAAAGTGAGAGAAATCAAACGCAGTTATCCACAAGTCGATATCATCGCCGGTAACGTAGCAACGGCAGAAGCGACGAAGGCCCTTATTGAAGCAGGTGCAGACGCCATCAAGGTGGGTATTGGTCCGGGTTCCATTTGCACCACTCGGGTCGTAGCCGGGGTGGGTGTCCCTCAAATCACAGCCGTTGCCAATTGTGCCGAGGCCGCCTTAGGGTCCGGTGTTACCATTATTGCGGATGGTGGTATCAAATATTCCGGGGATATGATCAAAGCACTAGCCGCCGGAGCACATGTGGTCATGGTTGGCAATCTGCTGGCGGGAACCGAAGAGTCTCCCGGAGAAACCATTATCTATCAGGGAAGAAGCTATAAATTATACCGTGGGATGGGCTCTTTGGGAGCAATGGCGGAAGGGTCCAAAGCCAGATATTTTCAGGAAGAAGCCAAGAAACTGGTACCAGAGGGAATCGAAGGGCGAGTTCCTTTCAAAGGTCCTGTTTCAGATACCTTGTTTCAGTTGGTTGGTGGCATCAAAGCCGGAATGGGATATTGTGGATGCCGCACGCTAACAGACTTACGCAAAAATGCGAAGTTTGTCCGAATTACTTCAGCTGGATTGAAGGAAAGCCATCCACATGACGTTACCATTACTCGAGAGGCACCAAATTACAGCGTCTAAGAGATTAAGAGAACACTGTTCGACGAGAATGGTGTTCTTTTTTCGTTGCTTTAGAGGAAAAATCGTCGGATTTATATTGAAGAAGGGAAGAGCGGTGTGCAAAGAGAAATTAAACAAGAAATTGGCTGATGATTAGGAGGTGATAGATTGTGCCCCGTTATCCAAAGATTACACCCCCTTTAATCCCTATGCCGCGAGCAGTCCGGTGGCATAAAGCCGACATTCAACTCCCTTCACCCTTCATTCTGAAAGTGATATCAGAAGATCTCATGGGATTGGGAGGTATCATTCAGGATTTCATACGAAAAATCGAAGAACAGGTCGGTATTTCGGTCGACATCGACACCTCCGAAGTTCCACATGATGGTTTTCATTGTCAAATCACGACCAGTGCAACTCGGTTTCGTCATGAGCAAGCATACCGCTTGGATATTTCCCAACAGGCCATTCTCATCGAAGCCAAAAGCAAAACCGGAGCGGCGTATGCTTTGCAAACACTCTTACAAATTCTTTTGTTTAGTGGAAGAACCGTACCAACCTGTTATATTACAGACCATCCGGATGTAAAAAACAGAGGAGTGCACTTGGATTTGTTTGATGGGGGGATTCCTCAGCAGCAAACCATGGAGGAACTGATCACGTTGTGTTCTGCATTAAAACTGAACAAGCTAGAGCTGTTTTGTGTGGATGAAGTGAGCCAAACCCAAATATCCGATTTGCAAATCTTCTTCTGGCAGAAATTCGCACAGGAACGGATGGTCGAGGTTACCTGGCATCGGGCAAGCCGAACGAACACCTTAGATACAGATATGTGCTATATGTCCCCCAAAAGGTCCGCCTTTACCGGTATTCGACCAAGCTTCATGGATCTAAGTATTTTGAATCATGAGTATTCTGGCTATAGCCTCCATTTTCAGGAAGTCACAGAAAGAGCTCCCACGTTTCTTTTTATGACCTACTCATTGCTGGCATGGAGTGGTATGCTGTGGTGTCAAGAGACCAATAGGGATCAAGATGGACATGCATGGCTAGACGAAATCTATTTTCATGAACGAAGTGGTTCTGCCGCATCCTTGTGCTATGGTTTAATCCATGCTTGCCCAGTCCATCAGGAGAACCTAGAGCATTGGGTAGAGGAACGTTTTTTTGGTCAAAACCTACTTGAGAGAGACCGATCTCTTACAGAAGACGAACTCGGTTCATGGAAGCAATGGCGCGATAACGTGATTCGTGAAGTGGCTCAATTGGAATACCTAGAGTTCCAAAGGGTCGGAGGGAAGTGGTTTTTACATGAACTGCAACATACCTGCCAATGGTTGCTCATCGCTCTGGACGATGTAACAAATCCAACACCGGATCACCACCAAATCGAAAAAGCATTGATAACGTATCGGGACTATCGAAACCGGAGATATGTGGCGAAAACTACAGCTCTGTTTCGTTCGAAATAGAATCCAGTGAATACTCGAAGGAGGGACTCTCATGTCCATGACAAAAAACAAAGAAATGCTCTTAATTCCTGGCCCAACTCCTGTTTCTGATGAAGTCTACGAGGCTTTGTCTGCTGAAACCTATGCCCACACTGATCCGCGATTTGTCGCAAATTATCGCAATGCGATTGCCATGACCAAAGAGATGTTGCATTGTCACGATGGTCAGGTGTTCGTTATTTGTGGTACCGGCACACTGGCCATGGAAATGGCTTTAGTTAATACGGTGAAACCCGGTGAACGAATCTTGGTCTTATCTCATGGTTATTTTGGTGATCGGTACATTCAATTGGGAAAAGCCTTTGGCATTGAAGTCGATACCTTACAATCCACTTGGGGCGAACATGTGTGTTTATCAAAATTGCGCGAAATGTTGTCTGCTAAAACATATAAAGCAGTGACGGTGACCCATGTAGATACTTCGACCGGTGTAGAAGCCGATTTGGATATGCTGGTACCGCTCATTAAGGCGAGCGGCGCATTGCTCATTCTAGATGGTGTTTGTGCAACGGCAGCAGTTGAAGAAGATATGTCCAAGCAGTATGCAGACCATCCCGATTATCGTATTGACGTGGTTTTGACCGGTAGCCAGAAGGCCATTGCTGTTCCTCCCGGGATTGCTATCGTCGCTTTTGGTCCCAAAGCATTGGCAGCGCGTGCGGCGATGGAAACCATTCCTGCCTATTATACAGACTTAAAAATGTGGCAACCCGTTATGGAAAACCCCTCCAAGTACTTTGCTACACCGGCAGTGAACATGGTCAATGCGTATGAAGCCGGAATGAAACTAGTCATGGGTGAAGGATTGGATGCTAGATATGCTAGACATCGCAAAACGGCTAAGGCTGTGAGAAAAGCTCTGGCTGTTTATGGCATGAAAGCGCTAGCTCAAGAAGACCATGCAGCTCCAACCTTGAGCTGTATTCTGTATCCGCAAGGAATCGATGATGCGTCGTTCCGTACCTTCTGTGCAGAAAGAGGTATGGTGATATCGGGAGCACTTGCCTCATTGGCGGGTAAAGCATTCCGTCTGGGGCATATGGGAAATACCACACCAGAGATGTTGGAGAGAGCACTTATGCTAATGGCGGAAGCCATGACGGCTCAGGGACATCCGGTTTCTGCAGAATTGGCCGTGAAAACGTTCCGTGCAGCACTGGCATAAGCGAAGTTAAAAAATGGCAAGGTCGTTTCGTTTCGGAACGACCTTTCTTTTGGAGGGTTGTTTTGATGATTGTATTTGGAGGGTCATTCAATCCCCCTACTCTCGCTCATTATCGTCTGGCAAAACATGTACTGGAGCATTCGGGCGATGGTCACATTGTTTGGATCCCGGTCGGTAATCATTATGCGAAACAGGGGTTAATTGATTGCCGGCATCGGGTTCAAATGTGTCGCGAGATGCTGCGAGGGGAAGAGCAAATGTCCGTTTCGGAAATGGAGTGTAACGATTCCCTGCCAATGGGTAGTTATCATACGTTGCAAGCGATTCAAGCACATCATCCTAAGGAAGACGTATCGTTCCTAATTGGGGCGGACCATCTGCCCGGATTGCCTAGCTGGATCGAGTCCGAAGCACTTCTGAGCAAGTTTCACATATGGGTCGTTCCCAGACCGGGTTATACGTTGAAACCTCATCTGGAAGATCAACCTTTTTTCGAACGACATGCATCGCACATTCGTTACATGATAGATGCACCAGAAATGGATTTGAGTGCCTCTGAGATTCGACGGCAACTCGCGTCCGGAAGGGTATTACCGGCACACATTCATCCTAAAGTCCTTGAGTATATCCTACAGAATCGCTTATATGGAGTGTGATTGTATGAAAAATTGTAGTTCATCGGGTTTCCTGCGTTTTGCCCTACCCAAATTTGAGCTATCTTTGGCCAATCCGAAAGCGAATAAAGAACGCTTGGCAGACCTACTTTGCGAAGCCAATCGCCTTAAGTGTCACTGGGCTGTTTTTCCCACATTAGCTTTGAGTGGCTTAACTTGTGGAGATTTGTTTTATCAGGATTTGCTATTGCGCCATTGTAAGGAGCAACTAATTGCCTTAGCAGAAGAAAGTAATCAGTGGCAAATACTGGCCAATATAGGTCTACCCATGCGAATGGGCGAAAAGATCTATGCATGTCAAGCCATCATAGGTCAAGGTCGTATTTGGGCGATTCTTCCTCAGGAGCAAATGTCAAGGGAAGCCACCGCTTTTTCTGCTTGGAACGAAAATGAAACGATGCAGGTGAAAATCGGCTCTTGGGAAGTACCGATCGGTAAGGGTCTTCTGCAGTGGGGACAATCGGATCTAACCATCAACATCATTCAAGGTGGTGAACATGCAGCAGAGAATGCTGCCATTCATATATGGACAGATACTGCAGAGATTACGGCAGGGAGTCGAGAACGTCTAGAAACGGAGTTAACCTATCTTAGCCAAAAGATACCTGCGGTTTGGTTGTATTCTGCTCCGGCGTGTGGGGAATCCGGGGGTGAAGTCCTCTATGATAACACACGGTATCTGTTTGAAACCGGAACATCTCTCATAGCACAAGAAGTCGAACACGAAGTGATGCAATGGTCTGATGTGCATGTTCGCAAAGTCTTAAACCTGCGTACCCGCTTTTTCTCGAATAGAAATCAAAGAAGTCGAGCACAAAAAACCACCATTCTGGCGGAAGTGCCCTATTTGGGTAGAGAGGTAGAAGCGTACGAACTGAAGTATCCTGTTTTGGCCAACCCCTGGTTACCGGAGAATCGAGAACAACGGCAACGTTTTGTTCGCGATCTCTTTGAGTTACAAGTTCGTGGCGTCGCACAGCGGTGGAAACATACCGGTAGCGAAGTGGTTGTTCTGGGTGTTTCGGGTGGGCTAGACTCTACCTTGGCTTTGTTGGTGAGTGTCGAAGCAGCAAAGCGGTTGGGAAAACCTGCAGAGCATGTGTTAGCCATTACCATGCCGGGCTTTGGCACTTCAAATCGTACCTATGATAATGCCGCACAACTGATGCAAAGTCTTCAAGTACGAGCGAGAGAGATCTCTATCGTAGACTCTTGCCTGCAGCATTTTAAAGACATACAGCAAAATCCCGACCATCATGATGTGACATTTGAGAATACACAAGCCCGAGAACGAACTCAAATTCTGATGGATGTGGCGAATCAGGAAAATGGATTTGTGATTGGAACCGGAGATTTATCGGAGATCGCTTTAGGTTGGTGTACGTATAATGGCGATGCTATGAGCATGTATAATCCGAATCATTCTTTGACGAAAACCACCATCCGAGAAGTCGTTGGCTGGTATGCTTCGGCTAGCGTGCAGGAGGGCTTGTCAGAAGTACTGTACGATATTTTAAAAACACCGGTCAGCCCTGAACTGATTCCCACCGAAGAGGGGAAGATCAAGCAGAAGACGGAGGAAGTCTTGGGAGCTTATGAATTACATGACTTTTTCCTTTACCACATGGCAGTCTTGGCTCTGGAGCCGGGGGATATACTCCTGTTAGCACAAAGAGCATTTTCAAATTACGAACCGGATGAGCTGACGAGAATACTGAAGGTCTTTTACAAACGCTTCTTGACTCAGCAATTCAAACGTTCTCCTTCGCCGGAGGGAGCCCGGGTCATTTCGTTTAGCTTATCTCCTCGAGGAGACTGGTCTATGCCCTCTGATTTGCAAATAGAAACTTGGATGAATGAATTAGAAGAACTTTGTTGATTTTTCTTTTCGAGATGAGTATAATATAGCATTAGCAATCGGGGAAAGCAGGTGGTCGGCATGGAACAACCTCATTCAAGTCAAGGCAAGCCGGCCAGACCACAGTACTTTGCCATCGATATTGCCAAATTTGTGTTCGCTTTTATCGTGGTGGCCGCTCATATGTATCCGTTTCGCTCCTATACTTCGGATGCAGATTTCCTTTTAGTACAAGGAATCGCCCGGGTCGTTGTCCCTTTTTTCTTCCTCACAGCGGCATTTCTTTTCTTTAGTCGTATGAAGCCACCCTTGTCCAAGAAATGGCAGGATGCAGGATATTTATGGAAATATGTGGAGCGAATTGGCATCATGTATTTTTTCTGGACATTGTTAATCAACGGATTACTGGCACTTGGCTGGTTGGTCAATGGGATTCAGCCCGGTGTGTTTCAGCTATCCAGAAGCTTTCTCCTTTCAGCTGGATATCCTTTTTTAGTGACCCATACGGGTGTGAATGCGTTTCGGGTCTGGCAGAACGGAGTTCTGCAGTGGAGTGGGGTTCGGGACTATGTATATCATTTGGTTCAGCCTTTTAATCAGTATCATTTATGGTACTTTCCCGCCTTAATGTTGGGAATGATATTGATTTATGAAATGCTTAAGCGAATCAAGCCCTGGGTGGTCATACTCATCGGCGCTGCTTTGTTTTTGCTTGGTTCACCCGCCGATGCCTATTATGGCGTTACCGCCTATCTACCGGTGGTTCGATTGTGGGCCAATCAATATCTTGCCCTCTTTTACACGACTCGTAATGGAGTTTTCTATGCGATATTGTATCTAGCGATTGGAGCGTACTTTGCCTGGTTTCCTGTTTGGGTCAAACCGGCTCTTGCTCGGAATGTTTTCTGGATCACTTTTTTAGCCATGCTGATGGAATCGCAGGTTCTAAAAAGCTTTGCGATACAAAGAGACTATAATTTTTACTTTTTCTCTATACCTTCCGCTATTTTTTTGTTTTTGTGGTTGAGGGAGGTTTCGTTGAAGCCAAGATGGATCTATCAGTGGTTTCGAGAAGCCAGCATTTTGATTTACTGCAGTCATGGTATTTTTGTGATTCTTGTACCCGCCATCATGGGGATATTGGGCTGGCAGCAAGAGTCCTTCAATAGCATGTTAAGGTTTTGGCTGGTCTATTTCTGCACTGTTGGCTTTGCTGCGCTGGTTCTTTGGTTGGAAAAGAAACCGATTTTTCGTTGGTTACAGTTTCTACACTAGTTTATAAGGAGTAATAAGATGATGTTCAAACCTGAAGGAGTCATTTTTGATTTAGACGGTACCTTGATAGATTCGATGGGTATGTGGACGGTAGTGGATCAGATTTATCTGAAGTCGAAAGGCAGAGAGCCTAAACCGGAATTGGCTTCTGTTTTAAAAAAGATGAGTATGAACCAAACCATCAGGCATTTTCAGGAAGAATATCAAATTGATGAACCGACTGAGAAAATCATTTCCGATATCCATGAGTTGGCCCACGAAGCCTATCGTTCTCAAATTCCTTTGAAAGAAGGAGCACTTTCTTTGCTGGATTTCTTTCGCAGAGAACAAATTAAAATGTGTATTGCGACGGCAAATCATCGTCCTTTAGCAGAAGCAGCCATACTGCGGTTAGGATTGGGCGAATATATGAGTCATTTGCTAACTTGTGACGAAGCTGGATTTAGCAAAGAGCATCCGCACATTTTTCACCAAGCGCTAGATCTATTACAAACTCCGTTGAAAAGCACCATTGTCTTTGAGGATTCCTTGCATGCAGTCGAGACAGCAAAAGCAGCAGGTTTCTTTGTGGTGGCTGTGTATGACCCTTCCGCCGAGGAGGAAGCTCACCAAATCAAACAAATCGCCAATCTGTATTTGAAAAGCCTTTTGGATTGGCCGGGTTTATCGAACTCCTAAGAAATACGCCCCAACCAAAAGGTTGGGGCGTATTTCTTAGGAAAGTTAGTCTTTAAGTTTCACAACCATTTCTACTTCTACCGGTGCATTGAGTGGTAGTTCTGCAACTCCGACGGCGGAACGGGCATGTGCACCCTTCTGATCGAAGATTTTGACCAATAAATCGGAAGCTCCATTGACAATAGCTGGTTGTGCATTAAAACCATGTGGACTGGCAACAAAACCAACCACTTTGACAATTTGCTCGATGTCTTCAATATTTGCAACGGTGTTGATGGCTGCCAGGCAATTCAGAGCACAAATTTTGGCCGCTTCATAGCAATCTTCTTGCTTGACATCGCTACTGGCTTTGCCAACGTATTGTAATTTACCTGCCACCATAGGTAGTTGACCGGATGTGTAAACGAAATTTCCCACTTTAACAGCAGGAACATAAGCCGCAACTGGCTTAGCTGCGACAGGAACTTCTAAACCCAATTCTTGTAAACGTTTTGCAATACTCATAATATTTGACGCCTCCTCAGTTATTTTTACATATTATAACACGAATCAGAAAGCTTGAGAAGTGCTAAGGGAAAAAATACTCTTTTCATTTCTACAGAAATAAGGTATAATGATTGCATAGGATATCGTTAGGAGGGAATCAAATGCAACAAAATAGAGAACCTTCATGGTCAGAGCAATGGAAGATGATTCAGGATTTAGTAGAAGAGAAACTGGAACGCCGATCTTTGGTCATCAAATTGGTTTTATTTTTCTTAGGCGTTTTTGTTGCTTCATCGTTGCTAACCGGTATTATTGTTCAAAGACAACGGATGAAACAAGTTGTCCGCTCTAACCGCAATGGATTGATGATGGATTTGCAGGGCCTAAGGCACTTGATTCGTCAATCTACCCATGGAACTTGGGATCAAGGCGATGCAAAAACACTCATGGCGATTCGTCGATCGGTTTTAGCTCGGGTCTCTACTTTGGAAACAGCAGATTTGCGCTTGTCTAAAGTATGGTCAAGATTGATGAATTATTTAAACTATGTCATGGGTGCGATTGGAGAAGAAGATCAAAAGAACGAAACCCTGGAAGGGTTCGAAAAGATTTTGCGCCGTTTGGAACTGGTATTAGAGAGCGATCGTCCATCGAAAGTGGAAATGAGCTCTATTTTACAAGATTTAGATCAACTGACTGCTGTATAAGGAAAGGGTGTCAAGATGAAACGCTTTACCGGAATATTTGCACCAATTGCTACTCCGTTTCAACAAAACCAAATCGATTGGGCTGGATTTGAGAAAAATATTGCCTTTTATAATAAGAGCAAGCTGGCAGGTCTGGTCGTTTTAGGTTCCAATGGTGAGTTTGCTTTACTCAGTCATCAAGAAAAACTGGAGATTGTAGGCTTTGTACGCAAGCATTTAGCTAAAGACAAGAAAATGATTGTTGGAACCGGTTGTGAATCGACGGAAGAAACATTGCTGCTCTCGAATGAGTGTGCGGATTTAGGGGCGGACGCAGCATTAATTGTCACTCCGTGGTATTACAAAGGAAGCTACACCGATGATGTGCTTGTACAGCACTTTCAGACCATTGCCGATGCCTGCAAAATTCCTGTGATGTTATACAACATGCCTCGTAATGCAGGAATCAATATGTCAGCAGGGTTGGTGGCGAAGTTAGCCAAACATCCGAATATTGTGGGAGTCAAAGACTCTGGTGGTGACATCGTCCAGATTACCAACATCATTCGTAGCACTCCGGCAGATTTCAGTGTGTTTGCCGGTTCGGGCAGTTTCTTATACCCAACCCTGGCCTTGGGTGGCGTGGGAGGCACCTTAGCGGTTGCCAATATTTTACCGGATTTCTGTGCAGAGTTAGCGGAAGCCGTTGTAGCGGGAGAGCATAACAAAGCCGTGGAGATGCAAATGAAGCTCATGGAAATCAACGCGGCTGTGACTTCAAAATATGGTATCTCAGGATTAAAAGCCGCCATGGATCTGATTGGGCTGGTGGGTGGAGCACCTCGTACTCCCTTATTACCGTGTGATCAAAAACAAATGGATGACATCAAGAGAATGTTATCTGCGTTTTAGTAACGACAAAGAGGATGTAAAGACGCTGCAGAGTGATTCTGCAGCGTCTTTTTTATCGGTTCAGTTCATCGAGACTCAGACTGAAACTGGGAACGAAATGTTCGAGAAAGTAATGAAGCTCTGGTGCTGGAATCTGCTGTAAGTCATTCCATATACTTTCTTTTGCTTTAGAAAACTCTGTATTGCCAGCTTTCAGTTCCTCTAAACATTTCAGGTATGCTGAGATTTTGTCCGCATACTTGACAATGCGAGCATTTTCTTCCTCCTCTGGGGTGTGAAAGAGGAGACTGGCATAGTCTGGTTTAAATTCCTTTGGTACCATGTTAAACAAGCGTTCACATGCCATGGTTTCAAGCCGTTTATACGCATCGCGAATTTCTGGGTTGTAGTATTTTATCGGTGTTGCCATATCACCTGTGATGACCTCGCTGGCTTCATGATAAATGGCCAACAAAGCAATTCGCTCCGGATTCACTTGCCCACCAAAGTACTTGTTTTTTATTAATGCAACAGCATGTGCGATCATCGCTACCTGTAAGGAATGCTCTTGAATGTTTTCCTCCTTGGTATTACGCATCGTATTCCAGCGAGTGATATACTTCATTCTGCTCAAATAAGCAAAAAAACGGCTCATGATGAACTCCCTTCCTTAAACAATCTTCCAAAGGGGTTGTTGAATCACAACATCCCAATGAATCGGTGCTTCATTGTTTCCACCATAAAAGCGATTATCACCAAACCCGAAGTGACAGGTTCCCAATATGCTTTCATCCACACCGATAAGGCCGGTTGGGGTCATGTTGGAAAGGCCGAATCCCAGTTCGACAATGAGCCTACAATTCTCTTTCCAAGAGAAGAACTCCTTCGTTAGTATCTTGGCAAATGAATGTCCAGAGAATCCTTGTATCTGCCCATTCCTGATGTCAATGAGCAAAGGGTTCTGACAACGTCCTAAAGGGTCAATCTGTTTTGGTCCATATCGTAGTTCGCCTGCAGTCAAATCCACAGCAATTTGGCCTTCGCCTACTCCTTCCACGAGGGGGGTATATACTTCAGAAGGGGGTAGAAAAGCATGCCTTTGCGGAGGGGAACAAAAATAGGGCAACGCGGTAAACTGGCGTGTTTGAATGATAAGGTCTGTTCCGGCAGAATTTTGAATTCGGAGGGTTTTGTCGGCGACTTGGGTTCTCAATGTGTGAAGGAGGGTTTCTATTTCAGGTTTTCTGGTGAGGATGCCTTGTAATAGGGATTCTCGCGAAATACTTAAGCGCACCATAATCGAGTAAGCGGACCAGTTTTTTGGACTATCAAATGTGGATAGTAATCGATGGATTCCTGACATCCATGTCTCAACCGATAGTAAGACAATCAATAGATCCTCGGTTTCATGAGGAGGTAGATCAGAAGCAGAGAGAAGGGGAGTCTTTGAGATGTTTCGAAATTGAACCGTCTTCATGAAAGGGGAACAATCCTGTGCAATCTCGCTTGCCAAGGTTAATTGAGGGTCATCGGTCAGGATAGTGAGATGGTGCCCCTTTGCTAGGGGGCACCATTGATGTAAGATTTCTGAGAAATTCATAAAGTTCTCCTAATTGCCAACCAAAATATCGGCCAGCATCTTTTCTTGTTGGGTATATTGAGTCTCGTAGAGGCGGCGATATAGTCCATGTGGATTCTGCAACAGTGTATCATGATTACCCATTTCCAGGATTCTTCCTTGGTCGATAACCATGATCATATCCGCATTGCGAATGGTCGAAAGACGGTGAGCTATGATAAAGGAAGTACGATTTTTTAAAATTGTTTTCAAAGCATCCTGGATGAGCATTTCGGTTTCGGTATCGATACTGGAGGTTGCTTCGTCCAATATCAAGATACGAGGGTTGGAGAGAATGGCGCGCGCAAAGGCAATGAGCTGCCGTTGACCGGTAGATAATGTGTTACCTCGTTCTTCAGTGACGGAGTCATACATCTTTTCCAATTTGCGGATAAATTCATGTGCATTGGAGGCTTTGGCAGCCGCGATTACGTCATCTAAGGGGGCTTCAAGCTTGCCATAACGAATGTTCTCGCCGATGGTTCCAGAGAAGATAAAGGAATCCTGTAAAACAATTCCGAGCTGGCTTCGTAAAGATTCCAAGGTTACTTTGCTGATGTCTTGTCCGTCAATGAGAACCTGACCGGCGGTGGGATCGTAGAATCTGGCGATTAAATTGATGATGGTAGACTTTCCTGCTCCGGTGGGGCCAACCAAAGCAACAGTTGTCCCCGGTTCGATTTGAAAGGATACTTCATGCAATACAGGGCGATTGTTCTGATAAGCAAAGGACACTTGACGGAACTCCACACGACCTTGTATCTCATCTATGGGTAACGCATTTTCTGCGTCCGCTACCAAGGGCTTAAAGTCTAGAAATTCGAAAACCCGTTCTGCTGAAGCATTTGCCGATAGCAATTGACTGTAGAATCGAGAGATGGTTGAGAGAGGAGACCAAAATTTATTCTGATAGGTGTAGAAAGCGTAAAGCGTTCCGAAGCTCATGGTTCCTTCCATGATTCTTTTTGCGCCAAAGAAGAAGACAAATGCGGTAGCTACGGAACAGGTGATGTCAACCATTGGCCATGCCATGATCTCTAAAAGAACCGCGTTCAGATAAGACTTTTTGTAACGATCGTTAAGTCTTTCGAACTTTTTGGTGTTAATTTTTTCTCTAGAGAACGCTTGTATCACTTGCATACCGGTAATGCTTTCGTTGAGATGGGCTGTGATGGACGATCCTATCCGGCGATGCTTCATCCATAATCCTCGCAAAGGAACCTGTTCAAAGTACACGACGAGGGCGATAAAAGGAACCAAAGCCATAGAAATCAAAGCCAATTGAACATCGAGCAGTAACATCATTACGATGAGAACTACGAGCATCAACCCTTGACTGAGAATATTGATCAAGCCACCATTGACCAAATCGGCGATGCGATTCACATCGGTGGTCAACCGAGCAATGATTTTTCCAACGGGCCGGCTGTCGTAAAAATTGAAGGATAGTTTCTGGATATGCCGGAACAGTTCACCTCTTAAATCGTAGAGCACCTTCTGTCCGGTTTCATTGATGAGTAGATTTTGACGGCGATTGGAAAACCAGCTGATGAGTGATAATGCTAAATATAATAAGGTCATCGTCAATAAATAGCTGAAGTTGAAATCCTTAATGCCAAAATCGATTGCATTTCGCACGACGAGAGGCTCTAATACACTCATCAAAGTGCGTAAAGATACGAAGAAAGCAGCCAGAAATGCTAAGGAACGATAGGGGAGAATATATCGCATCATTCTTCTTAGCAATTGGTAATCAAATGCTTTTTGTTCTGTATCTTGTTGCTCTTCTTCAACATCGAAAAGATTCTCTATGACAAGATTTTCTTGATTATCGGACATGAGCGTCTCCTCCTTCCGGTGGTTTTTGAGTGACGCGTTTACTGATTTGTTGTTCAAATAAACGTTTATATATGCCATCGCGGTTCAATAACTCAGTGTGACTCCCGCTTTCGGCGATGGTGCCCCCTTCCAAGATCACTACTCGATCGGCGTTTTGAATCGTAGATAGTCTTTTGGCGATGATTAAAGTAGTGCGGTCTTTCATGACCGACTCAAGGGCAGTTTGAATTTTTTCTTCTGTTTCAATATCTACACTGGAAGTGGCTTCGTCAAGAACCAGTATTTTTGGGTTGAGCAAAACAGCTCTGGCCAAAGCCACTCTTTGTTTTTGACCTCCTGACAAACCAATTCCTCGTTCACCAACCATGGTGTGATAACCATGCGGAAGAGAATCCACAAATTCTGAGACTTGGCTGACCGAGGCGGCATGCTTAACCGCTTCTACAGTGGCCTTGGGTGAACCAAAAGCGATATTATCACCAATCGAAGTGGAGAACAAGAATGTCTCTTGTAACACCATTCCGATATTTTGTCTAAGATCCTCTAAGCGATACTCACGAATGTCCACTCCATCCAGTAAAATACGTCCGGAAGTGACTTCATGAAAACGGGGTATGAGGTTCATTAAGGTTGTTTTACCGGAACCGGTTCCGCCGACGATTGCCACGCGTTCTCCCGGCTGGATATCTAAGTTGATTTGATGCAATACGGCAGTGTCGGGATCGTCATCAAAACGAAAAGAAACATTTTCAAAAGTTAAGTGTCCATGGATTTCTTTGATTTCACTGGGATTCACTGGGTCCGTAATCTTGATCTCCATGTCCATAATATCAAATACACGCGGTGCCGCCGCCAAAGCCCGACCCAACATGTTAATGAGGAAGCCCAACATTCGTATTGGCCACATGAACTCCCAAAGGTACATATTAAACGAAAGGAGATCGCCCATGGTGATCCGACCCGCCTGATACTCCAATCCTCCAAAAAAGAGAAATAACATGATACCCATGGCGGAGGTCAGTTCCATGAGGGGATTATAACGAGCCTCCAATTGTGCTCGGTCCATGTTCTTTTCCTGATACGTGTTGTTTTGCACATCGAATTTACGGATTTCGTGACCTTCACGAGCGAATGCTTTCACCACCCGAACACCGGAGATGTTCTCTTGTAAGGCAGATGTCAAGGTGTCCATTTGATTTCGAACGGCTTCCCATGCGGGGCGAACTACTTTATTGAAACGATAGATTATGAAAAACAGAATCGGTAGTGTAATCAGTGTTTTTGCTGCCAAAGTAGGACTCAGGTAGATAAGAAACCCCGTCGTTCCCGCCAGAGTGACGATGTTGGAACTTAATTCGAGGAAAGACCAGCAAATAAACTGTTGGACAATGTCGACATCTTCTGTCATCTTGGACAGAACAGAGCCGGTCTGAGTTTTAGCAAACCATGAGATTGGGAGTTGTTGCAACTTATTGTGGATATTTTCTCTTAACGTTTGAGCAATCTTCTGACCAACGGTCTCCGAACCATACCATTGAACAAACGCTAACGCTCCACGTATGGTCCATACTCCTACGTACAAGAAGAGCAAGCGTTTAATATGAGAGAAATCTCCGGAGGGAATCCCCTCATCAATGAGTTCTCTAATCAATAAGGGGGGATACAGCTTCAATAGATTTCCTACTACCAAAGCGGAAATCACAATAATATATAAAAACCAATAGGGCTTCAGCAGACTTAGAATTTTTGTAAAATTACGCAAAACGGAGCTCCTTTCTACAATAGGTTCTACGCGTTTCGGGGATGTTCGTGGATGAGCCTTTTGAGTTGCTCTTTCGCTTTCTGATAATCCGCTTCAAGCATAGCAAACACCTTCTCGTCTTGGAAGGTGCCTCGAATCCATCTGGCTTCTCGCATGTGGCCCTCTTGGACCATACCGACGGATTGAGCCAGGGAAACACTACCTACGTTTTCGGCATTGATAAATGCCATTAGTTTATGAATATGTAACTCTTCAAAGGCATAAATGAGGATGGCAGCCACAGCTTCCTTGCCGTAACCTTGTCTCCAGTACGTGGGTTGAAGGGAGTAACCGAGTTCCCATTCACCTACTGCAGGCCAGTTACAAGTCAATTGCACTTGCCCAATCGCTTGACTCTGATGTCGGATAATAAAGCGAATGGCTCCATCACTAGGTAGCTTTTTAGCTTCTTCCAAATAGAAGAAAAATTGTTTTTCAACCCGATCACGAGTTGGAATTTCCGACTCATATGTAAACAGACGTACATCGTCATAAAGCGTACGTATAAAGTCAGCATCTTGCTCTGTCATCGCTGAGAGAGCAAGTCGACTGGTTTGTAAGAATACATTCATGATAATCCTTTCTACGATTCTTCGTCCAGTTCATGAGGACGAACCGTATTGGCGTGATATAAGCCAATCGATACCGCAATGGATAAATTGAGAGAATCGATATGAGAGCTGTGGGGGATGATGAGAGGGGTACCAATCTTCTCAAAATCTGCATCCAATCCACTGGCTTCGTTACCAAAGATGAAAGCCGGTTGAGCGATTTTCGGCCATTGGAATTGATGGAGTGGTATGGAACCGGTCAGCATAAACGGATAACAGATATGATGTTCGTATTGTGCTCGATAGGAATGAAAACTTTCGAATCGTTGTACACGCAAGGAGAAGCATGCACCCATCGAACCTCTAACGACTTTCGGGTCAAAAATATCGGCTGCCGGTTGGATAATGGCCACATCCAGGAAGCCAAATCCAAGAGCAGAGCGTAGGATGCTTCCGAGGTTCCCCATATCCGAAGGATTCACCAAAACCAAATGTCCTTGATTGGGGTCAAGAGGGTGTTCTTCTTTACGACATTTGGCGATGACATAACAATTCTCCTTGGGGCTCAATCGCCGAAAAGGTTTCTCATGAACACTCCAGGATACCCCTAATTGCTGACAAAGTTGACGGAGTTTGATTCCCGACGCGTTATCCGCGAAGCTTGGATGCAGAAGAACGTGCTCCGCTAAGTCTGGACGAATTTGAAGTAGTTCAAATACAGGAAAGGCACCCAAAGCATATGTATAGGAGGTGTCTTTCTTATAAGGAGAGTATTCCATGTTCTCACTCCTTCTGAAGTATAAATCGGTTCAATGCATCAGCAACCCCGTCATCTTCATTGGATTTGCCAACAAAATCGGCTGATTGTTTGGCTAAGTCTTGACCATTCCCCATACATACTGAGAAGCCGGCAACTTGAAACATATCGATGTCGTTACCCCCATCGCCAATGACCATGACATCCTTTGTCTGAATACCATAATATTCTGCCAACCAATGAATGGCAAATCCTTTATGAATACCTTTTGGACCGATTTCGAGAATATGTGGGTAACTGCGAGTCACCTGAATCGTAGCGATGTCCTTTGTGAGGTTTTGCATGACCTCTGTGATGCGAGCTTCGTCATCCTGATAGATCAGTTTATATATCGGACCCAATGCACTCATGGCTTGTGTTTCAAGCCAGCGGCTGAGTGGTCCTACCACTTGTACTGGCATACGATGAAAGTTTCGATAACGGTCTGCAATGACAGATTCGGAATCTGCAATAAAGATGTCGTCCACAGCCGCATTGACCATTCCCCCATGAAGCTCCAAGAGCTTACAAGTCACTATACTATCCATTGGGGAGAGCGGTGCTTCAAATAAGGTTTGATGAGTTAAACCGGTTCGGATGAGCCCCCCTTGATAGGTAACAACCGGAACGTCGATCCCTAACATTTCGGCAAATCGAGTGGTTGCAGCATACATTCTTCCGGTCACTAGGCTAATCTGAATCCCCAGTTCCCGCACTTTATGCAAAGTACGTAAGTTCACTGGGCTGATTTCCTTTTTATGGTTTAGTAAAGTATCGTCTAAATCGATGGCGACAAGGCGAATATTGTTGTTTTTCATAAGATCCCAGCTTTCGGAAATTTATCACGTACTTCATTATATTAATGTCTTTTTCCTTCTAATTCCAGTTACAAGTTAGTTACAAAAAAGCTGCCCTTAGGCAGCTTTTGTCATATGTTTGTTACCCATTACCATCCACCACCACCGCCACCACCGGACCCACCTCCACTAAATCCACCGCCACTGCTTCCGCCGCCACGTTGACTAGGCATAACGGTCATAGAAGCACTCATAGTGGACATACTACTGCTGAGGGAACGATAGAAGAGCCACGAGTTAAAGTTGGCGTCTGGTCGGCTGCTGACATACCAAGCAGGTGGGGTCAAGGCGAAATGTTCAAATTTCTTAGCCCACCGTTCAGAAACGCCCAGAACCATCGCATAGGGGAGAATATTGTAAAAATACTCAGGATTTTGCTCAGATAGCATTTCGATTCGATCCTGTTCTGCTTCGAGTAGAAATTGTCTGAAGCCCATGAGCTGTTCCATATATTTGTGGCCTAAAGCGGTACGTTGATCGGCTCGAAACGTGAGGTAGATGAGAACCAAGGATGCGAGGTATCCTAAGAAGCCCGAAAGTAACACATTTTCCATGGATCCAATGATGGCAAATCCTACCAGCAAGGCGGCTTGTAACAAGCCAACCATGAAGAAGGCGATTTTCATACTCCAGCCACTGCCTCTTTGTACTTTACCCAGTAAAAAGAAAGCCCCAAAACTCACCAGCAATGAGGTAGGATAAATGACCATGGTAATACCCAGAACATCCAGCAAGGGTTCGGGGAAGAAGGCATAGGTTAAGGCAAAGTGTGAAGCAAAACTGATGAGGATAGCCAAAAGGATTAAACCTGCTTTGACAAAAGGAACCCATCGGCCAAAGATTCGATTCTCATTTCTGTGCGTAAACCCGTACAATAACAGTTTTCGAGTCGATTCCATGGTCTTGTAAAAGTGATTCTTGAGCTGGTCGTCCGATACACTGTCACCATTTCCATATATTCGGAACAAATCCTGAAACATTTTCTTTTCATAGGGTTTTGCTGAATCCGGTAAATCGGCGAGTCGGTGAAAGACAAATCCAAGTTTCGAAGCAAAGAATCCTTGTAAAGCTTTCTCCTCGATCCGCAAATACCCCTGAGAGGCCCAATAAATGATTAATGATAACAGATCTTCGTTATCCACCTGATTATCAAAGATGTATCCTAAGTCCGCAGAAGTCAATCCGGAGGGTGCATAGAACTCCACCGTTGGAATAAAAGGTTGATTTCTTCCCCATTTCTGCCAGAGGGCAAAACCAAGAAGCAGTAAGGATAGATAGAGTGGAGGGCCGAAGGTTCTCAACATCCCGGCGTAATCTTTCGGTATCGGCATTGCAGAAAAATAACCTTCGGGTAGGGGGATTGCGATGGTCAAGCCTTCGTAAGGGCCTAACCTTCGTGTCATAAAACCGGCAATGTGTTGGCCATCCACTGAGAATTGAACCTGATCTTTTTCTTGACTAAACGTTAGGCCATAAGTCATCGATACGTTAGTTGAATCAAATGGATGTGGCATGTGAATCTCGAATCGAACTTCATTGATATTGGTATTCCAACCGTTACCAATGAGATTGTAATACAACTCATCCATGGTATCTAGGCCATCATGCCCTAAATGAAATTGATAGGTTAATTGGTATCGTTCTTTTTGTGCTGCCCATTTGTTGGCATCCCCGATACGGATTTTTAGAAAACCGCCTTCACGGGTTGTCGTGTAAGGATGCGAACTTAGCATTTGAATATGGCTAATCGTTCCCCATGTGTTAAAATGCGTTTGGAGCGGAATGGTACGATAGATGCCGTGTAACTGTTGTGTAAACTCTACATCAATGGTTTCTGTCAAAATAACACTGTGGTCATCCTGAACATCCATGCGAACCTCGTAAAGAAGAATATCAAATCCTTCCTTCGCTTGTGCTCCTGTGAAGCAAAACAACAGGAGGAAGAGAAGGATGACGAGAACTCGACGTACTTTCATAAGTCCTCCTTGTTTGTCTTTGCAGAGGTTAGAACTTGACCGAAATTGGGTCTCGATCTTGAGGATCTACCACGAAATACTCATATGGTGTGAGGTTCATAATCCCTGCTACAATACTACCGGGGAACATAGCAATTTTGCTGTTGTAGCTTTTTACGACAGCATTAAAGTATTTGCGCGACTGTGTGATATCGGTTTCAATGGACATTAGCTGATCCGATAATTGCCTGAAACCGGCATCTGCTTTCAATTGGGGATAATTCTCGGATAAGGCAAATATGGATTTTAAGCTGCCACTGATTGCCGCTTCTTGGGTCTGGCGTTCTTCTCGTCCTTGAGCTCCTAAAGCAGCATTTCTTGCTTTCATCACTTGTTCAAGCGTCTCTTTTTCGTGATTTGCATACCCTTTGACGGTTTCCACTAAATTCGGGATTAGATCAGAGCGTTTCTTCAAATACACATCCATGGTCGCTTCAGCTTCTTCCAACTTATTCTTTGTCCCGATAAATCCATTATAAGTGGAGATGCCTAAGAAAACCAAAATCAACGGGATTCCTCCAATAACATATTGCACAAAGATACCTCCCTTTTATTTGTTTTTTATTCTTTTCTGGACTGCAAATGCAATCTCCTTCTTTATCACTAAAAAAACCCTTGCTCGTTGGAGCAAGGGTTTCGTTTTTAGCTTTTGGGCTGTTATGTGCTAACAATTTCACCGAAATAGAGTACATGTCGTTCTAGTGGAAGTTCTGACGCATAAAAGCGTTGCTTGATATCGTCCGGCAAATCTTGTTCAGAGACCTCTGAGCTCCAGCGGCTTACACATTCGATTTGCAAAAAATCTCCTTGAATAACCGGAGTGGATTGTGCTTTGCCGGGAAGAGCAACCAGTTGCATTTCTTTAAACTTATCGACGTCTTTTCCGGACTTCGTACCGCAATAAGCTAATGCTTTTTTTGACTCGGAGTTGGTGGGGATAGATACTGTAAAATCGGGATTCTTCTCTAGGAAAGAATGGGTGTGTCTGCTGTACCGTACCGCAGCAATAAAGAAAGGTTTATTCCAAAAGTAACCTATCGCTCCCCAGCCAATGGTCATGGTATTTAGCTGGCTTCCCTGACTGACGGTTAAAAAAGCACCGCCTTTGACAGAAAGTTGTTCCAATGCCAACCCGATGCTGGCTACATCTTGAAATGGTTTCATTTAGAAAACTCCTTTCGCTTACCGATATCTTTTCGAAAATGCATGCCGCTAAACGAAATCCCTTCGAT
>ERZ1645189.98-NODE-98-length-20712-cov-5.516096_pt1 | contig 20712 bp, 19 predicted proteins | sample MGYA00575350_ERZ1645189 | MGnify/ENA primary metagenome ERZ1645189 (study PRJEB40845, sample SAMN11283421) | freshwater sediment metagenome | isolation source: river sediment | host: Sediment | place: India: Jajmau, Kanpur | collected 2015-12-17 ...
TTATTTGTTTTACTCCCATAGCCATGAAATTGGCGCAACGATTTCATATTATGGACAGGCCAAACCCAAGAAAAACTCATAAAGTTCCTACTCCATACTTAGGCGGAGTAGCCATTTATTTTGCCTTTTTGGTCGCCTGCACCCTGTTTGTACCCATTAGTAAAGAAATGTTGGGTATCTTGGTGGGAGGCACCATTTTAATGTTCATTGGAGCTGTCGATGACAAAATGGACATTTCTGCGAAACTACGTTTACTGGTACAAATCGGGTGTGCCTTTCTGGCGGTCCAAAGTGGAATTGTGATTGAGGGAATTGGTATACCATTCTCGCCGGGCTACATTTCTCTTGGGATTTTTAGTATTCCCTTATCCATGCTGTGGATTGTCACGGTGACCAATGTTATGAATTTCATCGATGGCTTGGATGGACTGGCATCCGGAACCGCAGCAATAGCCGCAGTTTCTTTAATGATTGTTGCATGGAGAATGAATTATATCGATGTGGTTGTTATGGCAGTTGCTTTAGCAGGCGCATGCATGGGATTTTTATTCTATAATTTTCACCCTGCTAAAATTTTCATGGGGGATGCAGGTGCTTTGTTCATTGGGTTTGTTTTGGCGTGCTTGTCTATAAAAGGCCCCATGAAAAGTGCCACATTTGCCACCATGTTAGTACCTGTTTTAGCACTGGGGTTGCCTTTGTTTGATACCATGGTGGTCTTCTTTCAGCGTATCCGCGCCGGAAAATCCCCAATGAAGGCCGACAGACAACACATCCATCATATTCTTTACGACAATGGCTTAACGCAGCGTCAAACCGTATTGTGGCTGTATGCCATTTCCACCTGTTTAGGGTTGGCTGCGGTCGAAATCAACAATGTTCAAGGTAGAATCATTTCTTTGGTAGTGGGATTAGCCGGAATGTTCTTGTTTGTGGTCGCCAGGACCATGAATATCAAAGACATGGACGATGATACCAAAGGCTATGGGAGTAATTTTAAGAAAGAACTGCAAGAAGAACTGAAACGCAGAAAACAAGATTCCTAGGGGGTGTGATATTGACCGAGCAGAAGAGAACGAAGGTTTTAACAATTTTTGGCACCCGACCGGAAGCCATTAAGATGGCTCCACTTGTGAAAGCTTTGGAAAAATCTGAACACATCACTTCTTTGGTCTGTGTTACAGCTCAGCATCGAGAGATGTTGGATCAAGTTTTACATACGTTCGACATACATCCGGATTACGATTTAAACATCATGCAACAACGTCAAACACTGACTGGAGTCGCGATTCGTGCCTTAGAAGGGCTAGAGGGCGTGATGGCAGAGGCAAAGCCAGATTTAATTTTGGTCCACGGCGACACGCTCACGACGTTCATCGGAGCACTCATCGCGTACTTTCATCAGATTCCCATTGGTCATGTAGAGGCCGGTTTACGCACGTACGACAAATACTTTCCTTTCCCCGAAGAAATGAACCGGCAATTAACCGGGCGATTAGCCGATTTACACTTTGCTCCTACTACGTTGGCTCGCGAACACCTTTTAACCGAACGGATTACCGATGAGAAAATCTTTGTCACGGGAAATACCGTCATCGATGCCATGGCTTATACTGTAAAGCAAGAGTACACTTTCGGTGAAGTATCTTTAAATGAACTGAACTTGCAGCGAAAAATCATCACAGTGACTGCACATCGTCGTGAGAATTTGGGTTCACCGATGATCCATATTGCAGATGCTGTGCGAAGAATTGTGCTGGAGAATCCTGAAGTGGAAGTGGTTTGGCCAGTTCATCGAAATCCTGCGGTGCAAGAAGTCGTCTTACCAAGACTGAGCGACCTACCTCAAGTTCATCTAATTGATCCGCTGGATCCGAATGACATGCATAATCTCATGTCTCGTAGTTATATGATTTTGACCGATTCAGGGGGTATTCAGGAAGAAGCCCCTGCCTTAAAGAAGCCGGTTTTGGTGTTAAGGGATGTCACAGAAAGACCGGAAGCGGTGGAAGCGGGAACTGTCATACTGGTTGGAACCGATGAAGAGCTTATTGTTCAGGAAAGCCGAAAACTACTTCATGATTCAGCTCATTATGAACGTATGCAAATGGCTGTGAACCCCTATGGTGATGGCCAAGCATGCAGAAGAATTGTAGAAGCCATTGAATATGCTTTTTGTCATAGAGACCACGCACCGGAACCCTTTTATGTGAAAACTCGACTGGATGTGCAGCACGAATGAATCATGAGCTTGAGGCATACTGGAAGTTATGGTGGGAGCATTCAAAGGTTATCATTTACTCGGTTCTCCTAACGGCAGTGCCTTCCATGTTTTTCAATCATGCCGTGGTCATTGGCTCCGTCGCTGGTGGAATTGTTGCCTTTTTAAATTTTCGCTTAATCGCTTTACAAGTTCAGCAAGTGGTAGATATGGCACCAGAGCAAGCTAGAATATATGCGTTTACTAGGTATCTTGTGCGATTCTTATTGGTCTTTCTCTTGTTTGCCATTCTTTTGCTTCGAAAAGATTTGGGAGTTTCAGCGTTGGTTGGAGCCATACCGCCTTTTTTTGCTATAAAGCTGTGGTTATTTCTTAAGACATTTATCGGTCATTTGATGAGTTACACTAAAAAGAAGAAAGAATAGAAAGGAGGGAAAATCGTTGGGTAGTTTAGAGATTAATGGTCCAAGAATTCTATTTAGAATCATGGGTTATCCCATCACCGAGACGATTCGAAATCAGTGGATAATCATGGCTTTTGTCATCGTGTTAGCTTTTTGGGTCAGTCGCAATTTAAAGAAAATACCGAGTGGAAAACAACATATCGCGGAAATTTGGATCAGTATGGTACAAGGTCTTGTCAAACAAGCGATGGGCGATAAAAACATGTGGTTCGCACCGTATGTTGTTGCATTAATGCCTTACTTGTTTTTCTGCAACATAAGTGGATTGGTTGGATTACGATCACCAACAGCTGATTTAAATACCACTTTAGGAATGTCATTGATGACAATTTTTATGTTCCACTTCTTCAACATTAGGTTTAATGGCATTGTCGCTTATTTAAAAGGGTATCTGTCACCTTTTGTGTTCTTCTTGCCGATCAATATTATCGGGGAGTTATCACGTCCGGTATCTCTTTCATTCCGTTTGTTTGGCAATTTGTTTGGTGGCAGTGTTATCATAAGCCTGATCTACTTCTTGTTACCGGTCTTTTTGAGATTGGTTGTTCCAATACCATTCCACATTTACTTTGACTTGTTCTCCGGAGGTATACAAACCTTCATCTTTTCTATGCTGACTATGGTGTTCATTGCGAATGCTATTGGTTAATAAAAAATGATAACCTGATGCAAAGCACAGGATTTTGAAAGGGGTATTTTATCATGAATGATTCTCTAATTTTAGGTCGCGCGATAGTTCTAGCTGGTTCCGCCATTGGTGCAGGTATTGGTCTAATTGCTGGTTTAGGACCTGGTATTGGTCAAGGATATGCTGCCGGTAAAGGTGCCGAAGCAGTTGGCCGTCAACCCGAAGCGCGTGCAGACATTACCCAAACAATGTTATTAGGACAAGCCGTTGCCGAAACCACTGGTATTTATTCCCTAGTTGTTGCCCTGATTTTAGTTCTCCTCAATCCCCTTGTAGGTCTGGTTGGATAGAGTATCCCGGCAATCCATGTATTTGGAGCTACGGTGTATCTACTGAAAACACACCTAGAAGGAGGTTACCATGGAATATAAACCTATGATCGATATATCACTCGATGTAGTATTTACGATCATCAACTTTTTGATTCTGCTGGTAGTCCTTTATAAAGTCCTTTATAAACCGGTTACTACAATGATGTCTAAACGAGAAGAAGAAATTCGTAACGCTGTCAACGGAGCCTCTGTCGAAAGAGAAGCAGCATTACAGTTAAAAGCCCAATATGAATCCATGTTGGCGAATGCTCGTGGAGAAGCACAACAAATCATGAATCGTGCACATCAGCAAGGTGAAAACATTGTACAGGAAGCGCACCAAAGAGCAGAAACGGAAGCACAGCAGATCATTGTAAGAGCTCGTCAAGATATTCAAACAGAACGGGAGCAAACGTTCCAACAACTCAAAGGAGAGATTGTAACGCTTGCGATTGCGGCAGCAGAAAAGATAATCGGAGAGAAAATGGACTCCCAAACCAATCATCGATTGGTTCAAGATTTCCTACAGAACAGAGGGGACAATTAGATGAAGAACGGTATCGCTGCAAAACAGTATGCTTCCGCAATTTATCAAGCGTCATCTGCCAATGGAAAAGTAGAAGTGGTCTTGAGCCAAATGGAGCAATTGAACGAGCTTTTGCAACAGTCGTCCGAGATGTCTTTGTTCTGGAAACACCCCCAGATTCAATCAAACATGAAGTTGCAAGCCGTGCAAGAAGTGTTGAATATGTCTTTTCTTCCGGAAACAACGCGTTTTTTGTTGATGATTCTGGATAAAGGCAGAAGTCAATTGATGGATGAGATTTTAGAACAAATTCGTGTTTTGCAAAGGGAAGAACAAGGTATTTTGGTGGTGCGAGTGTCCACCGCTCAAGCCTTAGATTCAGAACAAGAGCAACGATTCATCGAGAAACTCCGTAAGGAGCATGGGAAAGAGATTGTTTTAGAAAAAATAATCCTGCCCGAACTGATTGGTGGAGTTCGAATCCAAGTTGAAGATACTGTGTACGATAGTACGATCCGCCGGCGTTTGGATAAAATGCGCGAGGTTTTATTGCCTCAGTTCCGTTAACTTTGGCGAAGTGTTCGCATCGGATCAAAACAATAAAGGAAAACCAGAAGAACGGAGTGACTTGAATGCACTTGAAACCGGAAGAGATTAGCGCGATTCTGTTACGCCAGATCCAAGGATACGAGGAGAAACTGTCTGTCGAAGAAGTCGGTACAGTTTTAACAGTCGGAGACGGTATAGCGCGAATTTATGGTTTAAAGAATGCCATGGCGGGAGAACTGTTACAATTTGAGAACGGTGTCTACGGTATGGTTATGAACTTAGAAGAAGAGAGTGTCGGTTGTATTTTACTGGGTCCAGAGGAAGACATTAAAGAAGGTCAAACAGTTCGTGGAACCCGCCGTGTCATGTCTGTGCCGGTAGGAGATGCCTTAATTGGCCGCGTTATCAATGCCGTTGGAGAACCTATCGATGGAAAAGGTCCTATTGCCTCTACCGGATTTCGTCCGGTGGAAACCTTAGCACCAGGAATCATTGATCGTCAACCAGTGTTTGAGTCACTGGCTACTGGGTTAAAGGTCGTCGACTCCATGACTCCCATTGGTCGAGGACAACGCGAGTTAATCATTGGAGACCGTGGTACTGGGAAGACAGCCATGGCTGTGGACACCATTATCAACCAAAAAGGCAAAGATATCATTTGTATTTATGTTGCCATAGGTCAGAAGTCATCGAGTGTGGCTCGAGTTGTAAAGAAACTAGAAGATTATGGTTCCATGGATTACACCATTGTGGTGGCAGCATCCGCTTCGGAACCTCCCGCTTTGCAGTTTATTTCTGCATATGCCGGTTGCGCCATTGGTGAAGAGTTTATGCATCAAGGTAAGCATGTTCTCATTGTCTATGATGATTTGACCAAACATGCTGTTGCCTATCGTACCGTTTCCTTGTTGTTACGCCGCCCACCTGGCCGTGAAGCTTTCCCGGGCGATGTCTTCTATTTGCATTCCCGATTATTAGAACGTGCTGCTAAATTGTCGAATCAACTGGGTGGAGGCTCTTTGACCGCTTTACCGATTGTTGAAACACAAGCAGGCGACGTCTCTGCTTACATTCCGACGAACATTATTTCGATTACCGATGGTCAAGTTTTCTTAGAGAACGATCTATTTTTCTCTGGCCAACGTCCGGCAATGAACGTTGGTATATCGGTTTCTCGTGTGGGTGGCGACGCTCAGATTCGTGCCATGAAGCAGGTAGCCGGACGTATGAAAGCAGAACTGGCTCAATATCGCGAATTGGTTTCTTTCGCTCAATTCGGTTCCGATTTAGATGATGAAACTAAGTTCCGTTTGAACCGAGGAGCTCGATTGACCGAGTTGCTAAAGCAGGGTGAAAATGTTCCTATGTCAGTAGAAGAGCAAGTAATCTCCATTTACACTGCTGTGAATGGACATTTAGACGAGTATTCCATTGACAAAATTCAGCCGTTTGAACGCGATTTCTTGGCGTTTGTTCGGGATCAACATGCAGAAATCATCAACGACATCAACACAACCAAAAGATTAACCGACGAAAATCGGGCTGCTTTGGAGAGAGCCATCAAAGAGTTCAAAGCGATCTTTGGGGTTGCTTAACGCAATGGGAAGGAGGCATTCCCATGGCTAAAGGTATTAAGGAGATGCGTAGACGAATCCATAGCGTCTCCAATACAGAGCAAATAACGAAAACGATGAAAATGGTATCTGCTGCAAAGCTTCGTAAAGCAGAAGCGGCAGCGTATCAGTCTAGAGATTATACAGATGCGGTCATATCCGTCGTAAATCGTGTGATTAGTCAAATGGATACATCTGATATATCGCATCCTTTTATGCATAGCAATGCCGAAGGAAAGACAGCGATTATTGTTATCACTTCCGATCGGGGGTTATGTGGTGCCTTCAATGGCAACCTCATTCGTGCCGGTCAGGAAGAGTATCACAAAGCGATGAGCACTTATGGCGGATGCCTCATGGTTCTCGGGAATCGCGGTGTCGATGCCTATCGTCGCTTGAAAATCCCTATGAATCATGTGGGTAGAGACGTGGGAGACTTTGCGAATGTATTGACGTTACGCCAACTGACTCCCAAAATCGAACAACTTTGGAAGTCCGAAGGGTACAGTAACTTGAAAGTGGTTTATGCTTTTCATGTCACTGCCATCTCTTATCAAGTAAGAGTGTTGGATGTGTTACCCTTCAAAGCAGAAGTCGTATCCGAGCAATCTGCTCAATATTTATTTGAACCGGGCGCAGAGGCCGTTGTTTCATCCTTGCTTCCGAGCTATTTAGAAGCAAGCCTCTTTAAAGCATTATTGGAAACCAAAGCCAGTGAACATGGTGCCCGTATGGCTGCTATGGATAATGCAACAAGAAATGCAGCCGACATGATAAAACGTTTAACGTTACACATGAATCGGTTACGGCAATCTGCCATTACCGATGAGCTATTGGAAATCATCAATGGTGCTGAGGCGCTGAAAGGATAGAACATTCTATCTGATACAATGGGCAAGGAGGAATAATATGTCTGATGGTTATATTACCGCAGTCATCGGACCTGTCGTCGATGTGCGATTCGCCGATGGTGATTTACCCAAAATCACTCATGCTGTACGAATTATATCCCCAAATGTAGAGAAGGCAATTGTTGCCGAAGTTTCTCAGCATTTAGGCGATAATACCGTTCGCTGTGTCGCATTATCGAGCACAGATGGACTGGTACGAGGTTGTAAAGTAGAAAACACCGGCGCGCCCATTCGCGTACCGGTTGGCAAGAATACATTGGGAAGAATTTTGAATGTCCTTGGTGAAGCAGTGGACCAAAAAGGGCCCATCGAAAGCGACACCTATTTACCCATCCATAGACCGGCTCCCGATCTGGTAGATCAATCGGTTTCTACCGATATTTTGGAAACAGGTATTAAGGTCATCGACTTGATTTGTCCTTATCCCAAAGGTGGAAAGATTGGTTTATTCGGCGGTGCTGGAGTTGGAAAGACGGTTTTAATTCAAGAATTGATTCGTAACATTGCTACGGAACACGGTGGCTACTCCGTTTTCGCCGGTATAGGTGAACGTAGCCGTGAAGGAAATGGTTTATACCTAGAGATGACAGAATCCGGAGTTATTGACAAAACATGCATGGTCTTCGGACAAATGAATGAGCCGCCGGGTGCCCGTTTGCGTGCGGGATTAACCGGGTTAACCATGGCAGAGTATTTCCGCGACGAAATGGGACAAGATGTGCTATTCTTTGTCGATAATATGTTCCGCTTTGTTCAAGCCGGTTCTGAAGTATCGGCCTTGTTAGGACGTATGCCTTCTGCAGTAGGATATCAACCCACTTTAGCAACGGAATTAGGACAAATTCAAGAGCGCATCGCTTCTACCAACAAGGGTTCCATCACTTCCATACAAGCCATTTATGTACCAGCGGATGACTATACGGACCCCGCTCCGGCTACCTTGTTTGGACATTTGGATGCAACAACGAACCTTGATCGTGGTTTAGCAGCTCAAGCCATCTTCCCGGCAGTGGATCCGCTAGATTCCAGTTCCAAGTATTTGGATCCCCGCATCGTCGGTGAAGAACATTACAGGGTCGCCCGTGGAGTACAGCAAGTCTTGCAACGTTATAAAGAACTCCAGGATATCATAGCCATTTTGGGTATGGATGAGCTTTCTGAAGAAGATAAAAAGACGGTTCAACGTGCCAGAAGAATTCAAAGATTCTTGTCACAACCCATGTTCGTAGCCGAAGCATTTACAGGACAAGAGGGACGCTATGTCACCCGACAAGAAACGGTGCGTGGCTTTGCTGAAATTCTCGCTGGCAACTATGACGATTTGCCGGAGTCTGCTTTCTACATGAAAGGCTCTATTGACGAAGTCCGCGGAAACAAATAAGGAGTGAAGCAATGGCGAAGAAATTCGATGTAGAAATCGTCACGGCTCAGGGTCGTTTTTGGCGTGGTGAGGCCGATATGGTGATCATGCATACGGTAGAAGGTGAAATGGCCGTAATGGCTGGACACATTCCTGTCGTGGCTGCTTTAAAACCCAGTCCTTTAAGGATTCGCGATGAAAACGGAAGCATGCAGGTCATCTCGGTTGGCGGTGGTTTCATGGAAATGGAAGGAAAGAAAGCCACATTCTTATTGCGCAGTGCCGAATGGCCGCAACACATTGATGTAGCCCGTGCAGAAGAAGCGAAGCGCCGTGCAGAAGAGAGATTACTGAAAGCCGATGGTTCAACCGATCAAGAGAGAGCAGAAGCCGCTTTACAAAGAGCAGTTTCCCGTTTAAAAATAGCTCAGAGCAATCGTGATTAAACGAACAGCCGCGGGGATGGTTGTCTCCGCGGCTTTGTTATGTACAATAGAATCAAAGGAATCAAGGTCCATTACCGCGAAATAAAAAATGTTGTGTGTACTAATAAACACCTGGAGGAATGTTCAATGTCGACTTTTCATATTTGGGGAAATCATCCAACTTCCGGTAGAATACCTGTACATGGAGCAAAAAATGCTGTGTTACCTATTATGGCATCGACGCTGTTAATTCCCGAACCTTGCCTTCTAACGGGAGTTCCCTATGAGTTAGATGATGTTCGCTTAATGATGAGAATATTGGAATCTTTAGGTGTGAAGTTGCAACGAGAAGAAGATCGATTGTGGGTGGATGCCAGTCACCTCATAAAAACAGAAGCACCTTATGACCTGGTTTCAGGGATGCGTGCCTCTTTTGTCATTCTGGGACCACTTCTAACCCGATATAAAGAAGCAAAAGTGGCAATGCCGGGAGGTTGTGCCATTGGTACTCGCCCCGTTGACTTGCATTTAAAAGGGTTAGAGGCATTAGGAGCCGAACTGGAACTCCTACATGGATACGTTCAGGCAAAGTCAGCTCGGTTAAAAGGTACTAAAATTTATTTGGATTTTCCTTCCGTAGGAGCGACGCAAAACATTCTCATGGCTGCAGCATTGGCAGAAGGAACAACCATCTTAGAGAACGCAGCTGCTGAACCCGAGATTAGTGACCTAGCCATATTCCTAAATGCTTGCGGTGCAAAAATCCATGGAGCTGGGACCAATGTAATACGTATCGAAGGGGTAAAAACCCTAAGAGCTACCCAGCATGAAATCATTCCCGATCGGATTGAAGCCGGTACCTTCTTGGTGGCTGCAGCAATCACGCAAGGAGATGTTCTGGTTGAAAACGCAGTGTCGGATCATTTGAAACCGGTATTAGCCAAGTTACGAGAAGCCGGACACCAATTGACCGAATATCCCGAGGGCATAAGGGTGGTTGGTGGCAAGACGACACTACCCACACATATAACAACCTTGCCACATCCTGGGTTCCCAACCGATATGCAAGCACAGTTTATGGCTCTTCAAGCGAAATCTATAGGCAACAGTACCATTACCGAAACGGTATTTGAGAATCGGTTTATGCACGTCAATGAGCTCATCCGAATGGGGGCTAATATTCGAATAGATGGAAGAATTGCCTATATACAAGGAGTGAACAGGTTGACGGGAGCACCGGTTCGTGCAACGGATTTACGAGCGGGTTCTGCATTGGTATTGGCAGGCTTGGCAGCAGAAGGAGAAACCATTGTACACGACATTTTCCATATCGATCGTGGATATATGCAACTCGAGAAGAAACTGCAAGGAATCGGAGCTTTCATAAAAAGAATGGATTAATCCTCTGTTCAACTCATCCATTTTATGGTATACTCGAACACAAATAAAAAGTGAGGAGTGGTCACTATGGCGCATGTTGTTACAGATACAAGCTTCCTTGAACTACCGCTGAGATCCAAAGGCAAGGTTCGAGATATCTACGATGTAGGAGATGCCCTTTTGCTTATTGCTACCGATCGTGTTTCTGCTTTTGATGTGGTTCTACCTACCGGTATTGCTCATAAAGGACAGGTGTTAACTCAGATATCAAAGTTTTGGTTTGAGAAGTTCGCCCATATCGTACCGAATCATATGATCACCACCCTTGTAACAGAGATGCCTGAACCCATTTGTCGATTCCCAGAACAACTGCAGGGAAGAAGCATGTTGGTTAAAAAAGCAGAGGTAGTACCCGTAGAGTGTGTCGTTCGTGGCTACTTAGCCGGATCTGGTTGGAAGGAATACCAAAAACAGGGTACTGTATGTGGCATCACTTTGCCAAAAGGACTCGTGGATTCAGAGATCTTGCCGGAACCTATTTTTACACCGGCAGCAAAGAACAATGTTGGGCATGATGAGAACATTTCGTTCGAGCGCATGATCGATATGGTTGGTGTAGAATTAGCGAACAAGCTCAAGGACATCTCGATGAGACTTTACAGAGAAGCAGCTGCTTATGCGCTGGAGAAGGGCATTATTTTAGCTGACACGAAATTTGAGTTTGGATTGTATCAAGGTGAGATTATTCTCATCGATGAATGTTTTACCCCCGATAGCTCGCGCTTTTGGCTCTTATCGGAGTATAAGAAGGGCCAGTCACAATCCAGTCTTGACAAGCAATTTATTCGCGATTGGTTAGAAACAACCGATTGGAACAAAGAACCTCCCGCCCCCATGTTACCGGATTGGGTCATTCAAGGAACCATCGACCGATATCTAGGTGCATATAAAGTGTTAACCGGTCGTGACTTAATGGAATAAAAAAAGGCGGCCTACATGGCTGCCTTTTTCGAAGGAGAGTTTTATGATCCTTGATACAGAGTATTGTTGTGTCACTTTTCGAAATGTTCATACGGCCTTACAATTCGAAAGGGATATGAAATCGTATGCTTTACAAGTGCGGTTGATTCCGGTACCCAGAAAAATTAGTGCTACCTGCGGCATGGCCGCGAGAGTTTCACTTCAGGAATGGGAAGCAGTCAAAACAAAGATGCTCTCCGAGCAACTTGAGTTTGAAAAGGTATTCCGTATCACGAAGGACGAAATGAACGAGGTTTTACTAATGCCCTAATACTTGTATGAGTAAGAGACCAGCCATAAGTCCGATGAGAGTGAAAATAGCAGGAGTTCGTCCTTTATTCATCAAAATGACTTGAGGCATAATTTCACAGTAGGTGACATATAACATCGCTCCCCCAGCGCCAGCCAGAGATAAAGCAATAAAATAATCGGAGATATTGCCAATCCAGTAACCTAAGACCGCACCAAATAAAGTAGGCACCCCCGACAAGGCAGTCAAAAAGATGGTTTTTCCAAACCCCATGCCTCCGGCACAAAGTGGAACTGCAATAGCCATGCCTTCAGGAATATTGTGTATCGCGATCATAATCGCCAAGACAATACCCAGAGCCGCGTCGTGAGTCGTTCCAGAGCCAATCGCCATACCCTCGGGCAGATTATGCAAAGCAATGGCACATAACATAATGATACCGGCTTTGATCATTCGAATATTCGATTGTCCGGCTTCCGCCAGCTTAGCCATGAGAGGATCCTGGTGGTGAAGTTCCTCTATGGCATCGTGCTCTTCCATGTGGGACTTCCCAACCATCCGTGTGGTAATCCAGTCAATGAGGGTGTTGAGTAGGAAGACCATGCCAACACCAATACTGACGCCAAGCATCGTTCCCCAAATATTGGACAGTTCCAATGCTTCCGGTATGAGATCAAAGCAAACAATGCTCACCATGATTCCACCCGCGAAGGAGAGAACATAAGACATGCTTTTTAAGGACTGCTTCCCAAAGATAACACCGATTAAGCCACCCAGTCCCGTTCCCATGACACCTGCAACAACACTGATGAATACCACATTTTGCATTTTCAGCACCTCAAAAAAGTTATAAGCGGCTAACACATTGTTTACAGTATAGAAGGAAATTCGGGTTTTGGCAAGGGCTGTACTAAGATATTTTTATATCGCTCAAAGAATGACAAGAACGCAAAAGAAGGAGAGTAGGTTATGAAAGTTACCGTCTTAGGCATGTGGGGAGGGTTTCCTCAGCCTGGTGAGGCCACTTCTGGTTATCTGTTGGAGACTCAGAAGGCAAAAGTGTTGTTGGATTGTGGCAGCGGAGTAGTCGGTCAATTCTTAAAACATTGTGATATCAATCAACTTGACGCCGTAGTTATTTCGCACTACCATGCCGATCACTGCAGTGATGTAGGTGTGCTACAATATGCGCGTCTCGTCCATCAAGCTATGTCCGGGTTGTCGAGATGCTTGCCGATCTATGGGTTCGATCATGGCGATTTCGGACGTCTCTCTTACATCAGGGAACAACAGCCGATTACAGAGGGTGTTCTATATGAAGCCAATCAATCGTTTTCCATAGGAGATATGACGTTTATCCCATTTAGAACACGGCATGCAGTTCCCTGTCATGGATTTCGTGTGATTAGCCCTGAAGGTACTATCTGCTATACTGCCGATGGTGGCTTCACAGAGCAGCAAATCGAAGCAGCAGCAGAGGTCGATTTATTGATTTCCGAGGCAAATTTCTCCCATGAGCATGTCGCTTTGGCAGAGGGGAATCATATGACAGGAACACACGTTGGCATGTTAGCGAAGCAAGCCAACGTGAAAAAGGTACTGTTAACACACTTACCTCCATTACGACCGCATGAGCCCATTATTTGTGAAGTGAAAGAGGGGTACCAAGGTCCATTACGGGTTGCGAGTATGGGCGCCATCATACAAGTGTAAGAAAACCTCCTTGGCTTCATTCCAAAAAGGAATTGAACCAAGGAGGTTCTTTTATCTACTTTTGAAGTTCATACCAGTTATCACCGCTATACACTTCTACCACAATCGGCACACTCAATTGTATCGCTTGTTCCATGGTTTCTTTCATTAGGGCTTTAAAGAGTTCTTCTTCTTCTTTTGGTGTTTCGCATACCAATTCATCGTGAACCTGTAATAAAATCCTTCCCTTCAAATTGCGTTTCTCAATCTCCTGCTGTAGATGTATCATGGCAATCTTAATTAAATCCGCAGCACTACCTTGAATGGGTGTGTTCAGAGCTGCTCGCTCACCAAAACTGCGTAAGTTATAATTCTTGCTACTGAGCTCCGGTAAATACCTTCTTCTTTGGAACAAGGTTGTGACAAAGCCACTCTCCTTCGCCTCTGCAATGATTTTAGTTTGATAATCACGAATCGCAGGGAATTCCTCAAAGAAACGATCGATGTACCCTTGAGCTTCTTTGCGGCTTATTCTCAACTGTGTCGCCAAGCCATAATCAGAGATACCATAGACGATGCCAAAGTTTACTGCTTTCGCTTTATCCCTTAAGGAGGAAGGGACCTCCTCAAAGGGGACATCAAAGACTTCGGAGGCCGTGCGTCGATGGATATCTTGTTTTTGCTTATATGCATCAATGAAGTGGGCATCTTGGGATAAGTGTGCCAAAATTCGAAGCTCGATTTGGCTGTAATCCGCAGAGACCAAGCGCCAATCGGAGACGGTGGGGTAGAAAGCTTTGCGAATGAGTCGGCCTTCTTCGTTACGTGTGGGGATATTCTGCAAGTTTGGATCACTGCTCGATAAACGACCCGTCGCAGTAACTGCCTGATGAAAAGTGGAATGCAATCGATCTCTTATGGGCTCTATAAGAGGGATAAGTCCATCCAAGTAGGTTCCTTTTAGCTTCGCCAATGTGCGATATTCTAGGATTAAGCCAATGATTTCGTGCTCATTTATCAAGTTTTCTAAGGTCTCAGCATCTGTGGAGTAGCCCGATTTGGTTTTTTTACCTCCGGTTAGCTGAAGACGTTCGAACAGGACTTCTGCCAATTGTTTAGGTGAGTTCAAATTAAACTCTATGCCAGCTAGTTCATGAATTCTCTTCTGCAAAGAATCGATTCGATGTTGAAATTCTTTGGATAACTCTTGCAGAACCGGTAACCGAACTCCAATCCCGGTGGATTCCATGAGATACAATACCCGTGAAAGAGGTAATTCTATGTTCCTATATAGGTCCCAAAGGGTTCTTTCTATGAGGAGCTGACGCAGAGGCGAGAGTAGAGCTTTGATTTGTCGGACCTCTTTCTCTACAATTGAAGTCGTTATGGCTTCCTCCAGTTCCGGTAAATGCTCACGGTAGATGGCATCCAATAAGAGCGCTTGACCTGGGTTTAGCAAGTAGGCTTGCAACATGACATCATCACAGGAAGGAAAATAATGTTGAACTCTGTGACTAAATCTTTTGAGGTCCCAGACTGTAAAAGATTGTGTCGATATGACCCTCTTAAGCTCATGAAGTTCATCATCACTTTGAATGGGAACAAGAATCACCTGGTCGTTGGAGAAAATCAAACCAAATTCCAGTAGGTTCTCGGTTAAACCACCCTCGCTTTCATGCAAGGAAACGGCTAATAGGGTATGTGAGGTCATGAAGTGCTGTAATTGAGTGGGAGTCATTTTTTCAACAACAAACGGAGCGCTCTGTGCAGATTCCTTCGATGGAATGAACGAAAGCTCTTCCGTTGGTAATTTGTCCAATAGGGACTTCATACCGTAGTTGCGATAGAATTCGCGTAACCTCGCCACGGGTAACTCTCTGATTTGCCAATGATGAATGGGTTCTTCAATGGGTACATCGGTAATGATTTTTGCCAAACGATAACTGAGGATGGCTTGATCTTTATACTCCGCAAGGTTCTCCCGCGCTCTTTTGGATTCCACTTCTGGCAAGCGTTCTAACAGATTCGATAAACTACCGAACTCCTTGATGAGTTTTAAAGCGGTTTTCTCGCCAATACCCGGAACACCTGGTATATTATCGGAAGCATCTCCCATGAGTGCTTTTACATCGATGAGTTGCTCAGGAGCCAAAGCATACTGCTCTTTTATCCATTTTTCATCGGTAATCTGAAGATCACTCATGCCTTTTCGACTGGTATACAGCACACGAACCTTGGGAGCCACCAGTTGGTAAGCATCACGATCCCCGGTCAATAAATAAGCATCGATATTTTCTTCGGCGAACCTTCTGCTTAAGCTACCCATAATATCATCTGCCTCAAAACCGGGGATTTCTAACCATGGAAAGTTCATTGCATCCAATAAATCGTGAATCAGTGAGAACTGATCCAATAACTCGGTAGGGGCTTTTTGCCGTGTGCCCTTATACGCTTCATACTCCTGATGCCGAAAGGTTGGCTCTGCTCTGTCAAATGCAACAAGAGCATAATCGGGTTGGATGGTCTCCATGGCCTTTTGAACCATGGTGGCAAATCCATATACGGCGTTGGTATAAATTCCTTTCGCATTGCTCATTAAGGGTAAAGCATAGAAGGCACGAAAAGCCAAGCTATATCCATCAATAATTAGAGCTTTCTTTGTCACTTAATTACCCTCTTTCGGAATGTTATCTGGGGCTTTTCCTCTGAACTCTTCTTTGATGATATCATCGAAAACATATCTTAACCAAGGAGTAGAGAAGTATTCGGTAGTGGAGTGAACCCCGTGTGTTGCTGCTTCTTCTTCGGTGTAACGATCTAAAAATAAAACACGTGTCGCTTTGTATTGAGGTTCATAGTGTGTCACCAAAGGAACCATAGAAACACGATCCACAAAAAGCGAATCACCATCCACATTAAAATAAAGAGAGGCCATACCGCCTAACAGGTTAATACCGGAAGACTGATTCGAGATGAAGTTTCCCAACGAGTAAAATACCGGCATTTCCTTGCCATCGGCACGCTTCAATATTTCTACTGGCTGAATGACATGAGGGTGATGACCAATGATGACATCTACATTCTCTTGCGCCAGCAAGTGAGCTAAATGTTCTTGCTGCTCATTTGCGCTCGTTGCGCCTTCGTCTCCCCAGTGGAAAGATACAATCACGAAATCAGCGATATCCTTTGCATGACGAACATTTTCAAGAATGATTTCTTCTTCTTCCAAGAATGTCATGCCATACTCTTGCCAATCATCCACAATAAAGCCGTTGAGCCCATAATTATACCCTAGAAATGCAAAACGAATTCCATCCCGCTCAAGAATCCTGACCGCTCCAGCTTCTTGTTCATAGAAACCCACGACCTCTACATTCAGCTGTTTCCATAGTTTCCAGGAATCGACCAATGCACCCATACCCGAATCCATGGAGTGATTGCTCGCTTGATTGACAATATCAAAACCAATATTAGACATCTCAACCGCCAACTCCTTGGGTGCGTTGAAAAGAGGATAGGTACTAATAATGTATTCTTCGCCGGCAACTGTGACTTCCTGATTCAAAAAGGCGATATCCGCAGCCGCAATCGCATCTTTCACCGGTGCATAAGAACTGCTGAAATCATAATGATCCCCACCCATTTTTTTCGCATACTCATAAATGGGGCTATGAATCAAGTTGTCTCCGACTGCAATAAAATGAAATTCTTTTCTAATCGGCTCCGGAGGGGGAACGGGTAAGGGACTGTGATCTGGTTTTGAACTAGTATGATTGCAGGCTGTTAGAAGAAAAACGAAAACCAATATTAGATAAAGCAGTGTTTTTTTGTTCCAAAATTTCATGGTATTCATTCCTTACTTATATTATCGTATAAAACTTCGATAGAAAGCTTGTAACTTCCTTTAATTATACTTGCCAAAGCTCGGCTTTCGCTATAAAATAGAAAAGATGAAGTGAAAGAAAGAAGTGAGTGTATGAATCGAATTTGGATAGAGGAACTGCCGAAATATGTACAGCAAGAAGTCGTTGTAGAAGGATGGCTACACCGAGTACGAAAATTGGGGAAACTTGCGTTTCTCTTAATCAAGGATACAACCGGAATGGTACAAGGAGTGGTCACGGGCAAGCCCGAGTGGCTCCAGGTCATTGCACCGGAGCAAGCTGTTCGAGTACAAGGTTCGGTTTCTGCATCGAACCAACAAGCTCTTGGAGTAGAGTTGCAAATCAGCGAGATTGTTGTTCTGGGTAAAGTCTATAAAGATTTACCTTTTGAGCTCAACCAAGAGGAAATTGGAGCGGGGTTGGAACATGTCTTGGATCATCGTGTTTTAAGTTTGCGTCACCCCAAGACGGCGGCTATTTTCAAAATTCAAGATGGTGTCATCAAAGCATTTCGTGACTTCTTGCATCAGGAGAAGTTCACCGAAATCCACACCCCTAAGATTGTGGCTACAGGAACAGAAGGAGGCAGTGAGCTGTTCGAAATTAAGTATTTTGAACAGACGGCGTATCTGGCTCAATCCCCTCAGTTCTACAAGCAAATGGCCATGGGTGCCGGATTACAAAGAGTGTTTGAGGTTGCACCGGTCTACCGTGCAGAACCGCACAATACATCCAGACACCTTAGTGAGTTTATTTCTCTCGATTTAGAAATGGGCTTTATCTCTGGCTTGAACGATGTATTATGCTTAGAGGAACGATTACTTGAATATGTTTTTGCTTACTTACAGGAGTATATGTCAAAGGAACTGGCCATGTTTCAAGCCCAGTTACCCAAAGTAGGCCAGATTCCACGATTGCGAATCAAGGAAATTGACCGTATTTTACAAAAAGAGTATGGGAAAGCCCTTGAGATATTGGACTTGGATTCCGAATCCGAGCGTTTAATCTGTGAGTACATGATGAAAGAGACCGGTTCAGAATTCGTTTTTGCAACTCATTATGGCAAAGCCAATCGACCCATGTATACTCAACCCAGTGCCGACGATCAGGACGTTACGGAAAGTTTTGACATGTTATTCCGTGGGTTAGAAATGAACTCCGGGGCACAGCGTGTCCATGATTACGATGTCTTAGTCAACAACATCTGCGCGAAAGGATTGCAACCGGAGAACTTTGCTTCTTATTTGGAGATCTTCCAATATGGTATGCCTCCTCATGGTGGATTCGCCATTGGAGCCGAACGATTGGTCTGCAAGATTCTTGGCTTACAAAACATTCGTGAAGCTGTTCTCTTCCCTCGTGACAGATTCCGCTTAACACCATAAATATAGAAGAAGACCATCTTGTGGGATGGTCTTTCTTTGCAGGAAAAATACTTTCGCATCACGAAATAAGAATCAGTTAAAGGAGGGTGTTTTTGATGCAAAAAAGAACATTTGGGAAAATCGATTTTCAACCGTCTCTGTTGGGTTTTGGAGCGATGCGGTTGCCGACTACCGGACCGGACAAGGTCATTGATGAAGCGGCTGCTATTGAAATGATTCGTCATGCCATGGACTCAGGGGTCAATTATGTGGACACGGCGTATAATTACCACAATAGCCAATCGGAGATCGTCGTTGGAAAGGCCTTACAAGATGGATACCGAGAGAAAGTAAAATTAGCCACCAAGAATCCTTCTTACAAGTTATTTGAAACGCACGAATGGCTGGAATTTCTAGATGAACAACTGGCAAAGCTGCAAACAGATCACATTGATTTCTACTTGCAACATGCTTTAAACAAAGATCGTTTCGAAACATTTAAACGAATCGGAGCATTCGAAGAAGCACAAAAAGCAAAAGCCCTTGGCAAGATACGCTATTTTGGCTTTAGTTTTCATGACAATTTTACGGTCTTCAAAGAGATTGTGGATGCATATCCATGGGATTTTTGCCAAATACAATTAAATTATCTGGACACCGATTTCCAAGCCGGATTAGAAGGTTTGCGTTACGCAGCAGCCAAGGGAATGGGTGTCATCGTCATGGAACCATTAAAGGGTGGACGATTGGCGGCGAATTTACCTCAGGATATTCAGTCTATGTTTGACCAGCACTCTACACGGCGTAGTCCGGTCGAGTGGGCTTTACGCTGGGTAGCAGATCAGCCGGAAGCATCGCTCTTGCTTTCCGGAATGAGTACCATGGATCAAGTTGTCGACAATCTGAGGATCTGCAGTCAGAACGACATTACAAAACTGGGAATGAAACCCGAAGATCGCACTTTTTTGGCACATGTAGCACAAACCTGGAAGGCGAAGATCAAGATTGACTGCACTGCTTGCCGATATTGTATGCCCTGTCCTCACGGGGTCAATATTCCCGGATGTTTCTCCCTTTACAACAATGCGTCCATGTTCGATACCTGGAAATCTGCTGCGAAACAATACAAAGAGCAATTTATCGATAAGCAAATGGATGCTTCGCTTTGCGTGGAGTGCGGGGCCTGTGAGAGTGTTTGCCCGCAACAATTATCTATTATTGAGACCCTCAAAGAATTGCACGCCGTGTTTGAAAGGATGATGTAGAATGGAATTTTCAAAGAAACCTGTTGGAGACTCTGTGGGTTTTGATGTAGAGGTTTATCATTTTGGAAGCCGTCCCGGACCGAAACTCATGGTCACGGCGGGCATCCATGGGGGAGAAGTCACCGGCATACATGCTGCACGTCTCCTTATTGATTATCTAGTCACGCATGAACAAGAGTTGGTTGGCGAAGTGAAAATCCTGCCTGTCTGTAATCAGGGTGGGTATCGTCGCATGGAAAGAACCAATCCTTATGACGATCTCGACATGAACCGTATTTTCCCCGGAAAAGTCGGAAGCAAACCCACTTTGGCTACTGCGGCATTGATTTACCAGGAAGCAGCTTGGCCGGAATATTTGGTGGATTTGCACTGTTGCGGACTTTATGGTAGCAATTATACGTTAGCAACATGGATGGATTCCGATAAGGACCGTCAATTAGCAGCCATGTTGGATATCCCTGTTGTGATTAAGTCGGGTGGTACCGCGGGTCAATTATTCGTCGAGTCCAGTCAGAAAAGGAACATCGCCAGTGTCATCATCGAACTAGCCGGCGGCCAGCCAACTGGACAAATCGACTTAACTGCTGCAGACGAAGCATATCAAGCTTTGTTAAAACTGATGCATCAGTTAGGGATGCTGCCAGGTCCGGTCGAAAAACCACAACCTGTATTTTGTATGCCTTTGGCTAGCGTATCTTCCACGGAAGATGGTTTATACATACCATTGGTTTCGAAAGGAACCTGGGTGGAAAAAGGTACGACGGTCGCTACACTAAATGGAAAAGTGAT
>ERZ1645189.99-NODE-99-length-20532-cov-5.872540_pt1 | contig 20532 bp, 16 predicted proteins | sample MGYA00575350_ERZ1645189 | MGnify/ENA primary metagenome ERZ1645189 (study PRJEB40845, sample SAMN11283421) | freshwater sediment metagenome | isolation source: river sediment | host: Sediment | place: India: Jajmau, Kanpur | collected 2015-12-17 ...
AAGCTTCCTCCGTTAAAGGATACCTTAAATACAGAATTGAATAGCATCGATTACATAAGAGAGTATGATGAGAGGGTAAACGAGAAAGGTGATGTTGATATATCATTTAACCTTTATTCTAATGCAGATTACAGTAAAGAGTATTATATTTTTTATGATAGTAAAAGAATCAATTATGATGCTAAAACGGAATTTACAGCAGATTGGTTTCTGCTTTTTGGTAAAAAGCCAGAGTACGCAGAACCGGAAGTCTCTCAACTAAGTATTTATTTAATGAATGATACGATATATACAATAACAGATACTTACCCTGATGGCGGAACAACTCCCGAAGGACATTCATTCAGGATATCAGGAGGTGATGTATTAAAGGTTTCGGTAAAAAGTAAAGCTGTATTCTCAGTTGATCAGATATATTTTTGGAGCATCAGAGAAGAGTGGACTAAAAATCTTTATTTGCTGGAGACACCATGGATAGATTCTTCAAATGGTGTCAATAGCTACAGATTACCAATACTCAGGAATGTGAGGCTAAACAAAGATACTTTTGCGCTTATTAAGAAAAAATCGATCGAGGCCCAAAAGGAATTACTCATAGAAAAGAGGGATTCAATTCTTGCTGCCAGAAAATTGGAAGATCAATTGAGTTATATCTACACTAAAGAGATTCTTGATGATTTTAAGAAGAGATTAAAGTCAAATTTTGAAGATGCAAATACACCAGACGAGCTTTATGTTAGATTTGAACTGCAATATTTTATTACTGAATTGACAGTTCATTATAAAGACGGTACATCAGGAAAAATATATCACTTTGCACAATATCAAGTATCTGTGCTTTAATAAAATGAAAAATGTTGCGGCTTTAGCCGCACTAGCCCCCTCCTGTGGAGGGGGTTGGGGGAGGGTAAGAAATGAATGGGCCGGGGCCCATAAAAAAAGCACCTGCGCGTTCTGCGCAAGTGCTTTTTTTGTGGGCCCAGCTGGGCTTGAACCAGCGACCCCCTGATTATGAGTCAGGTGCTACTAACCAACTGAGCTATGGGCCCGAAAAGGACTGCAAAAATAGTAAAATTCCGTAAAACCCTAGTATTTATTGCAGTCTTTATCTGGGAAAATCATCAAACTTTGATTTCAACCTCAACACCGCTAGGGAGCTCGAGTTTCATCAGAGCGTCTACTGTCTTAGGAGTAGAGCTGTAGATGTCGAGAAGACGGCGGAAAGAGTTAAGCTCAAACTGTTCGCGTGACTTTTTGTTAACAAAGGTCGAGCGGTTAACGGTGAAAATCTTCTTGTCTGTAGGAAGAGGAATCGGGCCGCTTACAATTGCTCCTGTAGCTTTAACAGTCTTTACAATCTTGTCTGCAGATTTGTCTACAAGCATGTGATCGTAAGATTTTAGCTTTATTCTTATTTTTTGGCTCATTTTATTTATTATTAACCAATTTATAAATCAATTATTCGTCTGAATCGTCAAATTTCTTGCCGCCGGCTTTCTCGATAACCTCTTTTGCAAGAGATGCAGGAAGCTCGGTGTAGTGTGAGAACTCCATTGTACTGGTTGCTCTGCCGGATGACAGTGTACGGAGTACGGTCACATAACCGAACTGCTCAGAAAGCGGAACTTTGGCTTTGACAATTCTGGCATTACCTTTTGAATCCATGCTGGTAATCTGTCCGCGGCGCTTGTTAAGGTCACCGATAACATCTCCCATATAATCTTCAGGTGTAACCACCTCAAGAGACATGATAGGCTCCATGATGTAAGGGTTTGCCTTAGGGCATGACTTACGGAAAGCCTGTCTTGCACAAATCTCGAATGAAAGTGCGTCTGAGTCTACAGGGTGGAATGAACCATCCTTAAGTACAACCTTAACTGCAGGTACTTCGTAACCGGCAAGTACACCATTTGCAAGTGCAGCCTTGAAGCCCTTTTCTACAGCAGGTACATACTCTCTTGGAATGTTTCCGCCTTTAACCTCATCTATGAACTGAAGACCATTCACTCCCTCGTCTGCAGGACCGATTTCAAATACGATATCTGCAAATTTACCACGACCACCGGTCTGCTTCTTAAATACCTCGCGGTGAGAAACTGTAGAGCGGATAGACTCCTTGTAGTTTACCTGAGGTGCTCCCTGGTTAATCTCAACATTGAACTCTCTTCTGAGACGGTCAACGATAATCTCCAGGTGAAGCTCGCCCATACCGCTGATAACGGTCTGGCCGGTTTCGTGATCTGTACGAACTGTGAATGTAGGGTCCTCTTCTGAAAGCTTTCCTAGTGCAAGTCCGAGCTTGTCAAGATCCTTCTGGGTCTTTGGCTCAACTGCAAGTCCGATAACCGGATCAGGGAAAGACATAGATTCGAGAACTATTGGGTGGTTTTCTACACAAACTGTATCTCCTGTACGGAGTTCCTTGAAACCTACAGCTGCGCAGATATCTCCTGCTTCTACAAAATCGATTGCATTCTGTTTGTTTGAGTGCATCTGATAAAGTCTTGCCACGCGCTCTTTTTTATCTGAACGTGTGTTAAGAATATAAGAGCCTGACTCAAGCTTACCTGAGTATGCCCTTATAAACGCCAGCCTTCCCACATAAGGGTCGGTTGCAATTTTGAAGACAAGACCGCAGAATGGTTCACTTTGTTTTGGTTTGCGAATCTCTTCGTTACCAGTCTCTGGATTGATACCTTTGATAGCCTCAATGTCCAGTGGTGAAGGAAGGTAGCGCATAATTGCGTCAAGCAGGAACTGAACTCCCTTGTTCTTGAAAGAAGAGCCGCAGATTGTTGGAACAACTGCCATGTCAATTGTTGCTTTTCTCAAAGCATCAATAATCTCTTCTTCAGAAATTGAGTTTGGATCTTCGAAAAACTTTTCGAGAATTGCGTCATTGTATTCGGCAACAGACTCAACCAGTTTCGCTCTCCACTCTTCAACCTCTGCTGCCATGCTGGCAGGGACTTCCTTAATCTCGTAGTTTACGAGATCTTTGCTATCCGCATTGTAATAGTATGCCTTTTGAGAAATAAGGTCAATAATACCCTCAAATTTCTCCTCAGCTCCAATAGGAAGAACAATAGGAACTGCATGAGCACCCAGCTTGTCGTTCATCTCTTCGACAACGGCAAGGAAGTCTGCTCCCACGCGGTCCATTTTGTTAACATAAGCGAGCTTTGGAACCTTGTACTTGTCTGCCTGACGCCAAACGGTTTCAGACTGAGGTTGCACACGACCTACTGCACAGAAAGTAGCAACTGTTCCGTCCAGTACCCTTAGAGAACGCTCAACCTCCACTGTAAAGTCTACGTGACCCGGAGTGTCGATGAGGTTAATCTGGTATTGATTTCCGTTATAATTCCAAAAAGCGGTGGTAGCAGCAGATGTGATAGTGATACCACGCTCTTGCTCCTGTACCATCCAGTCCATTGTTGCGGCACCTTCGTGAACTTCTCCAATCTTATGGGTTTTACCCGTATAATACAGGATACGTTCAGAAGTAGTAGTCTTACCAGCATCGATATGTGCCATGATGCCGATATTCCTTGTGTATTTTAAATCTCTTGCCATTATTCTTTATTACTCCTCTACTAGAAACGGAAGTGAGCGAAAGCCTTGTTGGCTTCAGCCATTTTGTGCATATCTTCTTTTCTCTTATAAGCACCACCTTCGTTATTGTAAGCGGCCATTGTCTCAGCAGCAAGCTTCTCGGCCATTGAATGGGCTGAGCGTTTGCGTGAGTACTGAATCATATTTTTGATCGAGAGTGAAACTTTTCTTTCAGGACGTACCTCAGTTGGAACCTGGAAGTTAGCACCACCAACCCTGCGAGATTTAACCTCAACTTGTGGTGTGATGTTTTCAAGTGCTTTTTTCCAAATTTCCAAAGGAGCCTTGTCAGAATCTTTCATCTTCTCGCCAATAATATCCATAGCATCATAAAAAATGCCATAGGCAATACTCTTCTTTCCCTCGTACATCAGGTTGTTCACGAATTGAGTTACCAAAACATCGTGAAACTTTGGGTCAGGAAGCAGAATCCTCTTTTTAGGCTTCGTTTTTCTCATTTGATTCTCTTAATAATTTAGTTTTTACTTTTTCTTAGCCGGAGCTGCAGCAGCACCTTTTTTAGGCCTCTTTGCACCGTAGAGCGAGCGACTTTGTCTGCGTCCCTCAACACCTGCTGTGTCAAGCGCACCACGAAGGATGTGGTAACGAACACCCGGAAGGTCTTTTACACGACCACCGCGTACAAGCACAATTGAGTGCTCCTGGAGGTTGTGACCTTCTCCCGGTATGTAAGCATTGATTTCCTTCTGGTTAGTCAAGCGAACACGGGCAACTTTTCGCATAGCCGAGTTTGGTTTCTTTGGAGTAGTTGTGTACACGCGAACACAAACACCACGCCTTTGAGGACATGCGTCCAGTGCGCGAGACTTACTCTGCTCCACTATCACCGTACGGCCTTTGCGTACTAATTGTTGAATTGTTGGCATAATTAATTGTTAATCTTTACTTTATGTAATTACGTTATATAAAACGGGTTGCAAAGATAAGGTATATTTTCCGAAAAGCAAACAACTTATCAACATTTTTTGTGGAAAAATAGGGCTATATTTGTTGGATAATCTAACTTAATTATGAAAATTTCGCAAAAAGCAGCAGCTTACATTGGCCAGGAAGAAAAATACGGAGCACACAACTACCATCCACTGGAAGTTGTCCTCTCAAGAGGTGAAGGAGCTTTTGTATGGGATGTAGACGGCAAAAAGTATTTCGATTTTCTCTCTGCATACTCTGCAGTAAACCAGGGACACTGTCATCCTAAAATTGTGGGAGCGCTTAAAGATCAGGCAGATAAAATCTGTCTTACATCAAGAGCCTTCTTCAATGACTGTCTTGGACCATACGAGGAGTTTATCCACAACTACTTTGGATATGACAAAGTACTTCCAATGAACTCGGGGGCAGAGGCAGTTGAGACAGCTCTTAAACTTGCAAGGCGCTGGGGTTATGTTAAAAAACAGATCCCGGAAAACCAGGCAGTTATTGTTGGCTGCGAAGGCAATTTTCACGGAAGGACAATCAGTATTGTATCGCTCTCGTCAGATCCGGATTCTTATGCACAGTATGGTCCCTTTACACCGGGACTGATAAAAATCCCTTACAACGATGCAAATGCGCTGGAGGCGGTTCTGGAGCAAAATTCAAAAAATATAGCAGCATTTCTGGTAGAGCCAATTCAGGGCGAAGCAGGAGTTTTCGTTCCGGACAACGGATATCTTAAGAGATGCTATGACCTTTGCAAAAAATACAATGTACTATTCATTGCAGACGAAGTTCAGACAGGAATTGCCCGCACAGGCAAGATGCTCTGCTGCGACCATGAAGGAATTCGTCCGGATGTTGTTATTCTTGGTAAGGCAATTTCCGGTGGAGTGTTACCGGTATCGGCCGTTCTGGCAGATGATGAAATTATGCTCACCATTAAACCGGGAGAGCACGGGTCTACTTTTGGCGGATTCCCTCTAGCCTGCCGCGTTGCAACAGCCGCACTGGAGGTTGTAAAGGAGGAAAAGCTTGTGGAGAAGGCCGAATACCTTGGAAAGATTTTCAGGGAAGAGATGGGAAAGGTTAAGTCGCCTTTCATAGAACTGATAAGGGGCAAAGGACTGCTGAATGCAATAGTAGTTAAGCCGTTTAATGGCAAAGAGGCATGGGATGTCTGCGAAAAGATGGCAGAAAACGGGCTTATTGCCAAACCTACTCATAAACATATAATCCGTTTTGCACCTCCGCTCGTTATTACAGAGGAGCAGCTCAGGGAGGCAATAGGAATCATTGTGAAATCGTTTAAAGATCTCGAATAGTTTCAGGTTATGCAGACAACTTCAAGAGTATTAATGGTCAGGCCGGTAAGATTCGGCTTTAATGAACAGACTGCCGTAAACAACTCTTTCCAGAGAAGAGGCCTGGAGCTGAGCGCACAGGAGATGGCACTTGCCGAGTTCGATAACTTCGTAACTCTGCTCAGAACAAATGGTGTTGAGGTTACTGTAGTGGAGGACACCCCGGACCCTCATACACCCGATTCAATATTTCCCAACAACTGGTTCTCTACACACGAATCTGGAGAGCTGGTGCTCTATCCCATGTGTGCACCAAACCGGAGAATGGAGAGAAAGGAGACTGTCCTTAAGGTAATTAAGGAGATTGGTTCGAAGGGAAAAATGAAGAGACTGGTAGATCTGACCTCGTGGGAGGAGAAAAACCTCTTTCTTGAAGGGACAGGAAGCCTGATTCTTGACCGTCCGAATAAACTGGCATTTGTTTGCCGCTCACCAAGAAGTGACGAAAAGGTACTCGAACAATTCTGCGAAGAGCTCGATTACGAATACTTTATCTTTGATGCTACTGATAATAACGGCTCTCTTATTTACCACACAAATGTGATGATGTGCATTGGGGAGAAGTTTGTTGTCGCCTGTCTTGATTCAATCAAAAACATAGCGGAGCGTGAGAGTTTCATTGCTTTCGTAGAGGATTGCGATAAGGAGCTTGTAGAAATCTCCATGGAGCAAATGGAGAACTTTGCAGGAAATATGCTCCAGCTTCGCGGGAAAGGCGGTGAACCACTGCTCATCATGTCAGCTACAGCAAAGAGGTCGCTCACTGCAGAGCAGCTCGCGACCCTCTCTTCATACTGCAGAATCCTTGCACCGGAACTTGAAGCCATTGAGACTAACGGCGGCGGTTCTGCCCGCTGCATGATTGCAGAAATCTACTTTTAAAGGGTTGTCTCAGAACAACCCTTCTAATTGTCGTCCTCTTTCAGATATCCGCTTCTGTATGCCGCAAGAAGTCTTGTGAGATCCTCAATCTGGCGCATAAGTTCTGCTCCAATATCGGTATCTCTTACAAGCCTGCGTTTGTTGCTGAACTCCAGAACGGTGGTTTCAGAAATAATATCATGCCCCTCTTCTATAGCCCGCTTGGCCGATTCGAAAGGCTCATGCTGAACAAGCATCAGCCCGTGCGAATTGTAAATAAGTGTGTATCCTGCAATTCCTGTCTCAGGCTGATATGCCTTAGAGTAGCCGCCGTCAATCACCAGAAGTTTACCTCCGGCTTTGATTGGTGACTCTCCTTTTCCTGTTTTAACAGGAATGTGGCCGTTTATAATGTGGGATACCTTTGAATCTTCAACCCCAAACTCATTAAGAATCATCTCGCAAATCTCGCGGTTGTTCTTGAGCTGGTAGTAGTGTCCCTTTTTCTCTTTGTGAGTCTCCTTCTCTGCAATGAAATACCTTTCAAAAGTTGTCATCCTGTCCTTGTCAAAAGGAGGAGACGAAGGTCCGCACCACAAATACCAGATAAAGTCGGCCGCATACATTTTCTCCCTCTTTTTCTCTTCAAAATATGCCTGTCTTATTATCTGGTCTACCTTGTCAAAGAGAGCTTTCCCCCAGTATTCAACCCCTTTAATCTTAACCTTTTTAAAAGTTCCGTCCTCGTTAAGAGGAACTGAACCATGATAAAGCAGGTTGGAGTTTTTCACCAGATAGAGAGAGCCGTTTGCATAAATACAGCGCATATGTTTGCGGAGCTTTTCACTGTGGGTGAAGTAGTGTTTCATTATGTCCATAACTTCCCGCTCGTCTTCAGTGAGTCTGTACGGGTCAGACGGATCAATGGTAGGGAAGAGGGTGTCTCGAAGCTGATACTCTTTTCCGTCAATGGAGATTGTCCACTTGTTAAAATCAATTTTATGGAGCAGTTTTCTGTCATCCATACCAAACTCAGGATTGCGGTCAATCACCTGTCCTTCAAGTTTGAACTGGATGATGGCAATAGCCTTGTGCATCTGGGAAACCAGTTTCATATGTTTCTGTTTCACAGGCTCGTCCTCTCTTGCCTTGGGTTTAAAGAGGCTGCACGGATCTTCACCATACATCTCCATCGCAAAAGTAGCCAGAGGGAGAAGATTGATTCCGTATCCATCTTCCAGAGTGGAGAGATTGCCGTATCGGAGGCTCATCCGCAGTACATTTGCGATACAAGCTTCGCTGCCCGACGCGGCTCCCATCCAGACAAGGTCATGGTTGCCCCACTGAATGTCAAAGTTGTGATAGTCGCACAGCAGGTCCATTATTATATGTGCTCCCGGACCTCTGTCGTATATGTCTCCAACTATGTGCAGGTGGTCAATAGTTAACCTCTGAATGATACGGCTCATTGCAACAATAAAATTCTCCGCCCTTCCGGTTGTCACGATTGTGGCAATAATGGCGTGAACATAATCCTGTTTGTTGGGATCTGTCTTAAACTCATGAAGGAGCTCCTGGATAATGTATGAAAACTCAGGAGGAAGAGCCTTGCGAACTTTTGATCTCGTGTATTTTGAAGAGACATTGCTCAGCACACTCAGTAGCTGCAGCAAAACCATCCTGTACCAGTCCTCAATATCTTTCTCCCTGGCTTTGATAACCTTAAGTTTCTCCTCCGGATAGTAGATTAGAGTACAGAGTTCACGCTTCTCCCACTCCCTGAGCCGGTGGCCAAAGATATCCTCGACCTTTTTTCTTATTACTCCCGATGCATTTTTCAGAACATGCTGGAAAGCTTCGTGCTCACCATGTATGTCAGTTAAAAAGTGTTCAGTCCCCTTGGGGAGATTTAATATAGCTTCAAGATTTATTATCTCTGTGCTTGCCGCAGAAATTGTCGGAAAGCTTTTTGACAGCAGTTGCAGGTATTTAAGGTCCCTCATTAAAGTTTTCTGTTTAAGTATTTTTCAATTACCGAAAGCATAAGCGTAGACTTGACCGGTTTGGTAAGTACCTCATTGCATCCGGCCTCAATCGCCTCAAGATGGTCAGATTCAAAGGCATTGGCAGTAAGTGCTATAACAGGGATGTCATCAGACATCTTTCTTATCTCTTTAGTTGCGGTAAGACCGTCCATTACCGGCATCTTAATGTCCATAAGTATGATGTCGGGTCTGAATTCACTCTTAAGTTTAAGCGCTTCCAGACCATTAACTGCCCTTATTGTATCGTATCGTTTTGAAAGAATTATATCAACCAGTTTGAAATTACTGTCCAGATCCTCAGCAACCAGCACTTTGCCTCTCCGTTCACTGTTCCCGGCAGCATCTCCCATTGCCGGAGAGATTTGAGGAGTTACGGAGGCACTGTTATCACCACTTATTTCACTGTTATCTTCGGGAGAGTTTTCCCGTGTCTCAATATCATATGGTATTGTATAGCGGAATGTGCTGCCCTTTCCCTCCTCTGACTCCACCCAGATTTTCCCGCCAAACTTCTCTACTATGGCTTTGCAGATTGGGAGACCAAGACCCGTTCCCTTTGCATATTCGTCAGTTTTGTAAAAACGGCTGAATATTTTGTCAATATTTCTGGACGAAATTCCTTTACCGGTATCAGATACATAAATTTCCACAGAAGATTCTCCAAAACGGTAACCTATTGTAATCTCTCCCTCATCTGTAAACTTTACTGCATTGCTCACCAGATTACCAAGAACCTGTCTGTTGCGTACAGGATCTGCGCAGATATCTCTCTTCTCATCTGGTTTGAGGGTGGTTATTTTTATTTTCTTCTTTAGATTAAGCCTGTTAAGATCTGCAATTTCATCAATCTGGCTTCCCAGGTCAAACCTTGTAAATTCAAACTTCATGCTGTTTGACTCTATTCTTGAGATATCCAGAATGTCGCTTATAAGAGTCATAAGCGTTCGTGAGTTATTGTTAATTATTGCAGAAAATTCTGCCTTCTCTTCAGGTGAATAGGATGGGTCAGATATCAGATTGGCAAAACCAACAATCCCGTTCAGGGGTGTCCTTATTTCGTGACTCATATTTGAGAGGAATGAGCTCTTAAGTCTGTCACTCTCTTCTGCCTTTAGCTTCGCTTCCAGAAATTCATTCTCACGCTTTTTAAGAGCATCAATGTTAATGTCCATACCATACAGGAACCTGGCATCATTACCGGTTGCAGAGTCTGTTGAGTATACAATTCCGCGCCTTTCCCACCATTCCCATTTTCCGTCATTGTTAATGGAAAGCCGGTATTCCACTGTAAAGCTTTTAGTCTGCTGAAACTTTAGTTTTTCGTATGAGAGGGCAAGTTTGTCCCTGTCGTCGGGGTGAACTATTTCAAGAAAACTCTTATGGGTAAGAAACCTGTTTGCAGAAGTACCAAATATGTTCTCGTAATTTTCTACGATTACAAACTGTCTGGTATTAGTGTTGTAAAACCATATAAATGACTTTGCAGATTCCAGTGCAAGCTGAAGATATCTTTTTTGTTTGATAAAATCTGTAACATCCCTCATTACCAGAACTATCTGGCTCACATTGCCCGTGCTGTCAAGAACAGGTGTAATATTACCGGCAATAAACCTGGATTCCCGCTCCCTGTAATCTATTCTCGTATTTTCAGGAATGCGGAGAGACTCTTTTTTCTCGACTGCCCGGGATATTAGACTGCGGATACTCTCATTTTCGCCACTCTGGCTGGTATTAAATACTTCCTGAAATTTTTTCCCGATGAGCCCTCTTTTATATTCAGACAACTCCTGCGCGGCCTGATTAGCATCAATAATAGTAAAATCGGGCGAAAAGGAGATAACTCCCTCTTTCATTACGGATAGTGTGTTGTTTAACAGATCCTTTCTGCGGATATTCTCACGGGTAAGCCTCATGAGCTCTTTGTTGAGCATCCTGTATCTGAAATGGTATACGGCAAAAACCATAAAAGAGGTTAACAGCAGAAGTATAAATGCAAGAAAGAGCTGGACCTCAGTTCTGTAATCGTCATACAGACTCGGTGGTTTGTTGAGCATTACGGCTCCCTTAGGCAGTTTTTCGCTGGAAATATTCCACTGTCTCAGTTTGGAAAAATCAAATACAAGTTTGTAATCCTGGATTGTGTCCCTGATAATCTTGCCCGGATTCTCAATGAGCCATTGAGCCTTCTCTGCAATTTTGTAACCCTGATCCCAGCTGGAAACTGTATACCCGCCAATAACCCCTGTGCCAAGCAAAAGGTTCTGTATGCCTAATACCGGTATATTCTCAATTCTGGATAAAAAGGGGTATGAAGTGTTGTTCAGGGTGTAATTGCCAAGAGTGTCTGTTTTCCACGATGATAATACAGCAAAAGAATTCAGTGGCATTGAGTTAATCTTCTTGATAAATTTTGAGAAATCAAGCCCTGCTGAGGATAGATATTCAATATTAACTGACGATCCCTCCTTTTCTGCAATTTTTTTTGCAAATGCAGCCTCCCTCTCACCATAGACACTGTCATCATAAATGAACAGAATATGGGAGGTTCGCGGAAACAATTTCATTCCCAGGTCAAAATTCTCCTTGATTGGAATCGTGGTTGAAATGTAGGAGACATCATGTCTGAGCTCTCCGCCGGCACCAACAAGTTTGATGCACAATACAGGCGGCATCCCGGCCCCCTGGCTTCCGTCAACGGACTTAATGAGATCAAGTGCATCAATATCTGTTGCCAGAATAAGGTCAAATCCAGTCATTCTGTAAGAACGCCAGGCAACATTAAAGGCACTCAGCATTGCATCCCTGTCTCTTGTACCATTGCTGTTCAGGTACAATGATGATATTCTGGTATGAGTCTTTTTCCCGGAGTGATAGCTTGAAAATCCGGAGGTAATTTCCCGGAGTCTCTCATTACTTCTCTCTTTTGTATAGACAATAAGTATCCGTTTGCCTTCTGCAACTGAATCCGCAATGGAGATTTCAGCCGCATTCTGAGCAAATACAAACGATGTCTGAATGCAGGCAAGAAGAGTGATTAGCAGAGAGAGCAATCGTTTTCTCATAAATAAGTCCGGGTTTAGTAAAAGATACAATTACCAAAGTTAATAAAAATTACTTGAGAACTTTTGTTAAATTTGTTACATCAACATCACTACTAATATCCAGTAATTATGAAATTCGAATTACCAAAACTGGCTTACGAGGCAAATGCCCTTGAGCCGGCAATCAGCAGCCAGACAATTGCCTATCATTACGGCAAGCACCACCAGGCATATGTAAACAATCTTAATGCTTTGGTAATAGGTACTCCTTTTGAAAATATGGGTCTTGAGGAGATTATCAGAAAATCAGAAGGTGGTATATTCAACAATGCAGCACAGGTGTGGAATCACACATTCTATTTCAACTGCTTTACTCCTGGCGGAGCAGGAGAGCCTGGCGGAGAGCTTCTTGAGGCAATCGAAAAGACCTGGGACTCTTTCGAGAATTTCAAAAAAGAGTTTAATACAGCAGCTGCAACTCTGTTTGGTTCAGGGTGGGCATGGCTGGTTAAAGACAAAGATGGCAGACTCTCAATTATCAAGGAGAGCAATGCCGGGACACCACTCACTAAAAATCTGGAGCCGGTTTTAACATTTGATGTGTGGGAACACGCATATTATCTAGATTACCAGAACAGAAGAGCAGATTATCTTGAGGCACTCTGGAAAATCATAGACTGGGATGCCGTAAACTCCAGATATTAAAAGGCATTCTGATAAAATTTATGAGGTTACAGGAATTTTTCCCGTAACCTCTTTTTTTGCAAAGAGAGTCATAAGAAGACTTCTTACTACCAGATGCATTGCATAGGCAAGGTAGAGGGCCTGAATTCCGATTGCCTCCTCTGCCAGATAAAACGTTGCAAAAAATGACACAGCAGAGATAAGCATTACATTTCTTATAGCAGAGGCAGCAGTTGCGCCAATATAGATACCATCCCACATAAAGGCGATACAGCTAATGAGAGGGATTATCAGCAGCCACGGAAGAAACGGTTCCGATGCCTCAATTACTGAGTGGTTGTTTGTGAGGAGTCTGATAATTGGTTCGCCGGCAAACATATAAGCAGCCGTTGAAACAGCGGCAACAATAAAAGTCCAGAAAAACAAACCTTTAATAGCCTTTTTCAGAGATAAAAGGTCACGGGCTCCAATGTACCTTCCGGTGAGAGCCTCTCCTGCATATGCAAATCCATCAACAAAATAGGAGTAGAGCAGCATAAGTTTCATCATAATTGTACTCACTGCAAGCAGCTCGTCTCCGTATCTTGCAGAGAGGCTGGTAAAGCCGGAGTAAACAAGAAGCAGACTTGCAGACCTGATAAAGAGATTTCCGTTGAGAATGAAAAAATTCTTCATCTCTCTTATCTTCAGACTTGCTTTCAGATTTATGTAATGAAAGAGCTTTCTGTAGTAAATGGTGAGAAGGGTAATAGCTGTGAAAAGACCAACATACTGAGCTGCAACTGTGCCCAGTGCAATACCTGAAACACCCATTCCCAGAGTTATTGCAAACAGAATACTCAGGACCAGATTAAGAACATTTACCACTATGTCTGTTACCATTGGGCTTATGGTATTCTGCATACCAATAAACCACCCCTTGAATGCAAATAGCGAGAGTGTTGCAGGAGCTGCCCAGATTCTAATAAAGAAATACTCCCTCGCCATCCTTTCAACATCCGGCGAGCACTCTACTATCTGAAATGCTGCGATTATGTAAAAGTACTGAATGGCCAAAATGAAAAGTGCTGCCAGCAGAGCTGTTCCAACAGCTTGCACCAAAACCTTTATACTATCTTTGAAGTCCCGCCTTCCGTATGCCTGGGCCGCATATCCCCCAGTTCCTACCCTGAGGAATCCCATGTTCCAGTAAAGGAGGTCAAAAAGCATTGTGCCAATTGCAATGCCGCCAATTGAAGCTGCGTCGCCGAGTCTGCCGGCAATAGCCAGGTCTACCATCCCTACCAGGGGAACTGTAATGTTTGCGAGTATGCTTGGGGTTGCGAGCTTAAGAATTTTTCTGTTCATATTTTACCTGTATTTCTCCTCCTCTTCAAGCATTCCAAGGTAAGATATGTATCTGTCTGCAGAGATAATTCCCTCTTCTACGGCCTCTTTTACTGCACACCCTGGTTCGTGGGTGTGGGTGCAGGGGGCGAACCTGCAGTTGTCTGATATTTTGAGCATCTCAGGGAAATAGTGGCTGAGCTCCTCTTTCGCCATCTCTATAAGGCCAAATCCCTTAATGCCGGGAGTATCAATTATGAATCCCCCTGATGCGAGCGGGTGCATTTCGTAGAATGTTGTAGTGTGTTTCCCCTGCTGATGGTATTCCGAGATTTCACCTGTCCGCAGAATCAGTTTGTTGTCAAGTGCATTTATAAGAGATGACTTGCCAACACCGGATTGTCCCGAAAAGAGCGTCACCTTTCCGTTGCACTCAGCTCTGAGGCGTTCGATGTTGTGACCGGTAAGGGCAGAGATTTCAATAATTTCATATCCCGCTCCCTCGTATATCTCCCTGAAGCCGGTCAGCATATCTGAGTATCTCTCGTCGAGAAGGTCAAACTTGTTAAGAATAAGCTTTACGGGAACTCTGTATGCCTCGCAGGTTACAAGGAATCTGTCTACAAATGCTGTTTTGGTCTCGGGAAAGTCAAGAGTAACTATAAGAAAAGCAACATCTATGTTTGATGCTATTATGTGAGCCTCACGGGAGAGGTTGGTGGATTTTCTGATAATGTAGTTTCTTCTTGGATGGATAGCTACAATTGCACCTTTTCCTTCGTCGCCGGGTTCGTAGTCCACAACATCGCCCACTGCAAGCGGATTTGTTGTGCGCGACCCCTTCATCCGCAGTTTACCCCTTACAACACATGTAACCGGATCCCATACGGGAAGCGGGCTCACTAAATAGTGGCTGCCGGTGTGTTTCACGACCGTAGCTGTCTCTTGCCTGTTCTTTTCCACGGGTGCGAATATACGAATTTGTATAAAAAAGGATTAACTTCGCACCCACATAAAATGCAAATCAAGATGTATACAATAGCCGAAATTGACTCTGTGGTTGAAAAGGGACTGCGTTCGCTCGACTGGAAACAGGAGCCCGGAGAGCTATATGAGCCAATAGAATATCTGATATCAATAGGAGGAAAAAGACTCAGACCAAGAATGGCGATTCTGTGTCACACTCTCTTTAATGATAAAATTGACAATTCAATTCTTTATCCTGCACTGGCACTTGAGATTTTTCACGGATTTACTCTCATTCACGACGACATAATGGACGGAGCATCAATGAGGAGAAGTCAGCCCACAGTGCACAAAAAATGGAACAACAACATAGCAATTCTCTCCGGAGATGTTATGTGCATTAAATCATACCAGCTGCTCAGCCATGCACCGGAGGCAAAACTCAGGGAGGTGCTGGAGATCTTTACCGATACTGCTGCAAAAGTATGCGAAGGGCAGCAGTTTGATATGAACTATGAATCCCTGCCGGTTATTACAGGTGAGGATTACATAAAAATGATAGGCCTGAAGACGGCGGTACTGATAGCCTGTGCTGCCAAGATAGGAGCTGTAACCGGAGGCGCAACTCCGTCTGCCGCAAACGCAATTTATGATTATGCATACAAACTGGGTCTTGCTTTTCAGATTAAAGACGATTTGCTCGACAGCTTTGGAGACAGTGTCGTGTTTGGAAAGGCAATCGGAGGGGATATTATGAGCAACAAAAAGACATGGCTTCTGGTAGAGAGTCTCAGAAGGGCCCAGGGCAATGATCTTAAAGAGCTCGAAAGACTCATTTCAGAGACTAATTCAAAACCGGAGGTTAAGATTCCTGCAGTTCTCGCACTTTATGAAAAACTTGGTGTAAGAGATGCGGCAGACAAGGCAATCTGCGATTTACACAAAGAGGCCCAGGCTGCCCTTGATAAAGCATCTCTTAATGAGGCACAAAGAACACAACTCTATGATTTTGCCAAATCCCTGCTGAACCGGGAGAAGTAAAATCTGTTATTATGTCTATGAATTCAAAGATTGAGATAATGGCGCCTGCAGGCAACTTTGAAAGCCTGCATGCAGCGATACAGGGCGGAGCAGATTCTGTCTATTTTGGAGTTGGGAACCTGAACATGCGTTCTCACTCCGCGAACAATTTCACTGCAGATTCCCTGGAGGAGATAGTAGAGATATGTAATAAGGCAGGAGTAAAATCTTACCTCACGCTAAACATAGTTATTTACGACGAGGACATCCCATCCATGAGGGAGGCGATTGACAAGGCTGTGGCTGCAGGAGTATCTGCAATCATCGCTTCGGATATGGCTGTAATTCTGTATGCACGTGAAAAGGGAATGGAGGTTCATATCTCCACTCAGCTAAATGTTTCCAATGTACTTAGTCTTAAGTACCACGCTCAGTTTGCAGATGTGGTGGTTCTGGCAAGAGAGCTTACTCTTCACCAGATTAAGGAGATATATGATGCCATTGAAAGGGAGCAGATAAAGGGTCCGTCCGGGGAGCTTGTAAGACTGGAACTTTTCTGCCACGGAGCACTATGTATGGCCGTTTCCGGCAAGTGCTACCTGAGCCTGCATGAGTACAATGCCTCTGCGAACAGGGGCAGCTGTTATCAGATTTGCCGGCGCTCTTACGAGGTTAAGGATAAGGAGACAGGCAACACACTTGAGATTGACAATAAATACATAATGTCACCTAAGGACCTCTCGACTATTCTCTTCATTGACAAGATAATCGACTCAGGAATAAGGGTGTTTAAGATTGAAGGAAGAGCAAGGTCAGCCGAGTATGTAAAGAGGGTAACATCTGCATACAGGGAGGCTGCAAATGCAGTTCTGGAGGGCAGATATACGCCTGAACTTGCAAAAGAGCTTGAGGCAAGGGTTTCGGAAGTCTTTAACCGCGGATTCTGGGACGGCTATTATCAGGGGGCAAAACTGGGCGAGTGGAGTGAAGTATACGGAAACAAGGCAACAAAGAAGAAACGCTATGTTGGCAAGGTGACCAATTTCTTCGCAAACCTTTCTGTTGCCGAGGTGCTGATAGAGACAGGAGAGCTAAAGGTGGGGGACGATATTCTCATTATGGGACCTTCAACCGGAGTGATGGAACAAAAGGTTGAGGAGATAAGAACAGATCTCAATCCTGTGGAGAAGGCCGTTAAAGGTGAATACTGCTCAATTCCGGTTCCGGAGGGAGTCCGCCTGCGCAGGTCAGATAAGATTTACCTGTGGGAAGAGGCAGGTACTCCGGGGAAACACCCTCTTCACTAACAGATAAAATTTAGTCCGGAGGTAACCGGAAAATATAATGGAAGAACAAAAGGAGAAAGATACTTTTAAGGGAGGCTCACTGCCTCCCGGCATGGTAAAGTTTATCGGGGAGCATCATCTGCTCACCCTTGCCGCATCTGACGGAGATGATCTTTGGTGTTCGCATGCATTTTATGTCTATCTGGAAGATGAAAATGCATTTCTCATCACATCTGAGGAGCGAACCAGACACATCAGGCTCTCGCTTAAGGAGGGAGTTGTTGCCGGTGCCATTGGCCTGGAGACAAAGAGAGTGGGAGAGATTAGGGGGATTCAGTTCAGGGCCTCAATAGAGCATTGCAGCGACTCAATTTTTGGAGCATACAAGCTTAAGTATCTGAAGAAATATCCCTATGCAATTTTCAAAGGGGGAGACCTGTGGCTGTTAAAACTTACTGAGGCAAAATACACAGATAACCGCCTTGGATTCGGAAAAAAAATAAAGTGGAGCGTTTAAACTCCACTTTATTTTTGAAAGCAGGCACCTTAGTGCGAGACCTATTTTTCTTCTGACTGGATATTAAAGGCCGAATGCTTTTTTTACATCCTCCACTGCATCCAGTTTCTCCCATGCAAAGAATTCAACCTCTCTCTTTACAGTCACGCCGTTTTCGATAAGCTCAACCTCTCTGGTGAAAGGGTCTCTTCCCATGTGACCGTAGGCAGCTGTTGCCTCGTAAATAGGGTATTTCAGCTTAAGCCTTTCAATGATTTTTGCCGGACGAAGGTCAAAAATCTCCTGAATTTTAAGAGCGATTTCCCCGTCGGAGAATTTAGCCGCAGTTCCGTAAGTGTTTACGAAAACGCTTACCGGCCTTGCCACTCCAATAGCATAGGCAAGCTGAACCAGAACCTCTTTTGCAACACCGGCTGCAACAAGGTTTTTGGCAATATATCTGGCGGCGTAAGCAGCAGAGCGGTCTACCTTGCTGGGGTCTTTACCCGAAAAAGCTCCCCCGCCGTGTGCGCCTTTGCCACCATAAGTGTCAACTATAATCTTCCTGCCTGTAAGGCCTGTATCTCCGTGAGGACCGCCAATAACAAACTTTCCGGTTGGATTAACGTGAAGAATGTAATCTCCCTTAAACAGCTCCTGGGTATATTTTGGAAGTCTGGCAATAAGTCTTGGAATCAGAATGTTTTTAACATCTTCCTTAATCTTGTCCTGCATTGCCTTCTCGTTGATGTCAAACTCATCATGCTGAGTAGAGATAACGATTGTATGCACCCTTAGCGGAGTATTGTTGTCGTCATACTCAATTGTGAACTGCGATTTTGAATCGGGACGAAGATAGAGCATCTCCTTTCCCTCTCTGCGGATTTTTGCCAGCTCAAGAAGAGCTATATGAGAGAGAGTAAGCGGCAGAGGCATGTACTCCTCTGTATCTGTGCAGGCATAGCCAAACATCATCCCCTGGTCTCCGGCACCCTGCTCCTCTTTTACCGCAACCTCAACACCACGGTTGATGTCGGGCGACTGTTCGTGAATGGCAGAGAGAATTCCGCAGGAGTTTCCGTCAAACATGTATTCGGCCTTTGTATAACCAATTCTGTTAATTACCCTTCTGGTCACCTGCTGAATATCCACATATGCCTCAGAGTGAATTTCGCCTCCCACAACAACAAGCCCGGTGCTTACGAATGTTTCGCATGCTACCTTGGAATTGCTGTCCTGTCTTATGAATTCATCAAGTATTGCGTCTGAAATCTGATCGGCAACTTTATCCGGATGGCCCTCAGATACCGATTCTGAAGTAAATAAATATGACATAACTTTAAATTAAAATAAGTTAAATAATAACACTTCTTATGTGAAAGTGTTCTCCTGCCATGTGCCTTGCTAACTGAAAAAAGACAGTCCAAAGATGGGATTTGTTTTTACAAACGACTGTCATTAAGATCGTTTTAGCATTTTTTTGTGTGGTTGCAAGCAGTCAAATTTTTCCACATTCCGGGTGCAAAGGTAAAAACATTAAATAAATAAAAAAATGGTTACAGAAATGTTAAATATTCGAAATTTATTGCCATTTTTATAACTGATTTTCCTAATTTTGCGACACAAACTCAAACAACTTATCTAAATATCTATGAAACAAACACTTAAGCAATTTGCCTTGATGGCCCTGAGCTTGTTTGTTGCCTTTGCATCTTATGCACAGGTTACAACATCTTCCATGAGCGGAAGAGTTTCAGAGGCTGACGGATCTCCTGTACCGGGAGCAACTGTGATTGCCGTGCACACCCCTTCGGGCACACAGTACTATTCGATGACCGACAATGCTGGTAACTACCGCATACAGAACATGCGTGTTGGTGGTCCATATGCAGTTGAGGTATCGTTCCTCGGCTTCGGATCGGTTAAAGCAGGTAATATTACTCTCAAACTGGGAGAAAACTACGTGCAGAATGCGGTTCTTACCGAGCAGGCTGTTAGCCTGAGCGAGGTAGTAATCTCTGCAGGAGTTACAAATCCAATTCTTAACAGTGACCGTACAGGTGCTTCAATGAACATCGGCTCAAGAGAGATTAACAATCTCCCTTCAATCAGCCGCAGTATCACTGACTTCACCCGTATGACACCTCAGTCAAACGGAACTTCGTTTGCGGGACGTGACGGTCGTTTCAACACAGTAACCATTGACGGTGCTGCGTTCAACAACAACTTCGGTCTCTCAAGCAACGCCCTTCCGGGAGGTACTGCACAACCTGTTTCTCTCGATGCTATCGAGGAGGTATCGGTTAACATCGCTCCTTATGATGTTCGCCAGTCTTCATTCACAGGTGCTGCAATCAACGCTGTTACAAAGAGTGGTGACAACAACTGGAAAGCTTCAGTCTACACTTATCTCAGACCTAAATTCTTCACCGGAGAAAAGGTTGGTGAATCTATCGTTAAGGGAGCCCGCGACAGGGAGTCTCAGATGTATGGTGTTACCGTTGGTGGCCCAATCATTAAGAACAAACTCTTCTTCTTCGTGAGCGGTGAGTTTGAAAAAGAGGTTACTCCAAGCGGTGCATGGGAACCAAGCACAAACGGAGTTGCCGACCTTACAAACAAAATTTCCCGCACAACTGTTGCAGACCTTGAGAGAGCAAAAACACACCTGTGCCCGTAACTGCCAGGCAGCTTGAAGCCCTTGTCCGCCTCTCGGAAGCAAGTGCAAGGATCCGCCTGAGCAATATAGTCACGCTTGAAGATGCAAAAAGAACTATCCGAATTGTGATGAATTGTTTGAAAAATGTAGGTGTTGACCCTGATACCGGAGCCCTTGATGCAGATATACTTGCATCTGGCACAAGCATGAGCCAGAGAAACAAGATAAAGACC
>ERZ1645189.100-NODE-100-length-20354-cov-5.366274_pt1 | contig 20354 bp, 18 predicted proteins | sample MGYA00575350_ERZ1645189 | MGnify/ENA primary metagenome ERZ1645189 (study PRJEB40845, sample SAMN11283421) | freshwater sediment metagenome | isolation source: river sediment | host: Sediment | place: India: Jajmau, Kanpur | collected 2015-12-17 ...
AGTTGATTCATAGAAAGATTGGCTTTTCTCAGGGCTTGCATGACAGAAGGAATTGGCCCTAGGCCCATGACGGATGGATCTACTCCTACCGAGCCACTGCTAACAATCCGTGCCAATGGTTTTAGTGAATTTTCTACCATAAATTTCTCTCCACAGACCATGAGAACAGCGGCCCCATCATTAATACCCGAAGCATTACCTGCAGTAACCGTACCTTCCGGTTTAAAAGCCGGCCGTAACTTTTGCAACGCTTCTAGGGTGCTACCGAAGCGAGGATGTTCATCCTGCTGAAACAATGTGACGTTTTTTTTGCGATCTACTAATTCTACGGGAACAATCTCGTCCATAAACCGACCCGATTGAATGGCTTTCTCGGCTCGTTGTTGGGAGAGCAAAGCAAATTCGTCTTGTTCTTTACGACTGATGCCAAATTGAGTTGCTATATTCTCTGCTGTGATTCCCATGTGATATTGGTTGAAAACATCCGTTAACCCATCATAAACCATCAAGTCGGTAGCTTCCTGATGACCCATTCTGGAACCATAACGCAAATTTCGCAAGATGTAGGGTGCTTGATCCATGTTCTCCATACCACCTGCTGCAATGCAATCTGCTTCGCCAGCGAGGATACTCCGTTGAGCGTAAACAATACTGGTTAATCCGGAACCACAAACCTTATTGAGGGTCATAGCTGGCTTCTCCAAGGGGATACCTGCAGCCATCGCTGCTTGTCTAGCAGGATTCTGCCCGATACCCGCTTGCAATACGTTCCCCATAACCACTTCGCACACTTGGTCCGGTCGGACCCCTGCTTGATTCATAGCCGCTTTCAAAGCAATGGATCCCAACGCTACTGCTGAGGTGTCTTTTAAACTTCCACCCATCGTCCCAATGGCCGTTCTACAAGCACTAACCAAATAAATCTTTTGCATGATACCCCTTCTTTCCTATTTTTAGCATTGATTCGATTGCCTGCGTATGAGTTCACGCACCATAAAGGTAGCAACATCGTCGGCAAATTTTCCACTACCAAATCCGGCATCATATCCTAGTTCTTTTGCTAACTCATGAGTAATTCTTGCTCCGCCACATATCATGATTAGTTTCTCCCGCACTCCTTCTGCTTCTGCAAGTTCTACCAGCTGAGTTAGATTTTTAATATGAATCTCTTTTTGTGTGACTGTTTGTGAAACAAGCAGTACATCTGCCTGAACATCCAAGGCTTTTTGCAGAAATGTTTCATTTGCTACTTGGCTACCCAGATTATATGTTTCTAGCATTTCGTATCGTTCCAATCCGTAATGCCCTGCAAACCCTTTTCGATTCATAATGGCATCAATTCCAACCGTATGCGCATCGGTTCCGGTAGATGCACCGATCACGATGACTTTTCGGCCAATGGCTCTACGGATTAAAAGATCTGTTTCTTCCAAGCTTAAGGTTTTATCCTCGCCTTTCTCGACTTGTATCGTCGCGAAATCAACACGATGCTGGAGGGTACCATATAGAACGAAAAAGGTGTATTGCTCGGATAGCGCGCTTTGATGAACAACGGATACTTCTGTCATCCCCATATGATTCGCCAGTTTTATGGCCGCTGCACAGGCACGAGGACCAGAAGATACTGGCAAGGTGAAACTGATTTGTGTTTTACCATCGTTCAACGTATCCCCATAGGGTTTGATCCAGTGATGTTCCAACGCACCGATTTTATCTTGCATCATGAGCACCTCCCGATGTGAGGGATTCGACAAACGGATTGAAATAGGACATACTCTTTCGGGCCACGCCATCTAAGCCTTTACCTCCGGATCGGCTTCTCTTTATGTTAGCAAAAACACCTAGTTCCAGTGCGCCAAAAAGCTGGTGGCTCTCGATATCGGCTAACAATAGACACGCTTTGTCGAGCACTTCCTGTGCTCTTTGCTGAAGTTTACCTCCTGCTTTAAATTCGATCTCCTCTGCTAAACCTTCTGTTGTTTGAAAGATATAGCGAGCATTCTCTATTGCTAAAGCACGGTCCGACATAAAGGGGGTATGAATGGCCTCTGTCAGCATGCCCAGTAAATGAATTTTCTGACCGGTTAATGCGGTTACTAAATTGAACAAAGCATTTTGAACATATCCCCTAAAGATATTTCCGGTCATATGCTTGGTGGGTGGCATATACTTCAGGGGAGCTAGTGGGAATATTTCGCGAGCCAATTGAGCTTGCGCCAGTTCCATGAGGAATCCTCCCGGGACTTCCGGGTCGATTTCAAATGCGTGACCCAATCCCATTTGCTCAGGTAACAATCCAGACTTATAAGCCAACTGCTCATTCAATATCTGCGAAGCCAAAACGGTATGAGCCTCTTCCACGGCATCGGCTGTAGTCAAATAATTATCTTCTCCAGTATTGATGATTACACCGGCAAAGGCATTGATTTGTCTAGAGAAATGCTGATCGATCAGGGTTCTTTGCATGTTAATATCACGGAATAGAATCCCATAGAGTGCATCGTTCAACATGACATCCAACCGTTCCAGTGCTCCCATTGCTGCAATCTCAGGCATGCATAAGCCAGAGCAATAATTACATAAGCGAATATAGCGCTGCAACTTCTCCCCAACGACATCTAGTGCTTCCCGCATCAATTTGAAGTTCGCTTGAGTAGCATAGGTTCCGCCAAACCCTTCTGTCGTTGGTCCATATGGCACATAGTCCAACAAGCTCTGTCCGGTCGTTCGAATCACAGCAATGACATCCGCACCTTGCTCAGCCGCTGAGGTGGCTTGAACGATATCTTCGTAGATGTTTCCTGTCGCCACTATCACATACAGGTATGGGCCAGTTTTATCGCCGAACCGTGTTAAATCGCCTTCTCTTCTCTGCCGATGTTGCTTCATCTTTTCGATATTCTGGTTCACGTATGGTTCGAGTATGTTTCGTACCTGATCCCTCTCTGCAAGGGACCACTGCCTAAGGTCTAATTTTGCGGAGTCGATTTCTTCGGCAACTTCCTGAGGAGTTAACCCGGTTTTACCGATTACAGTGCCGATAAAATTCGCCACGCCATACGACAATAGATTGCAATCACAAAGATGGTCGACAACGATGTTTGGATAAGGCACTTGATGTGGATTGACTCCATCGATACCGAGAAGCCTGCAAATGGTTCGCTCGACTGCGACGGTAGTATGTTCGTCTACAAAAGATTGAACTTGTTCGGCAATCGAGGCAGCATATTTGCGTGCTTGTTCGACTGTCTGCTTATTTAGATTGATTTTGCTCATCTTTTGCTCCTCTAACTCTTTGGTTTCGCTCTAGATGATCCGGTTCCAAAGAGAGCCGCTGACCATGTAACAGAGACGCTACCCCAATGGTTGCTTCAACCTTCTCTCCCTTACAAATCGGGCATTGACAATGATTTTCATAATGTCGGGGTTGGGTATATGCCGATAATACGCCTTCAAAGTTTCTCAGAACCACTCTATCGGGACTTTGGCTGATGAGGTAATCCGGCATCACCGGTATTTTCCCTCCTCCACCAGGAGCATCTACAACAAAGGTTGGGATCGAAAAGCCCGAGGTATGCCCTCGTAATGCTTCTATGATTTCAATCCCTTTACTGACCGGAGTTCGAAAATGCTCTAACCCTTGCGATAAATCGCATTGGTATAAGTAATAGGGCCGAACACGAATATCCACTAACCCTTGGACTAATTCTTTCATGACATGAGGGCAATCATTGATACCGGCCAATAAAACACTTTGATTGCCAACAGGGATACCGGCATCCGTCAATCTTTCGCAAGCCGCCATTGCTTCAGGGGTAATCTCGTTGGGGTGATTGAAATGAGTGTTTACCCATATCGGGTGGTACTTTTTGAGCATTTGAACCAACTCGGGTGTAATTCTTTGTGGGCAAACAACCGGTGTTCTGGTACCAATCCGAATAATCTTGACATGAGGTATTCGTCGAAGGGATTGAATAATTTCTTCTAAAACCTGATCCGTTACAAGGAATGGATCTCCTCCGGACAACAAGACGTCACGTATTTCTTTGTGACGAGAAATATACTCGATGGCTTTCTCAATTCTTTCTTTGGGCAACTGGTGGTCAAGTTGCCCAGCAAATCTTCTTCTAGTGCAATGTCTACAATACATGGAGCATTGATCCGTAATCAAAAAAAGCACTCTATCGGGATATCGGTGTGTTAAACCTGCAACCGGTGCATTCACATCTTCGTGTAGAGGATCTAATAAATCTGCAGGAGCTTGAATCAACTCCATAACAGACGGTATTGCTTGTTTTCGAATGGGACAATATGGGTTATCTGAATCAATTAAGGATAAATAATACGGTGTAATCGCCATGCGTAAATGTCCCAAACATTGACGAACGCCTTCTTCTTCATCTTCGGTTAAGTGAAGATACTGTTTTAATTGATCTAGTGTTTCGACGCGATTGCGAACTTGCCAATGCCAATCTCCCCATTGTTGGTCCGTGACATGTGGGTAAAGTCTTGTTCTTCCGTTCAAGCAGCTCATCCTTTCTCATCCAAAATGACCGAATTATACGTAACGCTGATTAAAGTATTCACGCAGAACCGGATTCTCTCGTAATTCACTAAGAGTAATTTCCGCATGATCTTTCGTATAACCATTACCTATAATCATGGTCACATCCTTACCTATTCCTTCTGCTCCCAAAGCGGCCTTTGTGAAACTCGTGGCCATAGAAAAGAAATAAACAATTCCTTGGTTCTTTACCGGTAAAATGCATGACATCTCCGTGTTGGGTATGTTGACACAACTAATCGAAATGTCTACCTCTTTACCCTGATTTGCTTGAAGAGTTTTCTCAAGAACATCAATAGGTTCCGTTGCACTTGCCACAATCACATGATGAGCCAGTTTCATGGACAGGATCTTCTCGACATCACTCGCTTTTCTGACCAATGCGATGACCCTTCCTGTAGGTCCGACGCGTTTCATGGCCTCATATAGGCACAACAACCCAGATTTCCCTGCCGCCCCTAAAATGAGCACTGAATCCCCCGGTTTTACTAGTTTCGCCGTTTGAGCTGGTGCTCCCGCGACATCCAAGGCAGCTAACGCAAGATTCTCGCTCATATCTTCGGGTAACTTTGCATAGATGCCGCTTTCAAACAAGATGGCTTTGCCCACCACATCAACCCGGTCAATGGACACATGAATCGTATGGATTTGTTCTATGTGCAACGGTGTCAAAGATAACGATACCAAAGAGGCAATCTTATCCCCCACTTGAATCTCTCGGTCTTTTAATGAGGAGCCAATCGCCGCAACTGTGCCTATCAACATACCACCAGAACCAGTTATGGGGTTCTGCATCTTCCCACGTTCCTGAACAATACCAAGAATATATTCTTTCATTTTCTCGATATCTCCATTGGTAACTTGTTTAATTTGAGTGAATGAAGCCGAATCAATGTTCAGCGATTGCACATGAACTAAGATCTCATTATCATATAAGACATTCATGTCATTGTTTACTTTTAATGCCGCTTGTGGAAGAACTCCCTTCGGTTCTATCACACGATGTGTTCCGTACGCATTCCCATGTATCAAGTCAATCATCCTTTCTACATCCGTTAAATTGATTTGGCAAGCCAAGTATCTCTCTAGATTGTGTAGGGGTAGCAATCTCACGCCCTAATTCTTTGGCGAGTCGCACGACTTTCTCGACCAATTCACCATTGCTTTTGGCTTTCATACCTCTACTCAGGTAAACATTGTCTTCAAAACCTACCCGAACATGCCCACCAAGGATGATTGAGAGAGCAGCGATCGGAAAGGCTGCTCGGCCAATCCCTGTCGCCGTAAAGGTACTCCCCGCGGGCAGGCTCTCTGACATAAAAAGCAAATCTCTGGGTTCGGCGCTGATCCCTCCATTGACACCCAAAACCAGATTAAAATGCAAAGGACCGGGTATAAGATTCTTTTGATACAATCTCTTTGCCATATCAATCATGCCTTTGTCAAAAACTTCGATTTCTGGCTTCGTACCCATTTTTGTCATTTGAGTTGCAAAGTCGATAATGGTATTCTCGGTATTGATAAAGATGTCGTCGCCTCCAAAATTGCAGGTTCCACAATCCAGAGTTGCCATTTCGGGTCTCAAAGCCAAGGGTTGCAACCGTTCTTGATTCGACATACCTGTCGCACCACCGGTAGATGGCTGTACGATTAGTTCGCTAGGACAGCGTCGATATATCTCTTCGATACAGGCTCGGAACCGGGAGGTAGATTGAGTGGGTGTTCCGTCGTCTTCTCTTACATGAAGGTGAATCACACTGGCTCCCGCTCTCCATGCCAGCTCCGCTTCTCTACCGATTTCTTCGACAGTATAAGGTACAGAGGGGTTTTGCGACTTTGTGACTTCAGCCCCGCAGATGGCTGCAGTAATGATCAATGGCTCCATATCTTTCTCCTTCTTTCTCACTTTCTCTGTTTATCTTTAGGAACAACGCATGTGCCACTGGCTTTGCAGACCAGCAACGGTGGATCTAAAACCTCACAAGCAGAGTCATTGATATCGTTTCGAGGTTGAATGACTTTCCATGCTTCAAACTGCATTCTTCGAGATGTGTTACCTACTTGAATGATGTGACCGCGGGCCTCGATATAATCTCCCGCATAAACAGGTAATAAAAAATCTACCTGATCATAAGCGCGAAACAACCCTTCATCCCCATCATTGCGGATGAGTAATTCCGTAGCAACATCTCCGAACAATTGCAGCATTTTTGCGCCATCCACCAATTGACCCCCATAATGAGCATCATGACTGCTCATTCTGACGCGAATCATCACTTCTTGCACTTTGGATCTCTCCCTTCCTACATAGAAAGAGCGCTGAAATATCAATAAGATGATATCTCAGCGCTCCATGACTCCATTTTGTCATGACAGAAAGAACGTACTAGACGATCTCTCCAAAGTCAAAGGCAAATCGCTTCCTTTGCTTTTCGGCAAGTGTACATTTTGTCAAATCATATCAGGCGATCCCAATCATCGACATACCTTACGACTTGCTCCTCTATTCTATATTCACTTCAAGTCACAATATAACAAATTTTCTCTCATAAGTCAAGATTCTACATTTTCTCTTTTGTGATTTTCTTCTCCATATAAGATAAGATCTCTGGTTCTAATCGGAATGTTCGGCAAATGAGCCTAGCTTCCTTAGGAATTTGTTCTTTTGAAAGCACAAGATCGAGTCTGTAGTCCATATACTTTTGAAGGTTCAAGAGTGGTTCATTGCTCATTGCGAGTTCTCGTGTCACTTGTTCACCAACATGGCTTAACCCTCTTACTCGATAATGCCACTTTGCTTCTTCCGCGACATCATCATAATGAGTGGCAATAATCGTAAACCCTCGTAGTTGATTAAAATACGATGTGACAGCTTGTACCAAAGCAGTGCCCTCATCGGGATTTGTACTTCTAGCGAACTCATCCAATCCCAGCAAAACAAATCGACCCTTATACAAATCAATATGATGCTGTAACTGTATCACTTCCGTAGCGAAACTGCTTAACCCCTGCTCTGCATCGTGACGAGCTTCTTCCAGAAAGGTCAACTGTTCAAATAAGGGCAAGTAGGCACCGGAGGCAAACACATAAAAACCCGCTTGAAACAAAAAACAGTTTACGAAAATAGCTCGCATTGTTACACTTTTTCCACTCATGTTTGCTCCGGTAATGACAGTTGTTCCAGGGCCACACTTCACATCAATCGGTGTATATGGTTGCTTTTTCTTGAGAAGATACTCTTCCACCAAGGGATGCCTTAGTCCAGTCCATGACATCATCCCGGTTTTCGATAACTGAGGTCGAGTCATGTTTCGTTGAATCGCCATGCAAGCTTTCGCAAAGCTTAGCTCAAATTCACTCAAGAGCAATATATACTCGTACCACTCCGAAGCAAAGGGATACAATGCTTTCGCAATTTGCTGCAACGTACGATCCTCTTCCAACAACTCTTTGTCCACTATTTTCTGTCTCTGCTCCAATAAGCCTGCTAGCTCTTCTTCAGAAGCTCCTTTCATTTGTTGATCCAGTTTTCTTTTCTGTGAACGAATCTCCATCAACGCAAAAGAAAATGAACCATCTAAATAAAAAGTGGGAAGTCCTTGACACCCGGGATCGAGTATATTCAGGCAAAATGTACGGTTCAGGAAGTGACTCACGGGAAAAACTTTCTCTTGAAATAAAACCGGTGCTTTCCCCTCCAATACTCCATGCTGAAGTAAAAAAAGCTTTAGTTTTAAGCAACTTTCATACGTCGGCACATAACCCAAGAGAAGTTCTTCCAGTTCTTTCTGTATATCCGGCAAAGTTCGGAAGAATTCATAAATATGCTTCTCAATATTCGCATGTGAGGATAAAATCCGAATCATATTTTCTATGGTATCAAGTTTTTCAAAAAGTGCTTTTTCTTCCCCAGGAAGATGAATCTTTAACTGGGTAATTGCTCTCATACCATAACCCGGTGTGATCTTCAATTGCTTCAATAATAGGTCTACTTCTTCTTTCCATAACATTCGATTTTCTTTTGGATGCACACCAACTCCTCCTTCCAGTCAATCACAGGACATTGAACACGATCGGCTATCTGCTGCATAAATTCAAAATCTGCGTCTGCGGAGTTTGCATTTCTTGAATGATTGACAAATATTGCTTTCACGTTATTTTTCTTCTGTACAAAAACTTCGATTCCCGAGGTAAGAAAATCGCTCCACATCGTTGGAGAAACCACAACCCGGCTACCATCTGCAATAATGAGGATTCGCAGAGAGCGATGCTTTTGCAGCCAACGTAGGTGAATCAAAATGCGAGCCGTTACCGCACCTCTGTATAAAATCCCGTTATATTTGGAGGTACGTGAAAGTTGCCAATCGAACGCCTCTTTCTGAACTTCATCCGCTTGCCATGTTTGAATGATTTTTGTATGGTCAAACACTGCTAAGTGGGAGTGCACAGCTGGATGTAGACTGGTTAAAGGTAGTTCCGTATATAAATGATATAAAAATACGGTCTCTCTCAAAGCGCTGTTTGGATCTTGGAAACAAGAGAGCGCTGTACAAAGGAGGATATCTCCCTGCTCAGAATATCCTAGTACTCTACGATGAATGCTTCCATCGATTAGGATTTTATCTGCTCCGTTGCGTTGGAGATGTTGAATGGTTTCTTGTAGGGCAGCTCTGGAAGAAGGTCCGGATAATTGGATTTTTCCATCACTTCTGGAGCGTACTAACAATAACGAACCCAATGCGCCTCCGGATGGTAAAATCTCCAACAATTCTTTTGATACATCGGATTCTCGCCACATCCTTGAAGGAGTAATAAACAGCGTATTTTCTCGCACATGGATTTCTGGTTTTGCTCCGTTTGTTGCTCGATCTTGCTTTTCACCATCCAATCCAATGGAAAGCAATCCAAATCGAAGGGTATCTATTTCCTCATAACTACTTAAGACAGCGTTCAAAATCGTTGTCTTTCCAGCATTTTTGCACATTCCGACCATAGATAAAACGGTTGATGTAGATGTGATTTCTCTCAACAAACAATCCATTTCGATTTTTGATAGGCGTTTCAAACCCTCACCTCCAAAATAAAAAAGTGCTCCTTCAATAAGGGGCACTTTCTCAATGCTCAGAGTAAAACCATGGTAATGCCGTGATTACTTCGTTCCATATCGGAATCTTTTCTCAACTCGGGAATTATCTCCAGCATTTTTCTTGTTGTTTCATCAAAGATCGAAAAATTTTCCCCCCAAGAAATTCCTTGTATGGATCCTTTCTGCAGTAGCTCCTGAAGAAATCGTCTGACCCCTAAACGTAACTGACCACCTTTACCGCTAGAACCATATCCATGGATAATCTTCATGACCACGATGTTTTGCTTACGGCAACGTTGAAGCTCGCTCTTGATTAAATCGATTCCAAACTCTACTGTCGGGAAAAACCTTTCCAAATTATATATCACATATTGTTCTTTTGCCATAGAAGCCTCACTTTAAAACTCTAAGGTGATTGAGTGGCCACATAATCGCCACCGCACGGCCCATCACTGCTTTTTCTGCAACAAACGGGGTTGTTTTCCAGAAACGAGCATCCTCTGAATTGGTTCGATTATCCCCCATAAAGAATAAATAACCTTCCGGCACTTCATAACGTGCTTGGTAACTGTAGGTTTTTCCATAGGCATAAGGTTCACTCAAAAGTTCTCCATTGCGATAAACCTGTCCATCTTTAAACTCGAGTACATCTCCACCTTTTGCTATCAGTCGCTTGATATACGGAAAATCCCCAGGCTTGGAATCAGGGCATGGGAATACCAATATGTCACCATAATCTACGGTGCGAAAGAAGCGAGTTAACTTCTCTACAACGACTCTTTCTCCAGGGGCTATGGTTGGATTCATGGATGCTGACGGTACCAAGGGAAAGACAGCTACAAAAAAATAGATAAATGCAACAATCGCTGCAGAAATAAGCAATTCAACCAAAAACTCTTTCATCGCCTTCATGCTCACAGAGTATCCTTCTTTCATCCCAAATCGTCTATTCGCTTTATTATATCACAGTGAGTTTAAGTTGACTACCCCTTAACCTATTTGCCAAACCTAGAACTGTGTGTTATACTCCCTTCATCGAGGTGATGCACATGAAAAAGAACGCAGAAACAAGAAATCCAAATGATGGTCTTCGTTCCGTCTCCGCTTGGAGCCACGGTATTGGAGCCGTTTTATCCTTAGCGGGAACGATCGCTCTGCTTGTCCGAGCAGGGTTGTCGACTCTTACCAGATTGCATTGGCTGTCTTATTTGCTCTATGGAGCATCTGCTACCTTACTATACTTGGCAAGTACGCTGTATCATTCCGTGAGAGCCGGTTTGGCACATAGATTGCGTTTGAGGAAATTTGATCACAGTATGATTTATGTTTTGATTGCCGGTACCTATACTCCGATTTGCTTACTAGCCATTCCTCACATGGGTGGTATCATCATGACAATTGTCGTTTGGACCATCGCGGCATTTGGTGTTCTAAGCAGTATTCTCTGGATTCACAAGCCCAGTTGGCTTTCCGCCACGTTATATGTCGGTATGGGGTGGTTAGCCGTTACGATTATTCGGCCCCTTATGCTCACTCTACCAACATCCGCCTTATTCTGGTTATTGGCAGGAGGGCTGTTATATACATTTGGCGCGGTTTTATACGCTTTGAAATGGCCGGGTAGGACACATCCCATTTTCGGATTCCATGAAATTTTCCATTTTTTTGTTTTAGCCGGAAGCATCAGTCACTATATCATGATATTTGTCTATCTATCCTAACACAATTCCCGTTCAGTAAACGAATCAGCCCCTGTCTATCTTGACAGGGGCTGATTCAACCGAAAGGGTGTTTTTTCTATTTATGACCAGGTGCTTTTACTTCGGGAGGGATTGGACATTGATACGGTTTTCCTGCGGTCGCCTCTTTGAATTCAGCTTTCGCCTTCTCCACCAAGTCCGGTTCCCGTAGTAATCTTCCTGCGGCATCTGCCATGGCTTTTGCTGCATAAATCATCCCTTTGTGACCAATACTCATACCCGAACACAATGTGATTTGCCAGCTATGACCCGGAGCACCTAAATTGTCGGTAGCTGTACCAAATGATGCAGTTGGAACAATGTGAGCTACATCTCCAACATCGGTAGAACCGCCACCTACTTTTCCTGTTTCTCTCATCGGACTGACCCCACTAAAGATTTCAGTGTCGTCAGGTAGATTCATCATTTTAAGTGCAGCAGGGTATTGTACGGGTTGTTGTTGGTTTAATTCACGCGAAAATGCGATTTCCTCATTCGTCCAAGGTTCTTGCGGAACCCTGCTTAAACTTTCGTGTAACACTTTTGCTAAAGTCTTATTCGGCAAAGTGTTATGACATCCTCCGAGGAACTCAATCTCCATTTCGGTTTCTGTCATCATTGCTGCACCCTTGGCAACTTTCACCAATCTAGCGTATACTTCATCAATGACCGTGCGTTTTGGACCTCTTACATAGTACCATACCGACGCTTTGTCCGGTACAATATTTGGAGCCATTCCACCTTCTTTGATTACATAATGAATGCGTACATCTGTCGTGACATGTTCTCTTAAGTAGTTTGCTCCCACATTCATCAACTCAACCGCATCCAGTGCACTTCTGCCATTGTGTGGATCTCCTCCAGCATGAGCAGTTCGACCTCTAAAATGGAAGATGGCTGAATTTAAGCCGTTGGAACTGTCTAAACTGACTCCGTTGGCACGACCAGGATGATACGCTAGAGCTACATCTAGGCGGTCAAATGCGCCTCCACGAGCCATAAAGACCTTACCGGTGAGAACTTCTTCTGCAGGGCATCCATAGAAGACGATAGTCCCCGAAAGGTTGTTCTCCATCATCTCTTGCTTTAGCCCGAGCACCGCTCCAAGAGTAGCCACTCCCAATAGATTGTGCCCACACCCTTGTCCTGGAGCACCTTCCACGACTGGTTCTTGTTGAATTTGTATTTTTTGGCTTAGCCCGGGTAACGCGTCATACTCTGCTAAAAAGCCAATAACAGGTTTCCCACTACCCCAAGAGGCGATAAACGCCGTCGGCATACCAGCGACTTCGTCCTCAAGGACGAATCCATCCTCTACCAATACTTTCTTGATTGCTGCCACTGCCTTATATTCTGTGTAAGCCGGCTCAGGATTCTCCCACAAATAGTCGCTGAGCTGAATCAATTCATCTCTTCTTGCATCAATGGTTTTGAGAGCGATTACGTTCATGTAGATCTCCTTTCTATTCTATGGTCACTTTCTTCATCACATCTCCCTGTTTAATACGATCCACAACCTCCATACCGGTCGAGACTTGACCAAATACGGTATGTACTCCGTCTAAATGTGGGAACGAGGCATAGCAAATAAAGAACTGACTACCACCGGTATCTTTGCCGGCATGAGCCATGGAAAGAGCCCCTCTCACATGTTTGTTTGGATTTCCATGGGTTTCACATTTGATTGTATATCCGGGGCCACCGGTTCCAGTACCTTTCGGACATCCTCCTTGGGCAACAAAGCCCGGTATGACTCGATGAAAGGTTAATCCATCATAGAAACCTTTTTTAGCTAGGTCGCTAAAATTCTTCACGGTGTTTGGGGCAGCTTCATCAAAAAACTCGATGATCACTTGTCCCCCTTTCGCCATATCAATGATTGCTTTACTCATTGTCATCCCTCCAATTATTATTCAAAAGCTATTGACTCGTTTCTCCAAAGAACGTAGTAAATCCTGCTAAAAGAACACCGTAGGAACTCTGCTCATTGGTATACTTGTACGAACTCGTTTCTCCCAACTACTTTGATATTCGATACGGAACTCTTTGGCTAATTGTTGCAAGTAAGCAATTCCTCTCCCACAATCTTCTGCTCGATGTGAATCCGAGCCCAGCGAGAACGAACAGCCCTCTTCCGAAGCGATTTGTATGAAGCCAGCCGGTGGGCAAACACTACCCACTGGATATCGATAAGCAAGTCCAGCATTTAGCTCTAAATCCACTTTGTTCTTAACCGCTAAGCGCGCAATCCTTCTATAGTCCTCCTGTAAAGAATCACTTGGCCATGCGCCGAAGGCCTTACAAGAATATGGATGAGCGATAACATCGAACAATTGACTTTCAATCGCCGAGCATATGACCTTTGCATAGTCGCTAAAAACCCGATTCACATCTTTCCCTTGCCAAAATTCCTTCTTGGTATCAAACCCCCATCCATGTAACCAATGAACGGAACCGATGATATAGTCAAAGGGAATATCTCGTAGGATAGCCTCGATGCTCTTTTCTTCACCAGGAAAATAGCACACTTCCAAACCAAGTAATATAGGCAACCCCGCTTCTTTCGCTTTCTCAATAAGCTGTACATAATCACTAAGCTCATAGCAAAAAGACTTCGGTTCTTTGGTTAGCCAATGCCTTTGATACTGACCTTCAGGAGATTCGTCTAGATTAACCTGTCGTTGATAGATGGGCCAGAACTCCTTAAAATGATGAGTATGCTCACTAAAACCAAAAGTATGAATTCCTCTTGATCTACCATGTTGAATAAAGTTCTGAATCGATTCTGTCACATAGGGGTAATTTTCTAAATGCATATGATGATCCAACATATAATAACACCTCACTTTATTATATGGAATTCGCTTTCACAGTAAATCTTCCCTTTCTAAAAAAAAACCCTGTCTCAAATGAGACAGGGTTTTTTGAATTATTCTTCGATTAACTCTACGTTTGCACGCGGAACTGTGACAACTTCACCATTCTTCAAACGGATGTTCATAATACGGACTTTTGCTCCGGTTTCAATCACAACCAATTCAGGTGGCAAGTCCACGATTTCTGCCAGTTGACCAAAGTAGGGTTCGCGGATGCAACGAATTAATGTTCCTGCATCGAGGTTGCCGTCTAAATTGGCTTTCGCATCGTTGACAATCGTGTTTTCATCGGGAACAATGATTTCCGGACGCATAACACCTGCACGAATTTGAGTAGCACCGTTAATGGAAGCATGTTTGCCTTCCACTGCTTTTAAGAGGTCAAACGTTTTATGAGCCATGGTAATTGCACCAAAACCTTCGGTGGTAATCAAGCTCAACGGAATATCTTCATGACCGGTAATCGCCACACCGATATCGTAACCCAAGTATTCCACCAAATCTTTATCGATGATTCCACCGGCAACAATGCCACGTGCACCAACAGCAGCTGCTTTACGAATAGCAGCAGCAGTCATCAAACTGCCACCAACAATGATACAACCTTTGAAGGTATCATTGATTAGGTCTGCATCCAAAACTTCATCAGGAGATTTGCAAGCCATTTTTAGAATGCCTTCACGCTCTCCACCAACACCGAAGATGCCCTGAATAAATGCACCTTTGGTTTCGACAACAACGCCTTCGCGATCCATTACTTCGCTAACGGTTCCGTCAACATAAGCATTGATAACAATCGGCATCGCCGGCTCACGAATAATAACCTGACCGGTTACTTCGGAGATGTGTTCGATGGTGCCAGCAACAGGAGATTTTACTTCGTTTTTGAATAACCCGAAGAAGCTTTTGGACATTGCTAAAATCTCGTTCTTCTCAATCTTATCACCGGGCTTTTTCTTCATCAAAGGTTCAATATCCTCAGCTTCCACACCGAGAATGTTAGCCACGTTAATAGATTGGGGATTTCCGGGTATATATGCTTTAGCGACAGGGGTATCGGGGCGAACTTTCGCTCCTTTTTGTACCAACACTTCGCCTAAAATCGGCAACCGACGTCTTTTGGAAATGGTAGAGGCGGCTGTAACCTTTAAACCTGGGGTATAAGCATTAGCCATTGATTGACGCTCCTTTCATTCACAGTATTCTTATTTCGCAGTCTTCATGTAGCGTTCCAAAACATCCATGGAGTAAATATCCAAGGCTCTGAACCACTCCACGAGCTTGGTAATTCTGGTATTCTTATCCGTCGGTAAAGTGAACGGACGGCGACCACGAGCGTCAATAATGATACCACCGGCAACACCACCGCGAACTTTTCTGGACACAGAACGGCCTTTGCCATTTCCCATATCAAAATTGTTCGTCGGGTTCACTTCAACTTCAGCATATTCATTTTCGCCCAACGGAATGGTATCCAAAGTACCGTAAGCGACTTCACGTGTGATGGTTTCACCATTTGGCATTTTCGCTTTGATGGTGATGCATTTATCCCCATCTTTTTGTGCGTTACCAATCGGTACAACGGAAGTTCCCAAGAAGATCAAACAGTCTTTCGCAAATACTTCTGCGGCTGCTTTCGGATGAACTTCAGATAGAACACCCAATTGTGGAGTCATAAAGATAGAGTCAACGGTTAATTCGGTGAACCCTTCTAATTGGAAAGAGTCTAACATCATTAGAGCAGTCTGTTGACGACGAGGTGCATGAGATAACACGCCACCAGAACCAACAATCATGCCTAATTTGTCTAACTGGATGATGGAATCACTGGAAGAGCTTTGATCAAAAGCTTCGGAAATATCACGAACCTTTTGTACGCCCTTCAAACCGGTAGCCAAAGATTTATGATGAATGAAGGATAAACGCAAGGCTTCACGAGCAACAGCTTGTTCGACAACCAACTCTTCCAATGTTTGAGGAATCGTGGTCGGACGAATCATTTTGTTACGGATACGGTTGCGTAAATCGGCTTCATCGATGTCGAAGGGAATCCAACGCATGATGTTGTCAACGCCGGCTTCTAACAATACATTGCAAATGGAGTAACTCATACCTAAGTTTGCCGAAACGGTTCGATTGAAGAATTCGTGTTCGTCACCGAAAACCGAGAAAACGTCGGTTGTTGCTCCGCCGATATCGACACCAATGATATGAATGTTGTATTGATTGGCAGTCGTTTGAATAATCTTGCCAACAGCACCAGGAGTGGGCATAATAGGAACTTCGGTCCATTGCATTAGTTTGTTGTAACCAGGAGCTTGTGCCATAACGTGTTCCATGAACAAGTTATGGATTTCTTCACGAGCGGGTCCCAATACTTCTGCTTCTAAGACAGGACGAAGGTTGTCAACGATACGCAAGTCAACTTTCTTCTCCAAAATATCGCTGATGTATTTACGGGAGTCTTTGTTTCCGGCAAAAATAATCGGCAACTTGAAACCGATACCTAAACGAGGTTTGGGTTCGGCAGCAGAAATCAATTCGGCAATCTCTACAACGTGGGTAATAGTACCACCATCAATACCACCCGATAATAAAATCATATCCGGGCGCAGTTGACGAATACGTTCAATTTTCTCGTACGGTTTACGACCATCATCAATGGAGATAACGTCCATAACAATTGCACCGGCACCAAGAGCTGCACGTTGAGCAGATTCAGCGGTCATGGTTTTCACCACACCGGCTACCATCATCTGCAAACCGCCGCCGGCAGAGGAAGTGGACAAATAAATGTCTACGCCGCTTCCGTCGGGTTGACGCGGAGTCACTACGCCTTTGGGTCCTAAGAATGTCCGTCCAACCAATTCTTCTAGTTCATGTACTGCGTTTCGCACACCGGCAGTAACATCCTCGAAGGGGGCCTCTACGGTTGTCGGGGATTCGCCACGGTTGATCAAACGATAAACACCATCAATCTTCTCGATCAAGATTGCTTTGGTTGTTGTTGATCCACAGTCCGTGGCAATAATGGAATTGATTTCGCGAGTAATCGGTTCTCGCTTTACTTCATGAGCCATGAACGTTCCTCCTTCTTACCTAATGGCTGTCTACTGGCTTACTTTTATTCAAAAATAAACACAGCTGACGCCGTTAAAATACTGGTCTAAATTCTCTTTTGGTATGAAAAACCCTTCCTGTAAGTCAAAAGAATCCAATTGTATCAAAATCCAAAGAGTTTCATTGCTTTTTTCGATATTATTCTACTTCAACCATCACCAGAACTTCCACCATGGTTTTCTGCCTTCAGCGATTGCTCTTTTTTTGGCTTCTTGTCGTTCAATTTTTTCACGCGCGACTCGTTCAAACTCTAATTGTTCTATTTTTTGTATTAAAATCTCAATGTTTTTACGGTCTTCTAAAAATAGTGCAATTTCTCTTGTATATTTGTCATTCACAAAAATATTGAGAAACGGCGCGGCGCCCCACATAATGGAACCCCCGATGAAACTCAACGGGCGTCCGGCTTCAAGAAACACCATCGCTGGCGTACCCATTCCGTACTTGTCAATCTTCTCAGCCATATAATTCACAATAAAGTCTCTGCGCTCTGGGTCCAACACATCATAGTTTGGGTCAAGAGCTGGGTTTGGGCTTTCAGGGATATTGTCTTCCGGTTTCTTACTCATCTTTCTTCCCCTTTTCCTGTTGATCTAATTTTGCTATGACTTCCGAACGAATTTTGTCTTCGTTTATTTGATACTTGGCATGAATATCGACCCATGCTCTTTCATGATATTGTCGGATTAGCCTTTCCACCTCGTCTCGATTCTTATCATAATAAATCGGCATATTTCTTTGTATTCGAGATCGAACGCTTCCCTTTTCAAAAAACAACTCGCCCATTTCATCTTCGAAGATGAAATTTTCAATACCAATCCAAGGTTTGAACATTTGATTCAAAAAGTTTTTCCAATAAACTCCTTCGCTGGTAATGACATAATAACTATTGGTCAAATGAGAAGAAGCACTACCAAAGAGCAACAGTGGAATTAATATTAAGAATAAACCCAAGTCAGGAAATACCCATAAGGACACCAAATAGAAAACAAGATAAAGTGCTACCAAAATAGCCAGCTTCTTGGGTCGACTTTGCCATGGTTTACCGGACCATGCCAATAGAATCTCTCCAGGCACCTCGATATAACCAATTTTCCCCTGTTCGTTCCGAATCGTTTCACTGACTACTTCTATTTTCTTTTTATCTTCTGATTTTCGCTTCGCCATCTTGCACCCTCCCTAACGAGCTTGTTTGATACTTAACCCGATTCGCTTTCGAACCCGGTCTATGCTGATGACTTTGACTTTTACTTGTTGTCCGACCTTGACGGCATTCGAAGGATGTGTAATTCGTTGGGGTGAAATCTCCGAAACATGAACCAACCCATCTTGGTGCACTCCAATATCGACAAAGCATCCAAAATCAACCACATTTCGAACGATTCCTTGTAGAACCATTCCCTCTGCAAGATCTTCGAAATTGAGAACATCTGTTGAAAAGACAACCGGTGGCAAATCTTCGCGTGGATCACGACCTGGTTTTGCCAAAGAATCTCTCATGTCCAACAGAGTGGGCAAGCCAAGCTGCAATTGCTCTTTTAATTCTGAGAGATGCTCGGTAGTCGCTGCATAAAGTTGCTGAACGACTGTTTCGATTCCGGACCGATCAAAGGGAACTTGAAACAACTCAAATAGAACTTTGGTGGTATCATACCTTTCGGGATGAATGGCCGTCTCATCCAAGAAGTTTTCTCCCCCGGATATTCGCAGAAAACCTGCTGCTTGCATATAGGTTTGTTCTCCTAAACCCGATACAGCAAGCAATTGTTTTCTACTGGTAAAGCGACGATTTTTTTCTCGATAAGCCACAATCTTTTTTGCAACTCCACTTTTGATTCCGGCTACATATTGGAGAAGTTCTGCTGATGCCGTATTCAAGTCCACACCCACATGATTGACTACGCTTTCCACAACCGCTTCCAGTTTTAAACCGAGTTGCTTTTGATTCACATCGTGTTGATACAACCCTACGCCAATGCTCTTGGGGTCAATTTTAACCAACTCCGCTAAGGGGTCTTGTAGTCTGCGCGCAATAGAAATGGCACTTCTTTGCGAAACATCCAATTGAGGAAATTCCTCTCCGGCCAATTTTGAAGCAGAATAAACCGACGCGCCCGCTTCATTTACAATGGTATATGCTGCACGAGTAGAAGTTTGCGAAAGGATTCCAGACACGAACTGTTCGGTTTCTCTTGATGCGGTTCCGTTTCCTATGGCTAAGCATTCAACTTGATATTGTTCCATGAGCTGTAGGATGACTTTGGTTGATGACTCCAGTTGCCCTCTCCCCATGGTCGGGTAAATAACATTTAGGTCCAATAACTTTCCGGTGGTATCCACAACCGCTAACTTGCATCCGGTTCGAAACGCAGGATCGATACCCATGACAATCTTGTTTTTCACGGGAGGTTGCAGTAGAAGATTCCTCAGATTTTCTGCAAATACACCAATCGCATGATTCTCAGCCGTTTCTGTCAGAGTTGTACGAACATCTCTCTCTATGGATGGAGCCATGAGGCGATCATACCCATCGGTGACCGCTTCTACTACCATAACGTCTGTAAAGGATCCGACAGGTGCATGATAAGCAGAAAGCAAACGCTGCAAAATGTTTTCTCTGGGGCTGTTCACCTTAACTCGTAAGAATTCCTCCCGTTCTCCTCTATTCAAGGCAAGAACTCGGTGTGGTGGAATTCTGGATATCGGTTCTTCGTATTGATAATACATCTGGTAATCGCTACTTCGTTCTGCATCCACAGCACTACTTTGAATGCTTGCTTGCATTAGTGTGTAGCGTCGTACCCATGAGCGAAGCTCCGAATCTTCCGAAACTCGCTCTGCAAGGATATCTTGGGCTCCCTGGATTGCTATGTCATAACTAGTGACTCCAGACTCCTCCTGGATATAAGTTAGAACCGTTTCTTCCCACTGCTTTTGTTCCCATTTTCTATGAAACATGAGTTCTGCTA
>ERZ1645189.101-NODE-101-length-20316-cov-5.914614_pt1 | contig 20316 bp, 16 predicted proteins | sample MGYA00575350_ERZ1645189 | MGnify/ENA primary metagenome ERZ1645189 (study PRJEB40845, sample SAMN11283421) | freshwater sediment metagenome | isolation source: river sediment | host: Sediment | place: India: Jajmau, Kanpur | collected 2015-12-17 ...
TTTACCCGCTTCCGGCGGTGATGATTTCGTGTGGCGAAACGGAAGAAGAATACAATATTATTACCATCAGTTGGGTGGGAACTATCTGTACAAATCCAGCCATGTGTTACATTTCGGTTCGTCCGGAACGGCATTCGTATGAAATAATAAAACGAACGGGTGAGTTTGTTATCAATCTGACCAACGAAGAACTGGCTCGCGCTACCGATTGGTGCGGAGTACGGAGCGGAAAAGATTACAACAAATTCAGGGAAATGGAACTTACACCCGCCGCAGCTGAAAAAATTAAAGCACCGATAATAGCTGAAGCGCCCATTTGTATCGAATGTAAAGTCAGGGAAATCATTCCGTTGGGTTCGCATGATATGTTTATTGCTGAAGTGGTAAATGTGCAGGCCGACGCCCGCTATATCGATAAAAAAACGGATAAATTTGATATGCAAAAAGCCAAACTTATCGCTTATTCGCACGGACATTATTACAAGTTAGGAGAAGAAATCGGACGGTTTGGATGGACGGTGAGGAAGAAACCAGCCCCTTAAACCTGCCTGGTTTATCCCGTCCTGTCAGAGCGGCAGGCAGGTCACCCGAAAGGAGACTTTCTCTGACGAAAATATCCATTAAAAAACACAATTAATAGAAATTAAAAATATATACCAAAGAACAATGACACGAGACACACAAATTTTTGACATTATCAGACGTGAAAAAGAGCGTCAGATGAAAGGAATCGAACTTATTGCATCCGAAAACTTCGTTAGCAATCAGGTGCTGGAAGCGATGGGTTCAGTATTAACCAATAAATATGCCGAAGGTTATCCCGGTAAGCGCTATTACGGCGGATGCGAAGTGGTGGACGAGAGCGAACAACTTGCCATTGACCGTATTAAGGAAATTTTCGGAGCCGAATGGGCTAACGTACAGCCGCACTCCGGCGCACAAGCCAACATGGCTGTATTCCTTGCCTGCCTGAATCCGGGAGATAAATTTCTGGGATTAAACCTGGCACACGGTGGCCATCTTTCACACGGTTCGCCTGTGAACAGTTCGGGGATTTTGTATAAAGCGCTGGAATACAACGTAAAAGAAGAAACAGGACGTGTGGATTACGACCAAATGGAAGAAGTGGCACTGCGAGAACGCCCGAAACTGATTATCGGCGGCGGATCAGCCTATTCCCGCGAATGGGATTACAAACGGATGCGTGAAATTGCAGATGAAATTGGCGCAATTTTTATGGTTGACATGGCTCATCCGGCCGGATTAATTGCTGCCGGATTGCTTGAAAATCCGGTGAAACATGCGCATATCGTTACTTCCACTACTCACAAAACGCTTCGCGGACCACGTGGAGGGATTATTTTACTTGGAAAGGATTTTCCGAATCCATGGGGCAAAACCACTCCGAAAGGAGAAGTAAAAATGATGTCAGCCCTACTCGATTCAGCCGTTTTTCCGGGAATCCAGGGCGGTCCGCTGGAACACGTCATTGCTGCCAAAGCCGTTTCTTTCGGCGAATGTCTGCAGCCAGAGTACAGGGAATATCAGATTCAGGTGAAGAAAAATGCGGCTGCATTGGCTGAAGCATTGGTAAAACGCGGTTTCAAAATCATCTCCGGCGGAACAGACAATCACTCCATGCTGGTGGATTTGCGCTCCAAATATCCCGATCTGACCGGAAAAGTGGCTGAAAAAATACTGGTGGAAGCCGATATTACCTGCAACAAAAACATGGTTCCGTTCGACAGCCGTTCTGCATTCCAGACTTCGGGAATTCGCCTGGGAACACCTGCTATTACTACCCGCGGCGCCAAAGAACCGCTGATGGAAGAAATTGCTGAAATGATTGAAACCGTACTTTCGAATGTAGAAAATCCGGATGTAATCAAATCGGTAAAAGACCGGGTGAACAAAACAATGAGCAACTATCCGTTGTTTGCTTATTAAAGCCCCACCAACCTCCCCACCAGCTGACGGAATGGCTTACAACTCTCTTATGACTAAAAAAAATAATATAATTTCAAGCCTTGAAATCCCCCCTTTGGGGGGCGGAGGGGCTCTTTTCACCCTTTCCGAACACACAGATTCTGCCATTTTTTATGGCGTGAATAATTCCAATATTCAGTTACTGAGAAATTTACATCCCAACATCCGGATAGTGGCCCGCGGACACGTGATAAAAATTGACGGCAGCGATGCCGAAATTGAGAGTTTCAAGCAAGCGCTTGGCAGGTTGGAGCTTTTCACTTTGAATAACAATGCTTTATCGCACGAAAATATCATCGAAATTATAAAAGGCAATCAACCGGCTGAGGTTACTTTTGACAATTTGATACTGCACGGTATGAATGGCAAGTCCATCATGGCACGCACCAAAAATCAACAAAAGCTGGTGAAGGATTTTGAAACAAACGATTTGCTTTTTGCTATCGGACCCGCCGGATCGGGTAAAACCTATACAGCCATTGCGCTGGCGGTAAGAGCTTTGAAAAATCGCGAAAAAAAGAAAATCATTCTGAGCCGTCCGGCGGTGGAGGCAGGTGAAAAACTGGGTTTTCTGCCCGGCGATATGAAGGAAAAAATTGATCCGTATCTGCAACCACTTTACGATGCACTTCAGGACATGCTGCCTGCCGCCAAACTGAAAGATTACATGGAAAACGGCACCATTCAGATTGCACCGCTGGCATTTATGCGCGGACGAACACTGAGCGATGCCGTGGTAATTCTCGATGAGGCACAAAACTCCACCACTATGCAGATAAAAATGTTTCTGACACGCATGGGGCTGAATACCAAAATGATAGTAACCGGTGACATTACACAAATCGACCTGCCGATGCAACAAAAATCAGGATTGATAGATGCACTGGAAGTGCTACGAAACGTCAAAGGAATTGCAAAAATTGAATTTGACAAAGGGGATATTGTCCGTCACAAGTTGGTTCAACGGATAGTAGAGGCGTATGAGAAAGCTGCCCCCCGTCCCCCTAAAGGGGGAGTTTAATCCCATATCAAATTGTTTTTTATACAAAATAGATATTCAAAAACAAAATCAATCTAATTTAATGCTTTCCAATTCCCCCTTTAGGGGGTAAGGGGGCAAATACATATTATGAACGCACTTACAAAAACAGACTTCCATTTAGATGGACAAACAAACGTGTATCACGGCAAAGTACGGGATGTGTACACCGTGAAAAATGATTTATTGGTGATGGTTGCTACCGACCGCATTTCGGCTTTTGACGTGGTGCTGCCCGAAGGTATTCCGTACAAAGGACAGATGCTCAACCAGATAGCAGCTCAGTTTCTGGATGCTACCGCTGATATAGTACCCAACTGGAAACTTGCCACACCCGATCCGATGGTCACCGTGGGACTTCGCTGCGAAGGTTTTCCGGTGGAAATGATTGTACGCGGTTACCTCTGCGGAAGTGCCTGGAGAACCTACAAAAGCGGCGTACGTGAGATTTGCGGAGTAAAAATTCCGGATGGAATGCGCGAAAACGAGAAGTTCCCTACTCCAATCGTAACACCGACCACGAAGGCTCAGCAAGGACTTCATGATGAAGACATTTCAAAAGAAGAAATTCTGAAACAAGGTCTTGCAACACCCGAAGAATACGAACTGCTGGAAAAATATACGCTTGCCCTTTTCCAACGCGGTACGGAAATGGCAGCCAAACACGGGCTGATTTTGGTGGATACCAAGTATGAATTCGGAAAACGTGACGGCAAAATTTACCTGATGGACGAAATCCACACGCCCGACAGTTCGCGATACTTCTATGCCGAAGGCTACGAAGAACGTTTTGCCAAAGGAGAACCGCAGAAGCAGCTTTCCAAAGAATTTGTACGTGAATGGCTGATGGAGAATGGATTCCAGGGAAAACCCGGGCAGCAGGTGCCCGAAATGACTCCCGAAATAGTAAAAGGCATAAGCGAACGATACATCGAACTGTTCGAAAATATCACCGGAAACCGCTTCGATAAGTCTGATACGACTCAGGTAGCACTGCGCATAGAAAAAAACATAACGGATTACTTGAATACAATCTAAATAAATCAGTTAAAAACTACAAATTAAACTGTCAGTGTCGTGTTTAACGAATTCTGACAGTTTTTTTTCCACAATCCTTCCATCTACGGCTTTCTGGCAACAAAAAAAACACACGTAGTAAGTAAAGTTTTTATGTTAAACGGATGTTTTTCCGGCAATATGCCTATATACGCTGAAACATCCACTGAGAAAAGGTTTGAAGCAGGATACCATTAACATAATTTTGCATTATTAATTATGTTTAATTTCAAATAAAAACATTTTTTCAAAACCCATCTTTCTATGCATTTACACTACTTTTGTGATCAAATTAACATAATTATGAAAAAAACTTCTATTACCCTGCTACTCGCAGTTGTATGTATTTTATCCTCATTGGCGCAGGCACAGAATCCTGCCAAAGTTTTCACCATTAAAGGAACCGTTGTTGATTCTCTTTCAAACGAAACGGTTCCCTTCGTCACCGTTTCTGCATCAAAATCTACCATGCCTGTCATGCCATTTAAGCGGGTAGCCGCCGATGCTCAGGGAAAGTTTGAATTCACTGTCAGCACATCGGAAGCGCTTATTCTTAAATTCGATGCAGTAGGAATGAAAACGACAGCCATTTCCGTGTCCGATTTTTCAAACAAAACGATAGAACTGGGCAAAATCAGGATAGCAGCCAACGACAAAATGCTCTCAGAAGTAACTGTAATAGCCGCAAAACCTCTGGTGAAAGTTGATTTGGATAAAATCACCTACGACATGAAATCGGATCCGGAGTCGCAAACGTCCAGTACGCTCGAAATGCTGCGAAAAGTGCCCATGGTAACCGTAGATGGTGATGAAAACATCCAGGTGAAAGGACAGTCGAACTTCAAGATTTTCATGAACGGAAAAGAAACCACGATGATTTCGAGCAACCCCTCGCAGGTGCTCAAAAGCATCCCTGCCAACACGGTGAAAAGCATCGAAGTTATCACCGAACCGGGTGCAAAGTACGAAGCAGAAGGCCTGGCCGGAATCATTAATATCATCACCGAAAGTTCACTGAAAGGCTATACAGGTACCGTGAGAGCCGGAGTAGATAACTACGGAGCAGTCAACGGCGGCCTTTATTTTTCGACCAAAGTAGGAAAATGGGGTATCACTACCAATCTGAATCAGGGTTTGTTCCGGAATCCGGGCGTCTCTGTCGAAACGAAAAGAGAAAGCTTTTATTCACCCGATTTCATGTATTTCAATCAAAAAAACGAAGGGAAAAATACCGGAAATTTTCGTTACGGAAGTCTGAGTGTGAGCTACGAGATGGATTCGCTTAACCTTTTCACGCTGAGCGGAAACGGATTCGGAGGTGGCTACAACAGTAAAACCACGGGAAGCACCAACCTTCTCTCTCAATCCATGGAAACGGTTCAGCAATACAACAATTTAGCAGAAATGAAAGGAATCTGGGGCGGATACGAAGGGAGCATCGACTACCAGCGCTCATTCAGTAAGAAAGGAAAACTGCTGACCACTTCGTATAAAATGAGTTATTCACCCCGCGGAAGCGATAATAATGTTGAAGTTGAGAATGTGATGAATTATTTTGACAACAAGCAGCACATCAAAAGTAATTCATCGGGCGCCGAACACACTTTCCAGCTTGACTATACCGAACCATTCAACAAAAAACATGTGATTGAAATAGGGGCAAAATACATTTACCGTCTCAATCAGAGTGAAAACGACTATCAGCAGTACAATTTCGCAAAAAGCGCTTGGGAGGCAATGCCGGGCATTGTTGACAAAAAGATGACACACTCCAACGGGATTCTGGGTGCGTACGGAAGCTACACCTACAAACTTGATAAATTCAGTGCACGTGCCGGCGGACGACTCGAACGAACCAACGCATCCATTCAATACAACGGCGATGAAGCGTTCACCCAAAAACCGTTCACCAATCTGGTACCTTCTATCACACTGAGCTATCAGACTACGCCGGGATCCAACCTGCAACTTAGTTATACGCAGCGTATCAGCCGCCCTGACATTACGTATTTGAATCCGTTCAGAAATATCTCCGATCCGAAAAACATATCGCAGGGAAATCCGGACCTGATACCTGAAATCAATAACTCCTTCAACCTGAATTACAATTTATTTACGCAGAAAATCAATTTTAATTCGAGCATATTCACCTCTTTCGGCAATAATTCCATCGAGCAGGTGAGCGTGCTGAGGGATACGGTGGTTTACTCCACGTACGAAAACACCGGCCGCTCACGCAGTACAGGTATTTCTGCTTATGTAAGGTGGCAGGTCACCAAAGATTTCAACTGGTATTTCAACGGAAACACCCGATACTCATACTTTTCGTTCACACAAAACAATAAACTGACCGAAAACAAAGGATTCAACTACGGAGCATTTTTAGGTGCAAGCTATTCGCTGCCAAAAAACTTCAGAGTAAACACTAACGGCGGCTATATGTCGCCCTCGGTTTCGCTGCAGGGAAAATCCAACGGTTTTTACTACTACAGTTTGTCGCTTACCAAAAGCTTTTTGCAACGAAAACTCAACATCTCGGCCAACGCCAACGGTTTTCTCCAAAAATTTGTCAGTTACAAAGGCTCAACTGAAACCGACACTTTCAGAAGTGAAAACATTATCACGCGGAAATCACCCCGGTTTGGTATCAACGTGAGCTATACTTTCGGGCAGATGAAGGAACAGATAAAAAAAGCAGCTCGTGGTATTATCAACGACGATGTGAAAACCGGCGGAGGCGAAAATGCTACTCAGGGCACACAAACAGGCACACAAACAGGCAATTAACTCCTTCGTAGTTAATCACTTACAGGTGTAAAAAAAAAGGTTCGGTGAATGCCTGAAATGGCAAATCACCGAACTTTTTTTTTCTTTTTTGAATTTTTAAAAGGAGAAACATCAGAAAAAAAAATTCAGAAAAAAAAATCCCCCGAAAATGAATGATTATTTTTTCATCATCCGGTCCATCTCGCGTTTATCGTCTTTTTCTTTCAGCGTCTGCCGCTTGTCATACATTTTTTTACCGCGTGCCAGACCTATTTCAAGTTTTGCAAGTCCTTTATCGGTTACAAACAATTTGATGGGAATAATCGTATTGCCCGTTTCTTTTGTTGCCCGGAGCAGTTTGTTGAGCTCTTTTTTGGTGAGCAGTAGTTTACGGTCGCGCCGGGGCTCGTGATTGTTGTATGTACCGAAAAAATAAGTGGATATATTCATGTTTTTCACCCACAGTTCGTTGTTGATAAAAGTGCAGTAAGTCTCTGTAAGAGAAGCTTTTCCGTCGCGTATCGACTTAATTTCGGTGCCGAAAAGCTGAACGCCTGCTACGTAACGGTCAAGGATTTCATAATCGAATGCAGCGCGTTTGTTTTTTATAACTATGGTTGATTTCTTAAACATCCTGTTTATTTTACAATTTCCGGCAAATTTAAGCATAAGTTGGAAATAATTGAAAAAAGAGATGAAAGTTGCTGCAATAAATAGGTTGGATGGACTATTTTTAATCCCAAAATGAACAGATTGTATAAAAAAATGCTTATTTTTGCTTAAATTTTTATCAGAAAATGGCATCAGAAATCAGAATACATATTGCAGGAATGATCTACAACCAATCGCTGGGAGGTACCTATTCGTTGGTTTTGAGTGAAGACGGCGGGCAGAAAAGACGGTTTTCGGTTTTGATTGGCGAATCTGAAGCACAATCCATTGCCCTGAAACTGAACAATGCCAAGTCTCCTCGTCCGCTTTCGCACGATTTGATGAACTCGATCATCCGCGAGCTGCATGCAAAAGTGGTCAAAGTGGTCATCTACGACCTGAACAACGATATTTTTTACTCTGAGATTTACCTCATACATGACAATAAGCCTGTAATCATCGACGCACGCACTTCGGATGCTGTAGCGCTGGCTGTGCGCTGCGACGCACCCATTTACATTCATTCGGATATACTGGATATAGTAGGAACTGCCATCGACGAAGAAAAAACCGAAACCGAGCAACCAATAGAGGAAGATCTGCTACGACCGGAAAACCTGAACGTAACTACATTGAAGAAAATCGGGACAGAAAAGCTGAAAGATCTGCTTGAGGTGGCTATCGAAGAAGAAAGATATGAAATAGCAGCCATGATCCGCGATGAAATTGAAAAACGAAAGTAGAGAAATAGTTCGGAGTTTTGAGTTCGGAGTTTTGAGTTCTGATTTCTGACTTCTGACTTCTGACTTCTGACTTCAGTGTTGGCTTTTTGGAAACTGCATGCCGACTGTATTTAATCGTTTTTCAAAAAAAAACAACTGGAAAGTAAAAATACAAAAATAAAATCAGATAAATTTACCAAAAAACACAAACATGAAGATTCGACTTATTATCATGAATTTTCTCCAGTTCTTCGTATGGGGAGCCTGGATGATGACCCTTGGGCATTATGGATTTGTAGAAAAACAATGGAACGGAGCTGAGTTTGGCTTAGTATTTTCCACCATGGGTTTTGCATCGCTCATTATGCCTACTCTGTTTGGCATCATAGCCGACAAATGGAAAGCAAACTACGTGTATGCAATACTGCATTTGCTGTTTGGAATTACTATGTGCTTTCTTCCGCTGATTGACGCACCCATTCCGTTTTTCTGGGTTCTCTTTGTTGCCATGTCTTTTTACATGCCTACCATCGGGTTGAACAACTCCATCGGTTTTGGATTATTAAAAAATGAAGGAAAGGATCCTACAACGTACTTTCCGCCCATCCGCGTGTGGGGAACTATTGGATTTATTGCAGCCATGTGGATCACCAATGTATTCACCAAGGAATGGGGCTTCGGTATGAGCATTAAAGTATCGTTTATCATTTCTGCTATCTTTGCTTTCGTTCTATCGCTGTTTTCGTTCTTTTTTCTTCCTGTACTCGACGGTAAAAAGGAAAAATCAGCCCAAACTAAAAAAACATTTGCCCAAAAACTCGGACTGGAAGCATTTATTTTATTCAAACAGAAGAAAATGGCGCTTTTCTTTCTTTTCAGTCTATTTCTCGGGGGAGCATTGCAACTCACCAATGCCTACGGCGACAGTTTTCTGCAGGATGCTACCGTATTTCCAAAAGGTGAACTCATTAATAATTTCTCGACCATCATCCTGTCCATTTCGCAGATTTCCGAAACCTTGTTCATTCTGGCCATTCCATTTTTTATGAAACGATTTGGTATCAAAAATGTAATGCTTTTCAGCATGATAGCGTGGGTACTTCGTTTCGGCTTGTTCGGAATTGCTCAGAATTCTATACCCGGATTTATATTTATCATTGCATCGTGTATCATTTACGGAATGGCTTTCGATTTCTTCAATATCTCAGGAGCATTGTTTGTCGAAAAAAATACCGATTCAAAAATTCAGTCGTCGGCTCAGGGAGTATTCATGCTGATGACCAACGGTGTAGGAGCTGTGATAGGGAATATAGTTGCCGGACTGGTGATAGCCAAATGGTTTGAAGACCCGGTGACACATGTGAAAGACTGGCAGGGCATCTGGTTTACCTTTTCTGCCTATGCGCTTGTTATAGCCATTCTTTTCGTCATTTTCTTCAAATACAAGCATGTGAAAGAAGAAGTTGCCGATTTCAGGCATTGAACATTCGCTTTATTTCACACTATAATATTAAAGCATCAAACCGGCCGGTTTGATGCTTTTTATTTATTATCAGAAAGGAACATCGCCCGGAGAGGACGGTGTTTGAATATACTCAGGCAAAGGTGCTGTCTGCAAATATTCAGGTGGCGTTTCGCTTTCGAAATCAGTATTCATTTTTGAGGAAATAACGGCAAAATTACCATCACCAAACGGATTTTCATCGGTCAGATTGAGGAATTTGGCATACGTTTTCTTGAATTTAAGCTTTACATCTCCTACCGCGCCGTTTCGGTGTTTCGAAATAATGATTTCGGCAATTCCCTCGTACGAATTTCCCTGAGAATCTGCAGGTATGCCATAATATTCGGGACGGTGAATGAAGCAAACCATATCGGCATCCTGCTCGATGGCTCCCGACTCGCGCAAATCCGAAAGCTGTGGTCGTTTGCCATCAATTCCGGTACGTCCTTCTACACCACGGTTCAACTGCGACAGGGCAATGATGGGCAGATCAAGCTCTTTGGCGAGTCCTTTGAGCGACCGGGATATGAGGCTCACTTCCTGCTCGCGGCTGCCGAAAGAGAGCCCGCTGGCATTCATAAGCTGCAGGTAATCAATGATAATGCATTGAATATTATGTTCTTTTACCAGGCGGCGGGCTTTACTTCGCAACTCGAAAACAGACAGACTCGGCGTGTCATCCACATAAATGGGTGCACCGTACAGGTTGTTTACATCCTTGTCAAATCGTTCCCATTCGGCGGGAGTGAGCTGACCGTTTTTAATTTTCTCACCTTCGAGGTTGCACACATTCATCAACAAACGGTTGACTAACTGCACATTGGACATTTCCAATGAAAATATAGCCACCGGAGAATTGTGGTCAACGGCCATGTTTTTAGCCATGGAAAGTATGAATGCCGTTTTCCCCATTGCCGGACGGGCTGCAATGATTATTAAATCGGACTTTTGCCAGCCGGATGTAATCTTATCCAGCGCATCGAATCCTGACGGCAGACCGCTTGCTCCCTGCTTTTTAGCTGCATCTTTCATTCTTTCGCGGGCTTCTTCTATCACAGGATTAATCTGCACGACGTCCCTTTTCAGATTTTGCTGCGTAATTTCAAAAAGTTTGCCTTCGGCTTCCTGCATCAGGTCGTCCACGTCCATTTTTTCGTCAAAAGCCTTGGTCTGAATTTCGCTTGAAAGCCGTATAAGCTCTCTGGCAAGGTATTTCTGAACAATAATCTGTGAGTGGTAAATAAGGTGGGCTGCCGACGAAACGCGCGAAGTCAGCAGTGTGATGTAGTAAGGTCCTCCCACCTCGTCGAGCGTACCTTTTCGGCGCAGCATTTCGGTCACGGTGTGCATATCAATCGGATTTTGCTGCAAAGCCAGGTCAATGATTGCTTCAAAAATTTTCTGATGAACGGTTTTATAGAAATATTCCGGTTTCAGAATATCCGATATCATGGTGTAAGCATCCTTCTCGAGCATGATGGCTCCGAGCACATCTTCTTCGAGCTCAGGTGCCTGTGGCGGTAATTTCCCGTATTCATTGGCCGGAATAGGCGATGGAGTTTCTCTTTTTTTGTAATTGCGTTTTTCTACCATTTTTAATTTTCTGTTTTGGGTCTCAAAGTTACAAAAAGTATGAGTGATGTGAAATGAAAAAAAATAATTCTTTCAACAAGTAATCAACAGTTAACTACGGCTTTGAAATACAAAAAAAATAGGTAATTTTGGCAAAAAAAATAAACATACAGGGTATGACAGTATATCCCAACGCCAAAATAAATCTGGGTCTGAATGTAGTGGAACGACGTTCGGACGGTTATCACAACATCGAAACCATTTTTTACCCCATCGGCATACAGGATGTGCTTCAGGTAGAACCTTCGGGTATGTGCAGTGATTACAGTTTCTCGTCGTCGGGCATTCCGGTTGGTGGAGATCCAGAGAACAATCTGATTATCAGAGCATTTCGTTTGCTTCGTTCTCATTATCAGTTTCCGCCCGTTGATATCACACTCCATAAGCAAATTCCATTCGGAGCCGGGCTGGGAGGTGGTTCGTCGGACGCTGCCTTCATGCTGAAAGCTCTGAATGAACTGTTCGAACTGAAAATTCCGACCCGAAAACTGGAACAGCTCGCCGCCGGACTCGGAGCTGATTGTCCGTTTTTTATCCGGAATGAACCAGTTTATGCCACGGGTATCGGAAATGTATTTACACCGATTGATTTATCGCTCAGAGATTACTGGCTGCTGCTTGTAAAGCCGGATATTCATGTTTCCACAGCTGAAGCTTATGCAGGCATTACACCTGCACAGTCTGAAATATCGCTGACTGAATTAATTAAACTTCCGGTTGAAACCTGGAAAAACTGCATTAAAAACGATTTTGAAAAATCGGTTTTCGAAAAGCAGCCTGAAATCGGCAAACTGAAAAACCAAATCTATGACCTGGGTGCACTCTATGCATCCATGTCCGGTTCCGGCTCATCGGTCTATGGTATTTTTGATGAGAAACCGGACTTCACAGGTTTGTTCGATGGATTTTTTGTAGCCTGCGGTTTGATGGATTGATTTTTACGGATAAAAACGATTCTGTTTTTTCTCTTTTCAAATCATGATTAAGAATCGATTATTTTGGCTGCAATTTAAAATCCGGTGTTGCTCACAAATGCTATTTTGGTGCTGTCGGGCGACCAGGAAGGCACATTGATTGTACCCTGTCCTCCGTATAAATAAGCAATTACTTGAGGTTTTCCACCCGCTGTGGGCATCATACGGATGTAAACATGCTTGTAAAACGGATGATCATCCGGTTTAACATCGTTATTGAATGTAAGGAATACGATCCATTTTCCATCGGGTGACAGGTGTGGAAACCAGTTATTCAAATTGTCAGAAGTGACTTGTTCCTGTTCGCTCCCATCGGGCTTCATTCGCCAGATTTGCATTTTTCCACTGCGCGATGAGTTGAAATAGATGTATTTTCCGTCGGGTGAATACTCCGAACCATCATCCAGCCCTTCAGAATCTGTAAGTTGTATTTCTTTTCCTCCTTTTTTTGAAATTTTGTATATATCGTATTTGTCATTTCGACCACCGGTGTAAATCATGAATTTCCCGTCGGGCGACCATCCGTGAAGATACGAAGGGCTTTTTGAGGTGACTCTTTTCGGCTTTCCTCCATTTACGGGAAGGTAATAAATCACCGATTGCCCGTTGTCTTTTTTACTGTGATGACTTATTCCGATGAATTTTCCGTCGGAACTGAGCACGTGATCATTGTTATTGTTATCTGCAAATTTTGTATTTATTACCGAGGTGTTGCCGGATGCTAAATCAAAGGAATAAAGCAAGCCTTTACTATTGTATATCAGGGTTTTATTATCAGGTGTCCAGTTCGGAGCCTGGATAGAATATGCTACCTGGTGTATAATCTGCCGCTTACCGGTTGCCACATCCATTATTTCGAGATTGCTACCCAGATAATCTCTGTAAGGTACCAGCTCGTCGCCGGCAGGAATTTCAATTCTTACGTTTTCGAAAACAGCTTTTTCGGTTACATCCGGATTGTGGGAGCAAATAAATATGCCAATAAACACTTCATCGGACATGATGTCACCCATGATTTGTTCGGTTATAAGCGTATCTCCCCATTGAGCAGCTGACATAGTGTATTTATTTCCTTTTCTGATAAGCTGAATTACATCGGGAGCTGTAATTTCCAGTTTTTTTTCATCCATATCGGCACCTGCTGCTTTTCGGTATTGAAGGGATGTAAGTCCGTCGCCATGAAGTAAAGCACTGATATGAGGCGAATTTGAATCGAGCGACTGACGAATCATCCAGCCTGTTTTACGGTGAGGATCGGTGCCTTTGCCCGTGAAATGAACCTGAGCTGTAAGAATAAAATCTCCTTTTATTTTTTTGTACAGATAATGAAATTCATCACTCCCAAACCAAATGTTTTTTCCGGCACCGGTAAGTGTATATTCCTGTTTTTCAGAATTATACATCGCATCACCTTTTATTTTCACTTCACCGATATCCTTGTGGTAACAGAAAACGCCTAAATCGTTGCTAAACGACTGAGCAGATAAAAATCCGGAAGAATTCATAACATAAATTGCTAATGATAAAACGTTAAACCAAATTCTGTAATTTTTCATAACAATTGATTTTTAAAAGATTCAGTTTCAGGGTATGATATCATCCAGTTCAATCTCTCTCAGCACTTTATCGACGGCCTCATAGAGTTTACTGCCTTTCAGTAAAACTTTGGGTGAAGTTTTTATTTCAGCCAGCCGTTTGCCATCGTGGCTCACCACAGCCAGACTTCCTTCTTTGTACAGCAATTTGCATGTTGGACTCTCGAATAGTTTTTTATGAAATTCTCCGGTGGTAAGTTTCTGTTCTGTTTCCATCTTATCGTTCAGAATCAGCACATTACCCGTGCTCGTTGTTATCAGGTATTTCGATCTGTTTTGGCGGGCAGGGACAAATGTGTCGTCTTGCTGAAAGAAAGTTTTATCGTTGGCAAAGCTGTAGAGGTATCCGGAGTTTTTCAAATCAAATGATTTCTCAGAAAGGACAGTGTCTGTTTTCAACGAGAGTTGCACTATCTTGTTATGAAACAGGAGATTAATGGTATCTCCCTGTACTTCAAAATCATTCAGGATGAGCTTTTTCTCGTCGAAACTTCTGAAATACACTTGTGCTCCATCCATTTCGTTAAATACAGCTACAAAAGGACGTCCGTATTCTCTCATATTTCCGTTTTCATAGGCTATACCTTTGTTAATCAGGTAAATATTTCCATTCTTACGATAAACTGCTGAAGCGCTGCAAAGGTCTTTCGGTAATTGAGTGGTCCAGATTTCAGTACCATTAGAATTCAGACGGCCTATTTGCCCTGCAGAAGCCAGGTAAATGCCTGTACTGTCTGAGAGTGTATTTGATACTATGCCGGTGATTACATCAACGTTTGGAATAACCGTCACGCCCGTGAGTACTCCCAGCATTACACTGCCCAACCCTTTTGCCACCGCTTCGCCGGTTTGTTTTTTTCCTGTATGAGCTTTGTAATCCCAGCCCAACCCGTTTTTCAGATTGATGGCATACAAACCGCCGGACGTTATCAGGATTAGGCTGTCGTTGATTTTTGTTATGTCGTTCCAGCCATAGGTGCGATCCAGGTTGCGTTTCCAGATTGTATTTCCGTTGTTCAAATCAATGCCTTCCAAATTATCTGAAGCAGGATTCAGGGAGTTAAATTTATACCCCACCCCTGTTCCGGTTTTTTTATCGGCGTAAAAGATTTGTGTCTTTCCTGTCCATTTTTCAGCACCGGTAGCTTCGTCGAGTGCTGTTACGCTGTAGGGTTTCAACAGAAATGGTCGTCCGCCTGTCAACGTTGCATTTTCTTCCGGAAAATTGATTTTTTTGGACCACCGTGGCATTTGCGTCTTCAAATCATAAAGTACAAAATCTCCTGATTTGTTCAGGCTCTTTCCGTTTTTACTCACTCCGCGAAGTTGTACAGCTGCAACTCCATCCATTTCATCAATCTCAAACGCATCAATTCTCTCGGGAAACATGTATTCAGTTGCCTGAATATCAGCACTCTTCACATAGTCATAACCCTGAGTGACAGGCCTGATTATCACAACAATGTCATTTTGTTGAGCTTGCATGACGGATGCAAAGAAGAGACAGATCAAAGTAAAGCGGAATTTATTCATGTTATTTTTGTAAAAATAAAAATTAAGATTAATAAAAATGTTTTATAAAGCTGTATAAATTCAATTCAAGTTTATCAAATCAATAAGCATTGAATTTTATCTTCATAACGGTATTCAGAATGCTATTTGACACAACAAAATAAATCAAATAAATCCGAACAAACAACTTATTCCGAAAAAATTTCAATAAGCCTGAATCATTGTGCTGAAAAGGATTTCGAAGTATCAATCAGACCGGATAAAACTTAAACTCCGGATAAAAAAAAGATACCTGTACCGACAAAAAAAAGCTCGAAAAAATTTATCAACACCTCAATAATATTTAGAATTCATTGACATAAATAGTCGGAAAATTTTGCTTACTTTGTAATATGGTAAAAGAAAGTACACTCGAAAAGCTAAAAATCCTTGCTGATGCTGCCAAATACGATGTTTCGTGCGCATCAAGCGGAACTACGCGCGGCAATCCGAACAAAACGCTCGGAACAGCTGCCGGCTGGGGTATTTGCCACAGTTTTACGGCTGATGGCAGGTGCATTTCGCTTTTCAAAATCCTGATGACCAACCACTGCATATACGATTGTGCGTATTGCTCCAACAGGCGCAGCAATGACCTGAAACGTGTAGCCTTCAGCCCCGCCGAGCTGGCCGAACTAACCATTGAATTTTATCGCAGAAATTACATTGAAGGATTATTTCTGAGTTCGGGGGTCATACGGAATCCCGATTACACGATGGAACAAATGATTTCTGTGGTGAAAAAACTGCGTGAAGAACATCGTTTCAACGGGTACATCCACATGAAAAGCATTCCGGGTGCCAGCCAAAAGCTTGTGAACATAGCCGGAATGTACGTGGACAGGCTGAGTGTAAACATCGAAATCCCCACGGAGGAGAGCCTGAAAAAACTGGCCCCTGAAAAAGACTACCTGAGTGTGTGGAAACCAATGAAATACATCAAACAAGGTATTCTTGAAAATACCGAAGACCGGAAGAAATTCCGTAAAACCCCCAGATTTGTTCCGGCCGGTCAAAGCACACAGATGATTGTGGGCGCCACACCCGAAACTGACAATCAGATACTTACACTCGCATCAAAGCTGTACAACATTGACAGTATGAAACGGGTGTATTACTCCGGTTATATTCACATCAATCAGAACGACGACAGGCTTCCTGCCCTGAAACAACCGCCACTGGTTCGCGAACACCGGCTCTATCAGGCAGACTGGCTGCTTCGTTTCTACAATTTTCAGGTAAATGAAATTGTAAACGATGCCAATCCTGAACTCGATCTGGAAGTGGATCCGAAAGTTTCGTGGGCGCTTCGTCACCCGGAGTTTTTCCCGATTGACGTCAATACAGCACCCTACGAAGCTATTTTACGAATTCCGGGAGTAGGAGTTTTATCGGCAAAAAAAATAATTACGGCACGCCGATACGGCAGACTGACCAGCTATCAGCTTCAAAAAATCGGCGTGGTAATGAAGCGTGCCAAATATTTCATCGTTTGTCGTGAGTTGCCTGTCAGCACCGTGAATGAAGTGAGCCCGGAAACCATACGGAAACAACTGATTGATGAAAAAATCAAGGAAAAAGATCGTTTTCAGCTGAGTTTTACATTCGATTGATTGCTCAATTCACTTTCTTTATTCAACCACTAACCCCGGAAAAATGACCGCTTTTACCTACGATAATTCGTTTGAAGGATTGCTGTGTTGTGTGTTTTATGCTTTCGAACAGCAGGTTACACCCGACATCCTGCTTCATTCTGATGATGTAAAACCGTTATTTCTGGAGAAATCATTCCCCATTGTGACCGAATCGGAGAAATCGGCCCGTGTATGGAGTGCGCTCGAAAAGAAAATTTCACCTTCCGCTTGTCACATGCTTATGCTGGTCTGGATTTCAGAACTGCCAGAAGTTGATTTGCTTCTTTTCAGATACATTTACAAGGCATTCAAATCGACAGAATCCATCGAACTCAACTTTGGCGATGCCGACGTGCTTGCCTGTGCCAATATTTACAAAAAAGTAAATCAAAGTTGCCACAAAGCCATTCAGTTTGTCAGATTTCAGAAAACATCCGATGGTGTATTTTTTGCACCCATCTCGCCCGATTACAATGTTCTGTCACTGGTGGCAAAACATTTCAGCAATCGTTATGCCGATCAGCCCTGGATCATTTATGACACCAAACGGAATTACGGATTGTATTATAATTTACACAAAACTACAGAAATCACATTTTCAGAAAGTCCTGTGGATAATTCAGGTAAGTTGAAAGCGGAACAGTTGGACTCCGAAGAGCAACTTTACCAGCAGATGTGGAAAGATTACTTCAAAACAATGGCTATAAAAGAACGAATCAACCTGAAACTTCAGCGCCAGCACATGCCGGTAAGGTACTGGAAATACCTTACAGAAATGCAGTAAATTTTTAAAGGGATATATCCCGGTACTATACTTTTTCCCGGGTAACTTTTCCGTAAATAAACAATGCAAGCGCCGAAATAAGCCCTACAACCACAAACACATACCAGATGTAGTGTGCATGCTCGGTGGCTGCGGCATAAGCTTCGGCCGAACTGAACAGGCGCGGATCGGGGCAATATTTATCGAGCAGGAATCCACCCATCAGAAACGCGAGCAAATAGGAAAAAAAGGAATGCAGGTGGCTGAAACCGAGATACAAGCCCTCCTCACCTTTGGGGGACTGCAGCGAGAAATACTCCAGAAAACGGGGTGAAATAAAACACTCGGCAATGGCTTGCATGGCAATACCCAAAATCATCATAAAAGCTACCGGATGTAACCCCAGAATAGACGGCGAATCAATCTGATTTCCGAATGACATTACCAGTGCCGACACCGGTATTATGAGCATCCCGATCATCATGGACGAAAGCGCTTTTTTCTTTTTCATGAGCGAAGTCACAAAGTTAACCATCACAAACACAATGAGCGGATTCACATTGGCGTACCAGCCGGGTGATGCATCCTCGCCAATGAGACGTATGACGTATTTGGGCATGGTGGCGTACATCTGACTCTGAATAAGCCAGAAACCACTGATTATCAGTATCAGTATTAACAGCCTCCAGTTTGTCAGCACCCGAATAAGCCCCTGTCCGATTTCGCGGAAACTCTTTCCCTGTCCTTCGGTTTTCACCGATTTATAAAAGAAGATAACAGCAATGAGTGCCAGTAAAGTCATAGATGCTGAAAAGAAGTTCAGATACACCAGCCCCTGATCGCCCATGCTCTTACGAAGCGGATCAACCACCGTTTTTCCGGTAAAAGCACCGATATTTACCATCATGTAAAAAATAGAATAACCGCGCGCACGGTTTTCGGAAGTAGTTTCGCGAGCTACGGTACCAGAAATCACCGACTTGATAAACGAACCGCCAAGTACAATCAAAGCCATTACCGGAACAATAGTCCAACGCAGATAGCTCTCATTCAAACCATTGAAAGTGGTAGTCATGGAATAATCCACCAATCCGGCACTCTCAAGAAGAGTAGGAAGAATACCCAGTCCGGCATATCCCAGCGATAAAAGACTGAAAGCCAATATAATGGCCGAACGGAAACCAATTTTATCGGCATAAGCTCCCGAAAACAACGGAAGCAGATACAACGAAGCAGAAAAAACGCCCGAAATGGCACCTGCCTCAATATCCGAGAAACCCCAGACATTGGAGAGATAAAGTGTAATGACGATAAAAACAGCGTAATATGCCAGTCGCTCAAGCAGTTCAACTCCGTTGGCTACCCAAAAGGCATTGGAGAATTTTTGTTTGAGAGATTTCGGATTGGATGCGGCGTTTGTCATAGGTCTATTTTTATTTTTAAAAAACAGATGCAAAGTTACACAAAGTGAGTGGTTTAAAAAATGCGAAAATTTTATTTACGAAATTTTAAGGGCTATTGGGAAATTTACCTAAAGTTGAAAATTCAGACTTACTTTTATATTTTTTACGTTCCATTTGGGTGAGTTTTCAATCAACCGGATTAATTCAGGGTTCATTTCCGGACAGGATATTTTTTTATATTTCCTTTTCTGAAGGCATTCCACGGGAATCAATCGCCAATAAAACATTGATATTCAAAGTCACAGTGTCAAATGAAAGCAACTTAACATCGAGATTAAAGAATGTTATTAAAAACTATTTCACCTGCTTTTTTTGGATTTTTTTATGCATTTGCATATATACGGGCAGCGCTGCAGAACCGTACCATTCATACATTTCAGGTTTGAAAATTCCTTGCGAAACCGTTGGGTCGTTTTGAAGCAGCAAACCTGCTTCGGCAAATGTTTTTACATCCAGGATAAAAATACCCCGATATTGGTTTTCGTTCTTTTCCAATGGTCCGGCAACAACTAATTTTCCTTCGTCAGCCAGCTTGTTGATGTTTGCAAAATGCCCCCGGAATAAACTGTCGCGCAAGGCTTTGTCTTCAATTTTAGTATCCCCGGTTTTCAGAATAACCAACACATACATTTTCATCCCGAGTTCATCGGCACCCAGTTTTTGAGCCAGCTGAGCATCGTATTTTGTTTCAGCCGACTGTTTTGTAGTTCCACAACTGCTCACAATAAGGGCAAGGGATATAGATAAAAATAAATAAGATAATTTCATTTTGAGTTGAATTTGACGGTTTGTAATTTCTATGATATACTAAGAACAATCAAAATATCAGAAATGTTGGAAGACAACTTTTGAAAATATTTATATAAATTTACTGATATTCTTTGCAAAAGATGTAGATGTATTGTGTAAAAAGATGTACATTTGTTATATCAAAACATCTACATCTATTATGTATATAGATGTACATCTGTTAATCAAAA
>ERZ1645189.103-NODE-103-length-20073-cov-5.832601_pt1 | contig 20073 bp, 19 predicted proteins | sample MGYA00575350_ERZ1645189 | MGnify/ENA primary metagenome ERZ1645189 (study PRJEB40845, sample SAMN11283421) | freshwater sediment metagenome | isolation source: river sediment | host: Sediment | place: India: Jajmau, Kanpur | collected 2015-12-17 ...
TCCTCAACCTTAACCAGCACACTGGTTCCCGGATGGCTGAATTTGACAGCATTACTAACAAGGTTCCTCAGAACTGTTTTAATCATATCCTGATCAATCCTTGCCTTTGCAGTAGTGTTGCCTTCAAGAGAAATGCTTATATTTTTCAGTTCGGACACAACCTCCAGAAGTTCGACCTCTCCCTTAATAAGAGGAAGTATATCCACGTCATCCTGAAATACCGTATTAAGACGGCCTGTCTGGCTTTTAGTCCATTTAAGAAGATTGTCCAGCAGCACAAATGTCTCATCTGCAAGACGATTTCCCATCATCATAAGCTCATACATATCCTCTTCCAGATGCTCTTTCTCAACATTCAGTGAGAGTGCATTCATTATCATTCTTATTGAACCAATAGGAGATCTGAGGTCATGTGCTATTATCGAATAGAGCTTATCCCTTGCCTCAATTGTTTTGTGCAATTCCTCCTTCTGGTTCTGAATAATCCTTGTGGCAGAAATGAGCGAAAGCTGATGCCTAACTCGAATAAGCAGTTCGTCTTTGTTAAAAGGTTTGGATACGTAGTCTGCAGCGCCATGTTTAAATCCCTTGACAATATCGTCGGGAGAATTAAGTGCAGAAAGAAAAATAATGGGCAGATTCGCCTTTTCCGGCATTTCTCGCAGTCTTGCGGCTACTTCGTGCCCGTCCATAACGGGCATCATAATATCAAGCAAAACCAGATCAGGATTTTGTTTTTCAATAATATCAAGGGCATCCTTTCCATTATATGCCGAAAGCGTTTTGTATCCTGCCTTGGAAAGCAGAAGCTTTAAGAGAAGCACATTGGCATCTACATCATCTACTATTAAGACTGTAAAGTCCTGGTTATTAATCTCCATCTCGTTTCACAATTGATCGGAAGTAATCTATGGTTTTCTTTAACCCCTCCTCCAATTGTACTTCTGGCTGCCATCCGATAAGACTTTTCGCAAGTGTTATGTCTGGCTGACGCTGTTTTGGATCGTCAGAAGGAAGGTCTCTCATTACAAATTTTGAACTGGACCCGGTAAGTGCAGATACTTTCTCTGCAAGCTCGCGGATAGTGAATTCGTTTGGATTCCCAAGGTTAACAGGCCCGATAAAGCTGTCATCGGTATCATTCATAACCCTGATCATCGCCTCCACAAGATCGTCAATATACTGGAAACTTCTTGTCTGCTCTCCCCCACCATAAAGAGTGATGTCCTCGCCCTTTAGTGCCTGAACTATAAAGTTCGAAACCACACGGCCATCATTGGGATGCATTTTTGGGCCGTATGTATTGAATATTCTTATAATCTTAATTTTTACTCCATTCTGTCTGTGGTAATCCATAAACAGAGTCTCTGCGCAGCGTTTGCCTTCATCATAACATGAGCGGACGCCTATGGTATTTACATTTCCCCAGTATGATTCCGGCTGGGGATGTACAGCAGGATCTCCGTATACTTCGCTGGTAGAGGCCTGCAGAATTTTGGCTTTCACCCTTTTTGCAAGACCCAGCATATTAATAGCACCCATTACAGATGTCTTTACTGTCTTTATGGGGTTATACTGGTAGTGAACAGGAGACGCCGGGCATGCCAGGTTGTAAATATGATCTACCTCTGCGTAAAACGGGTGGGTTACATCATGTCTTACAAGTTCAAAATGGGGATTGCCAATAAGGTTTATGACATTCTCCTTAGATCCTGTAAAAAAATTATCCAGACAAATTACATCATTACCCTCCCGTACCAGTCTTTCGCACAGATGAGAACCAATGAATCCGGCCCCTCCGGTTACCAGTATTCTTTTCATAATCAGCAGTTTTTACCAATTGAGCAATATTTGAAGCCTTCGGCCTTGAGCTCCTCACTATCGTAAATATTCCTTCCGTCAACTACAACATTACCCTTCATAGCTTCCTTAATCTTTGCCCATGACGGCAGACGGAACTGTTTCCATTCAGTCATAAGAGCTATTGCATCTGCACCCTGGGCAGCTTCGTAAATTGTATGACAATATTCAACAACATCGCCTATTCTTCTTCTGGTTTCTTCAATTGCAATAGGATCTGAGACCTTAACCTTAGCGCCGGCCCTGAGCAGGTTCTCAATAACAACAAGAGACGGCGCCTCTCTCATATCATCTGTGTCAGGTTTAAACGACAACCCCCAGACTGCAATTACCTTGTCTTTGAGATTTCCGTCAAAAGCCTTAAGAAGTTTTTGGTAAACAAGCTCCTTCTGCTCTTCGTTAACAGACTCAACAGCCTCAACTATCTTCATCCTTACTCCGTGCTCTTCTCCGGTATGTGCTAGAGCCTTTACATCCTTAGGGAAGCACGAGCCTCCGTAACCGGCACCCGCATAAAGAAAACTCATCCCTATTCTCTTGTCTGAACCAATTCCCTTTCTTACCTGTTCAACATTTGCACCGGTAACCTCACAGAGGCGGGCAATCTCGTTCATGAAACTTATTCTTGTAGCAAGCATTGCATTTGCAGCATACTTTGTCATCTCTGCCGATGCAATATCCATGAAAATTATTGGATATCCGTTCAGAACAAACGGCTTGTAGAGTTTTTCCATAAGATGTGCCGCTCTTTCGCTCTCTACTCCAACTACAACTCTGTCCGGAGACATAAAGTCCTTAATAGCCGCTCCCTCTTTTAAAAATTCAGGGTTAGAGGCCACATCAAACTCAATATCGAGACCTCTTTTCTTTAGCTCTTCAGCTATAACCGCCCTTACTTTTGGAGCTGTACCAACAGGAACCGTACTCTTTGTCACAAGAAGAACATAGTCATTCATATTCTGTCCGACTGTTCTTGCCACATCAAGAACATACTTGAGATCTGCACTTCCGTCATCGTCCGGAGGAGTTCCAACAGCGCTGAATACAATCGATACTTTATCAAGATTATCTTTAAGACTTGTCGAAAATGAGAGTCTTCCCTCCTTCACATTCTTAATCACCAGCTCCTGAATTCCCGGCTCATAAATGGGCATTTCGCCATTGTTGAGCATATCAATCTTCTTCTTGTCAATATCAATGCAGATAACATTTACACCCATCTCTGCAAAACAGGCTCCGGTCACTAATCCGACATACCCGGTGCCAACTATAGCAATATTCATAATATTCAGATTTATTTATTCCAAATTAAGGAGCTTTGAAATTGTCTTTCTTAAAGTCTCGGCCCTGTATGGTTTTGTTATATACTCAGTACATCCTGCAAGCAGTGCAACACTTCTGTCATTATCATAAGCAAAAGCAGTAAGTGCAATTATTGGTATAGTCACACCCATTTCCCGAAGCTTCCTGGTGGCCTCCAGACCATCCATAACGGGCATCTTCATGTCCATAAGGATAATGTCAGGCTCTACTGATGAGTACAACTCCACCGCCTCTGCACCGTTGGATGCGCGGAAGATATCGTAGACGCCCTTTAGCATTGCCTTTGCGAGAATATAGTTACTGTCGTTATCCTCTGCGTATAAAATCTTAATTTTCTGATTCTCTTCCATAATTGCAGTTAACGTTTATTTCTAGCTTATAGATTGTAAAAATAATAGAATTTGAAGTAATATTTGTCAAATGGAAAAAAAAGATTTTTATTGCGAAGGATTTTGTATGGTGTAAAAAAGAGTCAGCTTGTGCGGAAAGAGTCCATAACATTTATGTTACCCGTGCATACATTTATGTTTTATTTACTCTATAATAATCATTTAAATTAAGCATAAGATGAAAAATCAGGAAATAGAAAGAAAATTTCTTGTAGCAGGAGACTACAAAAAAGAGGTTGTTTCATCCAGAAAAATAATCCAGGGATACATCTCTTCAAGCCCTGAAAGAACTGTTCGGGTAAGAATGGAAGATTCCGGAGGATATCTTACCATTAAGGGAAAATCCTCTTCAGGCGGTTTAACAAGGTTTGAATGGGAGAAAGAGATATCCCGTGAAGATGCAGAAAATCTTCTTAAACTATGTGAAGGTAGTCTTGTAGAAAAAACAAGACATATTGTTAATTATGAGAGTCATAGATTTGAAGTCGACGAGTTCTCAGGGGATAACGAAGGACTTGTAATTGCCGAACTGGAACTTGAGAGTGAAGAAGAGAGCTTTATCAAACCATTATGGCTTGGAGAGGAGGTTAGCTTTGACAAAAGATACTTTAATTTATACCTCTCTCAGCATCCGTTTAAAACCTGGTAACGGACAAATATTCCCATAAATAAAGGGCCACTCTGCACATTAAGCAGAGTGGCCCTTTAATTTATCAAACAGTGTTTTAAACGCCATCATTTAAACCATTGCATCCTATCTTCTGAAAGAGGCAATCTCTTTAACAGCCTCAATTGCTGCATCAATTTCTGCCTCTGTAGTGAATGCTCCAATACTCATTCTTACTGTTCCGTGCATATCGTATGTTCCAATATGTTTGTGAACCATTGGAGCGCACTGAAGACCTGTTCTTACGGCAATATTGTAGTCCACATCCAGCATAGTTCCAACATCACCGGCCTCAAATCCTTTGATATTGAAAGAGAGTACAGGATTGTGATTCTTTCTGCCGTTTGCGCAATAAGTAGTTACACCATCTATTTGCGAAACAGCGTTGCAAAGTTTTTCCCATAAATCCATCTCCCTGTGGTGGATATTCATCACACCCTGTTCTGTAATCCATTTAACACCGGCATGAAGACCACCAACACCAAGGAGGTTTAATGTACCATATTCCAGTCTGTAAGGATATTCGTCAAGATGACTCTCCTGAGCAGAACGAACACCTGTTCCGCCGGCTCTTGTATGTCTGATCTCAACACCCTCTCTTACATATGAGCCGCCAATACCGGTTGGGCCCATGAGACATTTATGACCTGTAAAACAATAAACATCCACATTACATGCCTGCATGTCAAAATCAACAGAACCGGCACCCTGGCTTCCATCCACTACAAACAAAACACCCTTTTCGCGGCAGATTTTTCCTATCTCCTCTATGGGCTGAATAGTACCCAGCACATTTGAGCAATGAGTAACTATCACAAATTTTGTGTTTGGTCTGATTGCATTGCGGATATCTTCAGGATTTACAAATCCGTCATTGTCAAACGGAACATAAGTAACATCGATTGTTCCTTTTGTCTTGTGAAAATGGAGCGGACGCAGAACAGAGTTGTGTTCAAGCATAGTGGTTACTACATGGGAGCCCTCCTCTACAAGTCCGTTAATAATAAGGTTTAGCGAGTCTGTTGCATTGTAGCTGAATGTAAGGCGGTTGTGATCTGGTCCCCCATTGAAGAGCTTAGTGAGCATCTTCCGGGTACCATTTACAACCTCCTCTGCCTCGAGAGCTGCATCAAAGCCAGAACGACCCGGACTTACCCCTTTTGATCTGAAAAAGGTATTCATGAAGTCGTATACAGACTCCGGTTTGGGGAAACTCGTAGCAGAGTTGTCTAAATAAATCAGTTTACTCATAGTTATGTTTTTAGTTGTTTTTTCTGATTATAAGAGCATCTGCCACAAGCTCGGCAATTGTTTTGATTTTAACGCCAAGCTTATATGTGTGGTTAAGCTGAGAAAGCTGGTCGACACAGTTGTGACAAGGCGTCACAACAACTTTTGCACCGGTCTTTCTGATCTGCTCTGCCTTAATTTCACCAATCTTAATTCTTCTGTCGTTGTATTCACTCATTGCAAGGAAACCGCCTCCGCCTCCGCAGCAGAAGTTTTCATTTCCGTGAGGATCCATTTCTGTATAATTACTGCAGGAAGAGGAGACCACGTGCCTTATCTCTTCGAGCAATCCGCCGTTTCTTACAAGATTACAGGGGTCATGAATTGTTACAAGCTCTTTGTTGAGTGATTTATCAAGCTTGATTCTTCCCTGTTTAATGTATCCGGAGATAAGCTCAACGGCAGTAATCATATCAAAGTCATACTCCCTGCCCAAATAATTTGGCCCCTCCCATCTGTTGGCCCTTGAACCATGTCCGCATTCGCCAAGAACCATTTTTTTACCTCTGAGACGGTGAATCTCTTCATAAAGATTCCCTGCTATCTGGCCTGCCTGAGCTTTGTTCCCGTTGAAAAAACCATAATTGGTAATGTCATAGAACTTAGAAGATAGAGTCCAGTTTTCATTTGCTGCGTAAAAGATCTTTGCCATAGCAGAGATTGAAAGAGGGAAAAACTTAGGCTCCCTTGGATTGAGAGTATAGAAAATCTCCTTATGCATCTCATTCAGAGGGATCCTTGCCTTATCATCACCCATCTCATCAATAAGCTCCTCCTCCATCCAGCTGATTGTTCCGGTAAACTCATCCTCAGGAATACCCATATTGTTTCCTGTAGTTAAGGCCGAATCTACTGTGGCCTGCAGAGTTGCCGGAACCATATCCATAGCAGCCAGCATCTCCCTGCCTTTCCGTACAACATATGGAATATCCACCCCAATTGAACAGTGCTTTACACATCGTCCGCACATTGTGCATGCTCCAAACAGGAGATCTACCATCTCCTCTGCCGTATGGTCATCAAGCTCTTTTGCGTTTACCAGCGCAGGGGCTATCTTTCCAGATAAAGTAAAATACCTTCTGTAAACAGAACTTACCAGGGCAACCTTTCTTGCCGGAATATATTTAGGCTCATTAAGAGCCTTAAAAAACATACAGCTCTCTGCACACAATCCGCATCTGACGCAGCTGTTAAGATTAGTCAGAAGCTTGTTGTCAACCTTCCCTGAAAGTACACCAAGACCCTTTTCCTTTATATTAATATCCATTGCTTCCTCTTTATTTAAGTGATTTGGGCGGCCATGTCCCGCGTTTTCCGAAAAAATATCCAAGGTGGTATCTTGCAAAAAAGAAGTAGAGAAGATGTCTGGTCTTTCCAAGAGGAATCCACAGCAGTAATACAGAGACAATCAGATAATAGGGTAACTCTGCCTGCTCATAAAGAAGATAAGCGGCGGTTGCAAAGATTGCCAGAGTAGTCAGAAAATTCGATATATAGTCATCTGCGCCGGAGAGAGATCTCAGCCCGGCATTTATAAACCTCTTAAACAAGACAGCCAGTCCGCACAAACCGGAAACAATAAGCAGAGCACCGGTTATCATGCTTATAGTCTGCGGAATTTCAAAAAGAGAAGAGATAAAAAGCAGGAACAGAAGCAGAGAGGCGAATATACCCGCATGATAAATCATTCCTGCCGCATAAGTAGGAAGGTGCAGGTATGCCGATTCCTTTTCCATTGGGGACATCGCTTTGGTATAAGAGTAAGCCACCCCTGCAGAAACATTTCCGGCCCCTTTTGAGAGGTCTTTTGGTTTACCTGCAGTAATAAGCTTTAAAAGCTGAATAAGCAGCATTGCAACTGAGATTGCAAGTGCTGCCAAAGCTATGATAATATGCCACTTCATATCCTGAATGTTATACACATCCGTCCGGCTTTGGAAGGCCGGCTACCCTGCAGGCTCCTCTTGCGGGTCCTAAAGGGAAAAGTTCATATATCTCGCGTAGTTTAAGACCTGTCTCCTGGCAAATCATTCGGATCATTGGAGCATTACCCTTCTCTTCAAAATTGTTTCTGATGATGCGGACAATTGCCCAGTGTTTATCATTCATCTCTTCAATTCCGTCTGCCTTTGCAAAAAGTGTAGCCACCTCATCGTTCCAGACAGCAGGATCAGTCAAAAATCCATCCCCGTCAATTTCAAATACTTTCCCTCCAAGTTCAATAGTTGCCATAAAGTTATATTAGTTAGTTAGGTTTGTTTCGAGAGCCAGGTTATGTTTACGAAGATAAAAAATTATTGTTTTGAATGAAAACTTTAATAATTTATATTTGTTGTTATTAAAACAATAGTCTTTTCTTACAAATAATTACAATTTATGACTGATCAGGAAATTGCACGCACAATTAAGTTACGCCCCATCGGAGAGGTGGCTGCGAAGCTGGGCATAGAAGCTGATGATCTTGAGCTGTATGGCAAGTACAAAGCCAAACTGCCCTTAAAATACATAGACAGGAACAAATTCGGAAAGCTGATTCTGGTATCGGCTATTTCACCAACTCCGGCAGGAGAGGGCAAGACAACCGTTTCAATTGGCTTGTCTCAGGCACTCAACAGGATAGGTGAAAAATCTGTGGTGGTACTTCGTGAACCGTCACTGGGCCCTGTTTTTGGTATAAAAGGGGGAGCAACCGGAGGCGGATACTCACAGGTACTTCCTATGGAGGATATCAACCTTCACTTTACAGGTGACTTTGCAGCGATTGAGAAGGCACATAATCTTCTTGCAGCACTTATTGACAACAACATTCAGAGCAAAAACAACAGTCTTAACCTCGACCCGCGAACTGTATCATGGAAAAGGGTTATGGATATGAATGACCGCTCACTTCGTGACATAGTTGTAGGACTTGGCGGAACAGGTAACGGAATTCCAAGAGAGACCGGATTCGATATTACAGCAGCCTCTGAAGTAATGGCCATTCTGTGTCTTTCGAAAGACAGAGAAGACCTAAAAACAAGACTCGGCAATATTTTCATCGGTTTTACCTTTGACAAGAAACCAATCTACGCCCGCGACCTTAAAGCCAACGGAGCAATGGCTGCACTTCTCAAAGATGCAATCAAACCAAATCTTGTTCAGACAATTGAAGGAACACCGGCAATCATTCACGGAGGGCCATTCGCAAATATTGCTCAGGGAACTAACTCAGTTATTGCCACTCAGACAGCAATGTCACTTACTGACTACACTGTAACAGAAGCAGGCTTTGGCTTTGACCTGGGAGCAGAGAAATTCCTTGACATCAAATGCCGCTCTGCAAAGTTGTCACCAAATGCAGCAGTTCTGGTTGCAACGGTAAGAGCTCTCAAATATCACGGAGGCAAACCTCTTAAGGAGATTAAAGATTCTGATGTTGCTGCACTTGCAAAAGGTATGGGCAACCTCGAAAAACATGTAGAGAACATTAAGCAGTTTAGCCTTGCACCAGTAGTAGCAATTAACAAATTTGCAACAGACTCTCAGGAAGAGCTTGATTTTATTGTTGATTTCTGCAAAAAGAAAGATATTCCGGTTTCAATTGTGGATGTTTGGGGCAAAGGCGGAGCCGGTGCAGAAGAGCTGGCTCATATGGTTGTTAACGCAGCAGCAGACTGCTGCCCTAACTTCCTCCCTCTCTACCCTCTCACAGATTCTGTTGAGAAGAAGATTGAGACAATTGCCAAAAAGATTTACGGAGCAGAAGCAGTTGACTACACAGCAAAAGCCAAAGCAAATCTTGCAAAAATTGACAAGCTGGGTCTGAATGATCTTGCAATTTGTATGGCCAAAACACAGAAGTCACTCTCAGATAATCCGGAACTTCTCGGAAGACCAAAAGACTTTGTTGTTACAGTCAGAGAGATTGAGATTGCAGCAGGTGCAGGATTTCTGGTTCCAATCACCGGAGAGATCATGCGTATGCCGGGACTGCCTGAAGAGCCATCGTCAATGCGTATAGACATTGACAATGACGGCAACATTACAGGCCTGTTCTAAAATTTACTTTGCATGACGGCTGTAGAGCTCCTTTTCAATATCACTGATTGAAAGTCCGTACAGTTCAAGCAAAACAAGAAGATGGTATATGAGGTCCCCGGCTTCATATACCAGTCTTTTTTTATCCCCCCTGATTGCCTCAATTATAACTTCGGAAGCCTCTTCACCAACTTTCTTGGATATTCTCTCTGCTCCTTTCTCAAAAAGCGTGGTAGTATATGAGCCCTGAGGCATCTCTTCGTGTCTCTGCTGAATTACCTGAGTAAGTTTCCCTAAAAATCCCTCTGTCTGTTCATTATTAAAACAGGAAATTGTACCTGTGTGACATACCGGGCCGGCAGGATCTGCCCTTATGAGCAAAGTGTCGTTGTCACAATCTGCCTCAATACTTTTTACATTGAGATAGTTATTGCTGCTCTCCCCTTTAGTCCACAACCTCCGGCGTGAACGGCTGTAAAATGTAACCCTTCCCGCTTCTATTGTCTTGTTATAAGCCTCCCTGTTCATATAGCCAAGCATAAGAACCTTAAGTGTTTTATCATCCTGTATTATCGCCGGGATAAGGTCCGAATCTCCTTTAAATATAAGTTCTGTATTAATTGCCATGATTCTGTTCATTAAGTGATTATCAATTTTGTAAGTATTTAGATTATTTAACTATAGCCTGACAGATATACCTTGCCCGGCAAGCCATCTCTTTAGTTCCGGTACTGGAATTTCGCCACTGTGGAACACAGATGCTGCCAGGGCTGCATCTGCTTTACCTTCATAAAAAACATCAGCAAAGTGGCTCATAGTACCTGCCCCTCCGGAAGCAATTACAGGCACCGGAAGCATTGTGCTTAACAAAGAGAGTGTACTGCATGCAAAACCGGCACGGGTACCGTCATGGCCAACAGATGTAAAGAGTATCTCCCCAGCCCCGCGGCTGCATGCTTCTTCTGACCATTCGAAAAGTTCTCTGTCTGCATAAAACCGTCCTCCCTTTTTCATAACCTGCCAGAAGCCATCTTTTTCAACTGCATCAACAGCAACCACAATAAACTGAGAACCAAATTTTGAGGCAATTTTATCAATAAGAGCAGGGTTCTCCAGTGCTGATGTATTAACAGAAACCTTGTCGGCTCCTGCATCAAGCAAGGCCGATGCATCATCTGCAGATGATATCCCTCCGCCTACAGTAAAAGGGATGTTTACCCCCTTTGCAATTCTGCTGACCAGGTTCCTGAAGGAACCTCTTCCCTCATATGAGGCACTGATATCAAGATAAACAAGTTCGTCTGCCCCCTGCTCTGCATAGAATCGTCCCATATCCACCGGATCGCCCATCTCTGTAAGGTTTACAAAGTTCACGCCTTTGACAGTCTTGCCACCAAGAACATCAAGGCAGGGAATTATTCGTTTTCTAACCATCCTTTTACCTCCTTCTCACTGATTAAACCATCATAAAATGCCTTTCCTACAATTACTCCTTTTGCACCTGAAGAATTTAAAAGTTCAATATCTGAAAATGATGAAACTCCTCCGGAGGCAATAATATCCAGATCCGGATAATCAGCTGATAGGGTTTTATAAAGCTCCGCAGAGGGACCTGAAAGCATTCCGTCTTTTGAAATATCTGTACAGATTATTGTTTTAATATTAAATGCAGTATAATATGATATAACATCTTCTATTTTACTATCTGTCTTATCTATCCATCCGTTTATCGCAATCTTTCCTTCATATAAATCAAGACCAATCACAATCTTGTCAGGACCATAAATTTCAATTAGTTGAGATGTTAACATAGGATTTGTTACTGCAACACTGCCGGCAACCACTCTCCCTGCCCCTGCAGATAATACCATCCTTGCAGATTCAAGAGATTTAATCCCTCCGCCAAACTCAATAAAGAGAGAAGTTCCGCAAGCTATTCGTTCAAGAACCTTAAGATTGCGGGGCTCTCTTCCTTTCGCCCCCTCAAGATCTACCAGGTGCAGCTTTTTAAGCCCCATATCCTGATACTTTAGTGCCAGCTCCAGCGGGTCAAAAGTGTACCGGGACTCCTTTCCGTAATCTCCCATTGCAAGCCTTACGCAGCGCCCCTCAATTACATCAATTGCCGGTATTATCTCTATTTTGTTATTCATAAAATCAATTTTCTGATATTAATAAAGTTTCTTAGGACCATTTCGCCCGCCTCTCCGCTTTTCTCAGGGTGGAACTGTGTCCCGAAAAATCTGCCCGATTCCAGCGAAGATGAAAACAGAGAGCCGTGCTCTGTAACAGATGTAGTTGATATTGAGAGTTCCGGGGCATATGAGTGGACAAAATAGAAGCACTCACCCTCTTTAATTCCTTCAAAAAGAGAACCTTTAATATCGTTAACGCTGTTCCATCCCATATGAGGTATCTTTACTCCCTCTGGCAGAAGGCGTTTTACCTTTGGAGAAAAGAGAGCAAGGCAGCTGGTCTCCCCCTCCTCACTATAACTGCACATTAACTGCATCCCAATGCAAATACCAAGAACCGGAACCTTTGACCTCTGCAGAATAAGGTCAAGTTTCTGCTCCCTGATAATCCTCATTGCATGCGAAGCCTCACCCACTCCGGGAAGAATCAGCCTCTCTGCTGCCAGAATTACTGACTCTTCTGATGTTACTGTATACTTCTCCCCAATTCTCTCCAGAGCTGAGCCCAGTGAGAATATGTTCCCCGAACCATAATCAATTATTGCTGTCATAATACCCCCTTGCTGCTTTGAATTTTAGAGTCGTTTCCGGATGTACTCAGAGCGGTTCGCAAAGATCTTGCGAAGGCTTTAAAAACTGCTTCTGCAACATGGTGGGCATTTATTCCTCCGGCCTTTACATGAATAGTAGCCTTCATGCTCCTGGATAGGGAATCAAAGAAGTGTCTGAACATATCTGACTCAACTCCCTCAACATTCAATGAGGGGAAATCGACCTCCCATTTAAGATATGCCCTGCCTCCGGTATCTATTAAAACTGAAGCAGATGACTCATCCATTGGAAGAGAGAAACCATAACGATTATTGCCAGGCACAGATGCGACCATTTCACTCAAAGCATCCCCAAGAACAATCGCAACATCTTCAATTGTGTGGTGAGGGCCGTTTTCAAGATCGCCGCCGGCCCAGAGTTGCATTGAAAATCCACCATGAACAGGAATCTGTTCCAGCATATGATTGAAAAACGGGATGCCTGTTGAGACCTCATTCTCCAGATTTCCTTCCGGATCAATCTTAACAGAAATCATTGTCTCAGCCGTGCTCCGCTGTTTGCAGAGCAGTGAAAGGGCTCTGCCAGAGCCGGCTCCCCTTAATCTCTCCAGAAGAATAGTATTTTCACTTCTGGTACCTATGCCGATTCTCAATGCACCTCTGCAGCCCTCAGCAGATGACCTGTCTCTTACAATAATCCCGCTCTCAAGAAGTCTGCAAAACACCTCTTTTGAATCCTTAAACCTTACAAGCAAGAAGTTTGCATCAGATGGAAATACCTCAACCACATCCGGTATTTGCCGCAACTCAGATATCACCCTCTCCCGTTCGGAAATGACAGCATCAAGCTGGCTTTTGTTTCCTCTTTTAAGCAGGGCGACAGCCTTTTGCTGGCTCAAAATATTAACATTATAGGGATACTTGACCTTGCCAAGTATTGAAATCAGAGGGGCGGAGGCAACTGCAAATCCAACCCTCAGCCCTGCCATGCCCCAGGCTTTTGAAAGGGTTCTCAGAATAACCAGATTGGGATATAAATTTACCTTGCCTGCAAATCCACGGTCACCCGAAAAGTCAATATATGCCTCATCAACAACTACAACTCCCCTGAAATTTATGATAATTGTTTCGACAGATTCCTTATTCAAAAGATTTCCGGTTGGATTATTCGGGGAGCACAGAAAAATAATTTTTGTCTCTGCACAACAAGCATTTAACACTCTTTGGGGATTAAGGGAAAAATCTGCCTCAAGCGGCACCTCTGTGCAGCTTATGTTATTAACAGCAGCGGCAGTTCTGTACATTCCGTATGTTGGAGAGATGGTTACAATATTATCTGCTCCCGGCTCACAGAATACCCTTATAAGCAGGTCTATTGCTTCATCGCTGCCATTTCCGGCAAACAAGTTTTCTGAGGAGATTCCGGTAACCTCTGAATAGATCTGTTTTAGCTTTTTCTGCGCCGGATCCGGATATCGGTTGAATCCGTTGTTAAAGGGGCTCTCATTGGCATCCAGAAATATCCCGCTCTCCAGTCCGCACTCATCTCTCGCCGTTGAGTAGGGCACAAGCTCTCTGATATTTCTCCTTACTAAGCTCTCAATATTCATCTTATTGCTCCTCCATTCTTACCCTTACAGCTTTACAGTGAGCCTCCAGCCCCTCTGCAAGAGCCATTGTTTCAATCGTTCTGCTAAGGTTTGACAGCCCCTCCCGGGTTAATTCCTGATACGTAATAGTTCTGCAAAAGCTGTCTGTTGATATTCCTCCCTGAGATCTGGCCCAGCCTCCTGTAGGGAGTGTGTGATTTGTACCCGAAGCGTAGTCCCCTGCGCTTTCTGGAGAGTAGTTCCCAATGAAAACACTTCCGGCAGCTTTAATTTTATCTGCAATCCCCCATGGATTCTCTGTAACGATTATAAGGTGCTCCGGTGCATACTCATTTGCCATATCAACAGCCTGCTCAAGGTTCTCCATAACCACAATCCTGCTGTTTCTCAATGCTCCGTCAAGCTCCCTCTTTCTGGACAACTCAGCAAGCTGCCTGTCAATCTCCTCACGGCACTTAATTGCCAGAGATTCAGATGTGGTTAACAGCAACACCTGAGAATCGGGGCCATGCTCTGCCTGCGAAAGAAGGTCTGCTGCCACAAATCTGGGAACAGCGGAATCATCTGCAATAATCATTACCTCAGACGGCCCTGCAAACATATCAATTGAGACTCTGCTGCTCACCAGTTGTTTGGCCGCTGCCACATATCTGTTGCCAGGCCCAAAAATCTTGTCAACCGGAGATATACTCTCTGTACCATATGCCATAGCAGCAACAGCCTGAGCTCCTCCGCTCTTCACAATTTTATCAACCCCGGCAACTTTTGCAGCATAAAGTATTGCCTGATTAATTGTACCATCTTTAGCCGGGGGAGTAAAGAGGGTTATCTCCTCACAACCGGCAATTTTTGCCGGAATAGCAAGCATCAGCACTGTCGAGAAGAGGGGTGCAGAACCGCCCGGAACATAGAGTCCCACTTTTTGTACCGGCACTCTTCTTTGGACACATCTTACTCCTGCAGATGTTTCAACATTAACTTCCGGAACAATCTGAGCCCTGTGAAAAGTGGAAATATTCTCTGAAGCTTTAGCAATTGCATCTTTAAGCTCCCCGCTTGCAGCCTGCACACTCTCGTTGATTTCGTTCTCAGAAACCAGAAGTGTTTCAAGTTTTGCTCCATCCAATACCCTGGCATATCTGAAAAGGGCAGAGTCTCCATTTCTGCGGACATCTGCAATTATGTCTTTTACTGCATCTTCAACCGAAGAGTCATCAGAAAAGGGACGGGACAAAATCTTCTTTTTAAGATTGTTGTCCGGATAATAAATAATTTCTGTCATGGCATCATTTTGTCAAGTGATAATACTAAAATTCCCTCTGCACCCAGAGATTTGAGTTTTTCCAGTTTAGGCCACAGTTCTCTCTCTGCAACAACTACATGCATCGAGCACCATCCCTCCTGCGCTAGCGGGAGAACCGTCGGGCTTCTCATTCCCGGCAGCAAGGCCGATACGCCTTCGACCATATTCTGAGGAAGGTTCATAAGCAGATATTTCATTCCACGGCTCCTCTCCACTGCTTCAAATCTTGCCAGCAGCTGATCAACAATTAAAAGTTTTTGAGGGCTTATTTCTCTGTTTGCAATAAGAGCAGCTTCAGACCAGAAGACCTTTTCGACCTCCTTCAAACCATTGGAAATAAGAGTTCCACCTGAGCTTACAATATCAAAAATTGCATCGGCCATACCAACAGAGGGAGCCACCTCAACAGAACCGGCAATCTGATGGATTTCGGCCTTTACCCCCTTCTCATTAAAGAATTTCTCCAGAATAACCGGGTAAGATGTGGCCACCCTTCTTCCGGAAAACCACTCAACTCCGTTGTACTCTTCCCCTTTTGGTATTGCAAGTGAAATACGGCATTTGCCAAATCCCATCTTGTGGACCACATTTACACCAAAGCCTCTTTCGACCACTTCATTCATCCCTACAATTCCAATGTCTGCAACTCCTGTTGCAACTGCACCGGGAATGTCATCATCCCTCAGGTACAGTACCTCCAGCGGGAAATCCTCGCATTTAGCCAGTAACTTCCGCTTGCTCTGATCTACAGAGAGCCCGCACTCATTCAGGAGCTGAGTGCTCTCTTCGCTGAGCCTTCCTTTTGCCTGTATTGCCAGTCTTATCATAATGTTGAATAAAAAAAAAGGGCTTGCCAACCGGCAAGCCCTTCAGGTAAATTAAATATAATTTGTCTAGCTCATATATCCACAATAACCGTCCGGCCCGCCGTATGACAACAGGTGATGATGATGCAGTGTATGGATATTTGAACTTGTGTACATGTCTCTTTGTGAGTTCGCAAATGTAGAGGAAAAAATCCTTAACAACCAAAAATAATTTTTAAATCATTTTAATATGAATGAATACTCTCCTGAGCCACAGCCAGATACTCAACACCAAGCCAGGTGATCATTAGCATTATAAATGCCAGCGGAATGATTACAAGAGCCTTTCTCTTCGGAATATTTGCATAGGATGCGTGAAGGTAAACCAGATAAGAGGCGGCTGTTATAAATGCCCAAACCTCTTTTGGGTCCCAGGTCCAGTAATCTCCCCAGGCCTCTTTTGCCCAGATGGCACCCATTAGCATTCCTGCAATCAGAAAACCAAAACCTATGAAGATGAGATTATCAATTAGATCAAAGAGCTCACCCTCCTTTCCCTCCTCTCTCCAAAGCGCAATTAATGCAGCAATTGTAGCTGCTCCCATCATTGCATAAGAGAGGATGTAAACTGTCACGTGAGGTACAAACCATATGCTCTGCAGCGCAGGCATGAGATTGGTTGTATGTATCTCAGGTTTTAGCAGATTTACCAGAACAAATACAGTCGAGACAACAACACTGTAGGCCATGAGCCATTTATATTTCCATCTCAGGTATGTGGCATATCCCACCAGAACTATAAATAGTGAATACCACAGCCTGGTCTCTCCCATAGTTCTTAGCGGAGGATGATCCATTGATGCCCATAAAAGGCCTATGAAAGCCGCAAAAAGCAGTATACCCCCGGCAATAAGCAGATTGCCCCACAGCGCATTTTTCGATTTGTAAAGAGCCAGGGTACCACTGTACCAGAGTATCAGCGAACCGGCTGCAAAATATATGAATTCACTCCAGCTCATTCCTTTTTCCCTCCTCTCCAGAATAGTGTTAATGAACCCAGCATAACAAGAATAATTCCGGCATAAACCGGGATAATCCACGGGTCGTAAACCAGTTCAAATACAGAGATTTCTGAATCTCTGCCGGCTCTTGTATCATAAGAATACTGATAAACTTTCCAGCTTCCGGCGGTAAGGGGTTTATTAACCTCAACCACTCCCTTTTTCTCAACTCCGCTTTTGGTGTATACAATTACATCCGATGAGAACTTTTTAGGCTCCGGAAATGTCATTGCAAAACATAATTTTTCGGATACATCAAGAACAGAGAAGGGCTGAAAATGATTCCCGCAGCTTACCCACCCGCTTAAAACAGAATTACCGGCCTTGCGAGTGGCTGTAATATATGCTCTGGGAGCCATACGGGGACGATATTCAAATGTGTCCACAGCTACTGACCACCCGGCAATTATTCCTTCTGTTCCCTCAACGCAGTCAATAAGTGAAGGTTTCCCGGAAGGCTGAGTCTCGCCTGTCGCCTTGTCTATAAGGGCAATGCGGGGCGAATACTCCTCCATTGAAAAATCGTTCAGTGTTATTGCAAGAGGAAGTTCTTTTGGTGTTTGGGAACCCTCTCCTTCTCCTCTCCACTCAGTCTGTCCCTCAGCCACCCTCATGAAATACCTCTGCATATCTGCAGAACCGGGACCGGCTGCAACAAGCAGCAGAAAGAGACCAAAATGGTTGAGCATAAAGCTGTAATCCCTTTTGAGCTTGAAGTTTCTCATCCTGCGCCCGATTGTGAGTGCAAGGTTTGCCATAATCATCAGATAGGTGAATGCAAATGGCCATGAGTGCTTGACATCATTGCCCGGTACAAGACCCATGTAAATGGACATTACGGTAATTGAGACCAGAAGAATCACGGATACTCTGCCTGAGCCGAATTTACCGGCAGCAGAGTCCGGCTTAATGAAAGCCAGAGCAAGAAGAATAGCTGCAAGAACTATATTGACAGGCCATGCGAAGATTGCAAAATCGAGCGTCCCTATAACAAATTGCAGGGCGAACCCTGCAATTGTTACGGCCAGAATGAATAATAACTCTCTTATAAAAGTCTCTTGTTTGCCTTTGCTTTTTCCAGCCATTGAGGAATAATTGTAGATGTGAATACCTCTTTTTTAGCACGAAGCTCTTTCATGTCAAGACCAATGTACTCTTGTGCCTTCTCTTTTGTAGATATATCCGGTGCAGGGATTTCACCCTTTACTCCAAGAGATGCAAGCACTTTCTGAACCTCAAGCTGAGCCTGATAGGTTCTGTCAAGAGAATGGGCAAGAATTCTTTGTGTCTCAACCGGTGCGTGGAATGATGCACCGTGAGAGGCAACTGCAAAGTCCCATCTCCACTGAGCAGCCCTGAGCTGTTTAAGAACAGGCTCCATCTGTTTTTCGGTTGCGCCGTTATCCCATGCATATTTTGCACCAACATGGGCCTTTACCAGTTCTTTCTCTACCCTGTCGCGAATCTCAAGTACTTTGTCCTGATATTCGTAGATATACTTCATGAGGTTCTCCTTGCTGTCGCGGTGGCAACTCTGGCAGGTGCGGTCAATATTCATCACCGGAGATACCAGCTGGTGGTCACTGTATTTGATTGCTCCGTCTGTTTTATAAGGCATATGGCAATCTGCACAGGAGAGTCCTCTCTGTGCGTGAGGTCCCAGTTTGAACAGCTCATAATCCGGGTGCTGAGCCTTTAACATAGGGGCCTTGCTGAGTTTATGAGTCCAGTCAGTAAAGCCGGCCTCATCGTAATACTCCTCAATTGCCTCAACTGTCATTCCCTTGTCCCACGGGAAAGTCAGGTATTTACCATCGCCCTTAAAATAGTACTCTACATGGCACTGAGCACATGCGAGGGAGCGCAGGTCCTGAATTGAAGATTTCCCGATATCAGTTCCCATCCTCTCAAATGCCTCGGCAAGAGCAGGGCGGGATATGTTAATGTTCATGTTCTGCGGATTGTGACAATCTGCGCAGCCTATCGGATTTACAATTTCATGGCCAAATGCTGCCCATTTCTTTGAGTAGAAGTTTTCGATTCCAACCTCTGCCATCATTCTTGGAACATCCGGACTTTTGCATGCCCAGCAGGTTGCAGGCTGAGGGCCCTCCTCTGCTGTCATTGGTGCTCCTGTTCTGAGAGAGTGGCGCATATCATCAAGAGCGTGCATGTGACCGCGGGGAGCCGAATAGTCCTGCGAGAATGCATATCCCGCCCACAGAACAACCATCTCCGGCCTCTGCTCAAGCACATCGACAAATTTATTCCCGTTATGTTTGCTCTGGAAAGATGTGTCTGCAGTCTTCTGCCATGTTTCAAACTCACGAGGATAGTTCTCGCCCCAGATCTCATTGCGGGACTCTATTCCCGTAATCTCAACCCTCTTGTTTGAAAAGAGGGTGGCTATCTCTGCCCTTCTCTCGTTTACAGAGGCGGCAAGAAGGCCAAGGAGAAAAACTATCACAATAGTTCCTCCAAAAAGAACCCACATAAGCAGGCCTTTACGTTTTTCAATGAAATGTTTAAGTTTCATAGTATCGGTTTTATTGCATTATCTTCTTTAACCATTGCGGAACAGGCGATTCAGGAAGCGGCACAATTGCATTGGGACTCATTGCCAGATTGGAAACCCTCCCGTGCGGAACCTCCCTGTGACAATCCCAGCAAGCCTTTCCCATACCCTTTTGAGTATCGGCATAACTGAGCATCCCGGTCTTTACAAATTCTGTATTAAGCTGCGTATGGCACCTGATGCAGTTCTCCATGATTACACCATAGCTCTCCTCCCTTGGTCTGAGAACCTGGGGCTCCATACGAAATGTGAATACAGATGCATGATACAGTCCGTCCTTTGCCTTAAAGCCATACTGTCTGAAAACATTGTCATGAGGTACATGGCACTCATTGCAGCTTGCCCACGCCTGATGGGAGCTCTTTTGCCAGGACTGATAATAGGGAGCCATTATATGGCAGTTGACACAAGCAGAGGGATCGTCCG